>Ga0180215_1004658_pt1 | contig 12051 bp, 10 predicted proteins | sample eDN3rd37CBELigBY_FD_128871 | JGI IMG/M metagenome (GOLD analysis project Ga0180215, IMG submission 128871) | Enriched backyard soil microbial communities from Emeryville, California, USA - eDNA 3rd pass 37_C BE-Lig BY (version 2) (version 2) | ecosystem: Environmental > Terrestrial > Soil >...
AGACTCGCGTGCCGTTGCGCTTCGGCGAGATGCCGGCGCAGTTCACCAGTACGGCGGTACGCCCGAGCTCCTCCGCGCGGCGCGCAGCGGCCTCCCACGCAGTTTCCGACGCGACATCGGCCACGAATCCGTCGAAGCTCCCAGCAGGCAGCCTCGCGCCGAGTTCCTCGAGCGTCCCTCCATCGCGGTCCATGCCCATGACGACGCGACCGGATTCCACGAGCCGTCGCACGATGTCCTGCCCGATACCGCCTGCGGCACCGGTCACGATCGCCGTTTCGTTGACGCTCATCGCGCCTTCACCTCTCCGGGCTGGAGGATCACTTTGCGGGCTTCATGCGACACGAGTTTCTCGAACCCGGTTTCGGCGTCGCGCAGCGGCAACCAGTGCGACACGATGCCACCACCGCGGACGAGACCCGAGCCGAGCAGCTCGAGCGCATCGAGCCAGTCACCCTGCACGCTGCCGAACGAACCGATGAGCTTGGCCTCCGATCGGACCAGCCGATCGATGTCGACGTGCCGCCTGCCGATCCCGAGCGCGATCACGCACACGGTTCCGCCCTTCGCGACGAGGTCGAGCGACTGGTCCAGACCCGCGCCCGAACCAGCTGTCACGATGACGATGTCGCAGGTTCCGCTCGCCGACGCAGCTTCCGTGTTGAGGAGCCCGATGCCGCCGAGCCGCTCGGCGACCTCAAGTCCCCCGCCTGCGGCGTCGAATTCGGTTCCGACGACGAGAACCTCGCGAGCGCCCCGCGCTTTCAGCAGCTGGAGTGCGAGCAGCCCGATGGCCCCGGGACCGACCACGGCAACACGACTGCCTGGCCGCACGTCGACCTGTTTGACGGCGTGCACCGCCACCGTGAGCGGCTCGGTGAGGGCGGCGCTTTCGACGTCGACGCCATCGGGGATGGGATAGGCGTTCGCGCTCGGCGCCACCATGAACTCCGCGAGCCCTCCAGGCCGCTCGTAACCCATTCGGACCCGATTCGTGCAACGCTGCGAGGCACCGCGCTGACACGGCTCGCACTCGCCGCACGTGATGGCGGGGCGGATGGCGACACGCTGGTTCACCTGAGGTCCTATGCCGTCCGGTCGCGCCTCGACGACCGTTCCCGTCATCTCATGCCCGAGCCCGGACGGCAGGTGCGGCTTGAGCCAGCGGTACTCCGGGATCCACTCGTAGACATGCAGGTCACTGCCGCAGATGCCGACGGTATCGATGCGGATCAACACCTGATCGCCGGTCGGGGAAGGGACCGGGAGGTCGACGAGCGAGATGCCCGGCTCCTCCCGGTCCTTCACGACCGAGATCACGATACGACCGCCAGCGCTCGGATCGGGCTTCCGCTGCCGTGCTCGAACGGGAGCGGCACGCCGATGAACTCGAATCGGCTGACAGGGATCGCCGCGAGGTTGCGCAGGTTCTCGATGATGACGATGTAGTCGTCCTTGGGCAGTCCTAACGACGCCGGCTTCAGGAAGTTCATGTGGACCGGCGATTCGCGCGCACCGTCGACGGTCTCCACCGTGGAGCTGTCGATGCCGACGGTGCGCGGCGAGCGTGCGCGAAGCCACTCGCCCGCTTCCTTGGTGAGCCCGGGGTGGTCACTGAGGTACGCATCCTGATCGGTCTCGGCGACCTCGGACCATCCGGTCTGGATGAGCACAATGTCGCCGGGACGGATCGAATCGCCCGACTCCTGCTCGGCACGCTCGAGGATCTCGGGCGTGATGTGCGCCCGTGCCCCGGCGGCGAAGCTCACGTCGAGCTTGATCGCCGTGCCGAGTCCGCTCTCGATCGGCATCTCGTCGATCCCGACGCCATCGGGATCGGCATGCCACACGGAGTCCATGTGCGTTCCTGTATTGCCGTTCAGCACCCACTGCTCGTTCGCGAACGAGAGTCGCGAACCGTCGTACGGGTTGCGCCGTTCCGTGCTGGCGTAGATCCAGTGGTTGAGCGACCCCGCGAGTCGCACCGGGGTGCGTCCGTGGAACGGATGACCAATCATCCCCTCGCGGAGCACATAGGTCAGGTCGATGATCGTGGTCATGTGTTCCTCCTTTAGTCCGGGCAATCAGTACGACGCGGTCATCGGGCTCACGCCACCACCGGACATCGACTTGATGACGGGCGTCTCGAACGGAGAACTCAGCACATCGATCACCGTCGGGCGGTCGGTGACTTCGAGGGCCTCGACGAGCGCCGCGTCGAATTCCTCGATGGTGCTGACGCGCCAGGTCTTCGCGCCCAGGCCGGCGGCACTCGCCGCATAATCGACCGATGTGAAGTCCTGCGACACCCAGGCGTCCGGGTACCGACGCATCGCGACGTGCTTGTTCCAGCCGAGCACCTCATTGTTGAGGACGATCGACACCACCGGCATCCGGAAGCGGGTCAGCACCTCGATCTCGTTGAGCGAGTACCCCCATCCACCGTCGCCGGCGAGGCAGACCACGCGGGCGGACGACCCGGCGTCGCGAAGGGCGAACACCGTGCCGATCGCGGCCGGGAGTCCCCAGCCGAGCGGCGCCACACCCCGCGGGGCCAGGAGGCGGCGGCCGGGGTTGTCGACGCGCCAGCGAGTGCCGATCCACCCCGACGAGAGACTCGCGTCGGTGACGATGATGTCCTCATCGTCGATGCGCTCGCCGATCGCGCGAACGATGTCCTGCGGCTTCACCCTGTCGGAGTCGCGCGGCGCCTTGAAATCAGGCTCATCGCCCCACCACGCCGCGGCGGTGCGGGCGATCTCATCGATGTCCCACTCGGACGACGACGCCTCGACGCCGGCGGCGATCAGCGCCTCGATGCCGAGCTTGACGTCGCCGACGAGCGGAATCGAGTTCTTCCAGTTGCGACCGATCTCTTCGGCATCGATGTCGAGGTGGATGACCGTCGCGCCAGGGGCGGGCACCTCGTAGCCGACGGTGGCCGCCTGGCCGAGCTTCGAGCCGAGCACCAGTACGACATCAGCCTTCCCGATCACCTCGTTGGCGAGCGGGATGCCGAATGAGCCGATCAAGCCGACGGCACGCGGATCGAACTCGGACACGATGCCCTTACCGCTGATGGTGGTCCCGACGGGGATGTCGAGCCTCTCGACGAGCGCGCGAACCTGCTCCCCCGCACCGGAGAGGTGCGCACCACCGCCGACGAGAATCGCCGGCATCTTGGCCGACGCGAGCGCGGCGATTGCGGCCTCGATGTCATGGGGAGCAGGAACGCTGCGTGTACGCGGGAAGGCCGCGAGCGACGAATCGCGGATCAGCTCAGTGGCCTCGACGGCCGCCGAGAACACGTCGTCGGGCACCTCGATCACCACCGGGCCGGGGCGACCGGTGGTCGCGATCCGCAGTGCCTGCGTGAAGACGTCATCGATCGCCTCGGGCGTTTCGACGCGACCGTACCACTTGACGCAGGGCTCGAGGAACGCCCGCTGTTCGACACCCTGCGCGGCATTGCCGAGGTGACGGCGGTGCTCCCAGTGACGCGGGATGTCCGCGATGACCGTGACCATCGGGATGGACGCGGCCTTGGCTTCCACCAGGCCGGACACCAGATTGGTGGCGCCGGGCCCAACGGTGGCGTCGCACGCGGCGACGACACCGTTGAGCCGGGCGTAGGCGTCGGCAGCGAACGAGGCGCTGCGCTCGTCGCGCATCAGCACATGGGTGAACCGGTCGGTGTTCACCGCCATGCCGTGGTAGTAGGGTGCGGTCTGCCCACCCGGGCAGCCGAAGCCCGTCTTGATCCCAGCGCCGATCATCAATGAGACGAGACGTTCGCCGACGTCCATATTCTCCACTCCTCTGTTGCTAATTCCGTGGTGCTTGCGGGTGGACGACCGTCAGCGGCTGCCCCACGCAGGCAGCGGGATCATGTCCGGCGTGCCGATCGCCAGGTCCTCCGGACCGACGGGCACGAGCTTGCCCTCCTGCCACTGGCTGATGATCCAGGCGACGCGCTCGTTCTGGCCCTTCTCGTTGAACTTCACGCCGTCGCCGCCGAGCAGGCTGCGCTCCGGCAGGTCGAGGTTCTTCACCGCCTCCTTGATCGCTGCAGGGTCAGTGCTACCCGCCTCGCAGATCGTCTCGAACAGCAACCACGCAGCGTCGAAGCCCATGCGATCGAAGCCGGCCGGCTCCGCCCCGAACTCCTCGGTGAAGATGCTCATGAATTCGTCGTTGCGCTCCTGGGCCTCGTCGGACAGACCCGAGAAGTCGAGTTCGGGAGCGGTGCCGACGTTGAAGAAGCCGTCGCCGTCCGCGCCCATCGCCTCAGCCCACGAGGGATCCGCGTGTCCGCCGCCCGTGCCGATGAAAGCCTTGGGGCGGAGATCCGCCGCACGCATCGCGCGTCCCAGCACTGCACCGTCCGGCGGGTAGTTGTTCAGCACGACGATGTCGGGGTTCGCGTTCTTCAGCTGCAGTGCAACACTCGACAGATCCGTCGCGTCCGTCGCGTATTGCAGCTCTGCAACGACCTCCATGCCCAGTTCCTCAGCGGTCTCCTTCACGCCCGTCAGGACGTCACCGCCCAGGGAGGTGTTCACTCCTGCGAAAGCGATGGTGAGCGACGAGGGATCCACACCGAGCGAGGGCGCGATGGTGTCCGCCGCGAAGTTGACTGCATCGATTCCGAGGTTGGAGGCAGTGGCCGAGACGCGGTACACGCCTTCAAGACCCTGGTCGGTGAAGTCCTCAGCGGCAGCGCCCTCCTCCCAGTAGATACCGCCCGCGCGCGCCACGACAGGCGAGGCCGCGAGTGCGAGCGACGAACCGTACGTGCCGTACACGATGTCGATTCCGTTGTTGACGAGGCGTTCGGCGCCCTGACGCGCGGCCTGATCGTCGGGCGCGTCGACGGTCTCCCAGACGAACTCGCTACCCAGGCAGTTCTCCTCGTTCGCCATGATGCGGGCGACCTCGGCGCCGTTCCCGACACGGGTGCCGAGATCGGCCAGACCGCCCGACAGGGGGAGCAGGCGACCGATCTTGATCGCACCGCCCTCTGATCCGGAACCGGCCGAACCGGCGGTACTGCAGCCCGCCAGCCCGAACGCGAGTGCTGCTACCGCCGTGGCCGACGCGATATGCGTCACTTTCTTGGAAGTCAACATCGACTGTCTCCACCTTTTCTCTCGTGTGTTTCGTTGGGTGATGCCAGGCGCCCCGGTGGGCACGCTGAACGTTGCTGTGTTCTCTCGTGTGTTTCGTCGGATGATGCCAGGCGCCAAGGTAGGCACGCTGAACGTTGCTGTGTTTTATCGTCTGTTTCGTGGGGTGATGTCAGGCGCCAAGGTAGGCACGCTGAACGTTCTTGTCGTTCTTCATCTCCGTTCCGGTGCCCTGGAGCACGACACGTCCTCGTTCGATGACGTAGGCGCGATCGACGACATCGAGTGTCTGGCTGACGTTCTGCTCGACGATGAGCACCGTGACGCCCGCATTACGGACCAGGCGGACCACGTCGAAGACCTCCTGGATGATGATGGGCGCGAGGCCGAGCGCGGGTTCGTCGAGGAGCAGGAGGCGCGGCTTCGCCATGAGCGCCCGGCCGATGGCGCACATCTGCTGCTCACCGCCGCTCATCGATCCAGCCTGTTGACCACGGCGCTCCTTGAGCACGGGGAACAGTTGGTAGATCTCGTCCAATGACTCCGCGACGACCTTGCGGGCCTGCTTGGACCGCGCGCCCAGGTGGAGGTTCTGCTCGACCGTGAGGTCGGGGAAGAGTCGCCGACCCTCGGGGCAATGCGCCATGCCGCGATCGACGATCTGGTGGGGCGCCATGCCGCCGATCTCGGTGCCTTCGAACCAGATCTTCCCTGCACGCGGGGGGACGATTCCGGATGCCGCGCGCAACGTCGTGCTCTTGCCTGCACCGTTCGATCCCAAGATCGCAACGACCTCGCCTTCAGTGACTTCGAGGTCGATATCGAAGAGCACGGGCGCTCGGCCGTAGGAGACCGAGACATTCTCAAACTTCAGCATCGGTGTACTCCTTGCCCAGGTATGCCGCGATGACCGCCTCGTTGCTGGCGATCTCCGCGGGCGGGCCATCGGCGAGGTTTCTTCCACGCTCGATGACGTAGATGTGGTCGGAGATGCCCATCACGGCATTCATGTGGTGCTCGATCAGCACTACCGTGATCCCGTGCTGCTTGAGGGAGGCGATGAGCGTCATCATCTGCCGCACCTCGGTCGGCACGAGCCCGCCCATGACCTCGTCGAGGAGCACGACCTTCGCCCCGGTGGCGAGCACGCGAGCCACCTCGAGGCGCTTCCGGTTGCCGACGGAGAGGATCTCAGCGGGTTGGTCCGCCAGCTCCTCGAGGTCCATCCGGTCGATGAGCTCGTCGACCAGCGTCGCAGCCTCGTGGCGGGGCAGGCGGTTGACCGCCCCCACGAGCACGTTCTCCCGAACGGACAGCGATGGGTACCCGCGCACCTTCTGGAACGTCCGCGCGATGCCTCGCTGGCAGATGGTCTCAGGCGTCAGGCCGACGATCGAGTTGCCCTCGAAGAGCACGTCGCCGCCATTGAGTCGCATGAACCCGGACAGGACGTTGAAGAGGCTGGTCTTGCCCGCACCGTTCGGGCCGATGATGCCCGTCACCTTGTGCTCTTCGATGGAGATGTTCAGGTCTGACAGGATCTTCAGACCGCCGCGCTGGAGGTCGACTCCTCGCGCTTCGAGAATCGCGTTCATACTGACTCCAGGTCCTTCTCCGGTTCGGGGATCTCCTCGGGCTGAGCCGGCTTCTTCGCGATGCGTTTCGACAGCCGAAGCTGGTCGAGGAAGCCGAGGAGGCCCTTGGGGATGAGGAGGATGCAGACGATCAGCAGCGCGCCGTAGATCAGGTTGGCGAGGCCGGGCACCGCTGCGCCAATAACGGTGATCACCTGCTGCTGGAGCAGCGTGATCAGGATGGCTCCGATGAGCGGCCCGAAGACCCCGCCCATACCGCCGATGATCGACATCAGGGCCGGCTCCAGCGAAGTGCTGACCGAAGCGGTGTTCTCGGGCGTGATGTAGAGCGAGTAGAACGCGAACATCGAGCCCGCGATGGAGCTGAGGAAGGCGCTCAACGACACCGCGAACAACTTCGTGCGGAGGACCGACACGCCCATCGAACGAGCAGTGGTCTCGTCCTCCCGGATGGCGCGCATGCGGTAGCCCCACTTGCTGCGCACGAGAGCGATGAAGATCAGGACGGTGCCCACGTACACGCCCAGGTTGAGGAACAGGTACGGGACCTTGCCCTGGAACACCAACCCCCACGGGTCCGGGGTGAACGGGATGCTGATGCCCTCATCGCCACCCGTGATGTCCGCGAAGTTGTTCAGCAGCACGACGCCGATGGCGCCGAACGCGAGCGTGGCGAGCGCGAAGTAGTGTCCCGAGAGACGCAGCGACATGAGCCCGATGAGCAACGCGACGAGCGAGGCCACGACCGCCGACAGCGGGATCGCCACGAGCACGGGGATCCCGACATCACGGCTCAGGAGAACAGCACCGTAGGCGCCGATCGCGAACATCACGCCGTGACCGAGCGAGAACAGCCCGGTCAGGCCCCCCGCGATGTTCCAAGCGGTGGCGAACGTCGCGAAGATCAGGATGGTGATCGTGAGGTTCTGGAAGAAGTTGTCATTCGTCACCAGCGGGAAGACGCTGAATCCGACGATGATGACGGCGATTGGGATGATCCGGCGGAGCATCAGCGACCTCCTGCGACCGCGTCGGCCGTCGTCCGGCCCATGAGACCCGACGGACGGACGAGAAGAATGATGATGAAGAGCAGGAACAACACGCCCTGCGACCACTCGTTCCCGAGGTAGAAGCCGGCGGCCGTCTGGATGACACCGACGACGAGGCCGCCCACGAGGGCGCCCATGAGTGAACCGAAGCCCCCCAGCACGACGACGACGAAGCTGACCAGCGCGAATGTCAGCCCGCTCGCCGGGGTCACCGCCTGGAACGGCACGATCAGTGCACCGGCCGCGACGGTGAGCGCGATACCGCTGATGAACACGATCAGGTACATGCGGCTGACGCGCACGCCGACGATGCGAGCGGCGCCCGCGTCCTGGGCGACCGCCCGGATCTCCTGGCCGAGCCGGGACTTGTCGAGCACCAGCCAGACGACGACGAACAGCACCAGCGCGACGACGAATGCGATCACGCGTCCGAGTTCGACGGAGACGCCGAGCAGGTTGATGCGGCTCGATGCGAGTGGGTCGTTGACGGCCACCGTGTTCGGCCCGAAGATGATGAGCGCGATGGCTTGGAGCACGACTCCCAGTCCGAGGGTGGCGAACACCTGAACGTAGAGCGACTTGCCCAGCGACGGCCGGATCACGAGTTGGAAGATGATCCACCCGAGCGGCACGCTGCCGAGGACCACGAGCGGCGCCACGAGGTACGGGCTCGATCCCCAGGCGTTCGTGAGCGTCGCGGTCACGATCATGCCCAGCATCACGAACTCGCCGTGGGCGAAGTTCACCACATCCATGACCCCGAAGATCAAGGTCAGTCCCATGGCGACCAGCGCGAGGACTCCCCCGGCGAGAAGCCCGAGAATGAGTACATCCAACACGTCAGCTCACTTCCTCGTTTGTCGATCGCCCTGCGCACGTCATCATGCGGAAGGCCCCTTCTGGTTCGCGTCCAGCACTTCGCTGCGCGCATCCCACAGCGTGATCGGGGGGTGGGCGTTCGGCGACGCCATCACCTCGACGAGCACGGGGCCGTCATGCGCCAGCGCCCGCGACAACGCGGGGGTCAGGTCGGCAGGATCCGTGACGCGAATGCCCACGGCACCCGCGGCTTCGGCGATCTTGGCATGGTCGACGCTGGCGAAGTCCACGGCGCTCGTGTACGCACCGAATTTCACGAGTTCCGCGTGACGCTGGAATCCGAGGATTCCGTTGTTGATCAGGACGACGACGACCGACAGCTGCTCGCGCACCGCGGTCTCCATCTCGGCCCAGACATGGCCGAACCCGCCGTCACCGGTCAGGCAGACGACCTGCCGCTCCGGAGCGGCCGCCTTCGCTCCGAGCGCCATCGGGAATCCCCACCCGAGGCCGGCCAGGCCGCGCGGGGAGAGGAAACGCTGCCCGGCGCGCTTCGCGGTCATGAAGTACGTCATCCACAGCGTTGAATAGCTCGCGTCGGCGACGAGGATCGCGTCCTCACCGACGAGCTCGTCGATCTTGAGGGCGATCTCCTGCGGAAGGATCCCGTCGTCGATGACGCTCGGCGGATGAGGCAGACTCGCCGGACGTGCGATGCGCTGTTCGACTGCCTCGCGGCCGTCAGCCAGGTGCGTCAGCGTCCTTCCGGCGAGTGCCGCCCGCAGGTCGCCGAGCGCGGACTTGGCGTCTGCGACCACGGGCAGCGAAGCGTAATTGCGACCGACCTCGAGACCATCGACGTCGATGTGCACGAACGTCGCTCCGTCGGGGAACAGGCGCCAGGCGTCGGTGCCGTTCTCGTTTGTGCGCGTACCGACCAGGACGATGAGGTCGGCATCCTGGAGGATGGGCTTCACCCACGCCTGCGGCGACGCCTCGCCCAGCGCGTTGCCGATGACGCCGAGCGACAGCGGGTTGGTCTCGTCGACGGACCCCTTGCCCATGTTGGTGGTGGCGACCGGAAGCGCGAACTCCTGCTGCAGGGCGACCAGTTCTTCGACCGCGTCCGAGAGGTGCACACCGCCGCCCGCGACGATCACGGGTCTGCTCGCCGCCGCGATCGCCGCTGCCGCTGCCTCAACGGATGCTGCAGCGGGACGCGTACGGTCGAGCGGGTAGGTGGCGAGCGGACGAAGAGGGGTGCGGGGCTCCGGAGCTTCGGCGACCAGCACGTCGGTCGGCAGCAGCAGCACGACGGGGCCGGGGCGCCCGGTGGTCGCCGTGCGCAATGCGGCTTCGACGTACTCCTGCGCCCGCGCCGGATCAGTGAGGGTGTTGATGGACTTCGCAACGCCGCTGAACAATGCGTAGTGGTCGAACTCCTGGAACGCGTTCTTGTCCCGCGCGCTGGTGGGTACCTCCTGCACGAGGGCGAGAATCGGGATCGATGCCTTCATCGCCTCGGCGAGCGGCGCCACCAGCAAGGTGGCGGCCGGTCCGTTCTGCGCCCCGATCACCCCGACACGGTTGCTGATGCGCGCATAGCCATCGGCCATGGCACCACCGGCGTTCTCGGTGCGGTAGGAGATCTGATCGATACCGTGGCGCTCCGCTGCCAGGAAGAAGGCCGAGGGGAGGCTCTGTCCGAACACCTCCGTCACACCGTGAGCGAGCAAGGTGCGCGCGATCGCATCGGCGACCGTGGTGCGCTGTCGGTGGCGAGTGTCCGGCATTGCGGTCCTCTCTTGCGCGCTCAACACCGAGCGCCGTTCGTGATCCGTCGTTGGAGTGGTGGTCATTCAATCCGATCACCTCGGGCCTGGTCCAATAGCTACTCTCCATCACCGGATAATCTGGACTTATGGGATGACGGGTTCAGCCCATCGAACTCGGAGAGGTGCAGCGATGGAACTGAGGCAGCTGCGCTACTTCGTCGTCCTCGCGGACCTGCTGCACTTCGGTGACGCGGCGGCCGAGCTGCACATCAGCCAGCCCGGGCTCTCGCAGCAGATCCGCCGGCTGGAGGACGATCTCGGCGTCGTGCTGTTCGAGCGCGGCAGGAATACGCGGCTGACCCCCGCCGGGGCGGTCTTGGCAGAGCTCGCGGCACCGCTCCTCGACCACGCGGGGCGAGTACGGACGCAGGTGGTCCGCGCGGCCTCGTCAGAGGTGGCCGGCACGTTGCGGATCGTGCTCACCCGCTCGGCTCCGACACCACTCATTCACGACTTCCTCGAGCCGTTCAGGGCGCAGCATCCCGAGATCGACGTCCAGATCGAGACCGCCTGGACCGCGCTCAACGTCAGCATGCTGCGATTGGGCACCGCCGACGCCGCGTTCGTCCAACTGCCGCTCGACGAAACGGACGGACTGGAGGTCGTCGAACTCTCGCGCGTCGATCTGGCGATCATCCTCCCCAGCGATCATCCGCTTGCACAGCAGGACGTGGTCACTCTCGATGAGATCCGCGGGGTCCCGTGCGTCGGGTGGCCGCGCGAGCACGCTCCCGGCGCATGGGACCAGCTCATCGCCGCGGTGTGGGGAGACACTGAGCCCCGCTTCGTCCGCCTCGAGCCCGATCTCGAGCGCATGATGGCAGCCGTGCGGAACGGACACGGTTTCGCCCTCGCGACACACGAGCGCGCACAACAGCTGCGCCGCGACGGCGTCGTGGTGCGCCAATTCGCCGAGCCGGCGCCCTCCTATCTCTTCGGACTGTGCTGGTTGAGTGACAACCCCAACCCGGCGCTGCGAGCCCTCAGGGCCGACGTCGAGGCGTTCAGACCCTGACGTCGATCAGCACCTTTCCGAAGTGTTCGCTCGCGGCGACCACGCGATGGGCATCGGCCGCCTGCTCCAGCGGGAACGAGCGATCGATCACTGGCGAGATCACACCCGACTCGACGAGCGGCCAGACCTGTTCCCGCACGTTCCGGATGATCTCGGCCTTCTCGTCCGCGGGCCGCGATCGCAGGGTGGCTCCCATGATCGATGCCCGCTTCGCCATGAGCGTCCGGATGTCGTAGGTTGCGAGCGGTTCCTCCTGGAGGCCGAGGCAGAACACACGCCCGCCTCGAGCGAGCGCGAGCAGGTCGCGCTGAATGTAGCTTCCACCGATCGGATCGAGGACCACGTCGACGCCGCGCCCGCCCGTCGCGAGCATCGTCTCCTCGATGAAATCGCTCGTCCGGTAGTTGAAGGCCGCGCTAGCGCCGAGATCGAGGCAGCGCCTCCGCTTCTCCTCTGTGCCCACGGTGACGAGCACGCGCGAACCACGGGCCTTGGCCAACTGGATCGCGGCTGTGCCGATCCCACTGCTCCCGCCGTGCACCAGCAGCGTCTCGCCCTCGGAGAGCCCCGCCATCATGAAGACGGTCGACCACACCGTCGCGACGACCTCGG
>Ga0180215_1004660_pt1 | contig 12050 bp, 10 predicted proteins | sample eDN3rd37CBELigBY_FD_128871 | JGI IMG/M metagenome (GOLD analysis project Ga0180215, IMG submission 128871) | Enriched backyard soil microbial communities from Emeryville, California, USA - eDNA 3rd pass 37_C BE-Lig BY (version 2) (version 2) | ecosystem: Environmental > Terrestrial > Soil >...
CTATTGTTATATTTCTCTTGTTAACAAACCGAATATATTGGCATGAAACATCTCCGTTAATCTCTAATGTTGAATTATCTGGCATATAAGTAACAGCCCTTTGTAAGTAAAATGTATCATCCGAACCGTCACACTTCGCTCCAAATTGTCTAATATTGAACGTGTTATTAACTAAAACCAAAGTAGCATAAAGGCTATTATTTAATACGTGAACACTTCCACCATCATCCGTTAAAACTTCATCTGTTATTTTATAAGTACCACCTCCACCATCGTTAGCAGAGTAGTAACCAAAAGTAATAGCACAATATCCACTCTTCAAGGAAGTACTGTTTTTCATATCTGCTACCGTGTTATAGTAATACACTTTTTCCGCCAACTGTCCCGTTAAAAGATTAGTTTTATCGGTATCCAACCTTCGATTGTTCCCCAGAGCCGCCCCAGAACTACCCCTTTGCAGTATCGTATTGTCAGTCTCCTTTTTTATTATCCAACTAAGGGTAAAGGTGAAAATAGAAAGTAAAAAAATCCGTAATAAGTTTCTTCGTTTCAAAGTATATTCCTCCTTGTAAGCGTAGAGTACATTTCATATTGACAAAAACACTGGTCTGTAAATTACGGCCAATGTTTCCATACTGTTGTCCCTTTTTCATTACCCAAATCTTTAATCCCAATAAGGGTAGGTTCAATGATGGCAGAAATCTTCTCCTTTCATATGAAATATAAAAGCTGTCTGCGCTTATAGGAATTCTATATTTGACAGAAACTTTACTAGCATGTTGAACGCACAAAAAAGAATCAAACATTTTCTCTAAATGCTTAACTCTCCTTTCCTTCTATTTATATCAATCTTTCGACAAGCTTCGGGTGGAGACAGTGCAGTACATCCAAAGCTAAGAAGAATATCGCTAAATAGAAAAAGAATGCCTTCATAGAAGACTCTTAAGCTTATAATAGCTATTCTAATGTTACTTTATTCTTTTCATACCCCGGTTTACCTAGGAGTGTAAACATATTGGCTTTATAGGCCTCGACCCCTGGCTGATCAAACGGGTTCACACCAAGCAGGTAGCCTCCGATTGCACATGCTTTTTCAAAAAAGTAGACGAGATAACCGAATGTATAAGCATCGAGCGCTGGTATGGAAATAACTAGATTGGGGACACCGCCTTCTGTATGGGCAAGAATTGCTCCTTCCAATGCTTTATTATTCACAAATTCAATCGACTTACCTACTAAATAGTTCAGATTATCTAGATCCTTCCCCATCTCTTCAATGATTAGCTTATGACGTGTTCTTTCGACTTTCAAAACCGTTTCAAACAACGAATCACGACGACCATCTTGAATATATTGTCCAAAAGAATGGAGGTCTGTCGAGAAATTAGCTGATGCTGGGAAGATCCCTTTCTGATCCTTGCCCTGACTCTCACCAAATAATTGCTTCCACCATTCCGAGAAATAATACAAACTAGGCTCGTAGCTAACAAATAATTCAACAGTTTTCCCTTTATTATAAAGAAGGTTTCGGGCCGCTGCATATTGATAAGCTGGATTTTGTTCAAGTTCGGGATACTGTAGTTCTTCCCTTGCCGCCTTAGCCCCTTCCATAATTTGATCAATATCTACTCCACTCACAGCAATCGGTAGTAAACCAACGGCCGTCAAGACGGAATAGCGTCCTCCAATATTATCAGGAATGACAAAGGTTTCGAACCCTTCTTCTAATGCCATTGTTTTCAAGGCACCTTTTTCCTTATCTGTCGTTGCATAAATCCGATTCCTCGCTTCACTTTTTCCATACTTTTGTTCTAATAATCTACGGAAAATACGAAATGCAAGCGCTGGTTCTGTTGTTGTTCCTGACTTAGAGATGACATTAATCGAGAAATCTTTATTGACTAGTACATCCATCAAATCTTGCATATATGTAGAACTCATATTATGACCAACATATAAAATTTGAGGTGTTTTTCTTTGCTTAGGAGATAGTAAGTTATAGAAACTATGCTGCAGCATATCAATAGCAGCACGTGCCCCTAGGTAAGAACCACCTATTCCAATCACTAGTAAAATATCTGAATCATTTTGTATTTTCCGTGCTACTTGTTTAATCCGGGAAAACTCCTCACAATCATAATCATCAGGCAAATCCATCCAACCGAGAAATTCATTTCCTTCTCCTGTCTTTTCATGTAAAGAACAATGAGCAGCCTGAACAGCATCTTGTAATAAGTTTATTTCATGGTTTCCAGAGAATGATAACGCTTTGGAATAATCGAAACGTATATAACCCATGCTATCGCCTCCTCTCTTCTTAATTCTCCTTCATTTAAAAAACTTATTCTATAAGAACTATTTGCCAAGGGGTATTAACTTTCTATCTACTCTTCTTTTAACCAATAGGATAGAAAGAATACGCTGTCTATTGCAATATGAATTAGCTAACCTATTCTTTCCCCGCTTTACACTATCATTATGATTAACTTCTATATAAATGATTTACTAGCCTCATAAACTAGTTTTATAATGATTCTATTAGCCATTCATTCTCTTCAAATGGATTCCTCTTCATACTAAAATCAGCGGCAATCACACGATCAACCTCTGTTATCGCAATCGTCTTAATCACAATACGCTTCGTCTCTTCTCCTGGCTTTTCCATATATTAAGCAAGCTCCTCTGCCGCTTTTAAATATTCATTCAATTCGTATCAGGTCCAACCCCATCACACATTCCACCCGTTCTAAACTCTAGATTGCCGTAAAATTAATCATAAATTTTCCTGGTTTTGTTTTTTTAGTATACTTTTTAATTTCGGTTCTATTTGTATATGTGAAAGCCACTTTCTTATTATTAATTTCCGAGAAATGCACATTAATACTTATAATGCCATTCATTATTTATGAGGCATATTCTCATCGCACTCAAAAGCTTATCCCCACTATCCCATTGTTCAAATTATTGTCCATCTTTGGGCATAGTCTTTCTCTCTTTACCCTGTACCCTCTTCTTTTCTCCACTTAATACAAAGTAGTTACGTAAACCCAACCTTTTTACTAATCTTTTTAATAGATTAGTTATTAAAGGACTTCTTTCATTTATCTTTTAAATATTGTCTCCCTGTTTACCTTGTCATTTCATTTTGAGCTACTTCGATTACATAATCCAAAAGTGGAACTTTACACAGAGTCCTCTGAAGGCATGACTTCACTCAAAAGTAAGTTCTCCCCCCTACCAAGGTGTTTCTTCTCCATGCCTCCCACTCCATATCAAGATGCTATCCTGACTGAAAAAAGAGTGGTTCACGTTTTCATGAGGGAAAACAGCCCTGTCGTATAGAACTTTAGTGTCACCAAATTATAACAATAAAGTTCTATACGACATCTATAGTAGCAGAGAAGGACGTCTTCTTACTTGCAAGGAGTACCCAACACCTATCCGTTTTTATTCAAAAGATCTACAAAAATACAAAAGGAGAGCCAATTATTCTCTCAAATGATTGCTCTCCCTTTCTTTTAACTTATAGAACTTTTTACAAATTTAAAGTGATTATAGCCAATGGTAAAAAACACACCCATCAAACCATTACAGCTTAATAGATGTTTCTATTTTTTTGCCCTCCTAAACACCAGGTATACTCCGATTCCAACAATCGCTCCAGCACTATCAATAAGCATATCCTCCATCTGAGCTCCTCTGTCGGGAACAAATAGCTGATGCAGTTCATCTGTTATAGAATAAAGAACACAAATAAAGAAAGCGAGTCGGATGCTTTTATATATATACACTCCGCTTCTTCTCAAAGCATTTACCACTAGCACCCCGAGCACAAGATAGATAAAGAAATGGGCATTTTTTCTAACAATATGATTGAAGTTTCCTATATCAAGCTCATTATCAGGAGAAACATTGTCTACTCTTTCAACTATACCCCCTGTTACTCCTATACTCAGCTTGTTAGAATCTGTGGCTGATTGATGTGATAGGTAGAAGATTAATGTTATCCATAGAATAACAGTTATCCAGGAAAAAATTTTATTCATTTGTATAGTTCCTTTTATTTCACTTTATAATACTCCACATACCAATCCGCAAACTTCTGCAAGCCTTCCTCTATCGAAGTCTCCGGTTTAAATCCGATTACTTTCTGAAGTAAATCAGTCGATGCATAAGTAGCTGGTACATCCCCTGGCTTAATTGGTTCAAAAATCTTCTCAAATAATACTTCTTTGCCCAATGCTTTGCTTAATGCCTTTTCTAATGTTTCTATAAATACCATTAATTTTTCAGGACTATTATTTCCTATATTAAAAACTTTATGGGGAACTGCAGTATTAGAAGCATTTGCTAAAAGCCGTTCTATCCCTTCCACAATGTCATCAATATAAGTAAAGTCACGATAGAGATCATTTTCAAAATTACCATTATTAAATATCTTAATTGGCTCACCAGCAAAATATTTATTAGTAAATCCAAAATAGGCCATGTCCGGGCGTCCCATTGGTCCATAAACCGTAAAGAATCGAAGTCCTGTGGCTGGAATCTTATATAAATGGCTATAAGTATGAGCCATCAATTCATTCGACTTTTTAGTAGATGCATAAAGTGATACTGGATTGTCCACAAAGTCTGATTCTTCAAATGGAACCTTTTTATTTGCTCCATATACTGAGCTAGAAGATGCATAGACAAGGTGATCAACTGGATTATATCTACAAGCTTCAAGAATGTTATAAAACCCTATGATATTACTTTGGATATATACATCAGGATTCTCTATTGAATACCGTACTCCAGCCTGGGCAGCCAGATTTACCACAATATTCGGTTTATACTTTTCAAAGATTTTTGTAATCATAGCTTTATCTGAAATATCACCTTTAATAAAAGTAAACTTCCTATAAGGTTCGAGTTTCTCTAAACGGGCATATTTAAGATTTATATCATAGTAATTATTTATATTATCAACACCAATTACTTGGCAGTCCTGCTCTAGTAGTTTTTTAGATAAGTAATACCCGATAAAACCTACTGCTCCAGTGATAAGATATGTTTTATTACAATCCAGGGGTTTGTAATTCAAGGTTCTTCGACTCCTTTAACCCTTCTCTACTTGCAGATTTTCTTCCAATAGAATGATACTCTACCTCAGCTTCTTGCATCTCTTTAACATTATATATATTCCTTCCATCATATACCAAGGGGGTTCTCATCAACTTTTTATAAGTTTCAGGCGTTACTGCTTTCACTTCTCCCCATTCAGTGAAAATAAAACAAACATTTGCACCTTCTAAAGCATGCTCTATATTTGAAACATAGGTGATGCTACCTTTACCATTCTTACCTTCTGGGTACACTCGCGCAAAGTTTTTAGTACCGACAGGATCATACGCATAAATATCTGCACCTTGCTCTAATAATAAAGGAATATTCTCAAGAGATGCTGCTTCTCTTAAATCGTCTGTCCCTGGTTTAAATGTTAAACCTAATACAGCTACTTTTAGACCGTTAAAAGTAATGAGTCTTTTTCTAGCTTTTTTATATAACATGGTCTTTTGGCCTTTATTCACATCAATAGCAGCCTTAACCGTTTTTAGCTCATAACCATTCTGTCTTGCAATATAATCCAATGCTTTCGTATCCTTAGGAAAGCATGAACCACCATAACCAATGCCTGCATTTAAAAACTTACTTCCGATACGTTCATCAAAACTCATCCCTTTGGCAACTTCCTGAATATCCGCGCCTACTAATTCACAAAGATTGGCAATATCATTCATATAGGATATCTTAAGAGCAAGGAAATCATTAGAGGCATACTTAATCATTTCTGCCGACCTTCTATTTACTGAAACAATCGGTAAATGAAATGGCTCATAAATCTTCATAAGCAATTCCTCAGCCCATTTACTTTCTGTACCAATAATAATTCTTTCTGCATGTAGTGTATCATGCACGGCAGAACCTTGTGCCAAGAATTCCGGATTTGATGCTACTTCTACTTTTACATTTTGGACTAAAAAATCCTGAATAAACTGTTCTACCTTATCATTCGTTCCAACCGGGACTGTTGATTTTACAACTACTAGACAGTCCTTTTCTACTGATTCAGCAATTTGTCTCGCAACGGTTGCTATATATGAAAGATTTGCAGAACCATCTGATTGCTCTGGAGTACCTACACCAATAAAGATTGCATCTGCATCTTTATAGGCTGATTTGTAATCTGTTGTATAATCAATTCTTCCAGAAGAATAATTCTTCTGCATTAACTCTTCTAGACCTGTTTCATAAATTGGAGAATACCCAGACTTCATTAAATCCACTTTTTTCTCATCAATATCAACACAGTTTACTTGATGACCAGCTTCGGCAAAACATACACCTGCTACTAAGCCGACATAGCCTGTTCCTGCTACTGCTATTTTGTACATTGTTACACCTTCCTTAGATCCTGCTCGCCTTCAGACATTTATATTTGCAAATTAAAGAAAAATACTAGCATCTATGCTCAACATCATTATTTAACGTTAAATTCTTATATACCGTAATTTTTTAATAAGTCATTAAAATAGTATAGCTAACAACGGAACAAGTTTTTTAGGGCGTGCCTTCAAAGAAATCTTGCACCTTCTTCGTCGATTGAAAAAAACAACCTTCATTATATGTTCTTCCTCATTCAACAATACCAAGCCAAATCACTTGATGACCAGCCCCGATAAAGAATACACTTGCTACTAATTTCACATAACCAGCTAATACTTTTTTGTATACAGAATCATGTTTTCGTTTACTATTATAAGCAAACAGGATTGAGAGTCTGTGTTTTTTTTCGAAATTCTATGATTTAAATAACCACTGAAATATTATAGTTATTAAACAATTGAATATTATTATTCTCTCCAAACAACACTATTCACATAATCTGTGTAGGACATTATAATCCTAAGTACTTTATCCGAAACATTAGGCATACTGTAGTCTTCAACCATTTTCAATGTGTTTTTTTTCTGTTTTTCCAAAATTTCTAATCCCTGTAATATTCTCTCTTTCTTAAGGCCGATCATCATCACTGATGCCTCTTCCATTGCTTCCGGTCTTTCATGAGCTTGTCTTATATTAAGTGCTCTAAACCCAAGAATAGAGGACTCTTCGCTAATTGTTCCGCTATCACTAAGAACAGCTTTTGCTTTTGTCTGAAGTTTCACATAATCATTAAACCCTAAAGGTTTCAATGTCTTTACTAAGGCATTAAACTCTATCCCTTTAGCATTAATCATATTTTTAGTTCTAGGATGTGTACTCACAATCACAGGCATATTATACTTTTCCGCAATCGCATTTAAACTATCAACTAAATCTAAAAAATTAGTTTCTGAATTGATGTTTTCTTCTCTATGAGCTGATACCACAAAATATTTTCCTTGTTCGAGCCCTAATCTCTCTAATACATCTGATTGCTCAATGTCATCTTTTCTAGAGTTTAGTACTTCAAACATAGGGCTCCCCGTTTTAATAATTCTATCTGATGGGAATCCTTCTCTAAGAAGATATTCTCTTGCAATATCACTATAGGTTAAATTAATATCAGCTGTATGATCAACAATTTTTCGGTTAGTTTCTTCTGGAACTCTTTGGTCAAAGCAACGATTTCCCGCTTCCATATGGAATATTGGAATATGTCTTCTCTTCGCTGCAATAGCACATAAACAACTATTTGTATCTCCCAGCACTAAAAAAGCATCTGGTTTTACTGCTTCCATAATAGGGTCTATTTTAACTAAAATATTACCAATGGTTTCTACAGCTGTACCAGTAGCTGCGTTAAGAAAGTAATCAGGTTTTTTTAAATTAAAATCTTTAAAAAACACTTCATTTAATTCATAATCATAATTTTGTCCCGTATGGACAAGGGTATGTTCAATAGCATTTGATTCTTCTAATTTATTAATAACAGCTGACAGCCTTATAATCTCTGGTCTCGTACCAACGACTGTCATAACTTTTAATTTCTTCACAAATTATACCTCCACGAAGTAAGTGTCTGGTTTTTCTGGATCAAAACATTCATTTGCCCACATCACTGTTACTAGGTCATTCTCCCCTACATTCACAATGGAGTGAGTATATCCAGTAGGAATATCTACAACCTGTAGCTTTTCTCCACTTACTCTATATTCAATAACCTCTTCTGAATCTATCTTTCTAAATCGGATTAATCCTTCTCCACTAACAACTAAGAATTTTTCATTTTTTGTATGGTGCCAATGGTTCCCTTTCGTAATCCCAGGTTTTGATACATTTACAGACACTTGTCCTCTCTCAGATGTTCTCATAAATTCTGTAAAAGATCCTCTATGATCACAATTCATTTTAAGGTCATACGAAAACTTATCTTCTGGTAAGAAACTTAAATAAGTACTATAAAGTTTCTTAGTTAGAGCATTTTCCATATTAGGAATACTTAGATTTGTTCTACTTTCCTTAAAACTCTTTATAAGTTCTGCTAACGCTCCAAGTTTAATATTATGTGTTACAGGCACTCCACAATAATCGCCTTGAATAGTTGGATTGCCCTCTAATGCACGTACAAACTCTTCTAATACATCATCTATATAGCATAAATTAAGCTCTGCATCTGGATTATTTATCTGAATATCTAAGTCTCTAGCTACATTATGACAAAATGTAGCCACTACAGTATTATAGTTAGGCTTGCTCCACTTACCAAATAAGTTTGATAATCTATATACATAGACTTTTACATCAGTTTCTTTGTAATAATCAAATAATAAATCTTCTCCTGCCTTTTTACTTCTTCCATAAGGGTTATCCTTTTCTGCCTGAATTGATGAAGTAATAAGTACAGGAGCTTTGTTATTATGTTTCTTTAATAGTTCTAGCAATTTAGATGTAAAGCCAAAATTACCTTCCATAAATTCATTTTCATCTTTCGGTCTATTTACTCCAGCTAAATGAAAGACAAAATCACACTCTTCTGTATATTTTTCAAGTAATGAGAAATCACTTTCTCTAGTAAACTCAAATATATTGTTATACCCCTTATTTCTAAGCTCGGCGATAAGATTTTTTCCTACAAAACCTTTTGCACCTGTAACAAGAATATTCATCAGTTAATTCCACCTTTTAGTTCATTACTTGAGTCTTTTTATTCCATTCCTTAAGCTCGTTTTGTACATAGTCTAATTTAAGTAATGTTTCTTTAATTTGTTCAATGCTTAGAATTTGAGTATTATCCGAGTTATATTCTTCTACAGTAGTAAGCTTTTGGTCTCCCTCTGCGAAATATTTATCATAGTTAAGATCTCTTTGATCAGCAGGAACTCTAAAGAAACCGCCTAAATCCTCTGCTACTACATATTCCTCTTTAGTAAGTAGTGTTTCATATCGCTTCTCACCATGTCGTGTTCCAATTACTTTAATTTCATTATCAACATTAAAAAGTTCCTTTACGGCCTGAGCAAGATCGCCAATAGTACTTGCAGGAGACTTTTGAACCATAATATCCCCAGCCTCAGCATTTTGGAAAGCAAATACGACTAATTCGACTGCCTCTTCTAAGCTCATTAAAAATCTGGTCATATTAGGATCTGTTACCGTTAAAGGTTGTCCACTTTTAATCTGTTCAATAAATAATGGAATAACTGATCCACGTGAGGCCATCACATTACCATATCTCGTACCACAGATAAGAGTTCTATCCGGAGACACTGTTTTGGATTTTGCCACAAAAACTTTCTCCATCATCGCTTTGGAAATTCCCATTGCATTAATTGGGTATGCTGCTTTATCAGTTGAAAGGCAGATTACCTTTTCAACTCCATATTCAATAGCAGCAGTGAGTACATTATCTGTTCCTAAAACATTAGTTTTTACCGCTTCAAGAGGAAAAAATTCACATGATGGAACTTGCTTCAATGCTGCAGCATGAAAGATATAATCTACACCATGCATTGCATTTTTCACACTTGCGAGGTCTCTTACATCACCAATATAGAACTTTAATTTGCTATTTTTATACTTTTTTCTCATATCATCTTGCTTTTTTTCATCTCGAGAGAAAATACGAATTTCTTTTATATCACTATCTAAAAATCTTTCCATAACAGCATTTCCAAAAGAACCTGTACCACCTGTAATTAATAATGTTTGATCTTTGAACATAATAAATCCATCCTTTCATTTATCACTAGTAATTTATTTTCAATTTTTTTTTCAAGAAATTATTGATAATAATTGATTGAATAATTGCACAAGGCAACATAATTATTATATTAACAATAACAATACTTATCCAACTTTCTATATATTGTGATAGTGTATAAACCAATGGGATTTTTAAAATAGCTACTATAGTATTGCAAACAAGCTGCGGCTTTAATTGGCCAACACCATTGGCAATGCTAGTAACAGCAAGAATGTATATCATTATTGCACTATCTACTGCAAAACAAATTGCATACCCATAGTTTACTGTAATGGTATTTTCCCCTAACCACAAATTCACAACAATTTGCAAAACTAACGATAGGCATAAACAAGCACATAACCCCAGTACAGATATATAATTCAAATATTTGTATACCTTACTAATCCAAGTGTATTTTTTTTCCACATGTGCTTTTGATACAGCTGACCAAATTGGGTTAGCTATTAGTGAAAATAAGGTCACAAATAAATTAAATAGTTTAAAATACACTAAATACTCGACAACATGTTTCGGACCATGAAACCAAGTTATCAAAATTTGATTAGTTGAAGTTATAATCATAAACATTATTTGAATGAAAAAAAATCCGCCACCTAACTTTACTATGCTATAAGCATAATCCTTTACATAGTACCTAAAAGAAGGAATTGAATACCTTAATTTTGTTAAAAATAATACTATTGTAGTACCTAATAGCGGTATATTTACTGTTAAAATATTAACTACAGCAAGAGTAATTATATTTTGCTCAATATTACTACCATCATATATCGCCATAAATGATAATAGTAGTATTGTTGAAGTTAGTGTCAAAATACTGGGCAAAACCGTTTTTTGCATCGCATACAGTATTGAAACAATTATTCTTAAAAAGAATTGCAGAATAACACCAATGAATAGTAATCTAACAACTAAAAGTAATGTACTGTTAGAAACTACTTCCGGTGAAATACCCAACACATTATTCCAATTAATAAATTCTAAACATACATATCCGATTATTGCTATGGTACTTGAAATGAATCCCAAAATAATATACGCAGATGAAATATACTTTCTTATACCTTCATGATTCTTTTCCGCCAGTACTCTTACTAAATTGTTTCTGAGACCATTACCTATTCCTAAATCAAAGCTTAATATCCAATTAAGTATTGATATTAATGTAAACCATACCCCTAGAACTGTTTGATTTGAAAAGTAACTCATATATGCAGGCATAGTAAATAGTCCTATTATTATGGCGATACCCTTTATCACAAAAGAACCTGATACGTTTTTAACTAGTAATTTACTATTAACACTTAAACCTTTTAAAGAATATACTATTTTTTTTTCTATGATCATCCACCCCAAGTAATAACTGAAATCATATACATATTTTGCGCTTCTATAATTTAAAATTTCAGTTTATGCTATTCTTTGTAGCAGAAAGCTTAAGAAAATAGAACATTATACACCAGGTTACTAAGATACCTTGATGAGGTTCTTTATTAAGAATGATCATTATAATTAAAGCTAAGGTTATTTTTGAAAGCAAACTAAAGTTTTGTAATCGAAAAATACCATATAGCCAAAATATAGTGTATAAGGAACCAAAGGTCCCTAATGCCGCCATCATATAAGTAGATGTTGAAGTTTGAGCATCTACTAGATAGGTCGCTGCTAACAATTTGAAACTAGTAGTCGCATTATTTAGACCTACACCCGTAATTGGATTATTTAAATATATCAACAGGTTAACAAAAGGTGCATCCTGACGTGAGGTTATTTGTGATCCGTCAGAAACTAATTTTCCAAATACCTCCTCATTCCA
>Ga0180215_1004661_pt1 | contig 12047 bp, 10 predicted proteins | sample eDN3rd37CBELigBY_FD_128871 | JGI IMG/M metagenome (GOLD analysis project Ga0180215, IMG submission 128871) | Enriched backyard soil microbial communities from Emeryville, California, USA - eDNA 3rd pass 37_C BE-Lig BY (version 2) (version 2) | ecosystem: Environmental > Terrestrial > Soil >...
CAAAGATAAGGAAACAGTAATCGACTCCTCATCAAGTGAAGTAATCGACCATAGATATTGTACTATTCCCTGATCTAGTATTACATTATAATTACTACGGGAAACTTTCTTTAATCCATAATCTAAATAGGAAAGAAAAACTATAAAAGAAAGGGTCCTTTTTATTTTATAAAATGTTAAATTTTTAATACTAACTAAATAAGCACTCAAGAAAAATATTATTTTTAGATTTCTTAATATAAATTTAAGTAATATCAATAATTTTTGTATCTTTCTTAAACTATATAAAAAATCAAAAAAATCTTCAGTATTAAGATAATTTTTTCGTTTAAGCATAAACTTTTCTGTAATATAACTCTTCCCAGATCCCGGCAAACCACACAATTCAATATAACTTTTATAGCTATGCATTATTTTAAGTAATACTCCTTTACTTCTTCTACTGAATTAGCTATTTGATTTTGAATTTCCCTCAAATTAAACTTCTCACTTGAATATAGAGCTTTAAAAGACTTAAGTTTTTGGGAAATTTCAATTGGTACCACTTTTTTATTATATGATAAACCTATAATTAAGGGGTGCATTCTAGCTGAAACTATCATATAAGACTTTTGGATCTCCAGTATTAATTCCTGTACGTTGTATGTTTTTGCAACCTCATATTGTTGTTGATATTTTGAACTAACAAAATTCAAAAAATGTTCCACCTCATATTTATCATGAACTGTAGTATAAAAGAGTTTTACTTTAAAACCCTCTTTAATGTATTTACCTAATTGTTCATAACAAAACTCATAATAATCAATTTCATTGGAGAAAATTCCCTTATCATACTTCCTGAACCTTTCAAATTCAGTAATTCCATACAGAATAGTTTTTTCTGAGTGATCTAACATTTTTTTTTCAATAAAATTACTTACACAAAAAACAACATCAGGACAATAATAACTTTTTATTTGAAAATTGTTTTCTAAATATTGAATTGATTCATAATCCCTAACATACACAATATCAACCGATTGAAAAACCTTACTTAATAATAATTTATTTTGCAAATTATATTCACTTACAGCACCAACACCAAAAAGTATGACTTTAGCATTCTTATTAAACTTTTTAAAATAATTCACCCAGGCATACAAGGCAATTGGAAATAAGACATTTGAATGTAATAGTTGACCTCCACCAATAATTACGAAATTATAATTATTACTTTTTAAAAACTTCTTAATATTTGAATTTTTAAATAACCATAATATTTTTTGGATAACTTCATAATTTATTATTGGTTTAAAAATATGTTTTATTAAACTTCTTTTGCCCTTCTTTGTTTTAATCTCATATTTCATAGCGGATTTATTTTGATTCTTTATTAAATCTCGAAAATCTAATTCAATACTATCAGTATTAAATAACGCTTCCATTGTCAGTTTTATTGCTTGATCTCCTAAATTATCTGACCAACCTCTATTAATTAATAAACCTTTGATTTTCATAATAATCCTTTCACTTTTCTTATCAAATTATTTTTTATATTTATAAACTGAAACCCAAATATTTTTTCAAAGAAAAATTTTAATATTACTAAAAGAATCAAACAACATAAGATTATATTTACAATAATAAATATAATACTCGAAACAGAAAATAATTTATTAGTAACACTTGTAGATACAACTAGTACTATAGCTATTAAACTAGAAAATCTTATTGGATATTTAAACAATTTGATTATTTCATACCAGGAAATACTTATAAGACTCTTTGATACAGATGTAATAATAATAAAATTAATTACAATAGATATTAATACAAAAAAACTAACTCCCTCAATTCCATGAAAATGTCCAATATATGTACCTGCTATTATCATTATTAAATAGATCAATTGTACATAGATTCTTTGTGAATTCCTACCTAGCCCCTTGATAAATGCATTACTCAATCTATGGCAGGTTTTAAAAAACATACCCACTGCTAATAATCTGAATGGTAATACCACCTCTTCCCAACCACTTCCAAGTATAATATCTACAAGATGTGGTGCGAATACCCATGATAGAATAGTTGCGGGGAATATAATAAAAGCTAAAAAAAGATGCGACTTTAAATACATATTTTTCAAATTATTTTTTTCTGTTTGAATTTGCGAAATACTAGGGAAAAAGACCCTATCTATAACAGTTCCAATAGTATTAGAAGCTAAAGACATTAGCTGATATGCTCTGTTATATAATCCTAATGCAGTTGCTCCCAAAAGACTACCTACTAGTATAAAATCTGCATTATTTGCAAAATACCCCAAGATTTTCGATATAGTAAAACTAGTTCCTGAGGAAACAAGATTATTTAAAGACTCTTTGCTAAACCTAAACTTAATTTTAACTTTCTGTTTATTAAAAGCATAGGAGATAACAGCTCTCAAAAACGCTTGTGTTAAATTCGCACAAACAAGTGCCCAAATACCCATACCCAATATAGCCATTGTGATACCTACACCTAAAAATCCAATTGTGTATGTTAACAAATCTATATGAGCAACAATTTTAAATTTCATTTGTTTTTCAAGCATTGAAATATGGATGGAGGAGACTCCTTTAAACATAAATATAATCGACACAGCTTCAATCAGAATTTCTAGCTTTGGCATATTCATAAATTCTGCAATGAAGCCTGATGAAAGAAATATGATTATACTTACTAATAAACTAAAGAATAATGTAATTGAAAACGCAGTATTGATTTCATTATCAGTAATATTTTTCTTTTGAATTATAGCGGAACCCATTCCTAATTGTGAAAAAATATCTGCAAAATTAATAATAATCAAAGTTGCAGCCATAAGACCAAAGTCCTCCGGGCTTAAAAGTCTACTTAGAACTGCTAGAACAATTAGTTGTAATATGCTTTGCCCGCCTACATTCGATGTCATCCAAAACAAAGGTTTTGAAAGTCTATTAAATAATGATGACTTATCACCCATAAAATTACACCTAACAATCTATATTTATCTACACTGAATCCTTAACGAAATAAGTAAAAAAGCAGCGCACATTATCAGGATAACAGATAATCCCACATCTATTGATTACAAGATTTCTTTTATCCTTTTGATAGTAAAAACTCTTGATATTTACTCGCAACCATTTTTATGTCATATCCACAATTAACCAAATCCTGTTTTGTGTTTCTTCTTTCATAACCTTGTTCACATTTTAAGACTTCATCTGCCCACTTAGTTTTTGATTCGTTTAGTGACATAAAATCAATTAACTCTGTTAATTTTGCATCTTTTGGAATCACATCTGATGCTATTCCCCTTAAACCAGAAGCCTGAGCTTCAATTAATACTATACCCAAACCTTCATAACGTGATGGAAATAAAAATATGTCCATTGCCTGGAATAAACTATTTATATCTTCTCTAACCCCTAGAAATTTCACAGCCTCAGTCAGCCCCAAATCGCTAACCTTTTCTTTTATGTTTTCTTCGAGTTCCCCCTTTCCTATTAATAACAAAACAGCATTATTATTTTTTTTATATACTTCGGCAAATACATCTACTAAAAATTCATGATTCTTTTGATAGGTTAATCTGCCAACATTTCCAATTACAAACTTCCCCTCTAGGCATAATTCTTTCCTTATTAAGCTTCTCTTTTCACTATTGAATAGGAACTTCTCTGTTTCAATTCCATTACGCATAAGGACAACATGCCCTTTATTAATCATCTCATTTCCAAATAACCACTCCGCAGCAGGTATAGAACATGCAAAAAAGTCAGTAGCAAATTTATCTATTTTTTGCTTATTTGCTTCATGAATCATATTATAAAGTCCTTGAAGTCTTCCCCTGTTAAAATTAGTATTATGACTATGAAGAATTCTTATTGGAATATTATATTTTGCAGCCATCTTTAAAGGGTATATATTCGCCAAAGATGGTGTATGAAAATGCAAAGCATTATAATAATTTGCATTTTTTCTAAAGAAACTTCTCCATTCACTCATATATTTCACAGGATTATTTCTAAACGATGGAAAATATATTATTTTACCGCCCAATCTTTTAATTTCGTCATCGTAATCGCCCTTTTCTTTACTATGAACAGCAAAGTCAAATTGAACTTTAGATCTATCTATATTTCTATATAAGTTCATTATTAATGTCTCTATTCCACCTCTATCCATTTTAAAAATAAAATGAACTACTCTAAGCATGATAGTTGTCTCCTTTATTTATTCCAAATTAAGATGAAATTGTATTGTATCTAAATTTTGAAACCATAACTAGTTTTTGAAATATACCTATGGGAAAGATATATAATGTATTTTAAAAAAGTAAACAGAGATACTTTATTTACAATTAAAACTCTAATTCCATCTACTAGTTTCTTTTCTGATAATGAATTTCTAAAGTTATCCAAAGCTATCATAGAAAATACCTTTTTTTTATCTAAGTTATTTAATTTTTCTATCTTTGTCCTAAACTTAGATATGTATTGTTTGTCAACTTGTTTTAGTTCATCATAAGTTCTATGAATTTCTCTTACTTCATAATGAATAATTAAAGAACAACTATCCACGTAGGCTAATTTGTATTTCTCTAAAATTCTCACCAAAAACTCCAAATCTTGGTTCCTCTCAAAACTTTCATCGAATCCATTGATTTCCTCAACAACAGTTTTTCTAACCATTAAATTAGAACCTGCTACAATATATAAATTTCTCATAAGTGCTTCAGTTAAAAGTTTGCCTTCCCTTTTTTCAGCAGATTGTTGAGTTTTATTGTTAATATTAAGCTTTTTATAAGCTGTATAGCAGGCTCCCCATGAACCATCTAAACTTTCCATTTTATTCACTTGGTTCTTAATTTTGTCTGGTAAAAACTCATCATCATCATCTAAAAAGGCAATATATTTGCAATCTGAATATTTAATACCTGTATTTCTAGCTGCCGCGCCATTTTTATTTTTAGAGTGTTTGATATATTTCACATTGGATTTTTTTTGGTATTTCGACATCAGATGTTCAGTATCTTTTCTATATTGAGTATTAGGGTTGTTATCATCTACAACAATTACTTCAATATTTTCATACGTTTGTTGTAACACACTATCTATAGCTCTTGATAATCGGTCAGATCTTTTATATGTCGGTATTATTACACATACTTTTGGTTGCTCCAATATTATTTCTCCAATCTTAAAATGTATTATATTATAGGCTCCAGTATAAATAACCTTTACATATTGCTTCATTTCTCTCCATAATACTTTTTACATCTATAAGAACCTTATTATTATCAATATAGTACTTTGATAATTCATCTAAAGAAATGCTCTTAAATTTGTCATGAGCAACAGCAAGTACAATAGCGTCTATATCTCGTGCATCCTCTAATGAGGTTAAATTTACTCTATATTCATTGAATGCTTCCTCGGCATTTGCTTCTGGATCTATAACTATAGGATTGATTTCATACTCTTTAAGATGATTTATAATATCTACAACCTTTGAATTTCTAACATCTGGGCAGTTTTCTTTAAATGTAATACCAAATATTGCAACTTTGGCACTTTTAACTTTCTTATCAGCTTTTATAAGCTGTTTTATTACTGCATCAGCAACAAATTTCCCCATATCGTCATTTATCTTTCTTCCTGAAGAAATAATCTGAGAGTGATATCCTAACTGTTCAGCTTTATAAATAAAATAATAGGGATCAACTCCAATACAGTGACCTCCTACTAATCCGGGATAAAACCCCAATGAATTCCACTTTGTATTCATTGCCTTAATTACTTCATTTGTATCGATATCCATTTTGTCAAAAACAATTGCCAATTCATTCATAAAAGCTATATTAATATCCCTTTGGGAATTTTCAACTACCTTAGCAGCTTCAGCGACTTTAATACTTTTCGCTCTATATACACCTGCTTTAATTATCATTTCATAAACTCTTGCTATAACTTCTAAGGACTCTTCATCCATTCCTGAGACAATCTTCACAATATTACTTAATGTATGAACCTTATCTCCTGGATTAATTCTTTCAGGTGAATAACCTACTTTAAAATCTATCCCACTTCTCAAACCAGATTCTTTTTCTAGTACAGGTATACATATTTCTTCAGTAACACCAGGATATACCGTAGATTCAAACACTACAATAGAGCCCGCTGTTAGATTCCTACCAATAGTTTTACATGCCCCTATTACCGGACTAAGATCAGGTGTTTTATCAAGGTTAATTGGTGTTGGAACTGCTACTATATGAAATTTGCATTCTCTAATGCGTTCTTCTTCCCATGTAAATAAAGCCTTTGTTTTTCTTATTTCCTCATCTCCAACTTCATTCGTTATATCAATTCCCTCTATATACTTTTGCACTTTTTCCTTTGATATATCATATCCCACTACATTTGCAACCTTTGCAAATTCAATGGCTAAAGGCATACCTACATATCCTAAACCTATAACTGAAATCTTTTCTCTTCTATCCTTTATTAACTCATAAAGCTCCATAAAAATAATTCTCCTTTTAAATTAGTCTTTTCTCTATTAATTATTTTGTTGGGGAATATCTCGTTAGTAAGTTAGCTTTCTAATATCTATAACTAAATAACTTTCTAATTTACTTAGAATGAGCAAAATTAGTTCGAACATTTACCATATTTCATTCAAAATAAAAGACAGATCAATTCCTATGGTTTAAATTGAAAACTTTCACCCAATCATCCAACCAAAGGAGTATCTGTCCAATGAATAGACTATCATATCAAGAAGAAACAACAATAGTGTTACAGATCGGAATTTCCTTTTTTTATTTCTCGAAACCTATCATCCAGCATCTCACTTGTTGATAGCCTATTAAGTGTATAGCTTACAGGAAATTTAACCGAGTCATCGTACACCACTTAGACATTACTTTGAAAAATGGTGCTTAGAACGGGCAATATCTGCTTTGACTTTTTGAGGAACATATTCTCTGCGAAATCTTCACCTAAATGAACCTGACTTTGTCTGAGATGATACCCTCTGTCAAAAGACGAAACCTTCTTCGTTACAGACTGAGCAACCAACAGAGTCCATACGCTTTTCACTTTTCTCACATGGAAGAGAAAAGTGTATGGAACCATCAAATCCTGTAATTGATGTTGAAGTTTGGTGATCAAGCGTATCCTTCATGAATCCTGACTCTATTATAAAGAAAAAATAGAAAATAAGATGAACTATCAATCGATATGATTAAGAAATGGCCTTCATTTCAACACTCTAGTTACGTATTATTTGATAGTTAATACACACCCAACTCAATTATTGAAGCCCCTTTATCTAACAGCTTCCATGTAATTGAGGCACTCAAAACCAATCGAATGCTCTATGCTCTATCCAAACCGTATTCGTTTTCAAGCAAATCAAAGGATTTTTGGAATTCAACAATTACCGAATGTGAAGTGAACAAACAAAACTATTAAACACTATTGACTGATTGTCCTATTCCCCTTGTATTTGTAAAGGGTAGCTTTCAACATCGTCCCCCGTATATAGAGAAATAAAAAATCCGTAGTTTCATTGAATTTGTTTACGAGGAATCCATCGAAGGTACGGCTCTTATTCAAATTAAAAAGGGCTTTTTAAGTGATGTAAGGTACTTGTCACTTCTTTTTAGCTAGTAGTATTTGTTTCTTAATGTACGCATTTCAAGTAGTTTTTCAGCAAACTTCCCCATTTTTCAATAATCACAGCTAGTCTTGCCCATACCTTATTTTACTATTTAAATATATATTTATCACACTTCCCCATAGAACTTGCTCATTTCTTCATTGACAACTTTTTTATCATACTTTTTCACTATATCAATATTATGCCTCCCCATGGACATACGTAAATTGGAATCTTTTGTCATTTTTTCAATATATTTAGTACACCCATCAACATCATCTGGTTTGACTAAATATCCACCCACTCCATGCTCTATTAGATCTATATTACCCCTTATTGCTGAGCATATTACGGGCAACCCAGCTGACATGGATTCCATTACAGAAACAGGTAGTCCTTCTTGATAAGATGGGAATAAAAATACGTCGGAAGCTACACATATTTCCGGTATATCATGCCTAAAACCTAAAAACCTTACCTTTTCTTCAATTCCCAGAGTTTTAGCTAAATTTCTTAAGTAGCTTTCCAATTCACCTTTACCACAAATCATATATATAAAGTTTTTGGTTTCCACCTTTGAGAGTGCCTTCAAGGCTGTTTCATGGTTTTTCCTTTTTATCATTTCACCAACAGAAAGGAATACTACCGTATCATTAGGTATATCTAACTCTTCACGTTTCTTTTCTCTATTAACTAGAAACTGATTAAATTTTTCTGTGTCAACCCCTATCCCGGGAACATATACAACTTTATTTGCATTAAACAGCTTAGCTCTATTAAAATCTTCCTGATTAATTGTTATAAGTAAACTGGTATATCTTGATAAAAACTTTTCAACCGGATAATAAACTAACCAATTGACCAGCGGCGCCCCTTGATAAAAATGAAATCCATGAGCTGTATATATTATGGGTGAAATCCCTACAGATTTAGCTACTAGTCGCGCTAGCACTCCTCCCATCGGAGAATGACAATGTATTGCATCAAAATTTTCTGATTTCATTATCTTTTTGAGCTGTCGATATGCTTTTATATTTTTTAGTGAGAATGGGGATCGCTGTATATCAAAGGGATGTCTTATTATATCTAAAGCATCCAATCTCTCGTTAGCATCACTAAAATTAGCTGCTGCGTGTATTTCATATCCTAACGATTTCAGAACTTCTATATTACCTTGTTCAAACAAATAAAACTGTCTACTTACTGTTGAAACAATAAGAATCTTTTTCATTTAAATCCCCCGACTTAACTGTATCATTATATTTTATAAACTCCACAAATGATAAACTTGGTGACAACCAACCTGCTTACAACCAACTTTATGATAAAAGTTTATTGCACCCATATTTCGCACTTGAGTACCAACCCTTATTTCACTGCATCCACGTTTATAAGCTACATTTTCAACCGCTTTGAATAAACTAGTACCAATACCACCTTTAGTCTCCTTTTGAGACACAGCAATCAACTCAATTACACAAGCATTATCTGAATAGGAATAAAGCACGAAACCATTTATATCACCATTTTCACCCTTAGATAGCGCATAAAATTTATCTGGTTTTTCAAAAGCATTAATAAGCCACTGACGATAGACCTGATCGCCATCTCGTTTAGCCAGTTCAGAGTCCTCTGTAAATTTTGAGAACTGAAAATCTGCTATCTCAGTGATTTGATCATTGCGCTTTAGTGATTGGTGAATTGTTACGTTTTTTGGCAGCTCCTTTGGCCCTACTAACTTTTTCATAAACTGAATATTCACGTCTACCAAAAATGCGGTTGTATCCTTTCCAATCATCTGTGCATTTATAGATTCTGAATTTTTATTCTCGATTGATATAAACTGAAAATCTTCAAACCTAGCTTTTAGTTCATTCCATTCATTTGATGTAAGAGGCCTATGCAATATAGCTTTAGCACTATTAACACCAAAAAAGTCTGTATCCCACTTCAATTCATTAAAAGTAACAACATCTCCAATATTCCCCATAAAATCTCCTACCTTAGATTCCTATTCCTGTATTTTTATTCGATTTAGTGCTCTTATCAGTCACAAATACATCTTCACGCTTCAAAACGGATATAGCTGTTTTAAAGAATATCTTAATATCTAGCCACCCAGACAGATGGTCAATATAATAAATATCATTTTGGATTCTTTCTTTCCAAGGTATGGTATTTCTAAAATAAGCTTGGTTATACCCAGTAACACCTGGTCTAATTTCAAGTTTTCGTTCTTCATCACCTTCATATAGTTCATAATGTTCCGGCAAGTCAGGCCTAGGTCCGATGATACTCATGTCACCCTTGATTATATTTAAAAGCTGCGGGGTCTCGTCTAGACTGGTTTTACGAATAAACTTCCCAATTTTCGTTAGTCTTGGATCATCTTCTGCATTAAACGTTGATCCGTCCTCATTTCTTAAATCAGGAGCATTCATTTTCATGGAACGGAATTTATACATTTTAAACACTTTTCCGTTCTTACCAAGTCGTGGTGCATTATAAAAAATTGACCCCTTATCTTGGAAATAAATAATTGGGCCGATGATAATCAAAATTACAAGCCAAAATGGCAGGGCTATTATTGCCAGTATTAAATCTAATACTCTTTTAAAAAAATTCTTATACATTCCGTTACCCCACTTGAAAATTATCATTTAATACCTTCTTAAAACTCTTCACCACATACTCCACATCCTCATCAGTCAACAAAGTATGTAACGGGAGTGTAATCTCATTCTTATACACATCAAAAGCATTAGGATAATCTTTAATATCAAAACCTAAATTTTTATAAGCCGTCAACATAGGCAATGGCTTATAATGAACGTTACATGCAACTCCAATTTCAGCCATCTTAACAATTATTTCATTTCTCTCAACTTCCCCAATTTCAGGTACCCTCACTAAATAAAGGTGTCCCGAGGAAGCAAAGTTTTCACCATAATGCTGCAAGCTTTGAACACCCAATGGTAAAAGTGCTTTATCATACATCTCAACAATCTCTTTACGTCTTTTCAGTAGACCTTCATATCTATCTAACTGTATTAAACCAAACCCAGCCATGATATCGGTCATATTACATTTATAAGCAGGGTAGACAATGTCATATTCCCATGCACCTTTTTGTGTTTTCGCCAATGCATCTTTAGACTGACCATGAAGACTATACAACATATATTGGTTGTATAACCAGTCATCATCTAATCCTAAGTTATCACGCCAAACGACGGCACCGCCTTCAACAGTTGTCAAGTTTTTCACCGCATGGAAAGAAAAGCAAGTAAAATCTGCAACTCGCCCACATTTATCACTATTTCTTCCAGCCCCAAAAGCATGAGCAGCATCAGTCATTACTATTACTCTGTTAAATAACTTCTGAAGTTCGGTATTAGCCTTAAACAGTTCCTTTTTACTCTCTACTATTTCGTATATAGTATCATAATCACACATCTTTCCTGCTATATCGACAGGGATAATCGCTTTTGTTTTCTCTGTAATTGCATCAGCAAGTTTTACATAATCCATTTCAAAAGAATCTGAAGCAGTATCAACCAGTACGATTTTTGCACCAACATGATTTATAATTGCAGCTGATGCTGTATATGTATAGGCTGATGTAATGACTTCATCTCCAGGACCAATACCTAGAATACGAAGAGTTAGCTCCATTGCTGATGTCGCAGAGTTTAAGCATACGGCTTTATTTGTACCAACATATTGAGCTATTCTCTTTTCAAATTCTTTTGTTCTAGGTCCAGTTGTAATCCAACCAGATTTCATTACTTTTATAACTTCTTCAATCTCTGCATCTGTAATATCTGGGGGAGAGAAAGGTATATTCCTCACTTTAGTATCAATCATTTTAGTTCTCCTCGCTTTATTCAAGTTTAGATGTTTCTTAATTATAAATACTTCTTTAGTCGCTTAATACTTAACTAGATTTGAACTTCTATCCAATTAACTACTAACCTACTAAATATTTCAAATACTGTTTTAAAAACATGAATATTCCCATGCAAAAAAATATGCCTGCACATTCAAAATTCAAAGGATGCAAACTGAATACCTTAAAAAATTCAATCCGGCTTCATTCACATCCCCCCCAAAAACTATCATACCTTACTTATTAAAGACGCTTTCTCACCAAACTTCGTATTAGCAACCTCCACCAATATTTCTTTCAACTCTATTGCATCCTTATTAGGCAAAGTCTCAATCATAGAATATAGCTCTTCCTTCTCCATGGGCTCCGCTTTCCCGATATGAATCTTAGGAAACACTTGCTTCGCCTGAACCTCATTTTCATTCAATAGCTCTTCAAACAATTTCTCTCCAGGCCTTATTCCAGAGAATTGGATGCTAATCTCCTC
>Ga0180215_1004662_pt1 | contig 12046 bp, 17 predicted proteins | sample eDN3rd37CBELigBY_FD_128871 | JGI IMG/M metagenome (GOLD analysis project Ga0180215, IMG submission 128871) | Enriched backyard soil microbial communities from Emeryville, California, USA - eDNA 3rd pass 37_C BE-Lig BY (version 2) (version 2) | ecosystem: Environmental > Terrestrial > Soil >...
CGATGCCAAAACTAATAGTGGCGCGCATCCCGTTGGTGGGTCCTCCGCCGCGGCCAGTTCATCCACGGTGGTCACACTAACAAGGTGTCCGACTTTTCGTGGAACCCGAACGAGCCGATGGTTATCTGCTCGGTCGCCGAGGACAACATCATGCAAGTGTGGAGCATGGTACGTGGACGCATGTCTAGGGCTGTGGAGCGGCAGAAGTCGCGTTGGCTGATGTCGTCGACGCGCTCACAATGTGTTGGAACTCACCAGACGTCCAACATTTACCTGGACGACGATGAGCCTCCGACCGCGGACCTGGAGATGGAGGCATAACCGAGCGACGTGCGACACCTGTAGATTACACGGCCATTAGATGTAGTTTCCGACTTTCTTGATATATGCATGTTCAATGCAACGCCCATGCATGCATTCGTAGCGCATTCCAAGCATGCGATAGTAGATTACTTAGGGCCACACTGCCACAGTCTAGAGGATATGTGGCCTAAAGTGGCAATTTGACGGCGTTTGCGGACGTGTCGGCAGAAAGTTCGCGGCCAGTTTGGCGCTGAGGCACTTGCAGCGCTCAGCCGACCGCGGCCGTTACGCGGCCGACGCGCCCTCCCGCACCCACACGCGGACGGGAAGAAAGCCAAAACACCCCCGGCTAGCGACTCGCACCCGAGCCGGGCCGCGGTGCGCGGGAATAGGGCGCGATGGAGGCGCCGCCCACCGATTTCGACGATGCGGCCGTGGCGGTGGCCGCCGCCTGGGCCGATAGCATCACCGCAGACGCACCCGCATGGGCCATGGACGCCGACCACGAGGAGGCCGCTACTGTGGGCGACGCCCACACGCCGCCGGACGCGATGCAGCACGGCCACGCGGCCGGTGGCGGCGCGACGGAGGGCGCCGCGTCATCCTTCCTGGAGGCCCCCGCGCCAGTGGCCAACGACGCTGCTGGGGGGCTGGCCTGGCCGTCGTTAGCGCTTCGGCAGGAGCCGGACATGGCTGGTGGCAACGGCGCCGACGGCCTGGTGAGCTACCATGCCACCGAGTGGCCGGTGGGTGCTCCCCGCGGGGATCTGGACCGACACGCCCCCATCACAACGGCGGAGACTGAAGCCACCCATTTGGGCCACGAGGACGACGCTGGCGCCCATGACGTCCCCTCGGCAGGTGCCCAGGAACCGGCGGCGAGCCCACCGGCCGCGCCCGTAGCACAGGCCGAGGCGGACGCGGCAAACTCGGACAGTGCGGCGACGGACAGCGACAGCCGCAAGCCGTCGTTCGCGTCCCAACGGCGCAAGGCTCGGACGGCGTGGACTCACAAGAAGCATCGGCGCACCTCAGTCTCCGCTAGTACAGAGAGCGAGGAGGAGGAGGCAGAGGAGGATGAGGACGAAGACAAGGACGAGGAGGACCCTAACATCCTGTACTGCATCTGCCGCAAGCCGTACGACAAGAACAAATTCATGGTGCAGTGCGACAAGTGCGAAGACTGGTACGGCCCTTTTCAGCGGCGCCGCGGCAGATGCCATGCCGCACAAGACACTGACCTATCGTCGTCCTGGGTGGGTTCGGTGTTGGCCACCAGGTTCCACACCCGGTGCGTGGGCATCACCAGCTACGAGGCCAAGCGGGCCGATTTTTACGTGTGCCCACCGTGCAAGACGGAGCTGAAAGGTACAACATCGTACACATGCTACGACGCACGCGCGGATGGTTTATATGCAGTTAGGCTGACGTCGATCCTTACCAACTCGAACGTGGCGCCGGCCATGACCAGCGGCCCGTGATAAGTTTCGTCCAAAGACGGTCACGACACCGCCGGTATGCTGGTAGCGAAACCAGGATATTGTTAGTGGGGTCGAGCTAACGCCTGCATCCACTGCCCACGAGGTGCTGTGATGTCTTTCCATTAGAATGCTTTGTCTCAGTCCGAGGCCGCAAGGCGCTCGTCGGCTCGGGGCAGCGGCAGGGCGGCCATCGGCGGCGCCGATCGGGAAGCGGCCGTTACAGACACCAATGCAGGCCGACCACCGGGCATGGCGGACGACGAGTGGGCGCTAATGCAAGCGCAGCAGCTGATCTTGCAGCTAACCGGCGTCCCCGCGACGCCAACACCGCCGCCGGCTAAGGCGACCGTGCCCACGTCGCCGGCGCCCAAGCCGTCAACCGCCAAGGCCGCGCCACCGACGCCGACGCTGTCCGAGGCCGACAGCCGGCAAGAGGCGCAGTCCGCCGACAGCGCGACACTGGAAGTCCGCCGCGTGGTCACGCTTCGCCTCGCCGAAGTGTTTGAGGTGGGGAGCACAAATCGTGAAGCGACGGTCGACACGCTCTAACGCACGTGCTGATTACCGTGCCGCTGCCCGCCACGCGCCGTCCGACTCGGTTTGGGCAGGGTACATGGAAAGCGCTGGCAGAGATCGTCCCGCCGGCCGCGCCGTCGGCCACGGACCTGGCGGAACAGCTGGAGCAGGCCCTGTTCGACTACCTGGCGCAGCCAGTGCCGGGCACCAAGAAGCGCACCTGCGGCAGCGAGTACAAGGGTGCGCATTGCGTCAGTACTGTGCCAGTGCTCATATTCCTGGGATGATAACCCTCTGCCCGCGATGAAATTGTGGATGCTGCTTGACTCAGCCAAGTACCGCTCGCTGCTGGCCAATCTACGTGACGCCAAAAATGACAGCCTGCGCCACCGGATCTACGCGGGCCTGCTCTCACCCGAAACGGTCGTGCGGCTCTCGGCCGAGGAGCTCGCAAACGAAGAGCTGTCGCGCAAGCGCGAGGAGGAACGCCGCCGGCTCCTCAACGAGGCTGTTGTCCGGCCGGACGACCTCGCGGGCATCCGCATTGTCAATACCGACATTCGTGTGTCGGACAGTTACCGCGACGCCGAGCCGGCGTCGTCTTCGCAGCCGCTCGTGGCTTTACAGCCGACCGAGCCGGCGCCGGTCCGGCCGGCCCTGCCTAGAACGGACGAACCCGAGCGGCGATCCGCGTCGCCACTACCAGAAGCGAAATTGTCGTCCCCCACCGTGGCGAAACCGTCGCCGCCAGCCTCGGAGGACAGCGCAGCGCGCACCGACATGTCGGCAACCGCGCAATCGTCGCTGAGTCCTGCCCCGCGGGAGGCCCACCGGCCGACGCCGGAGCGGCGGTCGCCCAGCCACGGCCGCACCGAGGAGAGCAGCAGCAGCGACGCGGCCACGCAGCCGTCGGGCCAGCACGCAGCGTTCCGCATCGGGAGCGGCCAGTCGCCGCGCGAGGTGGTGTGGCACGGCACGATAGTCATGCCGCAGGTGGCCACGATCCGCGTCACGGCGCACTGCATGGACGGCCGCCCACCGCCGCCCGAGGACGGCTGGCCGGGCTTGCTCGGCGGCGGCGAGCCCGTGCTGGCCGAGCTGATCGGCCAAGCGTCTGCGGGCAAGCCCGGCACCCAGATGGGCCTGCTGCATGTGCATGGCCGCGTCGACAGGACCGTGGCCGAAGATTACCTCAGTAAAATCGCTCAATCGCACTCCAAGGAGATCCGCGTGCTCCGCCTGGCACCGCCGCACGTGGACGACGAGCCCGCGTTCGTGCAGCTGACGGAGTACTTGCGGTCCCGCGCGCGCTACGCGGTCCTGGCCGGCGACCGCGCCGCGCGCAACCCCTTGAACGCGGTGGTCAAAGACTGCTACCTGGTGCCCGTGGAGGAGCACGCGCTGCCGCCCTACGTCTCCCGCTCCCGGTTCACGCACCTGAGCCACTACCTCGACGCGCGCTCCGCCAACCACGCGGACGTCCCCTCCGTGGAAGGCACGGCGCTGGCCATGGTCATCGTGCGCTCGCGGCCGAGCAGCAGCGACGCGCGCGCGCGGCCTGAGGCCAAGCGGCGGCGCACCGAGGCCGCCGCGGAGGACGGCCATGACACCCGCGAGGCGAGCCCGTACGACAGCCCCACGGAGGACACGTACTCGGCCATTTTCGGACAGGACAACGTGCCGTTGCCCCCGTCGGCGGCGGCGCCGTCGGTGACGGAGGTGGAGCCGCCGCACATCGTGGCCGAGTCTCACGTCATTAGTGGGCCCAGTCGGCACTCCCCGTCCCCCGGCGCAAACTACCCGGCGGCCGCGTCCCCGCCCGTGCCGCACGCCTGGCCGCCGCCGCCGCCGGTATCGGGCCACTTCCGTCCGCCCGCGCCGGCAGGTGGCCACCCAATTGCGGCACCCCTGGCAGCGGGCCCGCCGCTGCTGAGCTTTGGAGCCGGCGGACCGTCGCCGCCCGGTCCTCCACCTGCGCCCGCGCCTGTGCCGGCAACGTACAATGGCTGGGCGGCTGCGCCACCCCCGCCGCGCCCAGCATTCCTGGCTGGCCCCTTGTACGGCGGGCCGCCACTCCCGATGCCACCGCCTGCGCACGCGCCGTGGCAATACCCACCGCCTGGCGCGCCCACTTATCGTCGCCCACCGCCCCACTAGATCGTCTGCGCAGATTTTTGATTGCAAGAGCGAAGCGTGCATTGCGCATACGCACGTGTATTTTACCTAGACATGTGTACAGACGGCGAGCGACAAATGTACATTTGGATGCAGATGCCAGCGCTCACGCATGCTGCCTCGTTTGACAAGGCGATATAGGTGCGTCGTCCTAAGCGGCTTGAGACCTTGGCATGGCGCCGCCGTCCGTCCTTCAGTGAAGCAGGGGTTGCGGCACGCGTGCGCTCAGGTCGGAATGGCGCTGTCGCCGGCAACTGCCCGGCTGTCATAGGCGAGGTTGACTAGGGCGCCTGCTTGCGCGAGCACCAGGAAGCGGCACGGCTTCCCTTCGTACGTCGTGAACGTGGACAGTGCCGCACGCACCCTGGCCGCCGCCCTGGAGAAGCAAGCAAGAATGTCGAAGCCATCAAGTGGTTAGAGTGGACGGTTGCGTGACCAGAGGCCGGCGCTAATACCATGAAGCGTACGGTGCCGGCACACGCAGAATCGCCTCAGCGCCGACGGCGCCGGAGCCGATCGGGCTGGTCGACGCCGTCGCCGGTGAGACTGAGCTGAACTTGAGCAAGTCAACGGTCTCGGCCGCGCCAACCACGCCGTGCAGCGCCGTGATGGCCGCCATGACCATCTGTTTGAAAGTCACCGCGTCCCATGCGTTTGCCGCACGCTGCGCCTCCCTGGCCAGGGCGGCGGTGGTGTTTAAAACCAGGACACGCTTTGATGAGGGAAGTGCATTCGTTGTTCGTTCCACAGTGCTGGGGACCAGCTTACCCGTGAACGCGAAAGTACAAAAACTCCGGCTCCGTCCGAGTCCAGGACACAGTCGCCTTGTCCTTTGTCATGGCTGCGGGCCAAGTCCGCGCTGAAGGCGGTACGAGATGTCTGACGTAGGGCTGCTCAGTGTCCTCTTCGTCGGCTGGACACAGCTGTCCTTGGCGTCGTCCTCGGTCGTCCTCGCCCTCGTCGTCCTCGCCCTCGTCGTCCTCGTCGTCCTCGTCCTCGTCGTCGTCGTTGGTGTCCAAAAAAATTGGCGCCAAAAAATATAAAAATTGGCGCCAAATCCAAAGTTTGGCGCCAAATTTTTTGCGACGCGCCGCAGCGAAACCACGTCGCCAGCGCCGTCGTCGAAGACGTAAAGGAACAACTGTGTAAGAACGCGCTCTAGCATGAAAAGGGGAGGCTGAGAACACGTGGCGTGGCACCAGCAAGCGGTGGAGCGGGTCGGAGCTAGACTAGGCCGCCTGAAACACAGAACTGGGCAGATCTTCCTCTATCAAGAAGTTTGCCGAAAGTCGGCGAATCGGCGGCCCGCCATGGCGGCCGTCACGGCCACGACGGCGACCGAGGTCAAAGCCGCGCTCAAGGCGTACCAGCGGGACTTTCGTCGCAAGCACCAGCGCGACCCCGGCCGCCAGGACATCGACGCCGACCCCTTCGCCGGTGCGAGGCCTGCTACTAGCGACTGGGGGGTGAGCGCAATCTGCGTCGGCTGACATGCCATGGTTTTCGTTTTGCAAGTACGACTCCACGTAGTCGAGCTGTACCACCGCTATGCGGCGATCAAGGCGTCCGCGACCAGCCACCCATCGCCGGCGCCGGCTGTGCCGGTGGTCGACAAGGCGGCCGCCGCGCTGCAGGCGCGCCTAACCGCCCACCGCCTGCCCGGCGGCATGAGCCCCATGAAGGCCGTGCGCGCACCGCCCTCCCCTACGTATGCCTGCGTGTCCCATGCGGCGCGTGACCTGTACCTGCCGCGGACTAAGCTAGGGAACTTTCTGGGCCATGTGCGGTTAGCCTCCCAGGCGCACCGAAAGCGGCAGAAAGCGCTTTGCTTCCAGTGTGGACAGCGAGATGGAGGCGACGTCTCCGGCGCTCTTTGGGCGGGTCGGCGCCGTGCCGTCGCTCGTGCCCGACTCACCTGTACCGTTGGTGCGGAAAGGTGGAATGGTCTTACCGACAGCACCGCTGTTGACGCCGCGCGAGACGCCGTCCTTGTCGGCGGTGGCGCCGGCCAAGCGGCCGCGCTCGCCGTCGCCAACCCAATCCCCGTCGCCAGTCCGCCGGCTGCTCCTTGACGATGACTACGAGAACTACAAACCGGCGCCGAGCGTCGTAAACAGTGTCGCGCTGGCGCCGACACCGGCTAGCCCCACCGCGATCAAGCCCGACGACGACGACGGTGACATGGTGTCCCCCGGCGTCTTTGGCGGCCGGCGCATCGGCATGCAGCGGCGTGGGCATAGCTACAGCTCATTCACCTTCCAGCCGTCGGGCACCTTCCTGATCAGCGCGCAGGCTGCCCGGTTGCCCTCGATCAATCTGAAGGCGGAGGCGGACCTGCCGCATGTTTCGCCGGTCAATGTGGAAGCGCCAGCCTCGGTGGGCGCGGAGGACGAGGCCGCGGCGGCAGAGGAAGAGCCCGCCCCACCGGCGCGCCCACCTGCAAAGGCGGTCCCGCCGCCCAAGGCGCCGGAAGGCGCAAAGCATGCTGTGCCGGCCAAGCCATCACGCCCTCCTGCGGCGCCCGTGCTGCCCACGTCCGCCAAGCCGGCGCTGACAGCCTTCAAACCGGCGGCAAAGAAAATGGACCCTTTCGCATTTGATGAGGGTGAGAGCCACGACGAAAGTTCAGCGGCGGCTCCGGCGCCGTGTTCGACGACGGCGGCGGCCAAGGAGACGCCTGCACGCAAGCCGGCCACGTCGGCTGCGGGCAAGCGCAAGGCGGTCAAGAAGTCGATAACGTCTGGCGACGAAACCGCCAAAACGCCCGGCGCCAAGAAAACCGCGAGTAAGAACACCAAGACCGAGCGCAGCGGTAAGAATTCAGTGCACCGAAAGATCGCCTTTTGGTATGTACGATGCTTACGCCATCCGTGTGACAGCAGCTAGCGCAGTTTGCTTGACAAGCACAGTCAGCGACAACTTTGTGCGCCTTAAACTGGGCAAGGGCAAAAAGTTCGGCCGACGCGGCGGCGGTGGCTTTGGCTTTGGCTTTGGCTACGGCGGCGGCGGCGGCTGGTTCGTGCTGCGCAGTAAACTTGTTTGTTGGTGGTATGCTGACGAGCCCTGCAACATCCTTGCCATGGATACAAGACAAACAGGCACAGTTCCAAGCACACGCTGAAGACGGTGTTTCGCGGCGCTGTGGCCCATCGCCCTACGGCCGACACCAATGAGGCGGAAGCAGCAGCGATATTGCAGGCTTTGGCGCCGCCGATCAGGCCAGCGTCCACGGCGGCCGTCCCTGACGAAGAACAGCCGGCGGACCTGCATCCGTACGGGGCCCTGGCGTCGTTAAATACGGGGTCCGTAGTGCTGTCCTCAGACGATATTGAGCGCTGTTCTGGGTTGCATAGGGCCTGCAGCGAGATCTGTGATGTCGCTCCGTGGTGGACGACGCGTACCAACGCCGACGGCGGGGGGCCGGCTGTAGCCACCACAGTGGACTTGACCGTCGCGCTGTGGCGCCTGGCGCGGCTCACGAGCTTCCGTCCAGGTACAGCTCTTCGCTTTTTAGTCTTTGGTCGCACCCATGGTCTAACGCGGTCTTTGGCAATGTGTGGTGCATAAAACCATCTGGCAGGCCAAGTGGAGGCCATTCGTCGCGTGCTGCTGGGCAAGTCGACGTTGCTGCTGCTGGGCACCGGTACAAGCAATGCTAATACAACGCAAATCACTACTTTAAAACTGACCGTAGTCGTTCGCCGTGGTCGTGATCGACGCCATTTACAGGCGCCGGCAAGTCTTTGTGCTTCCAGCTGCCGGCACTCGTGCTGTCCGAAAAGTACAAGGCGCTCACAATTGTTGTCACGCCGCTCGTTGCCCTGATGGAGGACCACATGCGCCGCCTTCCGCTCGGCCTTCGCGGCGCCGCGCTCCACTGGAACTTGCCGGTATGCCGGCAGCCTTGGCGTGAAATGCATAATCGTCTGCAAGCATTGACCCCCACCCCACCCCACCCCACCCCTGGCGCAAGTTGGCGTGCCATCCTGCAGGCGCAAACGGCGACGATGATACTGAACAAGGCGAGCCGCGGCGAGCTAGACGTGCTCTTCATGTCGCCGGAGAAGCTAATGACGGCCGCGGTGGCGCGGCGCCTGCGCACGCCCGCCACGCCCATAGAGGCCATGGAGGCCGGCAGCCTGCGCGTGGGCCTCGTCTGCATCGACGAGATCCACTGCGCCTCGGAGTGGTCGCACAACTTTCGGTACGCAGAATCTCTGCCTAGACTTTGGGAGAAGGAGGGTGCTAACAGTAGCCCATGACACTGCGGTCATGGACATTTTGCTCCCCAGGCCGTCGTACCTGCGCCTAGGCGAGTTTCTGCGCACCAAGCTCTCGGCAGACTGCTGCCTGCTGGGCCTGAGCGGTACGATGACCGACCAGATTATGCTACACGAAATGACCCTATGCTCAGAGACTGTTTTCTTGTTCTAGGCTGCATACAAACGCAGCGACGCTGACGGCGCCCGCCCAAGCAACGCTGGAGCGCGCTTTTGGCTTGGGGCCCGACACGGTGATCCGCGGCCCGCTGCTGCGCGACAACCTCATGCTGACCGCCTCCATCGCGCCGGCCGATGCGATGTCCCGGTACGACCATCATCCTTTTACACATACTCCCGAGACAATGTCGCGGGCTGAGTTTGTGTATGGACGCAAGGGGAGCCAAGCGATCGCACCAACACAGGCGCACCCAGCTACTGAAGCTCCTTCGCACCCACTTTGCGCCCACCGACGCAGTGATTGTCTATTGCACGCGCCAGGTACGGTGGTGCTCGTTAACTACAACCCCTGCGATGGCTCTGACCTGCGCCACCCACGTCCTGCTGCAGTGCGAATGTTGGTTGCAGGCGCAAGTGGACGAAATCGCGGGCTACCTGCAGTCGAACGGCATCAATGCCGCGCCGTACCACGCCGGGCGGACCGCGTTCAGTCGGACCGAAGTGCAGTCTAGCTTCGCCACAGGCAGCATCAGCGTAGTGGTGGCCACGATCGCATTTGGCCTGGGCATCGACAAGGCCGACGTCCGTGGCGTCATCCACTACAGCCTGCCCAAATCCCTCGAGAACTATGTGCAGGTGCGTGGACGAGTGGCACAATGGGGTAGTTTCTTTCGGTTTGGCCAACGTGTGTGGATGGGCCACCCAGCGACGTGGCGTTCGAGCGTTTGCAGGAGGTGGGCCGCGCTGGGCGCGACGGCCTACCGGCCTTATGCCACGTCTTTGTGGACGCGGCCGACCACCTGGCGCTGCGCGCTCTCAGCCTTTCGTCCGCCGCCGACCCGGTGCGGCGATCGCTGAAGCATGCTACAGGAATAGTACGACCCATGCAAGGCTGATCCGGAGACTGCCCGGACGACATCCCGGATGAGACACGCAGGTGGCCGTGCGCAAGCTGCTGGAGCACCTCTTCCCGTGCCCTACACCAAAAAGTGCCGCACCGCGCACCGCCCTGGCCGCAGTCGACGGCGGAGACCTCTTTGGGCTCAAGCGCGAGACGCTTGAGACGGTGCTGACGATGCTGGAGCAGCACCCCCTGCGCCCTTTGCGCATGCTGCCGCGTACGCGCGGGCGACGCAGTGGATTGTGCTCCACCTTACGCGCTCACACCGTTAGCCCCTCGCTGTCGTACCTGCCATGCTGCATCGCTAGTACCCTATACCACGTGCTCGGTGCGGTTCTACAAGGCGCCGACGCCGTCGCATCCGGCCCATGGCCACCCACTCGTGCGCGCCATCGTCGCTCACGGCACGAGGCCGACGCGCAAGATGGGTGACTTCCGGGCGCTGCCCGCCAACCTGCTGCTCGTGCCGCTGATTCAGGTAGGGCACGCCGCCGCAGCACAGTCATGTGGCGTTTTGGCCAACGGTGATAATCTCCGGTAGCCCGTTTATTACTACTCACCTGGTGGCAGCTGGAGCAGGCGCTCAACGCGACGACGCACGACGTCCTGGAGCAGCTGGACGCGCTGCGCACGCAGCGCCACCTGCAGTTCGAGCTGGGCGAGGAAGGGTTTGCTGTGGAGCGGCTGCACTGGCCGCCGTCTGCGGAGACCGTCGCGCAGCTGGCGAGCGACCTGACGCAGACGATGAGCGCCATGGACCGCGCCACCTTGAGCAAATTGGATCACGTCTACGCGGTGATGCACGCGGCCGCCCAACTTTCGGACAACAACGGGGACGGCAACGAGGACGGCCCCGAGGCGTGCAAGCCGGCACAGCGTGCTGCGCTCGCCGCGGCCATTGAGGACTACTACGGCCCGATCCCCGGCGAGCCTACGCCGCCCACCAACTTCCGCGCGCGGCCTGAGTACCGGAAACGGTACGCGTTCTGCATTCGTGGATGTGCTACCTTGGCATTCAGGGCCGCTCACGCACGCAGGTGCCGCTACTCTTGCAACGGTTGCGCACCGCAGCTTGGTGGCGGCACTGGCAGAGATTAAGGTGCTCGTCATCAGCCAGGCCCGCGAGGACAAGCAGCCGTGGTCAGGTAGATTCAGGCGCGCATAAAAGCTTGGAGGAATGCTGTTGAGGTGCTAACATGATTTTGTCAAGCTTTCCGACTGTCTGAGTGGTGGATAGCGTTGGCCCTCGCGCGCATTCTGCACGGCATATCAACGCCGTGGTACCCCGCGCGCGATTGGTACGCCCTGCCGCGTTGCTGGTCCGTGCATTTGGAGCACCTCATTCTGACCATTTTTCACTTTCCTCTTGGTCACTGCGTCGCGTAGGTCCAAGCACCGCGTGTGGGGCCGCTACGCAGATGTCGATATTGTGGACCTGTGCAAGCTGGCGCAGCAGGTGCTGTCCGGGCAACAGATCCAGCCGCTGCAGGCGGCGGCATGACGCGCTGTGTGTGCAGTGGCATTGCATTATGTCATGCAAATGTGTACAGTATCGGGGGACAAAACGGTGACGGTGAAAGTATACAGCAATGTACAGGTAGTTTGCAAATGTCAGACTATATGGAAATGGAAACAAACGGCACAAACAACAACGGCAGGTGTGGGACGCACAGACGGTCATCGGGTTCAGTGGGACTACAGTCACCGAGCCAGCTCACGAGACGACCTTGTGGCCCATGGCGCCGCTGAAAAAGTGCTGCCGCCACGAGCTGCTCAGCGTGCCGCCGTCCGGTGCCACGTCCGCGGCCGCTGCCATCGTGCTGGCGTTGCTGGTCGACCGCGACCGCGGGCTGGCCGGCGTCCACGAGTCCCACGCCGGAATGGCAGGCGCGTCCGGCCCGGCGAGCAGCTGTGCCAACGGGTTCTGCGAACGCGCCAGCGAAGCTCCGGCACGCCCTGCGTGCACCAGCGGCCCAGGCGGCACCGCGGCGCGGCGGGCGTCGTTAGCACGAGCATCATAGTTACTCCAAAAAAATGCGCCTGCCGGTGTCTCACCAAATTGGCCAAATTCGGGCGACGCGGCGTGGCCGTGGCCGGACATAATCTGGTGCAGCTCGTCCAAAATGTCGGCGTGCCGCTGCGGTGACGACGGCACGCCCGCGAACGCCGAGCTGCTGGGCGATGCCGCCATGGGCCACATGCCGGACGCGTGCGGCGACATGCCGCCGCCG
>Ga0180215_1004664_pt1 | contig 12045 bp, 28 predicted proteins | sample eDN3rd37CBELigBY_FD_128871 | JGI IMG/M metagenome (GOLD analysis project Ga0180215, IMG submission 128871) | Enriched backyard soil microbial communities from Emeryville, California, USA - eDNA 3rd pass 37_C BE-Lig BY (version 2) (version 2) | ecosystem: Environmental > Terrestrial > Soil >...
GATTCGTAAGCACCTGGCTGCACGGTGACACTACGAGCAAGGATGCCGATGATGCGTGGAACCGGTATTCCTTTTGCTATAAACCGGCTTAAGCTGCTTTCCAATGTAAACCAACCAACCTTGCCGATCAATTCCACGTTGCATCACAGCCACTGGCTGGCCGAGCCGCTGCTGGAGCATCTGACGATTATAATGGCCAACACACTGGATGAGTCGCTGCTCCTGCTTACCGCCCGCGTGGCCGCGGCGCTGGTCAGCCGCGCGGAGCGTGAGGTTGGTACCGCCACACCAGTGGGGTGTCTGCTGGTGGAACGGCTCGCCACAGTGTTGGCGGACGACTCGTGGAGCGACGACGCGTGCGTCGAGCTCGTCGAGCTCGTCCTCGACCTGAGCGATCGGTTGCTGGATGAGTCCAACGAGGCGTATGTGGATGCCGCCACCCAGGCGCAATGTGGTACCGCGCAGCCGCGGTCCTCCCATAGCCGTAATGATTCCCGCATGCTAACAAGTCAATCGCCATCAGTGTTCACCACACGCGGCAGATGCTGCCGCGAGCCCTGCCTTGGCACGAATGCTGTTGGACCGCTGGCCATCGGTGGCGGAGCGTTTCCGCGAGGGCGAACTAGAGGCCGATCCAGTGGCGGCGCAGCTGCTCGCCTACTTTGCCTCGCGTCCCTCCCTGCTCACCGACATTCGGCAAACCATGCGAGAGACAGGTTAGATTCCAACAGGTGCTCTTTCGCTGACTCGCGTCCTGCTAATCCGGAACCTTAGATACATCGCCATGGTGGATGGCATCAGGCACGTTTGCGGCCGACCTGGATGCAGCGTACGTGGCCGCGCCGGCGTCGTCAGGCGTCGGCGAGGACGACAGCAGCCTCCGCGCAGCCGTGGCCGTGCTGCGCCGGCAGTTGGCCGATTAAACTCCGAAGTTCTGTATTTTCAGCTATGTACAGTCACAGCGATCCCGTAATCTAATGTACAACAAGTTCGTGTCTTCGCCTCAGTCCGCCATGGCGTCGTCGTCGCCCGCCGCGGTGCCGGCGACGCCGGCTTCGCTGCCACTCAGGAGCTCCTGAATGTGGGCCAGCATGTCCTCGTCATCAAAGCCCGTTTTTTGCGAGATCTGGTTTGAAATGCCTCAACAAGCCAGAATTTCCCCCCCACACCGCATCAGTATACGGAACGTCTTAGGCGTTCGCCATGCGCCTAACCGCCGCACCTCCAGAGCTCGTTGAAGCGGCTCGATGGCGGCCTCGTGGTCGGTCATGAGGTGGTAGGCCCAGCCGCACAGGTACCAGACCTGCACCACTTCGTCGTCATCCGCCATCTGGCCGAGCAAACAACCATCGCTTCACAGAACGGTGAGCACCCGCCGGACCGTCGACGCCGGGCCGTCAACCAGGAAACACTAACCAGCGTGTCGATCACGTCCAGCGCGCGTTCGTAGAGGCCCACCTCCAGTAGCAACTTCACCGAGTTGACGCGGAAGTCGAACGGCGGCATGGTGCTCGTGTCAAACCCCAGCTCCTCATCCTCTTCCATGCCCTCCGGACCTAGCAGACAGCGGTTTGTTCACAAGTTGCTAGTATTAGAGGATCAGCTATGCCATCGGTGCTGCGTACGTGCATCCGTTCGCGGTGGCATACGTTGCGGCATCCACAGCGCTAGGTTCTGCTGCATCAGCTGGTCGGCGTCCTCCGGCCGCTGCTGGCTAAGCCGCACCGAGGCCAGCGACTGGTACACCTCTGGGTTCTTGTCGTCCCAGCGGGCCGCATCCGCCAAGTACTTTTCGCACCGCTGCTCCGCGTCCTCTTCATAGCTGTGGTGGTGGGTTGATAAATACCCTGGCATAACCTTGAATAACCAGTGGCACCCTTGGCGGCATGAACTCTTACGCACTGCACGTACCAACAGTCCGTCAGGTAGATCTCGGTCATGGCACAGAACGTAGACGACAGCTGCCGGCACAGCGAGGAGCGTTCCTGGGAGAGGTGCAGAACTGAACGGGCGCAGCGCCCCTAAGCACACAGGCGCTTGGCCAATCACGCCCGCTCCAACTCGGCAAGCAGCACACCTCGGTTCCGGCGACCGACAGGCTGGCATCGCGGATGAGGATCTCGACGGCCTTTTCGTACACCTTGATGGCGTCCAGGCCTTCCCGCAGCTGCGCCAGTGCCAGGTACTTTGTGTAGCCCTGGTCGCGGCTCAGCTCAATGCAGCGGCAGAGCAACTGCGTCCGGAAGACGACAACCATGGGCGGAAGACTACACGTAAGCGCGTTGACCGGGACCACGTCTCGCCGGCAAGTCGGGCAGCAATGGGCGTACTTCGTCTGCCTTCTCCAGGTCGCCGAGCTCCAGCGAAATGGTGGCGAGCATCTCCAAGGCGTCGACGTTGGTCGGCTCCTGGTCGACGGCCCGCTGGCAAAACTTGGCCGCCGCCTCGTACTCGCACTGCTCCATCAGAGATTGGGCACGCTCCAGCAGCGCGTTGGTCGCAAACTAAGGCATAACCACCCAAGACGGCAGATGCAATGGTGAGTCAGCGCGATGAGGCGTGAACCTGAGGTAACTTGGACTCTTCTTACCTTGCCCGACGCCTTCCCGGTTTTCTTAGCCGCTGCCGCCGCTGTTCCTGCCGATCCTACGGCACTGCCGGCCTGCGCCACGTCCGCGTCCGGCGCCGCGGGACCGCTGCCGGCGCCGGCCGCCTGCTTCTTCGCGCGGCCCATAGCGGCCTGCTCCATACGCCACGTGGCGGCGCTCGACGAGTTGAAAGTGGCCGAGCGTGGCAGAAAATCGAACGAACAGCGGCAGACACCGGTTGAATTGGGTGAAATGAGGCAGAATAGTGTGAGAATAAACGGCAGACGACCCTATTCTACCAAAATTCCACCCTATTCACCCCAATTGCGCCGCTATAAGAGGCGTCGCTAATATATATATAGATAGATATAGTCCGAGTTAACATTGGCCGAATTGTCTGCTGAGATGGGCGCTATATTCAATGTAGCTTATACCATACATGCGCCTTCCAACTTTCAACCCTTGAAAAGTGAAAGAAAAACGGCAGAACGGCAGAATTGTCTGGCCCTCAAAACGGCTTTTAATGAATGGGAAAGAAATCAAAAGAAGAATCCGCCGACATTGCCGAGGCAAGTGCGAGGAAGAGGACGACGAAGAGGACGACGAAGAGGACGATGAAGAGGACGAAGCGGACGACGACGAAGACGGCGACGAAGAGGACAACGACGAAGAGAGGAACGTGGGCTGAAGCAGAGGGAACTGGAGCTGAAGGAGCTAGCAGCAGACGAGGCGCCAACGAGCGCCAGAGCTGCCTGGAACAAGCCATTCTGGAGTACGCCGACGGACACTATACGACGGAGCAGGACCGGGCTGCCGCTAGGACGAGAGAACGTGTTGGCCTTCAGACGAGAGCCCTGCTAACTACGCGTCTCGCCGTCGCCTTTACGCGGTCGATCTACAAGATCCGCCCCTAACAGGGATCTTAGCGACCATGGCAGCCGCCACTCGGACCCAGCCGCCGTGGGTGGCGCCCAAGGAGTCGTCCTACCGGACGGGGCTGAAGCTGCTGAACAGCCTCACCAAGTCCAAGGTGCGTCGTACTACTGCCGCCGCCGCTGCCCAATTTAACCTTGCTCACGCCACCGTCCAACCCAAGAGCTTTGGCGCTCCATTCAGGTCGAGTTCTTCCCGACCAACGGCGGCCGGCATGTCAAGTGGTACATTTGCGGCCCGACCGTCTACGACGCCGCCCACATGGGCCACGCCCGGTATGATTTCTGGCCTATGGGAGAGCAGCCACCCATCGAGACTGACTTGAACGCTTCGTCCCCCTTGTGCGTGCCCCATCGCCCAGCGCTTACATTACCTTTGACATTGTCCGTCGCGTCATGGAGGAGTACTTTGGCTACGACATCATGTACCAGATGAACATTACGGACGTGGACGACAAGGCATGTGCCGGACAGTGTAAAAGGCTGCCCCATGTAACCCAATCTGACTGCGGCGCTGGACCACGCCTGCCGCTTTCGGCCCTCGCCAGATCATCCTGCGGGCGCGCCAGAACCACCTGCAGGAAAAGTACGCCGGCAAGGTGCGCGAGAACTTCACGGCGGACACGCTCAAGGAGCTGGAGGGCATCTTTGTCGCCTTCGTGGCAGACAAGCTGCTGCCCAAGGATGCCACCGAGGCCGCCAAGGCTGCGCCGTGGGCCGCCGTGCAGCAGTTGCCGAACCTCGTCACGCTCCTGAGGGACAACGCCAAGTTCAAGATGCACCATGAGGCCGCCGTACGGAGGCATGCGGTAAAGAGTCAGCGTGCCTGTCTACACGCTAACTAAGCTAGCTGGTCATGCGCATGCTTGTTCGCATCGCCAGGTCACCATGCGCACGGCGCTCGATCGCGCTGCCGAGGCGCTGAAGCAAGCGTCGACGCTGCCGGTCGACCTGGCGAACGATACGGTGAAGGAGTCGCGCGACATTCTCGCGCCGCACCTGGACGGGCTGGTGCGGATGCGTCGGTGATCACAATAGGATCTCGCGCAATCGCTTGACTGTTGTGCTACTACAATCGCTGTGTTGGCGTTGCACGCTGCAGGAGGGCGCCACGGTGACGGACCACTCCATCTTCCGCAAGCTCTCTGCCTTCTGGGAGGAGGACTTTTTCAAGGACATGGACACGCTGAACGTGCGGGCCAGCACATAGCCCGTTACGACTGTCCAAGTGTCCACAATGCCTGACACACTGCACCCACCTTGCGGAGCATGGGCGCACTTGCACAGGTGCGCCGGCCCGACATTCTGACTCGAGTGTCGGAGTACATCCCTGAGATCGTCCAGTACACAGAGCAGATCATGAAGAACGGCTTTGGGTACGCTGCCGCTCCCTCTGCGCATTTTAACAGGCAGCAAAAGCTTATGCGCGATAGATCGCAAATTGATCACGCTGCGGGAATCAGCTACGAGAGCGGCGGCTCTGTCTACTTTGACGCGCGCCTGTTCGACGACCACGCCGACCACCACTACGCCAAGCTGGAGCCGCGCTCGGCGTTCAATGTTCAGCTGGTGGAGGAGGGCGAAGGTCCGGCGAGACCGTGCCGCTGGCGCACCGTCCGTCCACGCATACTCATAATTCGTCCATGGTCAATTTTAGTCCGCCCACCAACAGGCGCCATCAGCCTGGGCCTAAGCGAGAAGCGCGCGCCGTGGGACTTTGCGTTGTGGAAGGCCTCGCGGCCGGGCGAGCCGTCTTGGCCGTCGCCGTGGGGCAACGGCCGGCCCGGCTGGCACATCGAGTGCTCTGCCATGGCGAGGTGGGGAGAGCGAGTAGCAGGAACGTGGCAGCTTCCTGCGATGGTCTCATAGTGGAAGAGCGTCTCAATTGTAGCGCTCTGCTCAACACAGCAAGCTGTTTGGCGAGAAGCTGGATGTGCACTCGGGTGGCATCGATCTCGCCTTCCCGCACCACGACAACGAGCTGGCGCAGGCCGAGGTCAGTGGGCTTGCAATCCGTGCGCTATGCAGGGTTGTCGCGATGCTCATGCCACGTGCGGAAGTCTTCATCCAAGCGTGTTTGCAACAGGCGTACTTTTGCAACGACCAGTGGGTCAACTACTTCTTGCACGCTGGCCACCTGCACATCGAGGGACAAAAGATGTCCAAGTCGCTCAAGAACTTTATCTCAATTAAGGTCGGTTCCTGAGTGCGTAGCGCGTCTGGTGCATCGAACCTTCAGCTTAACATAGCCGCACTACGCTCGCTGACGGTTCTTTTGCACAGGATGCGCTGGCAAACTACACACCACGCCAGATTCGCATCCTGTTCCTGATGCACAACTGGGCGTCGATTCTGGACTACAAGCGCGACTCGATGGACCAGGCCATCAACGTCGAGACCACGCTGAAGGCATGCCGCCACGACGCTTGTCACGAACGCATTACGCTTGGAATTAACGAGGTCCTTTGTTGCTATTGCCACTGCTTCCGTTACAGAACTTCTTCGCGAACGTGCAGGCCATTGTGCGCGCGAACCAGTACGACCTTGCCGTGTCGGGCCAGGCGCTGGCCGAGGCGGAGCGTGCCCTCTACGCCAAGTGCGGAACTGGAGTATGCGCTGGTGAAGACACAAAGCTCGCGCTTATCGGTCAATTCTCCCCACTGACTTAAGCATGGGCCATCACAGGATGGCTGCGACGGAGACGGCGGTGCACGAGGCGCTGTGCGATTCGATCGACACGCCGACGTCAATGTCGGAGCTGCTCGACCTGATCCGCCACACCAACACGTACCTGAACAGCCGCACCAGTGGCCACTGCACCGCCCTCCTGCTCAAGGTGGCCAAGTACATCCAGCGCATCCTGACCGTATGTGGGACCATGTCAGGGAATCCAAGCAATACGGGCCGCTGATATGGTCAGCGCCATGTGCTTCATTGTCTACTACGACGCAGGTGTTTGGTGTGATCGATTTGCGGCCTGAACTGGGCCTGGGCAGCGGCACGAGCGCAGCAGCCACTGGCGTGCAGGTATGAAAGCCACTCTTCGATATCAGGTCAATGTCGGCACAGCTAACCAACCTTCGACACTCACCGTTTGTAATGCCGAATAGCTGGAGGAACGCATGCTACCCTACCTGCAAGCGCTCTCCGTCTTTCGCGACGACGTGCGGCGCCTGACTCGCAATAATGCCAGCAAACAGGAGCTGCTGGCGCTGTGCGATCAACTGCGCGACGACGTGCTGCCGGAGCTGGGCGTGCGACTGGAGGACCGCGAGGGCGGCGCCGCGTTGATCAAGTTGGACGACCGCGAGACGCTGCTCAAGGAGCGCGCGGCGAAACGCGAGGTACGCGCCGGAAACACGGCCAATGCCTGCCGACTGGTGCGACCTGATCAGACTGTCCTGCACAATCCACTTGGGGCCGAGCGACACTCAGGCCGAGGTGGCACGCCAGCGCAAGAAGGAGGAGGAGCGCGCCAAGCAGGAGACCAAGCGCCGCGAAAAGCTACTCAAGGGCAAGGTTCCGCCCGCCGAGCTGTTCAAATCGGGCGAGTACGCCGGCAAGTTCTCCCAGTACGACGAGCAGGTACATGTGACCGCAATTCCATTACAGGCCAGGTGCTCCAGGACAAACCTGACGTGATGCCTTCTGATCATATGGCAGATTTCGCCCACCACTAGGGCATCCCGACCCACGAGGCGGACGGCGCGGAGGTCTCCAAGAGTCGGCGGAAGAAGCTGGTGGCGGAGCACGCCGCCCAGGTGCAGCTCCATCAGGAGTACCAGGCGGCGGTCAGCAGCGGCGAGCTACAGCCATGAACGAATCGGCACGTTGCACTCATAAATTTGCTCAGGTTGTGTACAATGTAGCAACAATAATCATCATCCATTCGGTACGCACAGGGCGGTCCACTCAGGACGACGCAGCAGAAGCGGTCCGGGGCTCGGCGCGCACGCGCGCCATGTACTGTCCGAGGCGCAGCGGCGCCGGCCGCACGACGTTGTTCTCGATGACCGACGAGAACGGGATGGGCAGCTCGATCGAGTCGCACAGCTCCAGGATGCGTCTCCGCTCGTCGCGGAGTGCCGCGACCTCGCGCTGCGCCCGCTGCGCCTGCTCCTGCGCGGCCAGGTAGCCGCTCATGTAGAAGGCCGCGCTGAAGCCAAACGACACGATGGACGCGATGCCCACTAGGACCGGCAGCGGCAGGACGGCCTCAATGTTGAACACCCAGATCTTCACGGGGATCCAATTCATGTAGGCCACCTGCAGGCTTGCCGCGGCCAGGAAGCTGGCGGCCATAAGCCACAGAATATCGGCAGTGCTGTGATGTTTAATACGAAAGGAACTCAGCAGGCGGGCAGTTAGAGTTGCTCCATGGCGGGCATGAACCAGGCCGGCGCGCAAGCGTGCCTCGGCATTATTGGTCTTTCTATGGCCTCCCGGCCGACTTGGTTCTGCGGTAGCCAGACCAGAGAGGAGGTAATGACGGCGGGTTAGAGTTTCCTGTTGTGGCAGTTGAAGTTATGTCGCTCTAAGTCCAGTAGCAATGCGACGTCTCCTTCACTCATCGTCCGCTGCGTCCGCTGCGTCCGCAGGCGTTCGCCCTCCGTCGTCTGCCCGTCCGCTGCGTCCCGGCGTTTACGTCTACGTCTGCACTGTCCTCGCCGTAGTCTTGGTCGCTTGGTGGCAGTCCACTTCGTTATTTACTTCGCCGTCCCCGTCGCGAGTTCGGAAGTCCTCTTCCTTCTCTTCTTCGTTCTCTTCGTTGTCCTCTCTTCGTCCTCCTCGTCCTCCTCGTCCTCCTCGTCGACGTCCGCGTCGTCGTCGCACCTTTCGAAGCCGTAACGGTGTGACCACGTGGCCGCATTTCAAATTTTGGCGCGAAAATTCCGAAGACAACGACGAAGACGACGACGACGAATCGGACGACGAGAACGAAGAGGGCGCAGAGGACGCAAAGGGCGCAGAGGACGATGCAGAGGACGAAGGATAGGACAAAGAAGAGGGCAACTGGGACACTGGACGCGAAGGAAACAGAAGAGAACGAGGACGCTGCACAGGACACAGGACGGTGAAGACGACGACGACGACGACGACGACGACGAGAAGCGGTCGAGACGGAAGAAGAGGACGTCGAAGATGAAGAAGCGGACGCTGGACGAAGATGACAAGGGAGCGAATGAATAGTGTAGCGTAACATGAGCTTGAACTGCGTGCCGGAGCAAAGTTAATGCCATCGACGTAGACCGCAGAACTCTCCCACGGAGTCAAAATCGCACATTTGGTCGGCCGATAATGTTCCGGCTCGCTGCCCGTCCGGCCACGCGGCCGGTCGGCCGGCGGGGCTACGCCGTTACCACCCGGGACGGCCGCCCGACGCGCGAGCTGAGTCGCGTCTTCGAGGCCGCGACCACCGGCGACCACATCGACCGCGCGCGCCGGCCGACGGGCCTGTTCGGCCGTGCCGACCTGACCGAGCCTGCGGCACTTACCGCCCTCGCGGAGCGGACCAAGGCCGACGCGGCGGGGCTGGTCGCGGTGCTGCTCCGCGGCTCCGTCAAGAGGCCCGCCGCGGTGGTGGATACCTTTGACGAGCTCAGTAATACGATCTGCCTGACCGCGGACCTCGCCGAGGCCGTGCGCAATACTCACCCGGACAAGACGTACGTGGCCGCGGCCGAGGACGCCATCCGATCGCTCGGCAACTCGATCAACGTACTCAACACCAACGTCGACCTGTATAATGTAAGGCGACCGCAGTGACGTGCCTCGCGGAGTCGCGTCGTGCTTACCATTTACGCTGCCAGCGCGCCGGGCTCGCTGCGCAGGTCCTTGCGGCTGTTGTGGAGTCACCCGCGGCTGCGGCGACGCTCACGCCGGTCCAGCGGCGAGTGGCCGAGACCTTTCACCACGACTTTAAGCGTAGCGGCATTGACGTGCGTTTCAATGGAACGACCAAGGAAGCGAGGGCTTCGGTATACATAACGCAGCCCTGCCAACGCGTCACTTTGGCTGTGGGAATACAGCTGCCGGAGGCAGCACGGAACGAAGTCGTGCAGCTGACGGACGAAGTTTTGTACCAGTCCATGGCGTTCCAAGAGTACACGTCGAAGCGCAAGCCCGTCGTTACGCTTCCGAACGGCCGAAAGATTGCAGCGACGGCCGAGGTTTGCAGAACGCGCCTGCCGGCGGCGTAGTGCGTGCGTCCCTGATCATGGCCGCGTTGGGAAGCGTCGCCGCAGTGGCATCGTAGGCGGCGTTGTACAGTGACGATGCGGCGGTTCGCAGGGCTCTCTACGAGGGCCTCTACGCAGAGGACGCCGCCGGCGTCAAGGTCATGCGGCGGATGCTGCAGAGCCGGTACGAAAAGGGTCTAGCTTTAGACGGTGACATGCACACTTGTGCCAAAACGCCGTTCCTACTTTGTGTGCGTTTCTATGCTAGGTTGGACCTGGCCCGGCGTTTGAATTATCGGTCGTATGGCGAGCTCACGCTGGCAGACAAGATGGCTGCCACCCCTGGTACAACATTGGAGCGAGCAGTTTCTTGGGCGATTTTCAACGCTAATAGTAGCCCGATCAACTGTGCCATCGCCCGCACACACAGCCAACGTGACGACGATGCTCACCGACTTGGCCACACATCTGCAACCTCTGGTGGCAGACGTGCGACGCCACATCGTGCACGACGAAGACCACCATCCCAGTGACTCCAAGACCGACGCTGGTGCGTGCATGTGAGAAGGCCATGATATGCTCGTTTACCGCGGTTCTAACCGCTTCCAGGGCAAGTTGCTATCGTCTGCAACGCGCTAGCACTCTTGCCCCCCTGGGACTACCCCCTCTACCTGGCGCAGCTGACGCGGAACTGCTTCACAAGCGAGACGATCCTCTCAGCGCCGCGCTTCAAGGTCGGCCCCTGCATGGACGGCTTCAACGCTCTGATCGATCGGCTCTTCAACGTCCATTTTGAACCGTGCGTCTTTGAAGCGGTTTTGCCCGCGGCCACGTTCCCAGAGCCCTGATGGCCGATAATGAACCTCATAAATTCTTTCCTCTACTTGCAGCGTGGTGGTTGCGCCGGGTGAGCTGTGGTCAAATGACGTCGTCCCTCTCGATCTCGTCGAGGTACAGCTGGACTAAGCGGCCCCGCAGTTTGATATCATGCAATGACTCACCTTACTGACACGTTTATATTCGGGCTGACTACCGCAGGAAATGGGCTCTGGACGCGAAGTACTTGGCCGCATCTACTGCGACTTTGTCGCACGGCCCGGCAAGCTACCCGGCGCAGCACACTTTACGGTCCAGTGGTGCGTGCTGCACAAGCATCCGCACAGTGGGATAGCTGGTGCTGACCGCATCTTCTTTGTTCCGTGTACTCCGTCGGCGGCCCAGCCACCGACGCATGCCACAGTCGGGCGTCCAACGGCCGGTCGTGGTGCTCACGTGCAATTGGCAGGTTGGCAACGATGGCATGTACCTCTCAACCGACGACGTCCGCACGCTCTTCCACGAGTTAGGTCATTCCCTGCACTGTACGGCCAAGCCGCAGCCACTAGTCCCGCGAAGTTTTTGGATCTGACGCGCGAATTGCATTTGGTGGGAGAACTCAACACAGCGCTCCTGTCAACGTCAGAGTATCAGAACGTGTCCGGTAAGCAGACGCGCACCGCAATTCAATTTGAAAGTACATGGCCATGCTCATTTGTGTTGGGATTTCTGTATGGTGATTGCCATTGTTCAGGGACGCGCGTGCAATTTGACTTTGCCGAGACGCCGTCGACGTTGATGGAGTTCTTCGCCGCTAGCCCTGCTGTAATGCAGCTGCTCACGCCCGATGTACGATGCGAGCGAGCACAGCGTTGAGTGAGTACAGCCATGTGGTCGCTGATGGTCGATTGTCTCTCGCATATCAATGTGCTCGAGGACCAGCCCATTTCGCGAAGCTACCTGGCCAGCCGCGATCGCTCGCAGGCGCTGACGCTGCCGTTCCGTGTGCAAACGCAGATCGTGCAGTCCCTGCTGGACCAGGTGTGCACATTAAGCATGGCACACGGTGGTCACAACGCGGTAGACTAACTCATGTCTTTACCTTCGAACGTTCGAGCTCTGGGTCGTCAGTACTTGCACAGCGAGGCGCCGTTCAGCCTGAGCGCGGGCGAGTACTACGACTCACTGCGTGAGCAATACATGGGCATCCGCCCGGCGCCGGGCACGTCATGGCCGCTGAGCTTTGGCCACCTGTCCAGCTATGGCGCGGTGTACTACACCTACGTCCACTGTCATGGTGCGACATGCATGCTGCGGGTGCATGCAGCATATTATTTGTCGGCTAACCGCAGCCGACTGGATTAGTGATGCAACGTAGCTCGACCAGCCCTGGCAGCGCAGATCTGGGAGCACCTCTTTGCAGCGGACCCGTTCTCGCGGTCGGCGGGCGAGCGCCTCCGCTATGACCTGCTCGCCCGCGGCGGCACTGAGGACGCCAACGTGCTCATGCGAAGGCTGCTCGGTACGCGC
>Ga0180215_1004665_pt1 | contig 12039 bp, 12 predicted proteins | sample eDN3rd37CBELigBY_FD_128871 | JGI IMG/M metagenome (GOLD analysis project Ga0180215, IMG submission 128871) | Enriched backyard soil microbial communities from Emeryville, California, USA - eDNA 3rd pass 37_C BE-Lig BY (version 2) (version 2) | ecosystem: Environmental > Terrestrial > Soil >...
GCCGGGGTCGCGGCGGGCGGCGCCTCCGGGGCGATCGCGCCGCCGGTGCCGGCCTGCGGGTCCGGGGTGGTCGCCGGGGTGGGCTCCTCGGTCGGGAGCGCGGCGACGGGCGGCGCGGTCTGCTTGAGCTTGCGCGCGTCCTTGCCGGCGGCGGCCTTCCTGCTGCGCTTGGGCTTCTTCGTCGCCGGCGCGGAGGCCTGGACGGCCCTCACGGGCGCGGGCGCCTGGGCCTGCGGGCGGCCGCCCGGCTCGACGACGACCGGGGCCTGTACCTGGACCGGGGTGGGCTTGGCGCGCTTGGAGCGCTTGGTCTCGGCCGGCTTGTCGGCGGTGGCGGGCCGGTGCGTGGTCACCTCGACGGCGCCGCCCGTGGCCAGCGCGGCCGTGCACACGACCGCGGCGACCTTGCACGCGGCGAGCGAGCCGGTCGCGACGGCGCCGCTGCTCGCGGCGGCCCCGCCCGCGGCGGCGCCCGAGCCGCCGAAGACGCCCAGCAGCTTGGCGGCGGCCGCCAGCGGGCCGGCGCCCAGCGGCGAGAGCGCCGCGAACGAGCGCCGCATGCCGCGCAGCGCGCTGCGGTACTCCGTGCAGCTCTCGCACGAGCGCATGTGCTTGCGCGCGCGGCCCGAGGCCTTGACGCCGCGGTCGTAGGCGCGCAGCAGGTCGGCCTGGATCTCGGCGCAGTCGGCGTCGCGCGCCTCGGCGGCCTCGACGAGCCCGATCCGGGCGCGCACCAGCAGCGACTTGACGGCGGGGACCGTGACGTCCAGCGCGGCCGCCAGGTCGGCGTAGCTCATGCCGTCGATCTCGCGCATCAGCAGCGCCGAGCGCTGCTGCTCGGGCAGGTTGCCGACGTCGGCGACCAGGCGGCGCAGGTCGTCGCGGCGCTGGGCCTCCTCGACCGGGTCGTGCAGCGGCTTGCGCGAGACCTCGAAGATCTCGGCCGCGGGCGGGACGGGCCGGCGCAGATGGTCGATGCAGCGGTTGTGGGCGACGCGGTACAGCCACGCGCGCACGTTCATCTCGCGGTTGTCGCTGCGCAGGGCGCCGTAGGCGCGCACGAACACGTCCTGCAGCACGTCCTCGGCGTCCTGGCGCGAGCACGATGCCAGCATCTGGCGCACGTACGCGAACAGGCGCTGCCGGTAGCGGTCGTGGATGACCCGGAAGGCCTCGTCGTTGCCGGAGCGGAAAGCCGCGACCAGCTGTTCGTCGGAGCGGAGGCGGAGAAGGCCGCCGCCGCGGGGGAACCTGCTTAGACCTGCTGGTGCGTGAAGTGCTGAGGCTTCCATTGATGCCGTACCGGCGACTCTAACTGTAGGGATAGGGGAAGTTGCGCTCTATAGGTGTGAGCCTTCCTCCCCCTATGACCGATTCCCTGCACATCTGTGACGGAATATTCGTTCCGCTCGCCGAGATCGAGTTGCGCGCGTCGCGTTCCTCGGGGCCCGGCGGGCAGCACGCGAACGTCACCGCGTCACGGATCGAAGCGGTCTTCGACGTCCACGCCTCGAGCGTTCTATCCCAGGCACAGAAAGCTCGGATAAGCGCGAAGCTCGGACCGCGCGTGACGGCGGTCGCCCAGGACGCGCGCTCGCAGGCGCGCAACCGCGAGCTGGCGCTCGAACGGCTCGCAGAACGGCTGCGCGACGCGCTCTACGAGCCTCCGCGCCGGCGCAAGACGCGGCCGACGGCGGCCTCTGAGCGCCGTCGGCTGGATGACAAGCGCCGCCGCGCCGAGACCAAGCAGGCCCGGCGGCGCCTGGACTATTAGGACAGCGACGCCATCACGTGCTTGACCACGGTGTAGTCCTCCAGCGAGTACATCGAGAGGTCCTTGCCGTAGCCGGACTGCTTGAAGCCGCCGTGCGGCATCTCGCTGGCCAGCGGGATGTGGTCGTTGATCCACACGCAGCCGAAGCGCAGCGCCTTCGAGACGCGCAGCGCGCGGCCCACGTCGCGCGTCCACACCGATGACGCCAGCCCGTAGGGCGTGCCGTTGGCCCACGCGATGGCCTCGGCCTCGTCCGTGAACGGCTGCACCGTGATCACCGGCCCGAAGATCTCCTTCTGGATCATCTCGTCGTCCTGGCGCAGGTCGGCGACGACGGTCGGCTCCAGGAAGAAGCCGGGCAGGTCGGGCTCCTTGCCGCCCGTGACGACCCGGGCGTGCTCCGGCCGGCGCTCGAGGAAGCCCTCGACGCGCTCGCGCTGGCGCGCGGAGTTGAGCGGGCCGAGGTTGGTCTCCGGGTCCAGCGTGTCGCCCGTCTTGTACTCGGCCGCCTGGTCGGCGAGGCCCTGCAGCACGTCGTCGTAGACCTTCGAGCCGGCGAGCACGCGCGTGGCCGCCGTGCAGTCCTGGCCGGCGTTGTACCAGCCCGTGCCGGCGATCGTCTCGGCCATCGCCTCCATGTCGGCGTCGTCGAAGACGACCACGGGGGCCTTGCCGCCCAGCTCGAGGTGCACGCGCTTGAGCGTGTCCGCGGCGGCGCGCGCGATCCACTTGCCGGTCTCGACCGAGCCGGTCAGCGAGACCATGTCGACGTCGGCGTGGGTGACGAGCGCGGCGCCGGTCTCGTTGCCGCCCGCGACCACGTTCAGGACGCCCTTGGGCAGGAACTCGGCGGCGATCTCGGCCAGCCGCAGCGTGGTCAGCGGCGTCGTGGGCGCGGGCTTGAGCACGACGGTGTTGCCGGCCGCCAGCGACGGGCCGATCTTCCAGATCGCCATCATCAGCGGGTAGTTCCAGGGCGCGATCTGGCCGACCACGCCGACCGGCTCGCGGCGGATCCAGGACGTGTAGCCCTCCAGGTACTCGCCCGCGGCCTTGCCCTCGAGGTTGCGCGCCGCGCCCGCGAAGAAGCGCAGGTTGTCGACGAGCGCGGGGATCTCGTCGTCCTTGACCGCCTGCAGCGGCTTGCCCGCGTTGCGGGCCTCGAGCTCGGCCAGCTCGTCGCCTTGGGCCTCGAGCGCGTCGGCGAGCTTGAGCAGCGCGTTCGAGCGCTCGCCGGGGGTCGTGTTCGCCCAGCCGTCGAAGGCGGCGCGGGCGGCCTTGACCGCGCGGTTGATGTCCTCCTCGGTGGAGTCGGGCGCCTGCGCGAACGGCTTGCCGTCGGCGGGGTTGAGGACCTCGGTCGTCCGCCCTTCGGCGGCCGCGACGGACTCGCCGTCGATGAAGTTGTTGAAGGTCCCGGTGCCGGTCGCAGCCATCTGTCGCTCCTCCTGAGTCGATCTCGGCGCCACGCTACCACCGGCTCAGCTCAGGCCGCCCAGGGCAGCGGCTGGGTGCCGTCGGCCGTCGTGACCGTGACGGGCGCGCGGGAGGCGACGAGGGCGCGGGCGTCCGTGCGGGCCTCGATCCGGCGCTCCTGGTTCGCGGGGATCGTCGTGGTGCCGGTGACGGGCTCGCCGTTGATCGCGAGCGTCCCCTCGAGCACCACCCAGACCTGCTCGCGGTCGGCGCTGTGGCGGGGCCCGGCCTGGCCCGCACGCATCTCGACCGTCCACACCGCCAGCTCCGACGTGCCGGTGCTGGGCGCCGCGAGCGTGTGCATGACGGCGTTCGGCGTCTCGTGCATCTGGTAAAGCTCCTTGACGATCATCGGCGAAAGGTAAACCAGCTTGACGAGTTCGTCCATTCCAGGGTGGGTGGCGATCGTGGCCATCCTGCGCGCGGGCCGCGCGGCGATCGACGAGCTGCACCGGCGGCTCGCGGAGCGCGGGCACCCCGACATGCGACCCGTGCACGGCTACGCGTTCCAGATCATCGGCGCCGACGGGGCGACCGCGACCGAGCTCGGGCGCCGCCTCGGCGTGACCAAGCAGGCGGCCAGTCAGATGGTCGACGAGCTGGTCCGGCTCGGCTACGTGCAGCGCGGCGCGGACCCCGCGGACGGGCGCCGGCGGATCGTCACGCTCACCCCGCGCGGGGTGGACTCCCTGCGGGTGTCGGCGGCGATCTTCGACGAGCTGCTGGCCGAGTGGCGCGCCGCCGGCGCCGACGTGGACGCGGCCGTCGACGCGCTCGACCGGCTCGGTGCGCTGTACGGGGCGGGGGAGCTGCGGCCGATCTGGTGACGCGCGCCGCGCCGCCGCGCCGCGCGCGTGCCGCGCCGCGCGCCGCGCCGCCCGCGGCGGCCGCGCCGCCGCGCGGCGCCGCGCGCCGTGCCGCGCCGGCGCGGGTCAGAACGGCAGCCCGGGCAGGCTGACAGGGCCGTCCGGCCAGGTCGCGCCGGGCTGCAGCGGGCGCCACATCGTGTACAGCGGCATCGCCGCGCGGCGGCCACCGGGCTGGCCGACCTCGACGGGAGCGTGGATCCGCTCGAAGCCGAGCTTGGCGTAGAGCCCGGAGCGGTCGGGGCGGCAGAACAGCAGCGCGCGCTCGGGGCCGAGCTCGGCCGCGCGGGCGATCGCGGCCTCCATCACGCGTCGCGCGAGGCCTTCGCCGCGGCGCGCGCGGGTGACGATCACGCCGCCGAAGCCGACCACGTCGAACGTGGCGCCGCCGGCGTGCACGGGCGCGATCAGCAGGCCCGCGGAGGCGATCAGCCGCCCGTCGTCGCGGATCGCGATCCGGCGCTCGTGGTCGGCCCACACGATCCCCAGGTGGACGCTCTCGAACGGGTTCTCCTCGCCCGCGTGCAGTTCGTCGCGTTCGGCGTCGCCGTGGTCGCCTTCGAGCTCGAGCAGTTCCAGCATCCAGGGAATATTGCGCCTCGGCCGCGCGTCGGAGGGGGCGATGTCCCGCGACCTTCGACTGCTGTCCACCGCCGTGCTGCTCTCCGCGGCCGGCGACATGCTGCTGATGGTCGTGCTCGCCCTGCGCGTGCACGACGCGACCGCGTCCGGCTTCGCGGTCGCCGCCCTGTTCGGGACGCTGATGCTCCCGGTCGTCGCGCTCGCCCCGCTGGCGGGCCGCCTGGTCGACCGCGTCGAGACGCGCCGCCTGCTGCTGCTCGTCTCGCTCGCCCAGGCGGCGATCGGCGGCGCGCTGGTCTTCGCCGACGGCCTGGCGTCGATCCTCGCGCTGACCGCGCTGCTGGGCGCGGGCGCCGCCGTCGCCAACCCGGCCGAGGCCGCGCTCGTCCCCGCCACCGTGACCGACGACAAGCTGCGCCAGGCCAACGGCTGGGTGGAGACCGCCCGCTACGCCGGCTTCACCGCCGGGCCGCTGCTCGCGGGCGCGCTGACCGCCGCGGGCGGCGTCCAGCTCGGCCTGGTGGTGAACGCCGCGAGCTTCGTGGTCGTCGCGCTGGCGACCGCGCTGATGCGCGCGCGCCGCGAGCCCGCGCGGGCCGCCGCGACCACGCGCGACGCCGCGGCCGGGTCGGCCGCGGCGACGACGGGCGCCGCCGCGCCGGGCGCCGCCGCCTCGCCGGCCGCGGCCAGGCCCGAGGGCGGGGTGCGCCTCCTGCTCGCCGACCCCGAGCTGCGGATCGCGATCGGCGCCGCGGTCGCCGCGCTGCTGTTCATCTCCGCCTCGATCACGGTCGAGGTCTTCTATGTCCGCGACGTCGTCGGCGCCGGGCCGGCGGGGTACTCGCTCGTGTTCGCCGCCTGGATGGCGGGCATGGTGCTCGGCGCGGTCGGCGTCGCGCCGCGGCTCAAGGCGCCGATGGCGATCGCCGCGCTCGTCGCGCTGGCGCTGCAGGGGGCGGGCATGGCCGCGGCGGCCTCGTGGGCGGTGCTGTGGTTCGTGATGGCCGGCTTCCTCGTCGGCGGGATCGGCCACGGCGTCAAGAACGTCCTGCTGCGCACGCTGATCCAGCAGCGCGTGGCGCAAGAAGCGCACGGGCGCGCGTTCGCGGCCTACAACGCCGCGCGCAACACGGCCGAGCTCGGCGCGCTTGCCGCGGGCGGCGTGCTCGTCGCGGCGATCGGGGCGCAGCCCGCGCTGCTGCTGGCCGGCCTCGGGCCCGTGGTCGCGGGCCTGATCGGCCTGGCGGTGCTCGTCTACAGGCCGAGCAGCCCGGCGGCGTTCTCGCGCAGGATCGCCGAGGCCACGTCGGGCGGCAGCTGAAGCCGGTCGAGCTCGGCCAGGCACGCCTCGGGGTCGAACATCGGATAGTCCGTCCCGAAGCAGAACTGGCCGCGCAGGCGGCGCGGGATCTCGCGCCGCACCTCCTCGGGCAGGTAGCGGTACTTCCAGCCGCTGATGTCCAGGTAGACGTTGGACTTGTGCAGCGCCATCGCCACGGCCTCGAGGTGCCAGGGCCAGCCGACGTGCGCGAGCACGATCTTCATCCCGGGGTGGCGGGCGGCGATGCGGTCCAGCAGCAGCGGGCGGGCGAGGTCGATCCGCAGGCCCTGGCCGCCCGGCTCGCCCGCCCCCAGCCCGCTCGTGCCGGCGTGCGTCAGCAGCACCAGCCCCAGTTCGGCGGCGGCGTCGAAGAACGGCAGGTAGCGGTCGTCGCCGGGATCGAAGTCCTGCAGCGTCGGGTGCAGCTTGAGCCCGCGCAGCCCGAGCGACTCAAAGCGCTCGAGGCGCTCGAGCGCGTCCTCGCGCTTCGGGTCGACGCTGCCGAACCCGACGAAGCGCCCGCTCTCGCGGCAGATGCGCGCGATCTCGGCGTTGTCGAGCTCGCGCCCCTGCGCGTCCCACCCGAGCAGCACGCCGACGATGTCCAGCCGCTCGTAGAGCGCGACGAACTCCTCGAGCGACGTGGCCTCGGGCCGCGACCCGAAGTAGCGCTCGATCGAGTCCGCGTAGTGGCCCACGCAGCCACAGACCCAGTCGCCCGTCGGCAGGTGCACGTGCATGTCGACCGCTCGCATCGCCGCGAACCGTAGTCAGAAAGCGTCCGTACAGGACGCCTTTGACACCCGAAGCCGACATGTGAGATGCTGATATTTCAGATGCCAGTTCCGGCACAGAAAGCCGCGCTCGAGCGCGACCTGCTGCGCAACCGCGCCTACGAGACGTTGCGCGACGCGATCGTCGACGGCACGCTGGCGCCCGGCGAGCGCCTGCGCGACCAGGAGCTGTGCGAGTGGCTCGGGCTCAGCCGCACCCCGGTGCGCGAAGCGCTCAACCGGCTCGAGCAGGAGGGCCTGGTGGAGACCGCGCCGCAGCGCTACACGCAGGTGGCGCCGCTGCACCGGCGCGAGGCGCGCGACGCGTTCCCGGTCGTGGCCGCGGTCCACGCGCTCGCCGCCGAGCTCGCCGTCCCGCACCTCAAGCCCGAGGACGTCGCGGCGCTCAAGGCCGCCAACCGCCGCTTCGCCGAGGCGCTGAAGGCCAACAACGTCGACGCCGCGCTGGCCGAGGACGACGCCTTCCACGCCATCTTCATCACCGTCGCCGCCAACGGCGAAGTCCCGCGCGTGCTGGACCGGCTGATGCCGCGCGTGCGGCGCCTGGAACGGCTGCGCTTCGGCTCGCTCGCGGGCCGCGACTCCGTCCGCCAGCACGACGGCATCATCGCCGCCGCCGCGGCGGGCGACCCCACGAAGACCGCGGCGCTGGTTCGCGAGAACTGGCGCTCGCTCGGAACGCTCATCGACCGGAGCTTCGAATGACCGCCACCACCCAGCCCGACATCCACGATCCGCAGACGCTCGCGAACGCGCGCGCCGTGCTCGAAGCCGCGGGCGACCCGCAGGCGATGCAGCGCGAGGTGATCGCCGCCGTCGAGCGCAACGCCAACTGGCGCGGCAAGGAGTGCGTCAACCTGCTCGCCCCCGAGGCGCTCGTCAGCCCGACGGTCCGGCAGCTGCTCTCCAGCGAGATCGGCCAGCGCGCCGCCGAGGGCCACATCGGCCCGGTCAACCGCTGGTTCGCGGGCACGCGCCACATCGACGAGGTCGAAGCGCTGACCGTCGAGCTGCTCAAGCAGCTGTTCAAGGCCAACTACGCCGAGCATCGCCTGGTGGCGTCGATGATCGGCAACATGGCCGTCTACGCCGCGCTCACGCAGCCCGGCGACACGGTGATGACGATCCCGCAGCCCGTCGGCGGCCACAGCTCCAACCGCCAGGACGGCCCGGCCGGCATCCGCGGCCTGAACATCGTCGACGTCCCGTTCGACCCGCACGAGCTCGAGGTCGACCTCGAGGCCTTCGAGCGCGAGGCGAAGGCGGCGCGGCCGAAGCTGATCGCGCTCGGCGCGAGCATGACCCTGTTCCCGCTGCCCGTCCAGCAGATCGCCGAGATCGCCCAGGAGTGGGGCGGCAAGGTCTTCTTCGACGGCGCCCACCAGCTCGGCCTGATCGCCGGCGGCCAGTTCCAGGACCCGCTGCGCGAGGGCGCGGCGGTCATGACCGGCAGCGCCGGCAAGACGTTCTCGGGCCCGCAGTCGGGCGTGATGGTCTGGAACGACCCCGAGCTCACCCCGCCGCTGCTGGACGCGGTCTTCCCCGCGCTCGCCGCCACCCACCAGGTCAACCGCGTCGCCGCGCTCGGCGCCGCCGCGGCCGAGCTGATCGCGTTCGGGCCGGACTACATGGAGGCGATCGTGGCCAACGCGCAGTCGCTGGCGCACGCGCTGCACACGCGCGGCGTGCCCGTGCTCGGCGCGCACAAGGGCTACACGCGCACGCACCAGGTGATCGCCGACGTGCGCCAGTTCGGCGGTGGCCTGGACGTCGCCCACAAGCTCGCCGAGGCCAACATCATCACCAACAAGAACCTGCTGCCCGACGACACGCCGGCCGACTGGGACCGGCCGAGCGGCCTGCGCATCGGCACCACCGAGGTCACGCGCCTCGGCATGGGCGAGACCGAGATGCGCGCGATCGCGGACATGATCGCCGGCGTGCTGGTCGAGGGCCGCGACCCGGAGCACGTGCGCGCGGAGGCCGTCGAGCTGCGCGCGGGCTTCCAGCAGGTCCGTTTCTGCTTCGACGAATAACCTCACGCCCATGGCCGTCGCCGCCGAGCTCGACCTCGAGACGCTCAAGCGCGTCGAGCAGCGCGTGCTCTGGCTGGCGACGAGCATGGTCCACCACGCCAACCGCGTCCGCGAGAACCGCTCGGGCGTGAAGGTCGGGGGACACCAGGCCTCCAGCGCGAGCATGGTGTCCCTGATGACCGCGCTGTACTTCGGCGTGCTGGAGGCGCCGGACCGCGTCAGCGTCAAGCCGCACGCCAGCCCGGTCCTGCACGCGATCAACCACCTGCTCGGCCGCCTGGACGCGAGGTACCTGACCAAGCTGCGCGAGTACGGCGGGCTGCAGTCCTACCCGAGCCGCACCAAGGACCCCGACCCGGTCGACTACAGCACCGGGTCGGTCGGCCTGGGCGCGACCGCGCCGATCTGGGGCGCGCTCGCGCACCGCTACGTCGCCGGCCACTTCGACGTCCCCCGCGGCGGGCGCCAGATCGCGCTGATCGGCGACGCCGAGCTCGACGAGGGCGCCTGCTGGGAGGCGATCGCGGACCCGATGGTCGCGCGCCTGGGCGAGGTCATGTGGGTCGTCGACCTCAACCGCCAGTCGCTGGACCGGGTCGTCCCGGACATCGCCGCGGGCCGGCTGGCCGCGATGTTCGAGGCCGCCGGCTGGCACACCGTGATGGTCAAGTACGGGCCGCGGCTGTCCCAGCGGCCCGCGCTGCGCGCCCGCATCGACGCGATGCCCAACGAGGAGTACCAGCGGCTGCTGCGCGCGTCCGCGCCCGAGTTGCGCGAGCGGATCGAGGTCGACGTCTCCGACCTCGACGACGCCGAGCTGCTGGCCACGTTCCGCGACCTCGGCGGCCACGACCTCAAGAGCCTGCTGGAGGGCTACCGCCAGGCCGACGCCGTCCGCGACCGCCCGAGCGTCGTCTTCGCCTACACGATCAAGGGCTGGAACCTGCCGACCGAGGGCCACCCCGCCAACCACTCGGCGCTGCTCACCCACGCGCAGTACCGCGAGCTCGCCGAGCGCCTGGGCGAGGACCCCGACGACCCGTTCCGCCCGCTCGACGGCGCGGCCGCCGAGCTGTGCGAAGCCACCGGCCGGCGCCTCAAGCGCGGCGCCACGCGCGCCGTCGCGCCGCCCAAGGTCCCGGAGCAGCTCAACCGCAAGCACACGGGGCGGGCGTCCACCCAGCAGGCGTTCGGGCGGCTGTTCGTGGACCTCTCGCACGAGGCGCCCGACGTGGCCGCGCGCGTGGTCACCGTCTCGCCCGACGTGGGCACCTCGACCAACCTCGGCGGCTGGATCAACAAGGCCGGCATCTGGTCGATCGGCGACCGCATCGACTGGTTCGCCGACGACACGGACACGCTCGTGCGCTGGCGCGAGCACGACCACGGCCGCCACATCGAGCTCGGGATCGCCGAGGTCAACCTCGTCGGCCTGCTGGGCGAGCTGGGCGCGACGTGGTCGCGCGACGGCCAGCCGCTGCTGCCGGTCGGCACGATCTATGACCCGTTCGTCAGCCGCGCGCTGGAGCCGTGGTCGTTCGGGATCTACGCCGGCGGCCAGTCGATCCTCGTGGGCACGCCCTCGGGCGTGACGCTCGGGCCCGAGGGCGGCGCCCACCAGTCCGTGATCACGCCCAGCATCGGCATCGAGCAGCCGGGCTGCGTCGCCTACGAGCCCGCGTTCGGGCAGGACTTCGAGTGGTGCTTCCTGCACGCGCTGTCGCGGCTCGGGCGGCCGGGCGGGACGAGCGCCTACTTCCGCCTGTCGACGCGCCCGATCGACCAGTCGCTGCACACCGGCACGCGCGAGGAGGCGATCGCGGGCGGCTACAAGCTGCGCCCGCACCCCGCGCCGCAGCTGAGCATCGCGGTGATGGGCGCGCTCGTGCCCGAGGCGCTCGAGGCCGCCGACACGCTGACCGACGACGCCGGGATCGACGTCGAGGTCGTGTGCGTGACCAGCGCCGACATGCTCTTCCGCTCCTTCCAGGCCCGCTCCGGGTTCGGCGACGGCGACCCGCGCACGCTCGAGCGGCTGTTCCGCAAGGGCGTGCCGATCGTGAGCCTCGTCGACGGCCACCCGCACACGCTCGCGTTCCTCGGCTCGCCCATCACCTGTCTCGGCGTGCACCAGTTCGGTCAGGCCGGTGACATCGCCGATCTGTACGAGCACCACCAGATCGACGCTGAGTCCGTTGTTGGCGCGGCGTTGGACCTCCTGTCCTAAAGGCGCGTTGCGTCAACTTTCAGGAAGGGGTATTACCTTCGTGGATCGACGTGGGACTCCTGCTGCTCACGGTCTTCGCCGCCGGCGCGCTCGGTGGCGGGATCGCCGCTGACATCACGGCCATCGTGGTCATCGCCGCCGTGGCGCTGATCGTGCTGTGCGCCTACAACGGGCTGCGCAGCCTGCTGTACGTCTGCGACGAGTGCCAGCCGAAGATCCAGCGCGACTAGTCGTCGATCACGATCCGCGCGGCCTCGCCCTGGCCCTCGACCCGGGGCGTGACCGGCCGCACCTCGTGCGTCGAGGCCCACTCGAGCAGCGCGTCCGCGCTGGAGAAGCGGGCGATCACCTCGAGGTTCTTGATCGTCGGGAAGACCATCAGCAGCTCGCCGGCCTCCGCGCCCTCGAGCGCCCGCGCCGGCTCGAACCAGCGCGCGTCGACGATCTCGCTGCCGTCCGGCACCGCCTCCGCGCCCGGCGGCGCGAGCCCGAGGAAGAAGTAGGTGTCGAAGCGGATCGTGACCTCGGGCGGCGTGATCCAGCGCGCGAGCGGCACCAGCGCGGCCGGGTCGCCGAGCTCGATCTCGACCTCCTCGGCCACCTCGCGGAGCGCGGCGGCGCGCAGATCCTCGCCCTTGTCGACCGAGCCGCCCGGGAACACCCAGGCGCCGCCCATGAAGCGCGCCTTCGGCGTGCGCTGGACCAGCAGCACCTCGAGCCGCTCGGCGCCGCCGCGCACGACGACCACCGTGGCGGCCAGGCGCGGGGTGGTCGGCTCGCCGCTGGTGTTGAGGATCGTGCCGGGTTCCGGGCCGTGGGTCATTCGGGCAGCCTAATATGCGCCCGCATGAGTACGGAGACGGCCCGGCAATGGATCTGCGAATCGTGTGGCTTCATCTACGACCCCGCTGAGGGTGACCCCGACGGCGGGATCCCCGCCGGGACGGCGTTCGAGGACATCCC
>Ga0180215_1004666_pt1 | contig 12038 bp, 9 predicted proteins | sample eDN3rd37CBELigBY_FD_128871 | JGI IMG/M metagenome (GOLD analysis project Ga0180215, IMG submission 128871) | Enriched backyard soil microbial communities from Emeryville, California, USA - eDNA 3rd pass 37_C BE-Lig BY (version 2) (version 2) | ecosystem: Environmental > Terrestrial > Soil >...
AAAAGCGGGCGGCACGCGCCTGATGGCGGCGTCCGCTCTCCTGCGCGCCATTCTCCCAGATCGAGGAATGCAGGCCACTGGCGATCGAGCGGCGCAACAGCGCATGATAGGCCGGATGATACTCGATGAGATCGAGCCGCCTGCCCTGCCGGTCGTGCGTGCGCAGTTTCGGCGTTTCGGTATTGGCCAGGCGGGCCAGATCCTGCGCCTCGGCACTGAGCACGAATCGGCCGATGCCATCCAGGTCCTTGCGCACCGGATCGGAAAAATCCTCGGCAAGCTGCACCAGCAGGGGGTCGCCCCGCCAGGCATTGCCGCCGGTCAAAGGCGGAGATTGGTTCGTTACCTCGTCGCTCACGCGAAATCCCTGGATTTTTCTTCGGCGCTTGATGCGAATCCGAAGGCGGCCAAACGCTTTATACTCCCGGCGATCCTTACCACACGATGAAAATCCCCCGAAATAAGCGGGCCGGCCGCTTCCGGCGCTTGCGGCCATCCAGCTGCGGGCCTATAGGACGGCTTTAAGATGACCGATGTTTCAGCCCTGCCGCTATACCCTCACCGCCACTTGCTTGGCATACGCGACCTTTCCCCCATCGACATAGAATTGCTTCTCGACCGCGCCGATGCCGCAGTGGCGGTTTCGCGCCAGAGCGAGAAGAAAAAGACGACATTGCGGGGACGGACACAGATCAACCTCTTCTACGAGGCCTCCACCCGCACGCAGTCTTCGTTCGAGCTTGCCGGCAAGCGGCTGGGAGCGGACGTCATGAACATGTCGGTCGCGAGCTCATCGGTGAAGAAGGGCGAAACGCTCATCGACACGGCGATGACGCTGAACGCCATGCATCCCGACATCCTCATCATCCGTCACGCCTCGGCGGGTGCGGCAGCCCTTCTGGCGCAGAAAGTCGGATGCTCCGTGGTCAATGCCGGCGATGGCGCGCATGAACATCCCACGCAGGCGCTGCTCGATGCGCTGACCATTCGACGCGAGAAAGGCAGGCTCGCCGGGCTGACCGTGGCGATCTGCGGCGACATCCTGCATTCCCGTGTTGCGCGCTCCAACATCCTGCTGCTCAATGCCATGGGCGCGCGGGTGCGTGCGGTAGCGCCTTCGACGCTGCTGCCGTCGGGCATCGCGCAGATGGGCGTGGAAGTCTTCCCGACCATGGCGGAAGGCCTGAAGGACGCCGACGTGGTGATGATGCTGCGCCTCCAGCGCGAACGCATGGAAGGCTCCTTCGTGCCCTCGATACGCGAGTATTTCCGCTATTTCGGCCTCGATGCCGAAAAGCTGAAGGCGGCGAAGCCCGACGCGCTGGTGATGCATCCCGGCCCGATGAACCGGGGCGTCGAGATCGCCTCCGAGATCGCGGATGGCCCGCAAAGCGTCATCCAGGAGCAGGTAGAGATGGGGGTGGCCGTGCGCATGGCCGTGATGGAGGCGCTGCTCGATCCGCGCCGTAACCAGGACGGAGGCCGGGCATGAGCGTCACCATCTTCCAGCAGGCCCGCATCGTCGATCCGTCGCGCGGCCTCGATGAGATCGGCAGCGTCATCGTCGACGGCAAAACCATTGTTGCGGCCGGTGCCGACGCGCTCAACCAGGGCGCGCCGGAGGGTGCCGGGATTATCGACTGCGCCGGCAAGACCATCATTCCGGGACTGGTGGACAGCCGCGTCTTCATCGGCGAGCCGGGCGCCGAGCACCGCGAAACCATCGCATCCGCAAGCCAGGCGGCCGCCGCTGGCGGCGTCACGTCCATCGTCATGATGCCAGACACCAACCCGGTAATCGACAATGTCGCGCTGGTCGAATTCGTGCTGCGCACGGCGCGCGATACGGCAATCGTTAACGTATTCCCGGCCGCCGCCGTTACCAAGGGCCTGGAAGGCCGCGAGATGACGGAATTCGGCCTGCTGCGCGAGGCAGGCGCGGTCGCCTTCACCGATGGCCGTCACACCATCGCCAACACGCTCACCATGCGCCGGGCGCTGACCTACGCGCGCGATTTCGGCGCCGTGGTCGCGCAGGAAACGCAAGACCCGCACCTGGCCGGATCGGGCGTGATGAACGAGGGACTTTATGCGAGCTGGCTCGGCCTTTCGGGCATCCCGCGCGAGGCCGAGGCGATCCCGCTGGAACGCGACCTCATGCTGGCGCGACTGACGCGCGGCCGCTACCACGCCGCCAAGATTTCCACCGGGCTATCGGCCGCCGCAGTCGCCCGCGCCAAGGCGGACAATGCCAATGTCACGGCGGGCGTGTCGATCAATCACCTGTCGCTCAACGAAAACGACGTCGGCGAATACCGCACCTTCTTCAAGCTGTCGCCGCCGCTGCGCACCGAGGACGACCGTCAGGCGATGATCGCGGCGCTGCGCGACGGCACCATCGACATCGTCGTATCCTCGCATGACCCGCAGGACGTCGACACCAAGCGCCTGCCTTTCTCCGACGCCGCCGATGGAGCTATCGGACTGGAGACTTTGCTGGCTGTCGCGCTGCGGCTGCACCACAATGGCGAAATCCCGCTTCTGCGCCTGATCGAAGTGCTTTCGACTGCACCGGCAAGACTGTTCGGTCTGCCCGGCGGCACTTTGAAGCCGGGTGCGAACGCCGACCTTGCCGTGGTCGATCTCGGCGAGCCCTGGATCGTTCAGGAGCAAACCATACGATCGCGTTCGAAAAACACCTGTTTCGAAGGCGCGCGCCTGCAAGGCAGGGTCTTGCAAACGATGGTTGCGGGCCGCACAGTGTTCGCGGCGTAGGCGGGGATCGACAAACGGCCCCAGGGGGAACTGATGACTTCGATGGCGTGGCAGCTTCCGCTGCCTATCCTCTTTGCGGCTTTGATTTTCGGCTATCTGCTCGGCTCCATCCCGTTCGGCTTGCTGATCACGCGCGCGGCCGGGCTGGGCGACGTGCGCAGTATCGGCTCGGGCAATATCGGCGCGACCAATGTGCTGCGTACCGGCAATAGGAAACTCGCGGCTCTCACCCTCCTGCTCGATGCCCTGAAGGGCACGGCCGCCGTGCTGCTGGCACGCCTCTGTGCACCGGAAGCCGCGCTGCTGGCCGGCTTCGGCGCGTTCCTCGGGCATCTTTTCCCGATCTGGCTCGGCTTCAAGGGAGGCAAGGGCGTGGCCACCTACCTTGGCGTGCTGATCGGCCTTGCCTGGCAGGGCGCGTTGGTGTTCGCCGTCGTCTGGCTGCTGATCGCCTATCTCACGCGCTATTCGTCACTGGCCGCACTGATTGCGGCGATTGGCGTGCCTGTCGCGCTTTACGTCCTCGGCCTTCGCGACATTGCCATCCTGTTTGCGATCATGAGCGTGATCGTCTTCATCAAGCATCACGCAAATATCTCCCGGCTGCTGGCCGGAACCGAATCGCGCATCGGAGCCAAGGGATGAACCTGACCGCCGGTCCCCGCCTCAGTGACCGGCAGCGTTTGAACTGGCTGCGGCTCATCCGCACCCCGAATGTCGGGCCTGCCAGTTTCCGCGATCTCGTCAATCGCTTCGGCTCTGCCGAAACCGCCATCGAGATGCTGCCGGAACTGATGATCTCCGGAGGCGCCAGACGCATTGCGCGGATTCCTTCCATGGCCGAAGCGGAAGCCGAAATGGAGGAAGCGCGCAGGCACGGTGCGCGTTTCGTCTGTATCGGCGAGCCGGATTACCCGCCGCTGTTGCGGCGCATGGACAATCCGCCGCCGCTGCTTGCAATGAAGGGGACCGGCGACGTGTTCGCCCTGCCCGCTGTGGCAATCGTCGGCGCCCGAAACGCGTCTCTCGCCGGCATCAAGATGGCGCGCATGCTTGCCGCTGAACTGGGCCGCGACGGTCATTGCGTTGTTTCGGGCCTCGCTCGCGGCATCGACACAGCCGCCCATCAGGGTAGCCTCGCCACGGGCACCGTCGGCGTGTTGGCCGGCGGTCTCGACCGGCCTTATCCGCCCGAGAATATCGGCTTGATTGACGAAATCACCGCGAATGGCGGCGCGATCGTCTCGGAAATGCCGTTCGGCTGGGAACCACGCGCCCAGGACTTTCCCCGTCGCAACCGCATCGTCGCGGGAATGACCCTCGGCCTGGTTGTGGTGGAAGCCGCCAAACGCTCCGGCTCGCTCATCAGCGCCCGTCTGGCCGGCGAGATGGGCAGGCTGGTGTTCGCCGTTCCGGGTTCTCCGCTCGACCCACGCGCGGCCGGCGCCAATGGACTGCTGAAGGACGGGGCGATCCTCGTCACCGAAGCAGGCGACATCAGTGCCGCGCTTGCGCCGCTCACCGGCATGCCGCTTCCCCTTCCACCGGCATTTCAGGAACCACCGGATTTTTCGACCACGGCCCCACCCGGAGACGACGACCGGTATCTGGTGCTGGAAGCGCTCGGACCGGTTCCCGTCGGGATCGACGACATCATTCGCCACACCGGGCTTCATCCGGCTCAGGTCTTCATGATTCTGCTGGAACTCGATCTTGCCGGCCGGCTGGAGCGTCATTCAGGAGGCGCGGTGTCGCTTGTTCTCCTGGACACGTGACGGTCGCTCGCCGCGAATGATATCGCTTGCTTCGACATAGGCCATCTCGATGAGGTAAGCTAGCATGTCGCATCGCTCGGACTCGGCCATCGTCCGCAACTGCCCGAGCATGGATTGCATATAGTCGAGTGTATCGGTCCGTCTCGTTGTAAAGGACTGCCGCATCGGTACCTCCCTGTGTCCGGCGACATACCGGTAGACGAAAAATGTGGAACGCTGACTTTTTACAACCCCTGATAAGTCAAACTATATGTAATAAACCTTAAATTGCAATCCGACTTAGGTAGTCGCGGAAAAGCTGCGTCTTACGACGCAAGGTCCGTTTTTGGCCGCGGCCCCTTGACCGAATGGAAAAGGGCAGCCATGTGACGAGCCAGTTGAAAGATTTATCCGTTGCGCGCCCCCGCTTTGTCTGGGTGCCGATCTTTGGAAACAAGAACTCACATGGACGTTGTCGTCGTCGAATCTCCGGCCAAGGCCAAAACGATCAACAAGTATCTCGGGCGGAACTACAAGGTTCTGGCTTCCTACGGCCATGTGCGCGACCTGCCGGCCAAGGACGGCTCGGTCAAGCCGGACGATGATTTCTCGATGTCCTGGGAAGTCGATGGCCCCTCCGCCAAGCGGCTCACCGAAATCGCCAAGGCGGTGAAGGATGCCGACGGCCTGATCCTCGCCACCGACCCTGATCGCGAGGGGGAAGCCATTTCCTGGCACGTACTGGAAGTGCTGCGGCAGAAGCGCGCGCTGAAGGACAAGCCGGTCAAGCGCGTGGTCTTCAACGCCATCACCAAGCAGTCCGTGCTCGACGCCATGGCCAATCCGCGCGAGATCGACGCGCCGCTGGTGGACGCCTATCTGGCCCGCCGCGCGCTCGACTATCTCGTCGGCTTCACACTCTCGCCGGTTCTGTGGCGCAAGCTGCCGGGCGCACGTTCGGCCGGCCGTGTCCAGTCGGTGGCGCTGCGTCTGGTCAGCGACCGCGAGGCCGAGATCGAGCGCTTCGTGCGCGAGGAATACTGGCAGATCGCCGCCCTTCTCGACACGCCGCGCGCCGACAGGTTCGAGGCGCGGCTGACAGCCTTCGAGGGCAAGAAGCTGCAGAAGCTCGACATTTCCTCGCAGTCGCAGGCCGAAGACATCAAGGCCATGCTGGAAGGCGCTGCGTTCAAGGCGCTTTCGGTGGAGGCCAAGCCGACCAAGCGCAATCCGGCGCCTCCCTTCACCACCTCCACACTGCAGCAGGCCGCCTCCTCGCGCCTCGGCTTTTCCGCCGTGCGCACCATGCAGATCGCCCAGCGCCTGTATGAGGGCATGGACATCGGCGGCGAGACCGCCGGCCTCATCACTTATATGCGAACCGACGGCGTGCAGATGGCGCCAGAGGCGATTACCGGCGCGCGCTCCGCAATCGCGAAGGAATTTGGCGAAAAATACCTGCCGGAAAAGCCGCGCTATTATTCGGTGAAGGCCAAGAATGCCCAGGAGGCCCACGAAGCCATCCGCCCGACCGATTTTTCGCGCACGCCTGCGTCGATGCGTCCCTATCTCGATGCCGACCAGGCACGCCTCTACGAGATGATCTGGAAGCGCGCCATCGCCAGCCAGATGCAGCCGGCCGAGATCGAGCGCACCACCGTCGAGATCGAGGCGATCAACGGCTCACGTAGCGCCGGCCTGCGCGCGGTGGGCTCCGTCATCCGCTTCGACGGCTTCATCGCCGCCTATACCGAGCAGAAGGACGAGGATTCGCAGGACGAGGACGACAAGCGCCTGCCTGAAATCCGGGCGGACGAAGCGCTGGCGCGCGACAAGATCCTCGCTACCCAGCACTCGACCGAGCCGCCGCCGCGCTACTCGGAAGCCTCGCTCATCAAGAAGATGGAAGAGCTGGGCATCGGCCGTCCCTCCACTTACACGGCGATCCTGAAGACGCTGGAGGACCGCGACTACGTCACCATCGATAAGCGGCGCCTCATTCCGCAATCGAAGGGGCGGCTTTTGTCGGCCTTCCTCGAAAGCTTCTTCGAGAAATATGTCGAGTACGACTTCACCGCCGACCTTGAAGAGAAGCTCGATGAGATTTCCGACGGCAAGCTTGCCTGGAAGGACGTATTGCGCGACTTCTGGAAGGATTTCTCGGCGTCCGTCGACGACATCAAGGAACTGCGCGTCACCGACGTGCTCGATGCGCTCAACGAGGTTCTGGCGCCGCTCGTCTTCCCCGAACGCGAGGACGGCTCGAACCCGCGTATCTGCCCCAAATGCGGTTCCGGCAATCTGTCGCTGAAGCTCGGCAAATACGGCGCCTTCGTCGGTTGCTCGAACTATCCCGAATGCGGCTACACCCGCCAGCTCGGTGATGCCTCAAACGGCAATGGCGAGAATGGCGCCGGGCTGGAAGACGGTACCAAATCGCTCGGCAAGGACCCTTATACCAGCGAGGAGATCACGCTGCGCAGCGGCCGCTTCGGCCCCTATCTCCAGCGCGGCGAAGGCAAGGAAGCCAAGCGCTCGAGCCTGCCCAAGGGCTGGACGCCAGCCAGCATCGACCATGAGAAGGCGGTGGCGCTGCTTTCCCTGCCGCGCGATGTCGGCAAGCATCCGGAATCCGGCAAGATGATCTCGGCCGGACTCGGTCGCTATGGCCCGTTCGTGCTGCATGACGGTACCTATGCCAACCTTGAAAGCATCGAAGATGTATTCTCGATCGGCCTGAACCGCGCGGTCTCGCTGCTGGCGGAAAAGCAGACCAAGGGCAGAGGTCGCAATGGCGGTACGCCGGCGGCGCTGAAGGAACTCGGCGAGCACCCGGACGGCGGCGCGATTACGGTGCGCGACGGCCGCTACGGCCCCTATGTCAATCACGGCAAGATCAACGCAACCCTGCCCAAGGGCAAGGACCCGGCCAGCGTCACGCTGGAAGAGGCGCTGGTTCTGATCGCTGAGAAGGAAGCCAAGGGCGGCGGCAAGAAACCTGCACGCGCCAAGGCCTCGTCGGCCAAAAAACCGGCAGCCAAGAAGGCAACGGGCAAGAAGACCACGGCAAAGAAAAAAGAGGAATAAACTCCTTTGGCCAAAAAACCCTCCGGGCGAAAAGACGCCGGCAAGGATGCCGGCGCGCCCAAGGCCGCACGCCCCGGAGCCAGGTCGCGCGACTTCCTGCCGACGCGCGACGACATCTTGCGCTACATCACGGAAAATCCCGACAAGAGCGGCAAACGCGATCTTGCCAAGGCTTTCTCCATCAAGGGCGAAAACCGTGTCTGGCTAAAGGACATGCTGGCCCAGCTTCAGGACGAGGGCGTGCTGGAGAAGGATCGCAAGCGGCTCATTCGTCCTGGTGCTCTGCCCCCTGTCACCGTGCTCGACATTTTCGCGCGCGACCAGGATGGCAGCCTGCTGGCGCGGGCTTCCGGCCAGCCGGAAGATGCATTGCCTATCGTCGTGTCGGTCAAGGTGTCGCGCAATGGTCCCACGCCCGGCATTGGCGACCGCGTGCTTGCCAAGACCTTTGCGACCCACGCCGAGACCGGGCCGGCCTATACCGCGCGCGTGATGAAGATATTCGAGAAGCGCAACGATGCGGTTCTCGGCGTCTTCCGCATCCTGCAGGACGGTACGTTCCGCATCGAACCCGTGGAGCGACGCCAGCCCGAACTGGTTGTGGAACAGGAATTCCGCAACGGCGCGGAAAATGGCGACCTGGTGGAAGTCCTCCCCCAGCGCGCGCCACGTTACGGCCTGCCGCGCGCCAAGGTGCTCAATGTGGTCGGCTCGCTGGCCAGCGAAAAAGCGGTCTCCATGATCGCCATCCATGCGCATGACATTCCGCATGTCTTCCCTGCTGAAGTGATTGCCGACGCCGACGCGATCAAGCCTGCCACGATGGCCCATCGCGAGGATTGGCGCGACGTGCCACTGGTGACCATCGATCCGGCCGACGCCAAGGACTATGACGATGCGGTGTTTGCCGAACCCGACACCGACGAGCGCAATCCTGGCGGCATCGTCGCCATCGTGGCCATCGCCGACGTTGCGGCCTATGTGCGCTCGGGATCCGCGCTGGATCGCGAGGCGCTGAAGCGCGGCAACTCGGTCTATTTCCCCGATCGCGTCGTGCCGATGCTGCCCGAACGTATCTCCAACGACCTCTGTTCCCTGCGCGGCGGGGAGGACCGGCCCGCATTGGCCGTACGCATGACCTTCTCGGCCGACGGTCGAAAGATCCGGCACTCCTTCCACCGCATCATGATGCGCTCGGCCGCGCGTCTGGCCTACAGCCAGGCGCAGGCAGCCATCGACGGAGCGCCCGACGATGTTACGCGACCGATCCTCGACACGATCCTGAAGCCGCTCTGGGCGGGCTATGAGGTGCTGAAGCGTGGTCGCGACTCGCGCCAGCCGCTGGAGCTCGACCTGCCGGAGCGCAAGATCCTGCTGAAGCCGGACGGCACGGTCGATCGCGTGATCGTGCCCGACAGGCTCGATGCGCACAAACTCATCGAGGAATTCATGATCCAGGCCAACGTCTCGGCCGCAGAGACGCTGGAAGCCAAGAAACAGGGCCTCGTCTACCGCACGCATGACGCGCCCTCGCTGGCCAAGCAGGAAGGCCTGCGCGAATTTCTGGCCACGCTCGGGCTTTCGCTGGCGCGCGGCGCGCAGATGAAGCCGTCGCAGTTCAACCAGATTCTCAGCCGCGTGAAGGGTGCGGAACATGAAGCGCTGGTCAACGAGGTGGTGCTGCGCACGCAGAGCCAGGCGATCTACTCGCCTGAAAATCTTGGCCATTTCGGCCTCAACCTGCGGCGCTATGCGCATTTCACCTCGCCGATCCGCCGCTATGCCGACCTGATCGTCCACCGCGCGCTGATCGGCGCGTTGAAGCTCGGGCCGGACGGCATCACGCGCGCCGAGGAAGAGCGGCTGGAAGATATTTCCGAACTGATTTCCGCCACCGAGCGCCGCGCCATGGCCGCCGAGCGCGATACGGTGGACCGGCTGATCGCCGGCTATCTCGCGGGCCGCCTCAACGACACTTTCGATGCGCGCGTTTCCGGTGTCACCAAGGCGGGGCTTTTTGTCCAATTGCCGCAGTTCGGCGCTGATGGTTTTATTCCGGTGTCATCCTTGGATGGCGATTACTATATCTATGACGAGACTGCCCGAGCGCTTTTTGGAGACCGTACAGGTAAAGGCTATCAGCTTGCAGATCGCGTCGAGGTGCGCCTCGTTGAAGTCGCACCCCTCGCAGGCGCCATGCGCTTCGAAATGCTGACGGACCCGAAACCCCTGCCCGGTTCCAAACGGTCGTTCCACAAAGCAAAAGCACAGAGGTCGCGGGTCCGCGCATCACAGCCGCGCGCATCGTCCCGCAACAGGAGACACTGATGGAAACACAGGTTTTTGGTGGCGACCAGCACGTCAAACGTCCGGCACGTCCACTTTGGACGGCGATGAAACGCGGCTTCATGGGTCGCTGCCCGCATTGCGGCGAAGGGAAACTGTTCGCTTCCTTCCTGAAGCCTGTTCACCATTGCGAACACTGCGGCGAGGAAATGTTCCATCACCGCGCCGATGACCTGCCGGCCTATCTGGTCGTGGTGGTGGTGGGCCACGTCATCGTGGGTGCGTTCATGGGTGTGGAAGCAACGAGCACGCTTTCCACCTGGCAGCATCTGGCGATCTGGGTGCCATTGACGATCATCATGGCGCTTGCCTTGCTGCGGCCGACCAAGGGCGCCGTGGTGGGGCTGCAATGGGCACTTTATATGCATGGCTTCGGCGGCGAAACCGAAGAGGTCGAGGCTCTTCCGGAAACATAAATCTCCGCTGGCGCAACATTCGGTTCGTTGGAACAATTCCGTCCGGCGCCAGATTGCCTTAAAGGAATTTACATGGACGGACTGACTAAAACGCAAGTGGACAAGGCTGATAGTCGCGATTTTGCGCTCGGCCCCGGACCCAAGCGGCCACGCGATGCCGCCACCCTCATCCTTCTCGACCGCAGGGGTGACGATTTTCTGGTGCTGATGGGCAGGCGCCATGCCAGCCATGCCTTCATGCCCGGCAAGTTCGTGTTCCCCGGCGGCCGCACCGACCCCGGCGACGGACGCGTGAAGGTGGCCGATTCGCTGGAGCCGCAGGAAGAGGCGAAGATGCTCGCCACGCTGGCGCGCCGCAGCCCGACCCGAGCCCGCGCCATCGCCCTTTGCGCCATCCGCGAGACATATGAGGAAGCAGGCCTGCTCATCGGCCGCAAGGCGCCCTTCACCACGTCCGGCGACGATTGGCAGGGTTTTGTGGAGCATGGCGTCGTGCCCTCGCTACGGCCCCTGCGCCTGATCGCTCGCGCCATTACGCCGCCCGGCCGGGTGCGCCGCTTCGACACGCGCTTCCTCGCGGCCTGGCGCAGCGATGTGGCCGTGGAATTGCCGGGAGGCGGACCCACAAACGAACTTCAGGAGCTTGTCTGGCTGCCGGTGCAGGAGGCACAGCAGGCCGATATTCCCGCTATTACCAAGACGATACTGAACGAACTTCAAGAACGACTCGCGATCGACCCCGAGCTTCGACCGGGCGCGCAGGTGCCCTTCTATCGAATGGTACGCAACAGCTTCATCCGTGACGTTTTCTGACAATTTCAGGCCCACCGGCAGATGACAGGCACCCTTGATACGCCAGCCACGGAAATCCCCATGCGCTGGCTGTCCATTTCGGCGGCCATCGCTTCCATCAGTGTCGTAGGCATCGCCATCGGGCTGGGCATGCCATTGCTCAGCATCATTCTCGAAACGCGCGGCTATTCCGCCTCGATGATCGGGCTCAATACCGCGATAGCCGGCATTGCCTCGATTGCGGCCGCACCTTTGGCCACGCCGCTGGCGGTGCGATTCGGCGTGGTTTGGACCATGCTCGGCATGATCATGATCGGGGCGCTGGCCTTCGTGGGGTTTTATTTCGCGCCGGCCTTCTGGCTGTGGTTTCCGCTGCGCGTCATGCTTCACCTGGCTCTGACGGTGCTCTTCATCCTCTCCGAATTCTGGATCAGCACCTCGGCCCCGCCGCAGCGCCGCGGACTGGTATTGGGCATATACGCCACCGTGCTCTCGCTCGGCTTTGCTGCCGGGCCGTGGCTGTTCTCTCAGATGGGAAGCTCCGGTTTCCTGCCATTCGGCACGGTGTTCATGCTCGTGGTGATCGCGGCCATACCGGTTGCGGCCGCCTACCGCGAAAGCCCAACGATCATCCCCGAGGGTGGTTCGAGCGGCTTCATCCGCTATATCTGGCTGGTTCCGACCGCGACGGCGGCGGTGCTCGTGTTCGGAGCGGTGGAAACCGGGGGATTTGCGCTGTTTCCCGTGTTCGGCAACCGGATCGGCTATTCCGAAGGGGATGCCGCGTTGCTGCTGACCATGATCGGGCTCGGCAATGTCATCATGCAGATTCCGCTCGGCATGATCTCGGACCGTATCCAGGACCGCC
>Ga0180215_1004669_pt1 | contig 12034 bp, 11 predicted proteins | sample eDN3rd37CBELigBY_FD_128871 | JGI IMG/M metagenome (GOLD analysis project Ga0180215, IMG submission 128871) | Enriched backyard soil microbial communities from Emeryville, California, USA - eDNA 3rd pass 37_C BE-Lig BY (version 2) (version 2) | ecosystem: Environmental > Terrestrial > Soil >...
GCGCACAGAGTACGGGTCATATTTCGCCAAGGGGGTGATGGGCACCGAAGGAAGCGCCACCTTTGCCAAGACAAGCGGGTCGTCGCAAGCGTGGAGCACGGGGCCGAGATGGGGTAGGGCTTCCGCGTGACGTTCGAGCAGGCGATCCGCAAGGCGAAGGCCGGTGAGCTCCTCCCCGTCTATCTGGTCCTGGGGGAAGAGGCCTTTCTGGCCCAAGAGGTCGTCACGGCGATTCGCGAGGCCGCGCTGACCGGCGCCTCGGCCGCCTTTAACGAGGAGAAGCTCATCGCCGGTGAGGCGGACGTGGATCGCGTGCTCGGCGCGGCGCGGATGATGCCGATGATGGCCAAGAGGCGCCTCGTCATCGTGCAGAGCGTCGAGCGGTGGGAGAGCAAGTCGACGAGCGACGACGCCGACAAGGAGTCGAGCACGGGATCGTCCGGCAAGGGCAGCCCCCTCGATCGTCTCGCCGAGTACGCGTCGACCCCCGCCCCGACCACGACGCTGGTTCTCGTCGCCACCAAGTTGGACGCGCGCCGCAAGCTGGTGACGCTCGCGAAGAAGCAGGATTTCCTCGTCGCCTGCGAACCCCTCGCGCGCGGCGCCCTTCCGGGATGGATCGCGCGCCAAGCCAAGGCGCGAGGTCATTCGATCTCCGGCGAGGTGGCGAGCCTCCTTTCCCAGGTGGCCGGGCCGGATCTCTCCCTCGTCGCCGACGCACTCGAGCGAACGATGCTCTACGTCGGCGAGGGAGGGGAAATCACCGAGGAAGCCATCGACGCATGTGTCGTGCGGACCCGCCTGCGGAGCGTGTGGGAGCTGGTCGATGCGCTGGGCCGGCGCGATCTGGGCAAGGCGCTCGCCGCGCTCGCGGACGTCTACGACCATCGCGATCGCGGCTTGCGGCTGGTGCCACTCATCGCGCGCTCGGTGCGGCAGCTCCTGAAGTTCGACGCCGCCATCCGGTCGGGAGCGAGGCCGGACGAGGCGGCGAAAGCGGCCGGCGCGCCCCCGTTCAAGGCGCGTGAGATGGCCGCTCAGATTCAGGAGATCCCGCGGGCGGAGCTGGAGCGGTGGCTGGCGGTGCTGGCGACCACCGATTTGGCCTTGAAGGGCAGTCGTCGACCGCCGCTCGCCGTGCTCGAGACGACGGTCATCGACCTCTGCTCGCGACAGAGCGGCTAGCGCTGCGCCGTCGGCTCAGGGCTCCTTCACCGGCGGTCGCATCGAGGATCGCCGCGACGGGCTCGCGGAAGGCGGCGTGGAGCGCGCCCGCACGACGCCTCCTTCGACCGTGACCTCGACGCCGAGGGAGCGACACCGCCGCACCAGCTTCTCGAGATCCACGCCGGGCTGGACCAAGAGGCCCGAGGGCGGGCTCGGATCGACGAAGAGGTCCGAGGTCTGCCGCCGCGTCCGCAGCATCTCGAGGATGGTCGCGTCGTCGACCCACAAGAATCCCGCCGCCTGAACGAAGCTGCCCTTGCCGACGACGACGCTCGCCTGCGCGATCAAGCGCGAGAGCGTGTCCGGAAGGGGTGCCAGCGCCTCGATGCGCGACTTGACCGAGTCCGCTTCGAGGCCGATCGAGAGCGCCCTCGCGAGCGTCGGCGCCGTCACCAGCAGGTCGAGATGCTCGCCGATCTTGCCGATCTCGATGAGCTGCGAGACCGCAAGCACCGCCGACACACGCGTCGCGCCGCCCACGCGCAGGACCTGCGAATCGAGGAAGTGGCTCGTCGTCGGATCGCTGGTGGCGCGCTGGCCGAGAACCCAGGCCCGGCCGCGGGGGGTGAGTCGAACCGAGGGTTCGTCGTCGTCCTCGTACCCGATGTCGAGCATGCCGAGCGCCGGAAGGCTCTCGAGGACGATGCGTCGCGCCACGTCGATGGGCGAAGGCGGGGTCACGCCGGCCCGCTCGGCCCAGCGTCGCAAGAGCCGCTCGACGCCGGGCGTGCGCGTGTCGTCGCGCACATAGCTCGCCAGCGCTTCCCAAGGAACCCAGCGCCCCTCGCCGAGCTCACGCAGCGCGTCGAGGACCATCTCGCGCAGCACGCCGACGGGGCTCGCATCGCGCGAGTCCGCATGCACCCGCAGCACCTCGGGATCTTGCCGAGCCTCGTCCCAGGCGCCGCCACGCCACCACGCCGAATACAGCGCCTGACCGAGCTCGTGGATCGCGAGGGAGCCGGGCGGCGCGGCTCCCGACTGCGCCGAAGCATCCCAGAGCCCCAACACGCGAGACAGTCCCGCGAGGATGGCCACCGTCTCCACGTCCTTCCCGAAGCGCTGCGCGAGCTTGGCGATGAGCGACTTCGGCGTACCGACGCCCGGACGCACCTCCATGCCCGGCTCGCGGACCGCGAGGGCGAGCGCCATCGCCAGCGGACCGGGATCGTCGGCGAACTTGGCGCGACGCGGCAGGTAGTCCTCCGCCTCGATCGCCGCGCGAATCTGCGCTCGCCGATCCTCGCGCTCCTTGTTCCGAGCCGCCCCCACGATCGCGGCCACCTCGGTCGGCACGAGGTAGCGATTCGGATGAACGGGAATCAAGAAGCCCCGCCGCTCGAGCGCGAACCCCACGCCGCGCCGCGACGGCGTCGCTCCCACCGCCCCCCGCAGGCGCATCGGCTCCCTCTCGAGATCGAGGAGCTCCTCCGTATCGACCTCGCCGCCCTGCCGCTCGATCGCCTCGAGCAAGCGGCGCTCCATCGGCGCCAGGCGCGCGATCTCCTCGGCCAGCTTGTGCTCGTCGCTCAGCACCTCCCAAGCGGCCTCCAGCGAGAGCGAGATCGGCGGCGTCGCCGGGCGCCCGAGGTAGTGCGAGGCGATGGCGCTCGCGGTCTCGAACGACGCTTGCGCGAGGAGCGCCCGGATACCGCGCGGGTCCTCGCCCTCCCAGGTACGGAGCTGGACTACGTAGGCGTCGGGGAGGACGAGCTCGACGGCCGTCGCGACGCTCGCGCTCGAGCGGCTGGAGCGAGGCTTGTTCTTCTGCTCGACGACCCGAGCGAAGACGACGCCGCGCGCGATGAGGGGCTCGAGGCCGGGAGGCAGGGCTTGGACGAGCAGCCGTCCTCGCGCCTCCGCGATGCGATGCAAGAGGTTCGCGCTCGCGGGAGGGAGGCGCGACGTATCACGGACCTCGGGCAAGGAGACGAGCGCTCGAGCGAGCTGCGCTGGTTCGTCGAGCCGCTTGGCCGCGACGATGTTGATGCCGAGGCGCGTGATCAGCGAGTCGAGCTCGCGGCGGGGCAGGGCCCGAAGGATATCGACCAGGCGCCGCGGTGACGCGGAACCGCTAGGCGTGGGCATCGCGTTCTCTCGTGTGGAAAGGTTTCGAATGCTGTTCGCCGCCACGAGGGCACGACTGCTACAGCATCTTGCGAAAGTGCTTCGCTGGCTCGGCTAGGGGGGCCGCAAGGGTCCAGCAGCGAAAAGCCTTACTCCGCCCGCGACCGCGACGCAAACCTGGTTTTCCCGCTTCTCGGCCTCGACCCGACGACTAAGCTGGCCGCCGGTGGACGAAGGCCGAGCCAACCGAATTTCCTTGCTGGCCGTCGAGATCGGCCGCAATCGCCGGCGCGGAGTGGACGCTTGATCCTGCGCGATCCGGTGCACGGCCTCATTGCCTTCGAGTCCGACGAGGACTCGATCGTCCCGCGCCTGCTCGAGACGGCGGAGGTGCAGCGCCTGCGTCGCATCAAGCAGCTCGGCGTGACCTCCCTCGCCTTCCCCGGCGCCGAGCACACGCGCTTCTCGCACGCCATCGGTGCGGCGCACGTCATGAAGCGCCTCCTCGGGCGCCTTCGTGAGTGCGACCGCGACCTCCCCGCCCACCAGCGCATCACTTCCGACCACGCCCGCGAGGCCATCGCCGCCGCCTTCTTGCACGACGTCGGCCACGGCCCCTTGTCGCACCTCTTCGAGGACGCCCTCCCCGAGGCGCCGCGGCACGAAGAGTGGACCTCCCGCATCGTGCTCGACCCGGACTCCGAGGTGCATCGCGTCCTCGCCGCCGAGTCTCCCGACCTCCCCGCCCGCGTCGCCGAGCTCGTCCACGGTCGCCACGAGCTTCCGTACCTGGCCGGCGCCGTCTCCGGCACCTTCGACGTGGACCGCTGCGACTACCTGCTGCGGGACGCCCATGCGACCGGGGTGCGTTATGGCGAATACGACCTCGACTGGCTCTTCCGCAGCCTCCGCTTCGCGCCCGTCCAGGCCGACCGCCCCCCTTCCCTCGCCATCGACGGCGCCAAGGGCCTCGTCTCGATCGAGGAGTTCATCCTCGCGCGCCTCTTCATGTTCCAGCAGGTCTACTTCCACAAATCGACGCGCGCGGCGGAGTGGATGATCGGGGCCATCTTGCGGCGCGCGGGCTCGCTCCTCCGCGATGGGGAGACGCTGCCTTCGACGCCCCCCGCGCTCTCGAAGATGGCGAAGGGGGGCGAGGCTTCGCTTCCCGAGTACCTCGAGCTCGACGACGTCCAGCTCTGGACCGCCATGCGCGCCTGGGAGGACGCCCGCGATCCCATCCTCGCCGACCTCACGCGGCGCCTGCGGAGCCGGGCCCTCTTCAAGACCGCCGAGGTCGAGCCCGGCGAGCCGGCCGAGCGCGCCCTCGCCATCGCCCGCCGGATCGCCCAGGACGCCTCGCTCGATCCCGACCTCTACGTCGGCATCGACGTCGCCGAGACCATCCCCTTCTCCGAGGGTGACGACCCGCTCGTGGTCGTCTACGCCAACGGCGTCACCCGCAAGCCGGGCGACGTCTCCTTCTTGTTGGGCCGGCTCCGGGGCGAGCGCCTCGTCCGCGTCCGCCTCATCTTCGCCAAGGAGCTGCGCGACCCCATCACCCGCGCGCTCGGAACATGACGCATCCCTCGTTCGCCAGATTCGCCGCCGCACTCGCCTTGCTCGTCGGCGCTCCCACCGTCGCCGAGGCCGCGCCCGACGACGACGGCGTCTACGGCCGCCTGGATGGCGACCTGGCCCTCTCGCTGGGCGCGGGCGTCGGCGTCGTTCGCGACGGAGCCCTCGGCGCCGTGATCGGACGCGCCGTCTTCGTCGAGTCGGTCGGCCTCTACGCCACCTACGCCGACTCCTTCGGCGGCTCCACGACGGTCGCGCGCTCCTTCTCGACCGGCGTCGAGCTCCGCCCCCTCTTCCTCGTCCGCTTCGCGAGCAACCTCCAATCCGGTCCGCCCACGCTCGACATGGCCATCGACTCGCTCGCCATCGGCCTCGGCGCGCACTGGACGAGCCCCTCCTCCGGCGGCAGCTCCACCCCCGGTCTCGAGCTCGGCGCCGGCTTCGAGGTCCCTCTCTTCCGCGAAGCCTCGGGACCGTGGATCGGCGTGCGCGGCGTCCTGCGGTGGGGCGCCTCCGACTTCGCCGGCACCACCGGCCCCGCCAGCGATCGCGGCGCCCTCGCGCTCCTCACCCTCTCCTGGCAGAAGCGGGTCACCGCTCGCATCGCCGACGCGGGTGACATCCGCCCCCAATGAGCACGGCGAGCCTTCGCTCCTCGCTCCGTCGCGCCTTCGCCGAGGCGGTCGCCGGCGTCGATCTGCGAGCGCTCACCCGCGATGCGCTTCCGCCCGCGCCCCCCGTCTCCGGTCGCGTCGTGCTGCTCGCCGTCGGGAAGGCGGCGCCGGCGATGGCGGCGGGCGCGCTGGATCGATGGGGATCGAGGCTGGATCGGGCGCTCGTCGTCACCACCGATCGAACCGACGTGGCCTGCCTCGAAGGTCGCGCCGAGGTGCTGCGGGCCGCGCATCCCCTTCCCGACGAGCGGAGCGTGCATGCGGCCGAACGCGCCCTTTCGCTCGTCCCGAAGGGCCGCGACGACCTTCTCCTCGCGCTCGTCTCGGGCGGGGCTTCGGCCCTGCTGTCGGCGCCTCCTCCGGGCATGAGCCTCGACGAGCTCCGCGAAATCAACGCGGCCCTCCTCGCCTCCGGCCTGCCTATCCAGCGTATCAACCTCCTCCGCCGTCACCTCTCCCGTACGCACGGCGGCCGCATCGCACTCGCCGCCCATCCCGCGCGGACCATCACCCTCTACGCCAGCGACATCCCGGGCGGCGCCCCCTTCGAAATCGGCTCCGGCCCCACCCTCGCCTCGCTCCCCGACCTCGACGGCGCCCGCGAGGTCCTCGCCGGGCTCTTCCCACCCGACCGCGCCGCCCACTTCGCGCGCTTCCTCTCCCCTCCCCTCGACGCTACCTCCAAGGAGGCCGCTCACCTCGAAGCCCGCGCCATCGCCACACCGACCACGCTCGCCGAAGCCGTCGCCTCGCGCCTCAGAAACGAAGGCTTCTCGGTCCGCGTCGAAGGCGAACGCACCGCCCCCGCTGAGCTCCTCGTCGACGAGTACGCGGCCGCTGCATCCACCCTCACCCCTCGCTCCGCCCTCGTCGTCCCCTGCGAGCCCGCACTCTCCACCCCAGCCTCCACGGGTCGCGGCGGCCGCGCCGGATGGCTCGCCCTCGCGCTTCTGCCGAGGTTAGCCGCCGACGTCGCCTTCCTCGCCGGCGCCTCGGATGGCGTCGACGGCGTTTCCGGCCATGCAGGTGCCTGCGTCGGCGGTGACCTCGCCTTCGATCGCGACGAGGTGAAACGAGCCCTCGCCTCCTTCGACGACGCCCCCGTCCACGAAGCCTTGGGCACCGCCCTCCCCGGCGGCCCCACCGGCCTCAACCTGACGGACGTCCACGTCCTGGCGCGGGGCTGATTCGGGAACCGCCAAGTTCGGCACCAACGGCGCGGCAGCCCCACCGGAAACGAAAGGATTTTTTGAACCGCCAAGACACCAAGGCGCCAAGAGATTTCAGAGGGATGCCACCCGCCCGCGCCCCACGCACGCCTCGCCCTCTCGCTCGCCCCCACCCTCGCCGCGCGCCCCTCACACGCGCTCGTACCTGACGATCCTCCCCCCCTCGATCACCTCACTCGACGCCTCGCGCCACGCCGCCCAATCCACCTCGGGGAAGAAGGCATCGCCCGCGGGCTCGGCATCCACCCAGGTCAGGACCATCGCATCCGCGACCGGCAGCGCCTCGGCGTAGACCTCGCCCCCTCCCACCACGAAGACCTCCGGATCGATCGCGGCCGCCTTCGTTAGCGCCTCCTCCAAGCCTCCGGCCCGCACGACCTGCGGCGAGGGCCCGCTCGCGGGCTCCCAATCGGGCTGGCGCGTCACCACGATCGTCGTCCTGCCCGGAAGCGGCCGCCCGATCGAATCGAAGGTCTTGCGCCCCATCACGAGCACGTGCCCCAAGGTCAGCTTCTTGAAGCGCTTGAGATCCTCGGGGAGGTGCCAGGGCAGCTTGCCCTCGATGCCGATGACCCGGTTCTTGGCGACGGCCGCCACGAGCGTGATGCGCTGGCTCATACGGCGATGGGGGCCTTGATGGCGGGGTGCGGGTCGTAACCTTCGACGCGGATCGAGGCCGGCGTGAAGTCGTCGATGCTCGTCACGCTCGGATCCAGCCAGAGCGTCGGCAAAGGCCGCGGCTCGCGCTCGAGCTGCAGGCGCGCCTGCTCCAGGTGGTTCACGTAGAGGTGCGCGTCGCCGAGCGTGTGGACGAAGTCGCCGACCTCGAGCCCCGTGACCTGCGCGACCATGTGCGTGAGCAGCGCGTAGGAGGCGATGTTGAAGGGCACGCCGAGGAAGACGTCCGCCGAGCGCTGGTACATCTGGCAGGAGAGCCGCCCCTCCGCGACGTAGAACTGGAAGAGCACGTGGCAGGGGGCGAGGGCCATCTTGGGCAGGTCGGCCACGTTCCAGGCGCTGACGAGGTGGCGGCGCGAATCCGGGTTCTTGCGGATCGCCTCGACGACCTCGGCGAGCTGGTCGATGTGCCGGCCGTCGGGCGCGGGCCAGGAGCGCCATTGGTAGCCGTAGATGGGGCCGAGCTCGCCCTGGGGGTCGGCCCACTCGTCCCAGATGGTGACGCCCTGCTCGTGGAGCCAGCCCACGTTCGTGGCCCCCTTCAGGAACCAGAGCAGCTCGCCCACCACCGATTTGAAGTGGACCCTCTTCGTCGTCACGAGGGGGAAGCCCTCGCGCAGGTCGAACCGCATCTGATGCCCGAAGACGCTGAGGGTGCCGGTGCCGGTCCGATCGCTCTTCTGGACTCCCTCGCCGAGGATGCGCTGCACGAGCGCCAGGTACTGCCGCATGGGGGTGCGGACCCTAGCACTGCCCGTCCGCCGATCGCGAAATCGAATCGGCACCGATGAGTTCCGGTCGCTCCGGCCGTCGATCCCATCGAGCGGCGCGATCCGGGCCTTCGAGAGCACCATCGCCCGCAACGACGGAGTGAGACGATGCAAGCGACGATTCCCTATCTGGTGCTCGGCGGCCGGTGCGCCGAGGCGCTGCGCTTCTATGCCGAGGTCTTCGACGCGAAGGTCGAGGGGCTGATCCGCCATGGCGAGGTCACCCAAGGCCTCCCCGACGACCAGGCCTCGAAGGTGATGCACGCGGAGCTCCGCGGGCCCGGCGTGCACCTGTTCCTGACCGACGGCCAGCTCGGCCTCCCGGCGCCGCCGCCCACCCACGCCATCATGCTCGCGCTGGCGCTCGACGATGCGAACGAGCAGGACCGCATCTGGGCGAAGCTCGGCGAAGGGGGCACGGTGCTGAAGGAGCTGCACCCGACCTTCTACGGCGGCCGCCTGGGGATGCTGCAGGACCGGTTCGGCGTCATCTGGCTGCTGAACGTGATGCCTGAAGGCCCGCCGGCGAAGTAGTCGCCGAAGAATCGCCGTCGAGCCTCCGAACGTTGGGTCCGACCCAACCGCGGGAGCATCTCGGCCCTCGATTTTTGGGTCCGACCCAACCGAGCGAGCATTTCGGTCCTCGATTTTTGGGTCCGACCCAACGGAGCGAGCATTTCGGTCCTCGGATTTTGGGTCCGACCCAACCGCGCGAGCACTTCAGCCCTCCAATCTTTGGGTCCGACCCAACCGAGCGAGCATTTCGGTCCTCGGATTTTGGGTCCGACCCAACCACGCGAGCATTTCCGTCCTCGATTGTTGGGTCCGACCCAACGGCGGGAGCACTTCGGCGTGCCCGTGGGCGCGCGGGTGCGGGCGAAGTGCGAGCTCGCTCTTTCCGCGCGGGGGCAGAACGGCTCTACTGTCGGACATGGCCAACCCCCTGTCCGACACGCCGAGCCGTACCCCGCTCGATGCCCGCCACTTCGAGGAGCACCGCGCCGTCCTGACCGCGCACTGCTACCGCATGCTGGGCTCGATCGCCGAGGCGGAGGATGCCGTGCAGGAGACGATGATCCGGGCCATTCGCGCGTCGGACGGCTTCGAAGGACGCTCCTCGCTGCGCACCTGGCTCTGTCGGATCGCGACCCGCGTCTGCCTCGATGCGCTGGATGGGCGCAGGCGACGCGCGCTCCCGATGGAGCTCGGGCCGGCCAACTCCATCGATGGTCCCATCGGGACGCTTCCCCACGCCTACTTCGTCGAGCCCGTGCCGGACGCGCTGATCACGCCGCCGGATGCCGATCCCACGGAGCTCATCTCCCTGAAGCAGAGCGTTCGCCTGGCCTTCGTGGCGGCGCTCCAGCACCTGCCTCCCCGCCAGAGGGCGGCGCTGCTGCTCGCCGAGGTGCTCGGCTGGCCGGTCGCCGACATCGCCGAGAGCCTCGACGTCTCGACGGCCGCGGTGAACAGCATGCTGCAGCGGGCCCGGGCGACCTTGCGGAGCCGGGACGACGAGGCCGCCTTCGAGCCTCTCGCGGAGCCGGAGTCGCTGCTGCTCGAGCGCTACCTGGAAGCCTTCGAGCGCTACGACATCGACGCCCTGCTCTCGGTCGTCCACGAGGACGCGACGATGTGCATGCCGCCCTACCCGATCTGGCTGCAGGGGCACGAGACGATTCGCTACTGGATGCTCGGCCCGGGCATCGAGTGCGTCGGCTCGCGCCTGATCCCGACGAGGGCCAGCGGCTTGCCGGCGTTCGGCCAGTACCGGAGGGCGAAGTCCGGGGACGGGCACGAGCCCTGGTCGCTCATCGTGCTCCACGCCCGCGACGGGGCGATCACGTGGATCACCCACTTCCTCGACACCGAGACCCTCTTCCCCCGCTTCGGCCTGCCGCCCCGGCTGCCGGCCACCTGAGAGCCGAGGGCGCGTCGATTTTTTCGCCGGGACCGATGAGTCGGGAACGGCTCGGCCGTCCATGGGAGCGAACCCTCTCCTTCAATGGAGGCACTCATGAAACCGACCCGTCCCCGCAAGCTCTTCGTCAACCTCCCCGTCCGCGACCTCGACCGCTCCATCGAGTTCTTCAAGAAGCTCGGCTTCGAGTTCAACCCGCAGTTCACGGACGAGACGGCGACCTGCATGCTCGTCGGCGAGGATGCGTACGTGATGCTCCTCACCGAGCCGAAGTTCCGCCAGTTCACCAAGAACCAGCTCTGCGAGACGAGCACGCACACCGAGGGCCTCTTCGCCTTCAGCGTCGGTAGCCGCGCGGAGGTCGACGAGATCGTCGAGACGGCGATCGCGGCCGGCGGGAAGCTCGCCCACGAGACGCAGGACCTCGGCTTCATGTACCAGCGGAGCTTCTACGACCTCGACGGGCACCACTGGGAGACCTTCTGGATGGATCCCGCCGCGATCCAGTGATCGCGCAGGGCGGGCGGGGGCGATGCGAGCCGTCGCCCCTACCGCCCCACCGAGAGCTGCGCCTGCTTCGATGACCCGCGCTTCGGGGGGGCATCCCCGCGGTTGATGTCGAAGCTCGGCGGCGTGTTCGGATCGCAGTTCGGCGTGAAGCCGTCGGCCTTGAACTTGTAGCGAAGGCTGCCCTTGCGGAGCGTCCTCCCCTCTTGGTCCTTCTCGTGGGCCTCGATGCGGACCTCGTGCTCGCCGGCCCGGGCGGGGGTGCAGTACGAGAGCAGGTAGTAGCGCTTGGTGTGGGCGTCGATCCGCTGCGCCACCTGATCGAAGGCCTGGACGACCTGGGCCTTGTCCTCGGCGAGGGCGGTGCCGCTCTTGCCGATCTTCGCGAGCTCCTTCTCCGAGATCTCGGCGCCGAGGCCGATGGCGAAGACCTCGAACTCGGTCTGCTCGAGCGCCTTCTTCATCTGCTCGGCCGAGACGCGACCGGCGCGGTCGGTGCCGTCGGTGAAGACGACGAGGGTGCCGAAGCGCAAGGGGGCGGTGGCGCGCGAGAGCTCGTTGCGGAGGAGCTCGAGGCCTTTGACGACGGCTCCGTGCAGGTTGGTCGAAGGATCGCGAGGTCGGAATCGCTCGAGCGACTTCAGCGCGCCCTGCGCCGCGCCTTCCGAGGTGGTGAAGCGGACGATCGGGAAGAGCTCGGTGCTGCCGTCGAAGGCGAAGACGGCGACCTTCTGCGAGTCGTCGAGCCTTTGCGTGAATGCCTCGGCGGCCTCGGCGATGGCGGGAACCTGCCCCGACTCGGCGACGCTCCCGCTCATGTCGACGAGGAGGAGCGTGTAGTGCGCCGCGGCCACCTCGGGGTTGAGGATCGTCTGCTTGCTCTCGAACTGCGAGACGAGGCCCTCGTCCTCGTAGATGCGGAAGTCGTCGGCCGCGAGCCCGCCGACGGGTGAGCCATCCTTGCGGTCCACCGCGAAGTAGACGGCGACGTTGCTCGGCTTGCCGGCGGTGGATTGGACGAGCTTGAGATCGAGCCCTCCGCTCGCGCAGCCCACCGCGGCGAAGGAGGAGAGCACGACGGAAGCGAGGCGGAACCGGAAGGATTGCGAAAGCACGCCCCATCTTGCGCCTCGCTGGCTCCGCCAGGTCAAGGCCTTGACGAAGCGCTCCGGAAGCCATCCTTCGCCCCACGCCGTCCGCGACGTAGAGGAGCCCCCGCGAACCTGCGCGGAGGCCCCGTCGTGCTTCGTGTCTAGCCCGCGCTTTTCCTAGGACCTGATGGGAGGCGCGACGCGAGGAAGCCCCCATCCCCGGCCCTTCCCCCGCTTCGGGGGAAGGGAGCGAACCTCAATCGACGAGCGCATCACGAGGCCTCTCCCCCGA
>Ga0180215_1004671_pt1 | contig 12033 bp, 16 predicted proteins | sample eDN3rd37CBELigBY_FD_128871 | JGI IMG/M metagenome (GOLD analysis project Ga0180215, IMG submission 128871) | Enriched backyard soil microbial communities from Emeryville, California, USA - eDNA 3rd pass 37_C BE-Lig BY (version 2) (version 2) | ecosystem: Environmental > Terrestrial > Soil >...
CATTTTTACAATCACGAACGGATTCAAGCTCGTTTACGCAGCCTCAGCCCAGTTCAATACCGAGCTGAGGCTGCGTAAAGCAAGGGCTTGTTTTGAACTGTCCACTTGACGGGGATAAGACCAAGATGCTGGCGGGTTAACGTCGTTTGGTGATTCTGCCTGATCCTCCAACCTTGGTTTTTGGCGGGGATTTTTGTGATGGTGAAAAAATGGATCCTTTGCTTGATGAGGAGCTTCCCGAGGACGAATTGCGAATAATTTTTCCTGTGCTTTGACTGGAAGAACTCGCGGGCTTCTCGAACAAGCTGCCGCCCGAGCCTACGGTCCCTGTTTCCGCTGATTTTTGTCCCCGTTTGATAATGCTGCCGGTGCCTTCTTTGGTGACAGGCGGCGGCGCAGCTTTATCCGGCGTGCTGTACTTTCCGCCCGGTTTGTTCACGTCTTTGCTGGAATAACCGCGATAGCTGCCGCCATGGTCGCTCATGCCATCCAGAATATCGTTCAGTACGGATGCGACGAAATAGGCTTTCAGGAACGACGACTCGTAGTTCTCTTTGACAAATTCCTTCGTGTCGACCTGAATCAAGGTATCAGTCGGTTTTTCCGTATCCTGCTGCAGGTGATACCAGGCATCCGAGTAGACCAGGAACATATGCTGTGAATCTTCTGCGGACATTTCTTCCGGCTTTTCCTGCTCGACCAGCTCTTGGGCTACCTCCGGCACCGTCTTGTTCTCGACACGGTAGATGCGGGAGGATTGACCGCCATCGGCTGCACTGACGGATTCCAGCGCATAGACATCGCTGATATCCGGCGCGATTTTATCATTTCCGCCAGCCATCGCCATCAAAAAAATGGCGGGAATCAAAAAGAGCTTTATCAATTTGACCCACTCACGGGGCATATGCCTCACCTCCTAGCTCCCGCGCAAGACCTGCACATCAGCAGGAAGAACGCTCTCTCCTTCATACAGCATGAAACGGCCATCCTGCCATTCGATCCGCAGCAATTGCCGCTGGTCGGATTGGAACTGCCAAATGTATTGCTCTCCCGAAGCGGAAAAAGGAGCTTTTCCTACTACAAGGATTCGTCCGTGGTACTGTTCCTCCAGATGATAGACCACGTCATCCATCTCGATCGTCGTCGGCACTTCATCTACCGAATCCAGCCTGCCGTCGATCTCGTGATAGAGGTGATATACAGTTCGCTCGCGATCTTCAATGTACAGGTAGCGAATCTGGTTGCCGTCCTGCAGGGTCAGCATGTTCGCATTGCGGCTGGCATTGGCTGCCTTGCCGATCACCTGATACGTGACCATCGAGACCTCGACCACGTCTCCCGGTGCCAACGTCAGGATGCTTTTCTCCTCTGCTGGCGGCTCATGTTTGGCAAATAAGTTTGTAATCCGTTTGAACAAGCTCATGACAAACTACCCCCTGCTGTGATTACAGGCACGCAGCGATGATCATCGCGCCGACTACATGAAGGGAACCGGCCAATAGCGCATGCGTCACCTTTCCCTGTTGTGTGCCTTCTTCCAGATTGAGTCCACCCGCCATGCGGAAAATGACTTCAACGATTCTCTCCAGAACAAATAAAATGACGAATGAGATCACGGACACAAGCAACGCTGTCCAAAGCAAGTTCGCATGGTTAATGGACTGCGACAGGATATACCCTTGTGCAAAAAGCTTCAGCACAAAACGGATCGTCACAGCCATATTGCCTTTTTTCATTTCTTCCAAATCCTTGTATTTTGTGAACAAGGAATCAATCCACATTAACACGCATAGCAAAAGCCCGCCTGCACCGGTCCAAACCAGCATGGCAAGAACTTCATTCCACTCCAAGCTCCTCACCTCGTACGATTCAATTGATTATTCATCGCCCGCTTGCCCGAGTCGGCAAGGCCGAAAAAAAGGGGAACCGCATTAGCGGTTTACCCCTCGTATTTTTTCATTAAGGCTGCCAACTCGTCTTCTACCTGCTGGTCTTTGTTCAGCTTGGCGATCTCTTCGTCCAGGGAGGTCTCTTTTTTGTAGAGTTCTCCACTCGCCTCGGCTTCCGCTTCCATCTGCAACGCCTTCTCTTCCATGCGTTTCAGTCCGGACATCGCCGAGCTGTTTCCAAGACCAGACATCGCTTGATTGATGGTTTTTTGAGCTTTTGCCGCATTGACGCGCGCAACCAGGGTTTCGCGTTTGTTTTTCAGTTCGGTAATCTGCTTTTTCATTTCTGCCAACTGATCACGCAGATTGTCGGCTGCCAGCTTGTTCTTTTCGTAGCCAGCCTTGTACTCGGCCACTTTTTGCTCGGCTGCTTTCTTTTCTTCCAAAGCGCGGCGAGCCAGGTCGATGTTTTTCGCTTGGGCAGCCACATGTGCCTGCTCCTCGCGTTTTTTCGCCAATGCTTCCTGCTCTTCATACAGGACCTTGAATTTCTTTTCCAGTGCGATTTGGGCGGCAACCGCTTTTTCCGCTTCTTCCAGGTCATCCTGCATATCGCGCAGGTACTGATCAGTCAGCTTGATTGGATCTTCGGCTTTTTCAATCAACGCATTCAGATTGGACATGGTCAAATCGCGTAGTCTTTTAAAAATGGACATGGATTTTTCCTCCTTGGAACATTTTATAGAAAAGCGACGATGTGCCGCACTTTTCAGTGAAAAACGTCTTGTCGTTTTTCGTAAGAGTGAATCCGACCGCTTGCGGTCGAACAAAACGGTTTAACCGTTTTATTACTAAGTATCTACGTGAAAGGGAATCAGAAGTTTCATGAATCCTCACAGAGTTTTTCACGGTTGGATGGCGAGTTCACCCGTTTCCTTGTTTTTCAGGATCAGCCGCCCTTCCGCAGGCGTCCCATCACCTCGTACCAGCTTCATTTTTCCTGTCTTGCCCTTTTCGATCAATGCTTTGACTTGGGAATCTGTCAGCATCCTGCCGTGATTTTCTTTCCAGATGACAAAGGAGCAACCGAGACTGTAATTGGAGCAGCCATAGCCTTTTCTTCCCATGAAAATGGAACCGCTGCAGCCTGGACGCGGACATCCGGCAATCACGCTTGTAGATGTAGAAGCAGATCCTCGTGCAGCCGATGATTTTTTCGCTGTGGTCTTGGCCCTCGCTGCTTTTGCCGGGCTTTTTTCCCGCCCCCGTGTCTTGGCTGGCCCTTCCGCGCTCTCGAACGAGGCCTTGTCGGCACGAGCCTGCAAGCGGACCTTGTCTACGATCATGGTCGCGAATTTCTTCACATTCTCCATGAAGCGATCATCGGAAGCTGTCCCCTTGGAGATTTCATTCAGCCTGCGCTCCCAATGTCCGGTCATCTCAGGTGAGGTCAAAAGCTCCACTCCCGCTCCGCGAATCAGCTCGATGACGGTGCGCCCCTTTTGGGTAAGCAGGATTTTCTTGCCCTGCATCTCGATGTACCCCACCTTTTTCAGACGCTCGATGGTCGCTGCGCGTGTCGCCGGAGTTCCCAAGCCGGATTCCTTCATCGCATCGCGCAGTTCCTCGTCCTCGATCTGCTTCCCGGCGCTCTCCATGGCTTTCAGCAAGGTTCCTTCCGTAAAATGCTTGGGAGGCTGTGTTTCCTTTTCTTTGACGAGCGCATCGGCGCAATGCACCACTTCATCACGATTCAGAGTGAAGGGCTCGCTCACCTCGATTTCTTCTTTTTCTTCATCCTCCTTGTTTGCATTTCGTGCTCCTCGCGTCTTTTCCTTCTTCTGATCGGCGTAGATCGCCTTCCAGCCGATTTTGCGCAGCTCTTTTACCGTCGTCTTGAATCTTTCCTTTTCCACCTCGGTCATGACCGTATGCAGCTTGTACTCCGCTGCGGGGTAAAACTGTGACAGGAAACGGCGGACGATCAAATCGTAGAGCTTTTGCTCGTCTGCAGACAGTCCCTTCGCCTTGCGATTGGTTGGCAAAATCGCGTGGTGATCCTCGACCTTCGCCGGGTTGCAGACAAAGCGGTTTCCTTTGTGGACCAGACTGCGGTCTGCGCCGCGCACGAATTCGTCGTAGGCTGTGCCTTGCAGGGCTTGCAGCGCTTTATGCATCTCGGGAATGTTCTGCTCCGTCACGTAGTTGGAATTCGTCCGCGGGTATGAGATCACCTTGTGCTTCTCATAGAGCGCTTGCGCGAGATCCAGCGTTTTTTTGGCTGAGAACCCGTATCTGCTGTTCGCCTCGCGCTGCAGCAAGGTCAAATCGTAGAGCCGGAACGGAAATTCCTTGGTGTCCTTCACTTCGTAAGACGCGATACGCCCCTGCTTGCCCCTAATTTTCTGTGCAAGCTGCTCGGCTTTTTTCTGGTCGGTGATCCGCTCTCCTTGCCAGATGCCTTTGTAGCTGGTTTCACTTTGCGCAAAATGACCCTCCACGTCAAAATACTTCAGCGAGGAGAACGCTTCTATCTGTTTCTGCCGATCATAAACCAACGCGAGTACAGGAGTTTGCACCCTTCCGACGGAGATGAGTACATTGTGCTTGGTGGTAAAAGCACGCGAACCGTTCATCCCGATCAGCCAATCCGCTTCGCTGCGGGCTCGAGCCGCCTTTGTCAGGTTTTCAAACTCCGCTCCGTCTTTTAGTTCGGCAAACCCTCTGCGGATCGTCTCCGGCGTCAGGTCAGAAATCCAGAGCCTTTTGACCGGCTGTCTCAGCTTCAGATGGCGTTGAATCAGCGAAAAGATATGCTGCCCTTCCCTCCCGGCGTCGCAGGAATTGATGAGAAGATTGCTTCGCTTCGCCAATTGAGCGATCACCTTCAATTGATCCCTGGTTTTGCGATTCGGCACCAGCTTGAATGTATCCGGAATAATCGGCAGATCGTTTATATTCCATTTTTTGTATTTTTCGTCATAGGCATCTGGTTCTGCCAATTCGACCAAATGACCGATCGCCCAGGTAATGATGTAGCGGTCGCCTTCCAGATAAGTCCGGAAATTTTTGGCTTTCGGCTCGATTGCGGCTGCGATGTTTCGTCCCATATCGGGTTTTTCCGCAATGATGAGTGTTTTCAAAACGTCTTCTCTCCTTCTTGAAAAACGGGGCTTGCCCGGCAAAAAAACTCTAGCGGTGATGGCGCTAGAGTCTGTAGATCTATCGATGTCTTGCACAATCTATTATATACCAATGCCGGGGACAGAAATAGCCCATTCGCTCCCTTGCCGAAGGCTCCTTCACTCGCCCCCGTTTTCTTGAAGGGATGGCTGGAGCGGCACTTGCTTGCTTAAGATGAGCGAATCCTTTGGTGTGTCGAATACAGTCTGGCAATCGATCACCTCGGCATCGCCGATCAGCAGTAGAGACGATTGGGCGATGCTGGTCACTTCAACCTCGTCTACTTTCAGGCATTTGTTGTTTATTTTGATCGTTAGACTCATTTGCGCTGTCCTCCTTTTTTCCCTTCCTTAAGCAAAAACGTGGAAGCTTCTTTACTCTATGCCCTTGTGCATAGAGCGGTCGCTAAAAACAGGTATGAACACCCAGTTGGTTTCCACATAGAATACAAAAGGATTTTCTGAACGAAGGGTGTGTCTGAGATGCCAGCGATTGTAGGGGTTATCAATGTGAACAGTATGTCTGGCGTCTTCAACGCCGGTGATGTGCGCAACATTATGCCGATCAGCTATGTCCAGACCTTTACGGGCGGAGGCTCTTTCAATTCCGGGACGAATCTGTACTTCCATATTCCCCGTTCGAACATCTACGTGAATGATTCCGGGAACGCCGCCATTCCCGTCTTTGTAGAAGAAATCCTGGAGGCAGCGGCCAAGGAACGGGATCAGCGATGAATTTTTTTGTGACCCAGCATATTGTCATTCACCGTTTCAACATAAACAGTTTGACCAACTCTTCTGTCTGTCAAATCGGCAGCTCAGGCATGATCAAGCCGTCTGCCCAGCTTTACAATACGGGCGGATTTACAGAACCTGCCCCTCCAACCACCTTCCAGCCGGAGCAATCTCCTACAGAGGAGTTCGTTCCCCGTGTTCCTCTGGTAGACCCCAGCTAGCAGCCTGACCTGCTGGCAGTTTGGAAAAGAAGGATGATCGTCATGTATCCAAATCAAGAACTGATGCAGTACTTTCAACAAATGAGCGATTTCCTGCTGGCCCAAAGCAAGAGGCTGGAAAGCATGCAGCAGCAACTTGATCAACTGCATCAGGGCATGAGTGAGTGGAAAGAAAAACAAGTGCCAAATGTGATCAAAAACGAATATCATTTCGATTTGTTGAAAGTAGAAAAATTGGAGGGGACCTTAAACATCGGGTTGAATCCAAAAGGCAATGATTCAGCGATTGGCGATATGTCCATCGGATCAGGGCAAGAAGGCCAGCAACAAGAAGAAACGGGCAAGCCATTGTTCGAGCGTGTCCAAAAAGCCGTCTACCGCTTTCTGGATAAGGACGCCTATAAGCTTCTCCAGCGGATTGAAGAGGAGTGTGGCTATCCCTTGGATCCTGCCTATCGCAAATTTATATTGGAAGACATCAAGCGTCAGATCGATCCTCGCATTCGCCACTATCTGGGGCAACTGGACACCGATGAATTGGAGCCTGAGCAAATAGACGCCTGGGTGGAAAAAGTCGTCCAAAAAGTAAAGCGGGATATAGAAAATACTTGTGTTTCCTTTATTCAGCATTTGCCACGCCAAATGGAGGGGGACAGCAGCCATGCGCTATAAAGTAACGAATGGCGAGATCTGTGTCGGAAGTGTAAAAACGATAAATGTAGCGACAGCAGCCATGGTCATGATCGGCGATACGCGTGAGGTCTATCTGTTCAGCGCGATTGAAGTTCCTCCTGAGGATCTGATCGTAGGCGTGACCCTTGCTCCCGTCTCCTCCGAACCATCCACATCCGAATAGAGGAGGCAGATCATAAAGATGGCTGGAAGAACATCAAAGGTAGAGTCATTAACGATCATCACGATCGACGAGAATTCCGTTTTGGAGATCGGCGATTCCCAGAGAGTAGAGGCCGCCTCCTACGTCCTGGCTGTTCAACGCGAACCTGCCATCTACTTTCAGCATGAGTTCCCTTTTGCCGCCTATCCGCTCTTCTCCTTTCCCCTGCCCTTGCCTGAACCGCCTGAGCCGTTCGTCATCACCACCTGCCAGGAGGAGAACACCATCCGAGTCCGGCATGTGAACGCCTCCTTCCTGGCCGCTTCCGCTGTCCTGCAGATTGGTTCCAATGATTGTCTCACACTCGATACCCGTGTGAAAAACATTCGGCACTTGTTGCGAGAGAAGCCTTGATCTACAGGTGTACGAGGGTGAAGGGAGGGGTTGATCTTTGCCTTCGATCATAGGCGCAGTGAATATTAACAGCAACGAGGGAACCGTCAATTTTGGAGATACCCTCAATATCTCCCCGAAAAGTGCGACCAAAAACTACTCTGGTTCTGGCGGGAGTAATACAGGAAACATTGTCAACACGGTCAATGGAGCCAGTGCTACGAATACGTTGGATACTAGCGCCGTAGACCAGCCTATCGCGGGGAATATCTAATGCACAGTGCCGGGCAGCAGGGCACTGTGCCACTAGACGTCTGGACAAGCCCGAAACATGAAAAAAGAAAAGAGAAGGCCTCTTTCCTCCTCTTACAATTTGGCGCGAAAGGTCGTTTTCCGCTCCCGAAGGTTTTGGTCGCGGACCAGGTACAATTCGAGCAGTCCGTCCTGATACTGCGCCTTCATCCCTTTGGAGCTGACCGTCACCGGCAGCGTTATCTTGCGGCAAAAGGAACCCGCTGTTCGCTCGCTCTGTACCCGGGACGGCGTGTAGACGTGTTCGCGAATGCGTCCCCTCAGCTCGAGGACTTGCTGATCAAGCAGTGTCACCTCCAGGCTGTCACGAGCAAATCCGGGCAGCTCGCAGCAGACGATGACGAGGTGATCCGTTTGGAAAATGTCTGTGACGGGAAAAAAAGGCGTTTCTTCTACGGAAATGGAAGCGGGTTCCTCCTTCGCTTTTCGTTTTCGCGCTTTCTTTACCTTCGTCACGATTTCCTGGGGCGCTGTCTGTGTCGCCGGAGTGGCGTGCTTGCTGAGCACGACCAGATTCTCCCAAAAGTTGGTGTCCAATATTTGATTCATCTGGCTCAATGCCTTCCAGGGCTGCTCCTGGTCGATGCTTAATCGAGACAGGCTCTCGGATGCTTTTTGCAATTGTTTCATGGTTTCCTGCAAATTTTTCACTTGCCTTACCTCCCCTCTCGTCCGGATGTCCTTGCTCCCTATCAGGGTATGCAGTAGGCGTTTGTCCGGGAAATAAAACTTTCTGACGAGAGTTTGTTCTCGATTGGACAAATCCTTATTTGCCGTATTATTCTAGAAAGAGATCGATTACCATTTGCAAAAAGCGGGTGTTATTGTTGAGTAATTTAATCGATACTTTCGTGATGGTATCTCCAGATTGTCCAGTACAGGCAGGAGTGATTCCGGCGAATAAAAACGACGAGAAGCCATCTATTCCTTTCCTTCAATATCAACTTTTAACTCAAAACCCATATCGTTTTACGATTGAAGACCTCATTTACGAGGTACATATCCGTCATAAGCAAATTCCAAGCGAAGATGTTGAAGCTAATGGGGATGTGATTCGACAGGAGTTATTTCAAAAAAAACATCCATGCATGCGCGCATCCATGCTTCCGAAAAAGTACGGGTGGGGTGTTCACTACAATTCAGAAGGGAAACTGGCGCTCTATGGCATGGAGACAAAGGAATACCTTCAATTTGTCCAGAGTGGCGATAACGGTCCCAAGCTCGTTTTTGCAATGCGGAATTCGCGCTCCTGACCAGCCTGTCATTCCAGTAATTCGACTCACTACAAGCAAGAGCGACTATTTTGAATGAAAAAAAGCTTTCACATTCTGGTGGGATGTGAAAGCTTTTTGCCTGTTCCTACGTTCCTCTCTAGTTGCCGACTTGCTGCAAGAATTCTTTCGTTCTGGGATGCTTGGGATTGGTGAAAAATGTATCCGGTTCCCCTTCTTCGACGATCACTCCGCCATCCATAAAAATGATTCGATCCGCTACTTCCCTGGCAAATTTCATCTCATGGGTAACCAAAACCATCGTCATACCTTCATTCGCCAGCTCTCTGATGACCTGTAGTACTTCGCCGACTAGTTGCGGGTCAAGAGCGGAGGTGGCTTCGTCGAACAACATCACCTTAGGCTCCATCGCCAAAGCTCTAGCAATTGCCACACGTTGCTGCTGACCACCCGAAAGTTGACTTGGATAATGATCCTTACGATTGGCTAGACCTACCTTTTGCAAAAATGTTTCGGCAATTTTGATCGCCTGTCCTTTTGGGATCTTGCGGATCGTGATGAGTGCAGCCATCACATTTTCCAAAGCAGTCTTGTGCGGGTAAAGATTGAAACTCTGAAACACCATCCCGACTTCCTGGCGCAGGCTAGCCACATGCTTTTCATTGGCCTTTTGATTAGGCTCAGCGAACTTCTTATCTTCGATCATGACGGTTCCAGACGTAGGCTGTTCAAGGTAATTGATACAGCGAAGAAACGTTGATTTTCCTGATCCAGATGGGCCGATGATGGCAACTTTTTCTCCCTGGCTGATGCTTAGATCAATCCCCTTTAGAATTTCGTTCTCTCCGAACCTTTTATGCAAATCCTGAATAGTTACCATGATCTTAGACATGTCGACGCAGCCTCCTTTCCATGATGCGGATAGCCTGTCCCAAAGGAATACTGACGATCAGATAAATCAAAGCCGCTATCGTATACGACTCAATGGTCAAAAAAGTTTGCGATGCGTACGCCTGAGTTTTCAGGATAATTTCACCCAGTGTGATAAATGCACACAACGATGTATCTTTCAACATGGCATTGAAATAATTCCCGAGCGGCGGTAGAGCGATCCGAATCGACTGAGGAATGACAATATGCCACATAGCTTTCCGACTTGTGTAACCCAGTGCTTTTGCTGCCTCTAATTGTCCCTTGTCAATCGCTTGAATCGATGAACGGAAAACCTCAGACAGGTAACAGCCATAATTGACCCCAAGACCGATAATGCTCGCTGTAAACGCGCTAATGTTCATATGGTAACCGGGTACCCAAATCCCTACGATGTAGCTGATAATCTCAGGCAATACATAGTAGACATAAAGAAGCTGTACCAGAAGCGGGGTACCTCGTACGATTTCCAAAAAGGCAATTAAAACAACCTGCAGTGAACGAACTTTCGATAGTCTGCCCAAAGCTACCAGCATCCCGATCGTTAAGGCCAAGACGAAAGAGAGTAACGCCAAGGTAACGACCAGCCCTAATGCTTCCAAAAGAGAAGGTGTAAGCTGTTCAAAAGCTGTCTTAAAGTCCAAATGATTCACTCCACTAACCCCCCGCTAACCAAGGGAAGCGCATCTCTGCACTTCCCCCCGCATATTTCGGCCAATCCTATTACTCGACAGGCATCATATTGTCTTCACTTAAACCGTATTTCTCCAGCACTTTCAAAATAAAGCCTTCTTCTTTGAGTTTGTCGATTTCTGCGTTCACGGCATCTAACAAGTCTTGATCGTCTTTCCGAACAGCAGCGGCAATGACACCGTCAAAATGAGGCGTATAGGGCGAGACCAGTTTCAGATTCAGGGTAGGATCTTTCTTGATCGTAAAGGCGGCCGTTGCGCTATCGGTTACAACAGCGTCCACTTTTTGCGTATTGGTCGCTAGGAGCAGCTCTGCTTGCGAACCAAAGACTTTGACTTCTTTTATTTTTCCTTCTTTTTGAAGCTGCTCGAGATATTCAAGAAAGGTTGTCCCTTTTTGGGCACCAACTACTTTGTCACTCAGATCATCTAATCCCTTGATGTCAGAATCCTTACGTACGATCAAGCCTTCCCCTTGCTTGTACCAGCGGTGCGTAAAGTTTGCGATCTTTTCACGCTCTGGTTTCACGTACATGCCGTCCGTTACCATATCGACGTTCTTGTTGTTCATCTCGATCAGCATATTCTCGAACTTTACTTCCTTCATTTCTACTTTCGGAATGCCTAAGCGGGTGGCAACTTCTTTGATGATCTCAGCATCAATGCCGGTAAATTCCTTCGTATCTTTGTCGATATAAGCAAATGGAACGTCGTTCGAGGATGCTACAATCAAGACGCCCCTTTCTTTGATCTGCTCCAGTGTCCCCTTCGTCGCAGCCCCGGAGCCTGGAGTCGGATTCTCAGCGCTTGAGCTTTGGCCACCACAGCCTGCCACAAGCAAGCTCATGGTTAGCGCACCGATTGATAAAATGCTTGTCCATCTCTTCTTCATCAAAAGCACCCCTTATCTCTCATCTGAAGTTGGTTTTACGCATCATGCAGAAAATCGACTATTCGACATCCAGCTTGCCAGTTAGACGGATATTGGCAGAACGTAGATGGCCAATCAATCCCTCTCTTTGCGATTGACGAACACAATGCGGCGCCAATGCTTTTACGCCTTGATCATCAATCCATTGGTGCGTCACGACTTTGAGGAAGGTTCCTACCCAGACGCCACCTGTGTACTTCGCTGCACCCAACGTTGGCAAAATATGATTGGTACCGCAGACTTTGTCAGCATAAACGACAGACGACTTTTCACCTAAGAAGAGCGAGCCGTAATTGATAAACGACTGCAGATGCTCTCGACTGTCTTTGATCTGTACGTGCAGATGCTCCGGTGCGATGTCATTGGTTACTGCAATGGCCTCTTCCAGGGTATCCGTCACGATGACTTGCCCTCTGCGAATCCAGGCCGCTTCTGCCACTTTTGCTGTTGGCAGTGTTTTCAGTTGTTCGGCAATCTCAGCCTGAACGGCATCGGCAAGCTTTTGACTCGTCGACACGAGAATGACACGCGCATCCACATCATGCTCAGCTTGCGCGAGAAGATCGGAGGCTACATAATCCGGCCGGGCCGTTTCATCGGCTACTACCAGAACTTCACTTGGTCCCGCCAGCATGTCGATGCCAACGATGCCCGATACCTGCCGTTTCGCCTCTGTAACGA
>Ga0180215_1004672_pt1 | contig 12032 bp, 4 predicted proteins | sample eDN3rd37CBELigBY_FD_128871 | JGI IMG/M metagenome (GOLD analysis project Ga0180215, IMG submission 128871) | Enriched backyard soil microbial communities from Emeryville, California, USA - eDNA 3rd pass 37_C BE-Lig BY (version 2) (version 2) | ecosystem: Environmental > Terrestrial > Soil >...
TCGACGCCGCGCTCGAGGCGCTCCCGAACATCGAGGCCGACGAGATCCAGACCAGCGGCGGCCCGGTGCAGAACGCCAACGTCAACGTGTTCTTCCGCCGCGGCAAGCAGCAGTCGGACCAGCCGCAGATCACCGCGGACGGCTCCGGCCTGACCGGCGGCACGGTGGCGACGGCGACCGCGCAGGAGGGCGGCTGGTACCAGCGCCTGACCGGCGACGCGCGCCGCAGCGCGCTCAACACGAACGACCTGCGCGGCAAGCTGCTGCGGATCAAGGTCAAGGACAACATCACGGCGGCGGACGCCAACAAGGCCGACTTCGGCTCGGGCGCCGGCGCCTACACGATCCCCGAGGGCAACCTGTTCCCGCTGGTCGCGGGCGCGCCGCAGGCCAAGACGCGTCCCGAGGTCTACGCGATGGGCTTCCGCAACCCGTTCCGCGTGCAGGTCGACGAGAACGACGTCGCGTACGTCAGCGACTACTCACCCGACGCGCAGACGCCCCAGCGCTCGCGCGGGCCGTCGGGCGTCGGGCGCTACGAGATCGTGCGCAAGCCGTCCAACTACGGCTGGCCGACCTGTTACAAGCGCGACCTGCCGTACTACCAGTGGAGCTTCCACGAGTTCGCGCCCGGCACGACCACGGCGGGTATCCCGCTGCATGACCCGCCGCGGTTGCACGAGTGCGACGGGCCGACGCAACGCAACGACTCGCTGTGGAACCTCGAGGGTGGCCCGACGGTCGAGCCCGGCCTCGAGGAGGTGCCGCCGGTCACCGACCCGGACATCTGGTACTCCTACCGCGACAACAACCCGTCGGCGCCGCTCGGCACCCCGTGCCTGGCCTACTACGCGCCGACGGCGGGAGAGCCCGCGCCCGGGTCGACGACCGAGTGCCCGCGGCTGTTCCCGGAGCTCTACACGGGCGGGCTCGGCGCGCACGGGGCGACGAAGTACAAGTACGACCCGGACAACCCGAACCCGAAGAAGTTCCCGCCGTACTACGACGACTCGGTGATCATCGGCGAGTGGACGCAGGACACGATGCGCGAGGTCAAGCTGGACGACCAGAACCGCGTGTTCAAGATCAACGGCTTCCTCGACTGCGGCAGCCGCGCGAACACCGCCGCCGGGACGTTCCTGTTCGAGTGCGACAACCCGATGGACATGCAGTTCGGCGCCGACGGCGCGTTCTACCTGCTGACCTACGGCAACGGGTTCAACGTCATCAGCCCGGACGCCGGCATGTACAAGTGGGAGTACGTCAAGGGCACCCGCGCCCCGAAGGCCGTGCTCAACACGGACCGGACCGACGGCCCGGCCCCGCTGACGGTCAACTTCTCCAGCGAGGGATCGCTGGACGAGGACCCCGGTGACTCGATCCGCTTCGAGTGGGACTTCGGCGACGGCTCGCCGATCTCGACCGAGCCCAACCCGACGCACACCTACACGGAGCGCGGCCGCTTCACCGCGGTGCTGACGGTGATCGACTCGGCGGGCGAGCGGACGTCGACGAGCACGATCATCACCAGCGGCAACACCGCGCCGACGGTGACGATCTCCCAGCCGTTGCACGGCGGCGTGTTCTCCTTCGGCGACGAGCTGGCCTACAAGGTGACGGTCACCGACCCGGAGGACGGGCCGGTGGACTGCGCCGACGTGACGGTCAAGTTCGTGCTCGGCCATGACACGCACGGGCACGAGCTGATCAGCCGCCAGGGCTGCTCGGGCTTCCTGCAGACCGACGAGAACGACGCGTCGCACGGCGGCAACGTGTTCGGCGTCATCAGCGCCAGCTACACCGACAAGGGCGCGGAGGGCGGCGTGCCGCCGCTGACCACGACCAGCCAGGTGCAGACCCGCCAGCGCCGCCAGGAGGTCGAGCACGCCGTCAACGTGTTCGGCACCAACACCGCCGCGAACACCGACGGCGGCGCCGGCGTGCACGTCGGGTCGATCGGCGACGGCGACTGGGTGCAGCTCAACGGGCCGTTCAACCTGCACCAGATCGAGTCCGTGACGTTCCGCGTGGCCGACGTCAACCCGTTCTTCGGGGGCCCGCGGGAGCCGGGCACGCCGCTCGCGGCGGTCGAGATCCGCGCCGACGCGCCGGACGGGCCGCTCGTGACGACGGCCAACCTGGTGTCCACCGGCAGCACGGCGACGGAGCTGATCTGGTCGAGCCAGACGTTCCCGATCTCGCTCGAGGGCCAGCACGAGCTGTTCCTCGTGTTCCGGTCGGTGCCGGACGGCCCGCCGGCGTTCTTCGGCCTGTTCAACCTGAACTGGGTGGAGTTCTCCGGCAACGGGGTCACGGTGGTCAAGACCGAGACGCCGGGCGAGGTCGGCGGCACGGTGCCGGCGACGCTGTCGCTGTCGCTGGGCGCGCCCGCCTCCTTCGGGGCGTTCACGCCGGGCGTGCAACGCACCTACGAGGCGAGCACGACCGCGAACGTCGTTTCCAGCGCGGGTGACGCCACGCTTACCGTCTCCGATCCGAGCGCGAACGCCACCGGCCACCTGGTCAACGGCTCGTTCTCGCTCCCGTCGCCGCTCGAGGTCAAGGCCGAGAGCGCCGCCGGCACCGGAGGCGCGTTCGCCCCGGTCGGCGGCGCGTCCGCCCCGACCTCGGTGCTCGCCTACGGCGGGCCCGTGGCCAACGACACCGTCACGGTGTCCTTCCAGCAGGAGATCGGAGCCTCCGATGCCCTGCGGACGGGCGCGTACGGCAAGACCCTGACGTTCACGCTGTCGACGACGACGCCGTGAACGCGCGGGGGAGCCGCGGCTCGCGCCGCGGCTCCCCCGGTCAGTTGCCGTTGTAGTAGGTGATCACCGCGTCGCGGGAGTCGGTGACCACCAGCCGGCGCCCGGCGTTGTAGGTGTAGGTCTTGCGGCCCTGCGAGGTCTGGATGCTGCCGCCGAACCTCTGGAAGTTCTGCTCGTCGGCGGTGAAGTTGAACGACTGCACGAGGTTGCCGGCGGGGGCGGTGTGGCCCGGGTTGTGCCGGACCCAGTCGATGACGACCTCGGCCCCGATGCGCGCGCTCACGCCGGAGACCTTCACCGGCATGACGAGGCCCTGGGCGGTGTTCACGAGTGGGGCCCGCGTCGCCGGCCAGCCCTGGTAGCCGAACTCCGTCACGACGACGTCGCCAAGCCGGCCGAGCAGGTCGTTGAGTTGGTCGAGCGTGAGGTGGTAGACGAAGCAGTTGACGTTCCTGAGGTCGTCGAGCGGCAGGTTCCGGAAGGGCTTCCAGCTCAGCGTGATCCAGGTGTGCAGGTTCTGGCGACCGACGGCGTTGTAGGGGCGGACGAACGCCGGGCCGGCGGCGTTCGGGGTGACGCCGGTGTTGGTGATGCTCTGCTGCCGGGCCTGCTCCTCGGCTTGAAGCTGTTGCTGGAGGGCCTCCGCCGCCAGCGTGGCCTTGCGTGCACCGAGCTCCTTCTCCAGGCGCGCCTTGCGGTCTACGGCGGCCTTCTTGAACGCCTCGGTGACGGCCGCCTCATCGTCCGCCTGGCCCTCCTTGTTGATCTTGTGCAGCGCGGCGAGGGCCTTCTTGGCGACCGCTCTGGCCTCGTTGAACTTGGCCACAGGATCCACTTCGGCATCGATGTCGAGGCGGAGTTGCTTCAACCGATCGATGTGTGGATCGACGTCCCGCTGCAACCGCAGGGTCAGGTACTCCTGGTAGTGGTACTCGTTCCAGCGGGTCTGGGTGGGCAGCAGGAGCGACTTGTAGTGCTCCAACCCCTCGATCATGTATCCGAGGGTGATGTGATTCTCCTCGTCCTCCTTGCGCAGCCGCTGCAGGCGCGCGCGCCCGAGGACCCGCGACAGCGACGCGTTGCCGAGCGTCCGCTGCAACGCGAGGACCCGGTCCGACGCAGCCGGCGGCGACGGACGCCGAGGGAGCTCGTCGTCACGGGCCCGGCGCTCGCTGCCATCGGCACGCGTACGCACGACACGACCGTCGCGCCTGCGCAGGTCCGGCAGGCGGTTTCTTCTGCGCGAGCCGCGCGCACGCTCCGCGCCGGAAACGGGCGTGACAGAACTCTGACAGGGAGGGGTGTGTCGACTTGGCGTCGACACACCCCTCGCGGTCAGCGGAAGCGAACGCGCGCGGTGCGGCGGGTGCCGTCGGCGAGCTCGACCGCGAGCTCGCGGCACTGGCCGCTCCACCGGCGCGACGTCTGCCAGAGCGTCTGGTAGGCGCCACGGGCGTAGCGCAGGCCGCCCACCGGCCGGGCGCCTCCGAGCGACGCGCCCGTGCGGCAGTCGACACGGGACGCCACCGGCCCATCGACGATCGCCGCGGGGCCGCGGTTGCCGCCCAGCGAGAACGCGACGGGCACCGCGGCGCCGGCGGCGACGCGCAGCGGGCGACGGGCGAGCGCGCCCGTGAACCGGAACGGGTAGCGCGTATGGACCCGGAAGAGCGAGTCCGACGTCGCTCCCGCGCGGTCACGCGCGCGGCAGAGCACCGTGGTGGTGCCGAGCTGGAACGGCTGCCCGGAGTCCGGGAAGCACGAGACCCCCACGCGGCCGTCCTCGCGGTCGACGGCGGACACGCGGTGCGCGAACGCGGCCTCCCGTGTGAGCTCGTGCGGGGCGAGGCCGGCGGTCGTGCCCGGCGGGACCTCGGTCACGACCTGCGGCGGGACCGTGACCTGCGGCGCGGCCTGGACGGCGGCGGGCGGCGCGATCCATTTCTCGAACCAGGCGTCGAAGTCCTTGCCGCACAACCTGGGGATGCGGACCGGGGTGCTGTCGGACTCCGAGCGCGTGGTGTTGCCGTTCAGCGCGTACGGGCTGCGGACGGCGCCCGTGGCGGGCTCGGCCGTGCACTGCGCGTCGGCGACCTCGAAGACGGGCCAGTGGTACTGGCCCTGCTGGTCCGAGCGCGCGACGGAGATCGCGCCCGAATCCGCGTGGAAGTAGGAGCTCCACACCTGGTACTGGAGCAGCCAGCCCGGAGGGCCGCCGTAGAACGTCCACGCGTTGGGATGGCCGGGGCTGTCACAGGTCACCGGCTGCATGTTGAACAGGAAGCTGAAGAACGGCGCCTCGATGCCGGCGTCGTCGAGCGTGCCGTGCGTGATGTTCTTGAGCGTGAGGCACGGATGCTTGGAGTTGACGTGATCGGCCCAGGGTTCGACGAGCTTGCTCAGGTGGTGGTCGCAGAACGGCTGGGCGGAGTTGCCCTTGTTCATCGGCGTGACGACGAAACAGGCGAGGGCGAGCGGCGCGAACCGCAGTTCGTAGTCGTTCGAGAACACGTACTGATTGCGTGAGACGTCGCCGGTGAAGTAGACGCGCGGCGTCGCCGCGCCCGCGGCGAACCCGTGCGTGTCGGTCAGCAGCTCGCCGAGCGTCGTCTTCGAACCTGACCAGCGCGCGATCAGCGCCGCCCACGCCTGCTGGGGCGCCGGCTTCCACGTCGTGTAGCCGCCGTTGCCGCCGTAGGAGAGCTTCCCCGCGCCGCCGTAGACCTCGAACGTCGCGTGGTCGTAGTACCCGACCCCGGGGCCGCAGGGGCTCTTCGACGTGCTCGCCCGGCAGGCGCTCGAGTAACCGCCGCGCGTGAAGAAGTCGTCGATGTCCTTGACCCACACGAACCCCGTCGGGTTGTGGAGCTGCACCTTCGGCTCCGACTTGTCGTAGAGGAACGAGGGATTCGAGACACCGGGCGTGCCGGTGCTGTAGGGCGCGCCGGCCTCGCCGAACTGCGCCCGCATGTTCGTGCGGATGTTGTTGAACTGCACCGCCGCGTCGTCGCAGGCCTGCTTGACGTCGCCGGACGCCTTGTTGCAGATCTGCGGCACGTCCTCCGGCGCCAGTTGCTTCGCAGCATCCTTGCCGACGGCCGCGATCCAGGCGTTGAGCGCCTTCCAGTGGTAGGCCTCGGCGAGCACCAGCGCCGCGCGCGCCTGGTACTCGGCGTAGTAGCCGATGATGTTGGTCAGCTGCTGGAAGTACGCGCGGTCGTCCCACTCCGGGATCGCGCCCGTCGCGTCGACGGGGTAGACGAGCTGCCCGCACGCGGTGATGACCTGCTGGGCGTTGCCCTGCGCGCGCAGCGCGTCGTCGAGCCCGACCAGCAGGTACGCGAGGTTGCGGCCGCCGCTGTTGCCGTCGCCGTTCAGGACGGCGTCGAAGAGCTTGTTCAATCCGCCGGTGACGTCGTCGCCGGACTTCGCCCGCTGGGAGAGGTCCAGGTAGCTCCCGACCGTGGGCGAGGCGCCGCGTCCCACCCAGACGTCGATCGCGGTCAGCGCATCGTGCACGGCGGCGGTCGCCGCCGCCGCCTGGCAGTTGCCCTTCTTGAGGATGTCGGCGATGCTGGCCAGCTCGTTCTCCATCGCCAGCAGCGTGCCCTCGATCTCCTCGAGCGCGTCGACGATCGCCTCGCTGGGATCGGACTCGAGGCCGAGCGAGGTCAGCGCCCAGCCCACGACCTCCTCTCCGATCGCGTCCTCCACTCCGTCGGCGACCCCGCCGGCCACGCCCTTCATCAGCGACGCGATCGGCAGGCCGCCCGCCTCGGCGTCGCCGAGCACGATCGGGTGGCGCAGCGTCCGCACCCCCTTGGCGTCGCGGATCGTGGTCACGACGGTGGCGCTCGTCCAGGCCGCGCCCGTGCGCTGCAGCGAGCGCGGCGGGCGCACCGTCAACGTGGCCGACTCGCCCGCGGCGAGCCGGCGCACACGCGACGCGGCCGCCGCCGCACCGAGCCGACGCGCGCTGTGCGGCGCCAGGGTGAGCCGCGCCCGGACCTGGCAGGCCCGCGCGCAGGTCACGCCGTAGCGGACCCCGTCGCGCACGACGGCATCCAGGCGCTGGACCCGCTCCGGCGCGGACACGCGCGCGGTGGCGTCGGCCGGCGCCAGCAGGACCAGCAGCGACAGGCCGATCGCACGGCGGATCATCGCGGCCGCTCCGGGAGCCCGATCAGCGGCGTCTCGACCGGGGCGGCGGCGCCGATGAACTCGACCAGGCCGTCACCGCCGACCGTCGGCGCGATCTGCTCCCAGTTGTTGGCGACCCAGACGTTGCCGGACTGGTCGACCTGGACCGCGGTGACGTGCTGGATGCCGCCGTTGGAGAAGCCGTGCAGCCGCGGCGAGATCGGCTGGCCGGTCTTCACGCCCTGCGGGCAGCGCGCCGTGTTGCGCCCGCACAGCTGCGTGACCTTCGAGCCGAGGAAGCTCGCCACCCAGACGTTGTCGTCGCCGTCCAACGCGATCCCCCAGTTGCCCTGCAGGCTCGGCACGCGGAACTGGCCCTTGACCGTGCCGTCAGGCGCGAGCCAGGTGACCGTGCTGTCCACCAGGCTCGAGATCCACAGGTCGCCCGCGGAGTCGATCGCCATGCCCTGCGGCGAGCGCATCCGGTCGATCACGAACGGGCCGGTCGTCGTGCCGTCGGGCGCGATCTTGGTCACGCTGCCCGGCACGCTCGCGTCGAGCGAGCCGTTGTCGACCCACGCGTTGCCTTGGGCGTCGGTGACGATCGCGAACGGGTTGTGCAGCCCGCCGCCCGAGATCACGCGCGCCCGCGCCGGGTCGCCCTGCGGGTAGAGCGTGACCGTGTCGCTGCCGTGGTTGGCGATCCAGACGTCGTCGTTGACGCCGACCGCGATGCCCTGCGGCGCGTGCAGCTCGCCCGCGGTGATCCCGTCCGGGAAGTCCGTGGTCCCGTCGGCGTTGAACAGCGACGCCGCGTTGCCGCCCCGGAAGGCCGGGCTGTAGAACTCGTTCGGGTCGTCGCCGGTGAAGTTGCTCAGCCAGACGCGGTCGCGGCGGTCGACGGCGATCCCCCACCAGTTGCCCAGGATGCCGCCGCCGCTGAGGCTGCCGTTGTTGAACGGCCCGCCCGTGCGCGGGCGGCCGGTCGGGTCGAGCGCGACCGTGTACGGGCCGGCCTCGATCCCGGGCGGCTGGAAGTTGTTGGTGACCCAGATGTTGCCCTCAGAGTCGAACGCCATCCGGCCCGGGCCGTCCCACTCGGCGTCCGTGTGCTTGAGCGCCAGCACCCACGAGCCCGGGGCGCTCTCCAGCCGCGGCCGGTAGGTCCGCAGCTTGCGCAGCCGGAAGATCCGCCGCACCTTGCTGGCGGGGTTGAGGGCGATGCTGTGGATCGCGGCCAGCGTGTCCGCGGGCCGCCGCCCGCCGGCGGGCGTGGCGGCGCGGAACAGCCGCCCGCAGTCGCGGCGCGTGCCCGTGGTGCAGCCGCCGACGATCGCCGCCAGCGTGCGGAACGTCGCCAGCGCCGAGGTGGCCGTGCCGTTGGGCGCGTTGGCGATCCGCGTGCCGACGCGGCCCGTCGCCGGGTTCACGAGGCTGGGCACGGTCGCGGCCGCGTTGCGCAGTCCGACCGACGGTCCGCTCAACCGCACCCCGTTCAGGAAGCGCGACAGCGAGTACGCGCCCGCGACGGTCGTCAGCTCGTTCACCGCCAGCCGCTTCGGCGCGGCCGAGCCGGCGACCGACAGCAGGCGCACCGCGCGCCCGCGCGTGGCGACCGCGTACACGAACCCGTCGCGCGGCGCCCGGTAGGACACGCGGAAGCGGCCCCGCGCGCCCGTCACGCCGGAGCCGAGCGCACGCCCGCCGCTCGCGTACAGCGTCACGCGGGCGCCGTCGAGCGGGCGCTCGCCGGCCATCACCCGCCCGGTCACGTCCGCGGCGCGGGCGTCCGCGGCGAAGGCAAGGCAGAGCAGCGCCGCCAGGGGCGCCCCGGCACGTCGATACGACATCTCACTCCTCCTGTTAGACGGTGGCGTCGCGGCGGCTGAAGTACGCGTCGCCTTCGATTCCAAGCTGCGGCAGGCGGCGCTCGACCGGCCCGGGCAGCCACCAGCACGCCTTCCCGACCACGAGCATCAGGCCGGGCAGCACGAGGCAGACGATCACGGCGTCGACCGCGACCGCCACGGCAAGGCCGACCCCGAACTGTTTGACGGTCGGGTTGCCGCTGAGGATGAAGCTCGCGAAGACGAGCACCATGATCGACGCGGCGGCGACGATCACGCTGGCCGCGCGGGCGAGCCCGTCGACGATCGCCTTCCGGTGGTCGCCGTGGCGTTCGAGCTCCTCGGCGATCCGGGTCAAGAGGAAGACGGTGTAGTCCGTCGAGAGCCCGAACAGGATCGCGAACATCATCAGCGGGACGAAGCTGACGATCGGGGCCGAGTGCGCCAGCCCGATCGCGCCCACGCCCCAGCCCTTCTGGAAGATCGCCACGAGCACGCCGTAGGCCGCGGCGACCGCGAGCAGGTTCATGACCGCCGCCAGCGCGGAGATCACCACGGTGCGGAACGCGAGCGTCAGCAGCACGAAGCTGAGGCCGACGATGATCGCGATCACGAGCGGCAGCTTGCGGGCGATCGTGTCCGCCAGGTCGATGTTGGCCGCCGTGGTCCCGCCGACGTACGCCGTCAGCTCGGTGCCGGCGAGCGCCTTCGGGATGACGTCGTCGCGCAGCCGGTTCACCAGGTCCTGGGTGGCCTCGGCCGACGGCGCGGTCGCGGGCACGACGCTGAACGCCGCAGCGGTGCCGGCGTCGTTGGCCGACGGCGGCGAGACCTGCACGACGCCGTCGGTGGACGCCAGCGCCTGCCCGAGCTTGGTGAGCCCCGGGTCGTTCGCGGGGCGGACGTCGACCGCCACCAGCAGCGGCCCGTTCGCGCCCTCGCCGAAGCCTTCGCGCAGGGTGTCGTAGGCCTGGCGGGACGTGGTCGAGGTCGGCATCAGGCCGTTGTCGGGTGGGCCGAGCCGGATCTCGAGCACCGGGATCGCCAGCACCAGGAGAACGAGCATTCCCGCCGCGGCGGAGCTGACGGGGTGACGGCCGATCATGCCGGCCCAGCGCGCCCAGGCGCCCGACGCCTGCGCCCCGTGCACCTTGAGCGCGTCGATCCGCTTGCCGAGCAGCGCGAGGCCCGCCGGCAGCAGCGTCAGCGCGGCTGCGATCACGACCACGACCGCGATCGCCGCCGAGTAGCCGAGCTGGCGGACCTGCGGGATCCCGCCGAAGTACAGCGCCAGCAGCGAGATCACCACGGTGCCGCCCGCGAACAGCACGGCGCCGCCCGACGTGGCCACGGCGCGGGCGACCGCCTCGCCGACCGCCCGGCCCTCGTCCAGCAGCTGCCGGTAGCGGCTGACGATGAACAGCGCGTAGTCGACCCCGACGCCGAGGCCGAGCATGACCGCGAGCGTCGGCGCGATCGACGGCACCACGATCGCCGTGCCCAGCACGCCCACGAACGCGAGCCCCGAGACGACGCCGATGACCGCGGTCGTGATCGGCAGCAGCATCGCCGCGACCGTGCCGAGCGCGAACACCAGCACGATCATCGCCGCGACGATCCCGACGATCTCGCTCAGCCGCGTGCTCGGCTGCGAGAGCACGGTGCCGAGGTAGCCGCCCGCCGAGACGTCGATCCCGGCTTTGGCGGCGGGGGCGGCGGCGTCGAGGATCTCCTGCGCCTCGTCGGCCTGCAGGTCGCCGGGGCCGGCGGTCAGGAACACCGGGATGAAGCCGAGGGTGTCCCCGTTCGCGAACTGCGGGTCCGCGGCGCGGTTGACGTAGCGGTTGGCCTGCAGCGCCTTGACCGTCTGCTCGAGCGCGTCGCGGTCGTCGGTCAGCTTGCCCTTGGTCGCGCGCAGCACGATCGGGACCGAGCCGTTGGCCTGCCCGGGCAGGCGGGCCTCGAGCAGCTCGGTGGCGCGCGTGGAGTCCGAGCCGGGGATCGTCGTGTCGTCGCTCGTCGGCCGCCCGGCGGCGTTGGCCAGCAGTACGACCGCGACCGTGAACACGAGCCAGCCGAGCACCACCCAGCGGGCGCGCCGGGCGGCGAAGCCGCCGAGCCGGTAGAGCGCGCCGGTCATGACAGCGGCAGGGGGCAGCAGCCCGGGTCGGCAGCGCGCGACCCAGGACGGACTCTGGGCATGGAGGTATCTCCCGTGTCGGGGGTGTGGACGCGGCAGCGGGGCGCGCAAGGGGGCGCGCCCGGGAAGTCCTGTCGCGGCGACACTACCCGACTCGAAAACGCAAAGCAAGGGTGTTGAGTGATCTCAACCACAGAATGCGTTTCTAGGACGAGATGCGTCCGCGCGATCTTCTGTCTCTCCAGAGATCTGTGTACGGTGCGACGCGATGGAGGACATGCCGTACCGTCTGCAGAAGCCCGTCGACCTCGACGAGACCGACCGCCAGCTGATCCGCCTGGTCGCCGAGAACGGGCGGCTGAGCAACCGCGCGCTGGCGGGCGAGGTCGGGCTGACCGAGGCCACGATCGCCGCCCGTCTGCGCTCGCTCTCCGAGCGCAACGTGCTCGGCTTCACCGCGAGCCTCGACTGGCGCGCCGCCGGCTACCACTGGGACGCCTGGCTGGAGGTCACCGTCCAGGGCCGCAGCACGCGCGAGGTGGGCCAGGAGCTGGCCGCGGTCGAGGGCGTCCAGGCCGTGGCGGCGGTGTTCGCCAACTACGACCTGCTGGTGCACGTCATCCTGCCCACCCAGGACGACGCCGTGGACTTCGTCGACCGGCAGATCGCCCCGGTCGCCGGCGTCCAGCGCGTGCGCGCGAACGTCGCGCTCGACACGGTCAAGGCCACCACGCGGTTCGCGCGGATCCCGATCATCCCCGGCCCGCTGCACTTCCCGAACCCGGTCGTCGAGCTCGACGACCTCGACAAGGCGCTGATCGAGAAGCTGATCATCGACGGCCGCCAGTCCAACCGCGAGGTCGCCCGCAAGCTCGACGTGTCCGAGACGACCGTGCGCTCCCGCCTGCGGCGCCTCGAGTCCTCGGGGCTGCTGCGCATCACGGCCCGCAGCTCGGCGCTGCTGACGGGGGAGCTGGGCGCCTGGGGCTTCATCGGCGTCGATGTCGCCGGCGGCTCCGTGCGCGAGATCGCGATGCAGATGGCCGCGATGCCGGACACCGTGGTGGTCGCGATCACCGCCGGGACGCACGACATCCTCGCCTTCGTCATCGCCCGCTCGCGCCCGCGGCTGCTCGA
>Ga0180215_1004676_pt1 | contig 12029 bp, 6 predicted proteins | sample eDN3rd37CBELigBY_FD_128871 | JGI IMG/M metagenome (GOLD analysis project Ga0180215, IMG submission 128871) | Enriched backyard soil microbial communities from Emeryville, California, USA - eDNA 3rd pass 37_C BE-Lig BY (version 2) (version 2) | ecosystem: Environmental > Terrestrial > Soil >...
CGCCACCACCGGTTCCGCCACCGCCCGTCCCACCTGTATTATCGTCGCACCATGAGTAAACGGCCGACCACCGTGTGCAATCGGGAGGATCGCAGCACGTCGTGTTCGGAGTGACCACCGTTGGATCAACCGTCTGCTCTTCAATTGTCTCTGTACAGTTGTAGAGCGATTCGCACTTGACGCACCGCTTAATTCCTCGCATCTCCGTGCAGTAGCATGTCCCCATCGGCCCGCTGGCTTCGCAACACCAGCTTGATTGGCCCGCCGAAGGGCCAGATGTTCCGGAACTGCCCATGCAATGAAGGGCAAGTTCAGAGTTCGAATAGTAGAGATCACTCACTCCCCCCGTCGCGCGACAAAGATCTGAGCCCTCATCCGGCGCGATCACCTCACAGATCTTCGGGACACCGTTGGTGTTTGGCGTGAAGTCTGGGCCACAGTTTGCGCACAGGCCTCCACATTCCGCTGGCACATGGGATGGGTCCATCATCTGGGTACACCGTAGAGGAAGTCTCCCATTATTGCCAATGTCACATCTAGCTACGGGTGGAGATCCTTCGGGTCCATTCGGCCATGGCAGGTCCTCGCAACTCGGCCGCAAAACTTCACACTGTCGACAGAGATGGAGATCAGGGAGTGGTTGATTAAACTCCCATCCACCACCAAAGGTTTGAAGATACACCGCCTCCTTCCCCCATGATTGAAGTTCAAGAATTGAGGCATCAAGATTCGAATCAACTGGGGCGAAAAATACTGAGTCTGGACACAATCTTGAATCGATGCATCCCGTCCCACCAATCGAGTCTACCCGGGTGCATCCACTATTGCTCTCACAACAATTCCCCCATCCCGGAGCGACAAGCTCGCTCGCGAAAACAAGGTTTGTCCCAAGCCACGGCGTCAGACCAGACAATTGACCCGAGACAATCATGAAATCGCGACTTTCGATCCGGACTGTCCCGGTTCCCCCCGTCTCGGGAAAGAGCGCCGCATCCTTGACCACCACGAAGATGCCGCCATCGAACGCGAGCGATCCTTGCGTTGCTTTTACAAAATCACCTACGATCCCCAAAGTGGATGCCTTGTTCGCCTCATAGGCTGCTTGGACGGCATGCGCTCTCTGATCGAGATCTGCTGCCTCGATCCCCCCAACATCAAAGGCTGCGACCAGGGCCGAGAAATATGCTGATTCCGGGATTGCGATCAAATCATTCAGGAAGATCGGCGAAAGAGAGTCAGCCGTACTGGAGAACGAGTCAATGTACGAGATCAAAGATGGCAGAGGTTCGAAATGTCCTGACTCCGAGTGCCCGTATTGAGGGCATTCACTAGCGGCACCATCACAGGTCCACGTCGCCGCGAACGGCTCGATCTGTTCCTTGCAGGCGTACTCACTCCCCCGCTTCGCGTCGGGAGGACAAGTGTTCGAGATTCCGTCGCAGACTTCCGTAAGATCGCAGATGCCTTCGGCCCAGCGGCAGACCTGCTCGGATCCTCGCTTCTGATCTGCGGGACAGGCGACCGATACTCCGTCACAATACTCGGTTAGATCGCAAATACCCGCTGCACTCCTGCATGGATACCACTGGTTCTGCCTCGCATCGGCGGGGCAGGTCTTCGCTGATCCATTGCAGACCTCCGCGATATCGCAGGCTCCAGCCGCTTCACGGCAAACTGTCCCCTGCTGGAGAACCAAGTCGGTCGGGCATGCAGGCGAGTCACCCGAACAGGTCTCCTCAACGTCGCACGCTCCGGAGGCGGAACGACAGGTGGTCCCCGAAGGAAGAAAGGAGTCTGCCGGACAGGCGGTCGATACACCGTCACATACTTCGGTCTGGTCGCAGCTCCCGCTGGATTCCCTGCAGGCCGCTCCACTCTTTTTGGGCCCGCAGGTTCCATTCTTCGCCGCGCCGGCGGCCAGGCTGCATGCCTGACAGTCCGAAGAAACGCCGCCTCCACACGCGCTGTTGCAGCAAACCCCGTCTACGCAATGCCCACTTGCACAAATATATGGATTCGTGGAGCAAGATCCGCCGTCGATCTGATATGACAACATCAGTCGTGAAACATATGCCTCGTTGGGTCCTGACCACTGATGTACCATCAGGTAGCGACCGAGTTCGGCGGCCGCAGCGGCGGGCATCCACCCTGTCGTCCAGTTCGATGTTCCGATTCCCTTGGTCGCGGTCAAGCCCGAAGGTGTCAGGAGATGACCGCGAGAATAGAGCTCGATCTCATGAGATGACCTTCGCCCCTGCCAAACGACGAGATTGGTCCGGCCATCGAAGGCGAGGGATGGAACTCTGCCAATGTTCTGCCATGCATCCGTCGGGTGGTCGATGAGAGTGTTCGCACCCAGAGTTTGTCCATCTTCGCCAATCCACTTTCCGCTCACCGATGGCTCTCCGACCGTGCGCTGATCTTCCCATACCGCCAGGAAGCCCTCAGCCGATGGGGCTATCGCGGGGAGATAACCTCGAGAAGAGGTCGACTCGTAGACGGTCGTCTTCGGGCAGTTTCCATTGCATGCGGGGGAAACGCTCATGGCCGCGAGTTCGATCTTCCCATTTCCTTCCCAGATCACGGCACTCACGACGCCCCGGGTGGCGACCCGAGGCGCAAACGAAGAGGCGTTGTCGAGCGAAAGATTGGACGTCACGGTGCGGGTCGTTCCATAGGACCATATCGTGCCGCTCTTGGACACCACCCGATACTGGACCGCATACCGCTCGGGACTTGCACTCTCTTCGAGCGCCCAGACGACAGTGAATCGATCCTGCCCTCCTGCTACATCTGGCAGCAGCTCCTCCACCGTACCCGTAGCGGTAAGATAGATTGTGTTACTCAACTCGCCGGAAGGGGAGACGCGGCGGCTCACAATGTTTCCAACCTGAGCCCAGACGACGTAGTAGGTCCCCCCAGCAAAGGCGACCCGCGGCGACCCAAGCGTCCCCGTCGCGATCGAGATCCCCGTCGTCGGTGCTCGAATGCTTCCCGTCTGTGAGATCAACAGACCGCGAATCTCGGAATGGAACGCCAACGGCTGTCGCCAAACAACGAGGTAGCCCTCGCTCCCTTCGGATGCAACGGCAGGCACGAAATCCGGATTCAAGTCGCTTACCCGCGCGACGACCATCCCCTCCGGTTCAAGGACCGCCCGTGACGATGAGACAACCCGGACCAGGAGGCTGCGCTCTCCTGCTGGCTCGTCTTCTACCCAGACCAGAAAATCGACGCCGCTCCCAGAAGTAACAGCGGTCTCCCCTGCGGAGGCCCGAGTCGAGACAGAGTCGCTTGTCAGGGCTGGACTACCGTTCCCATCGAGATCCAGAGACGAGAGCCCCTCGTCGCTCATCCATCCGAGACGGAGCCCACCATGGGTTTGGCTCCAGAGGCGAGGCCAAGCTCCAGAGGAGGATGGGAGCGCGACCATCCTCTCGACCGAGGCGAGGTCACCCTCTTCTGGGATTCCGCGGAGTCGGATCTGCGCTTCGGGTTCCCGTGCCTCCCAGGCCACCCAATACTGCAGTCCGTCGAACGCCACCTCTGGGGCGCGCGAGTGCGTAGCCTGCCCCCCGATGAAGAGACCCCCTTCGTCCAGCAAGCTCCCGTCTGAATTCAGGCGAGCTGCTCGTACGCTACCGAGGAGCGGAAAAGGTTCCTCCTCCTGCCACGCGACAAGGAGGGAATCGCTCCCCCACCCGATCGAAGGCCGCAGCGGCGAGGAGAGCGTAGGGAGTGTAGTGGCGGACTCACGGACGCCGGTTGCAGAGAGGATCGCAGCCCGTATCGAAGCAGCCCCTTCCTCACTCATCTCCTCCCAAGCGATGGCGAAGCGAGCCCCGAGCGAGACGACGCTGGGGCTACGCTCCAGGACACCAACCTCCGCAGCGATCGGAATGCTTGGGGGATCTGGCAGGAGTGGACCAGTCCCGAGCAGCGTGCCAAAGAGATCGCTCTCTGTTTCGATAGAGTATTCGGGGTCCAATGCCGCCTGGCGTTGAGTCGTCTCCTTGATCCGCATCTCTTCCCAAACCACGAGGAATCCATCGTCGGAACCCGCGACCGCGAGCCCCTCGGACCAGAATCGCTTTCTGGCCAGCCGGATATTCTCAGAGTCGAGCGCAAGTCCTTCCGAGTCGAAGCGGCGTGCCATTACGGCGTAGCCTCGCTCCCCGACCCGCTCTTGCCATACGAGGAGAAATACACCATTGGAGTAGGCGCTCGTCGGCAAGAGGGCTCGATTGGGTGAAGCCCTCTCGAAGAGCGTTTCTTCAATCGATGCTTCGGGTGTGATCAGCGGGTCTAGGACTGCAGGATAAATCGACTGCTCCAGGAGCTTTTCGGGGACCACGAGGTGGATCATCTCGTCGATGTAGGCATGCGCCACACGAGTCGCGACGCCCGCGGCGTCGATCCAGGTGGCGGCGCCGTAGCGGATCCGGCTCCCGGTATGCGGATCGAAGAAATGGAGGCCCCCTTCCGTGCTGGTCACCTGGGGCAGACCCATCGGACGTAGGCGTACCTGGAGATCACCACTCCCAAGCGGTTTGGAAGCAAAGTGCCAGCTCTGCTCCAGACCGTCCTCACGGTTGGCCAGGCGCTCCGTCGCTGAACCACGCGGGATCTCGAGAATGCCTTCATCTGTCACGGAAGCCGAACCAGTCGCCTCTCGAACCTCCGCTCCTTCTCGCCCCAGGGCGACGGCTTCGATCTGCAGGGCGGCGGGCTCTGCTGCGCGCCCACTGGTACGTGTGGGGGCGATAGAGAATGCCTCATGGGTGGCTTCGATGGAGTAGCCCCGGCGCCTTGCGACCCAGCGCCCCTTTTCCTCGCGAAAGGCAAGCTGCGTTTGCCGCACGAGTCTCTCTAGGTCGACTGAGGCAGGGAGCGTCGGACTGGGGGCCTCGGCTAGCGTCTCCGTCTCCGTCTCCGCGGGAAGGGATAAGACGACCGGAGTATGTTTGACGTTTGAAGGCGCGAGTTCCTGCCTACCCGATAGCAACACGTGGAGGACGGAAAGGACTACGAAAGCACAAATACCAGCTAGGAATAGACGAGCAGGCTGCACCACGCACCCCCATCGATGGTGTAGAGCATGAACCCTAAGGGATATAAACTACAGGTGTCAACCGCATTACTTCTTGAGCGCAACATATGGCCACTTCTTGGCAGGAACCCGCAGACGTCGTCTATGCCAACTTGGCGTTCGATGAATTGATTTCAGTGATGACCCGCTCCCCAACAAGAAACTCAAGGGGGCGCCTAGAGCACCAAACGGTTAGCCCCCCTTCGCCAGGGCTTGCGGCGAGGGCGAATCTGCCTTGTTGGTCGTAGCAACGGCGATGGAACGCTATCGCCTCGAGCGCGCGTCAACGCAGGAGCGCGTCCCAATCGATGGGCTCGCCCAGTTCGTGGCGGAAACTTCGTCCCTCCGCCCTGGCGCGGAGGCTGCGGATCGCAGCGGCGAGCGCATCGGTGGGAGTCTCGCCCCAGACTGCAGGGCGCAGCTCGTCGGCCTCGGCGCCCACCCTGCAGACGAAGCGATCCCCCTCGCGGACGGGCTCGTCTACTGCGAGCGGCACCCTCCCCTGGTCGAAGACCCGGAAGGCCCTACCTGCGCGCCAGCCGTCGATGAGGCCGAGGATCCCGTGGGCCTCATAGACCACGCGGTCCGGGGTGGGCAGGGGCTGCGAATTCGTCCGGGCGCCCGGGGCGCTGCCCGGGATCCGAAGATCCGGCTCGGGCTCGAAGCGATCGATCCAGACGCTCAACATCCCGGCGTTCTTCGCTGCTGCGACGTCGCGGCGCAGCGAGTTTCCGACGTAGATCGCTTCGGAGGGCTGCACGCCCAGGTCCTCGCAGAGTCGGAGGAGGATCCGCGGGTCCGGCTTGCCGATCCCCTCCTCTCCGGAGACGGTCACCGCGTCGAACCAGTCCAGGGTGCCCGAGCCCGCGAGCTTCTCCCGCTGGACCTCGGAGGCGCCGTTGGTGGCGCAGCCGATCAGGAGGGCGCGATCGCGCAGCGACTCGATCAGCTCCCGCGCGCCTTCGAAGGGGCGCAGCCCCTTGCGCCGCTCCATCACGAAGCGGGCCTCGAGCTCGGCGGCGATCGGCGAGCGGATGTCGCAGGCCTTGAGGGCGTCGGTCCACACCGTCCGCCGCAGGAGCTCCGCCAGGGGCGGGAGCTGGGGGATCTGCTTCTGGGACGCTGGACCGAAGCGCACCCAGAGGCACTCCTCCCAGATCACGCCGAAGCGGGTCTCGATCGCTGTCACGTCCAGCGAGGCGAAGGTGGTCTCCGCCACGGCGGTGACGGTCTGGGCCAGCGAACCGGAGGGCAGCCCGTGCGTCTCCTCGAAGGGCGCGCAGGCGAGGGCGAGGGCCTCGCGGACCGCGTTCGCCTCCAGGATTAGGGTGTCGTCGAGGTCGAAGAGGATGGCTCGGATCATCGTGGCGCACCATCGCAAGCGGCTCCCGGGAGTTCAAGGGCATCGGCCCGGCTCATTTTGGGGCCGGGAGGACGCGGCTCGATTATGGTGGGCCGATGCTTGGACGATCCCTGACCATCCTCACCATCGCCGCCGCCCTCGCGATCGCAGTGGCCCTGAAGCTTCGCGGCGACGGGCATCACCTCGCCGACGGCATCCTCTGGGGGGTCGCCGGCGGTTTCCTCGCCGCCCTCTCCGCTGTCGGGGGTGCGATCTGGGCGGTGGCCCGCAACCTGGCGATGAACCAGGCCCTCGCCATCGTGGTGGTCGGCATGCTCGTCCGCATGGCCTTCCTGGCGGCGCTCACCGTCGCTGCCGTGAAGCTCGGCGGGGTCGACCCGGTGGGCTTCGTGCTGGGATTCGCTGGAATCTACATCGTGGGCCAGGCGCTGGAGGTGCGGCTGCTGACCCGCCTGAAGGCCCGCCGAACGAGCTGAAGGAAGCTACCGGCAGGCAACCGGCGGATGCAGATTTCTCGCGGACGCGCCGTTGCTTCCCCGAATCTGCGCCTTATCGTCAGACAGTGAACGCGTGGACAGACCCCAAAGTGGCGTTGTGCCGCGGGAGGGCGACGCGCCCCAGCCAACGAAAGGCACGCCATGGATCCGAGCCGCATCCGCGAAGAGATCCTGGCCGAGCGAAGGCGCTCGCGCCAGATCCTCGACGACGCACGGGCCATCGCCGAGCTCGTGATGGAGCGCCGCGCCGAGGAGTCCGTCGAGCTCCATGAGGTGGCGCACCGGCTAGAAAAGGCGCTCGCGGATCTCTACGACACCGAGGAGGAGATCCTCGATCCGGTCCTGCGCGAGGTCGACGCCTGGGGCGAAGTGCGATCGAGTGGCCTCCTCGAGTATCACCGCACCCAGCGCAGCGTGATCCGGGTCGCATGTGCGGAGGTCCTCGAAGGCAGGCTCCCTGCCTGGCGCGCAGCCGCCGAGATCCTCGAGCTCCTCGAGAACATCGACCAGGCCTTGATCGAGTCGGAGCGGGAGTACCTCAGCCCCGACCTCCTCCGGGACGACCTGGTCACGATCCGCCAGGCAGACGGCTGATACCCGAGCCTGCGGCTCACCCGCCGCGACTTCTGTTCGCTGATCGAGCTGCTGAATCCTTCCGGTCGGATGGACTCCTCCGCCCAAGGACCACGTCCTACCTCGCGAACCCCCGAATCCTTGCGGATCGAATGCGCGGTTCATGAGCGCTTCCCGAGCGTTCGGCAGGAGGTCTCAGGCGTAGCGGGACTCGAAGTGCGCGCGGAGCTTGGGGTGCTTTCGCAGGAGATCCAGGGTGAGCCCGGCGTGGCCGTGGGCGTAGCCGTTGCCGATCAGGAGATCGACGTCCTTGCCCGCCCCCTCTGCCCCCAGCGCCGCAGCGGTGAAGCTGGTGGCGGTGGAGAAGAAGATCACCCTGCCCCGATCGCGGGTCGCGAGGATGGTGCTCATCTCGGTGCGGGGGACGCTGCCGCAGTTGATGGCGACGTCGCAGCCCTTGCCTCCGGTCGCGGCGAGGACCTTCTCGAGGACCTGCACCGGCTGGGTGGCGTCGGCGACGAAGGCCTCGTCGGCGATCCCCATCTCGAGGAAGCCGTCCACCGCTGCCTGGGAGATGTCCAGGGCCAGGACACGCGCGCCCCGATCCATCGCCTCCGCCGCGCAGAGGGCGCCGCTCTTGCCTGCCCCGAGGATCAGCACGGTCTGGCCCGGCTCCACCGCCCGGGCCACCAGCGCGGGAGCGCCGCAGACGTCGAGGGCGGCGAGGGCCAGGGTCTCGCTCATGTCCGAGGGGAGCCTCGCCCAGACGCCGGAGGCAAAGAGGATCGCGTGTCCCTCCACGTCGACCCGATCGTTCGCGAGATGGACCTGGTGGATCTTTTCGAGGTGCAGAGGGGTCAGGGTGAGGGAGACCAGGGTGGCGATCCGCTCGCCGGGCTGCAGGGAGCCGAACGCAGGGTGGGCCGGACCGACCTCGCGCACCCTGCCGATCAACATGCCGCCGGAGCCGGTCACCGGGTTGTGCATCTTCCCCCGCTCTCGGACGATCCTGGCGATCGTCTCGATCACCTGCGCGGGATCCTGCCCGACCGAGTCGCGGATCTGCTTGAACGACGCCGCGTCGATGTTCAGGTGATCGACGTCGATCAGGAGCTCGTCGGTGCCGATGGGCAGAGAGGGGTCGACCACCTCCGCCGCCTGGGGGAGCGCGCCTGCGGGGCGCACCACCCGGGAGAGGCCGTAGGGATCAGAGCTGCGAGGCATTGAACTCAGTTCCTTTCGCTACTCGCCTTGGCCGATGACCGGAGCCGAGGCGGAGGCAGGAGCGATCTTGGGCTTCGACGGCCCACCTGCGCCTCCCTGCAGCATCGCCGACGCCTCCCGGAGCAGGTCGATCGGCAGCGGGATCACCGTGTGGCCTCCGGTGCTGATCTCGACCAGGGTCTGGAGGTAGCGAAGCTGCATGGTCGCGGGGTTCTCCGACATGACGTCGGCTGCCATGGCGAGCTTCTCCGCTGCCTGGTGCTCACCCTCGGCGGCGATGATCTTCGCGCGGCGCTCTCGCTCGGCCTCCGCCTGCCTGGCGATGGCCCGCTGCATGTCGGCGGGGATGTCGATGTGCTTGACCTCGACGTTGGAGACCTTGATCCCCCAGGGGCCTGTGTGGGCGTCCAGGACCTTCTGCAGCTCCTGGTTGATCCGATCCCGCTGCGAGAGGAGCTCGTCGAGCTCCACCTGGCCCAGGATCGCGCGCAGGGTGGTCTGGGCGAGCTGGGAGGTGGCGTAGAGGTAGTCCTCCACCTGGAGCACCGCCCGATCGGCCTGCATCACCCGGAAGTAGACCACGGCGCTCACCTTCACGCTGACGTTGTCACGGGTGATCACGTCCTGGGGCGGGACGTCTCTGGTCACCGTCCGCAGATCGACCACCACCAGCCGCTCGACGAAGGGGATGATCCAGCGAAAGCCCGCCCGCTTCAGGCCGGTGTAGCGGCCGAGCCGGAAGATGACGCCGTTCTCGTACTCGTTGATGACCCTGGCGCCCGAGAGGAAGACGAGCAGGAGGATGACGACCAGGACTCCGATTGCGACGGTCATGTTGACACCTCTTCTTCGACGTGGACGGTGAGGCCATCGACCTGCCGCACCACCACCGAAGCTTCTGGAGCGATCGGGGCGGAAGAGACCGCCCGCCACCGCTCACCGTGAACGAAAACTTCGCCGCCTCGCTCGTCGATCGGCGAGAGGGCGCGGCCCCGCTCCCCGATCAGCCCCAGATCGCCGCCGCGCTGCGGGAGCTTGCGGGACTGGGCGGTGCGCAGCACCACGTAGATGGCGGCGCCTCCTGCGAAGACCGCGATGGGGAGCACGAAGAACCAGGGGATCCCGAAAGAAGGCTCCACGAACCAATCTCCGTCGAAGCGGTCCACCAGGAAGAGACCGCCCAACACGAGGAGCGCCACGCCCCCTGCGCCCAGGAGGCCGCTGGCGACGAAGAGCTCGGCGATGATCATCGCGATGCCGATCAGGATCAGGAGGATTCCGCCGGCGCGGATCGGCAGGGAGGAGAAGGCGATCATCGCCAGGATGACGCAGATCGCGCCGACCAGCCCAGGCGCGATGCCGCCTGGATGTGCAACCTCGATCGCGATCCCGAGGCCACCGATCAGGAAGAGGATGTAGGCGACGCTGGGGTTCGCGAGCCAGTGGACCAGGGCCTGCCGCGCCGAGGGCTGGAATTGCACGATCCGCGCGCCGGCGGTGCGGAGGATCCGCTTGCCGTCCGGCACCTGGACCTCGCGCCCCTCTGCGAGCTGCAGGAACTCCAGCTCGGTCGCGGCCAGGAGCTCGACCACCTTCAGCTCCACCGCCTTGTCGCTGGTGATGCTGGCGCTGTCTCGCACCGCCTCCACCGCCCAGCTCTCGTTGCGGCCCCGCTGCTTGGCGATCGCTTCGGCGAAGGCGGCGGTGTCGTTGACGATCTTCTCCGCCATGTGCTGGCCGGCTTCCTCCGGATCTTGCCCGCCCCCCATCACCGGATGGGCAGCGCCGATGTTGGTCGCCGGCGCCATCGCCGCCAGGTTGGAGGCGAGGGTGAGGAAGACCCCGGCGCTGCCGGCCCTCGCGCCGGAGGGGCCGATCCAGACGAGGACCGGCACCCGCGAACCGAGGAAGGCCTGGACGATCTCCCGGGTGGACTCCAGCGCGCCGCCCGGGGTGTCGAGGCGGATCAGGAGCGCTTCATACCCACCCGCCTCCGCGCGCAGGACGCAGTCCGCCAGGAAGGCGGCGGAGCCTGCGTCCACCGTCCCGGAGAGATCGCATTGGGCGACCTCGCGAACAGCGGGAACACCGGGAACTGCCTGGACCGGCGCTTGTGCCTCCGACCCCGGGGCCGGACTCGGTTCGGCGGTCTGGGCTTCGGCCAGGGACTTCGCCCCGTGCGCCGCGTCACTCCATGCGGCGCTGCCGGATCCCGGCGGCGCTTCGGCTGACTCCCCCGCCCAGGCGGAGAAGGCGGCGAGGGGCAGCGCGAGGATCAGGAGCCGATGCATGCGACGCAGGCGGGACCTGCGCAAATGAGCGAGGAGGGTCATGGCGTTGGATCCGCTGGTAGAAGCGCATCGTAACAGCAACGATAACCAAAGGTCGTCTCGAAAACGCTGCTACCTGGGACGGCTCTTGCCCAGCGCTGCCATCACCTGCTGCAGGTCCGCCCAGGCCTTGCCCTTCTCCTCGGGCTTTCGAAGGAGGTAGGCCGGGTGGAAGGTGGGCATCAGGGGGATCCCCTCGTATTCGTGCCAATTCCCGCGCAGCCTGGTGATCGGGGCAGGGTTCCGCAGAAGGGTCTGGGCTGCGAACTTGCCCAGGGCGACGATGGCCCTCGGGCGGATCGAGGCGAGCTGCGCCCGCAGGAAGGGCTCGCAGGCCTCCACCTCGTCGGGCTCCGGGTTTCGGTTCTGGGGCGGCCTGCACTTCACCACGTTGGCGATGTAGACCTCGTCCTGGCGATAACCCATGGCCTCGATCATCCGGTCCAGGAGCTGACCTGCGGGGCCGACGAAGGGCAGGCCCCGCTGATCCTCCTCGAAGCCAGGCCCCTCCCCCACGAAGACCAGCTCCGCCGCCGGATTCCCCTTGCCGAAGACGATCTGCTTGCGGCCCCTGCAGAGCTTGCACCTGGTGCAATCTCCCAACGCTTCTCGGATCGCTTCGAGGCTCTGGCGCTGTGGCGAAGATCCCGCTCCCGGGGCGAGATGAGAAGTCTGCGGCTCCCTGGCCTTACCCGCTGAGGCCTCCCGGGCGCCAGGCGCTGCCGGTGGGGAGCTCTCCGGGGAACCGGCTGCCACCGGACCTGCCTCGAAGACCGCCGCATCCTTCGAGGCCATCGGCAGCTCCGCCTCCCCCTTGCTCCGGGCCCAGCGCAGGTGGCGGGCGAGGTCCTCGGCGATGGAGGCGAGCGCTATGCGAGGGTCCTGATCGATCGTCGACATCCGTCCTCCCCGCCTACCGATCCCCCAGGAGGCCGGCGACCCGATCCAGGATC
>Ga0180215_1004678_pt1 | contig 12024 bp, 9 predicted proteins | sample eDN3rd37CBELigBY_FD_128871 | JGI IMG/M metagenome (GOLD analysis project Ga0180215, IMG submission 128871) | Enriched backyard soil microbial communities from Emeryville, California, USA - eDNA 3rd pass 37_C BE-Lig BY (version 2) (version 2) | ecosystem: Environmental > Terrestrial > Soil >...
CGGCCGCGAGGGCGTGCTCACGTCCCACAGCCGGACGGTGCGGTCGTCGCTGGACGTGGCGAGGACCTGCCCACCGGGACGGAAGGCCACCGTCCGCACACCACCGTCGTGCTCGTCGACCAGGGTGACGGGGAACCGGCCCGATCCGGGATCGGAGGTGTCGACGAGTGCGACGTGCCCGTCGTCGTAGGGCACGGCGAGCACCCGCCCGTTGGGTGAATACCGCACGTTGTGCACGGCGCCGTCGGCGTAGACCTGCCGGTCGAGCACCACGCGCGGCGCGGCACGGTCGGACGCGTCGTAGATCCACACACCGCCGTCACCTGCCCCGATCGCGAGGAAACGGCCGTCGGGGCTGAACGAGACGGACGCCATGTACTTCGACGACAACTGCAACGGCTCGCCCACGGCGGACGGTTCGTCGCCGTCGAGTGCCCACAGGCGGACGGTGCCGTCGTCGCTCGCCGACGCGAGGGTGGACCCGTCGGGGGAAACGACGACGCCGTAGACCGGCCCCGTGTGTCCGCTCAGTGTGTAGGCGAGGGGCACGGCCTGGCTGGCGATGAGCCTCGAGTACGCGACCGGGCTGTCGGGCTGGAGTTCGGCCGCGACGAGCGCCAGGTTCGCCGAGATCGTGGGGTCCTCGTCCCGCAGGGAGTCGGACAGCGCGACGATCTGCTGGAACTGCGCGGTGCTCCGTGCCGTCTCGGCCCGGCTCTTCGCGTCCCAGGCCAGTCCGGTCATGACGAACGCGATGATCGTGGACAGCGCCATCGCGGCGATGCCGACCCGCCGGGTCCGGGTCTCGCGGGCGATCTGCCGGCGGGAGGCGTCGAGGAAGGCCACCGCGGTGGGACTGAGCGCGACCGGCCCGCGCCGGTCCTCGGGGGTGCCCGCCATGGCGAGGTGCGGATTCTGCTCGGACACGACGTCCATGCGTCCGCGCTGGTAGAGCAACTCGCGGTTGCGTCCGGAGCCGAGCCAGGTCGACGCGTCGGCCTCGATCTGCTGTCGCAGGGCGGCACCGGCGCGGTCCTGCTGGATCCAGGACTTGAGTCGGGGCCACGCGTCGATCACCGCATCGTGGATGAGTTCGACATAATCGGCGTCGACGACGAGCACACGTGCCGACACGAAATGGTCGAGGACGCGCTTCGACGCGTCGCGATCCTCCCCGCCCACCGCCAGCAGTTCCTTCAGCGACCGCGCGATCTTGACGTCCGTGCCGGTCGTGGTGACGTACACCAGGTGGACGAGCATCGAGCGGGCACGGGCACGGTCGGAATCGTCGGCGAGACTCTCCCACGCCCGTTCGGCGCCGGCGGCGACGGATCCGCGGACCCCGCCGGTCGCGCGGTAGGCGGCGACGGTGAGCGTGCCCCCGCTGCGCTTGTCCCACAGGGAGTCGAGCAGGTGGGACAGCAGGGGAAGCTCGGTGCCGCTGATCTCACCATCGGCCAGTCCGGTGAGGTCGTGGAGGATGAGGTCGACGAGACCGGGTTCGAGGCGGACCCCCACGAGTTTGGCGGGCGCGGTGATGACCTCGACGAGATCGTCGCGGTCGAGGGGCTGGACGGTCTTGGTCCGCCGTTCGAGGGCCCGGGCGAGCACGGGGGTGGCCACTGCCTGGTCGTAGAAGTCCGACCGCATCGTCGCGACGACGAGGGCGGGCGCGTCGCCGTCCGAACCGGTCGACGCCGTCTCGAGCAGGGTGAGGAACTCGGTGCGCAGAGCGACGTCGCTGCACTGGGTGAACAGTTCCTCGATCTGGTCGACGACGATCAGCAGTAAGGACGACGACGTACGGGAGGTCGCGGCACGCAGGGCCGCGTGGACGGCGGTGTGGTCGGCGGGGTCGTCGACGTCGGCCAGTTCGGGGAGCGCGTCGACGAGTCGTGCCACCGGGTCGGTGCCGGGGGTGAGGACCACCGGGTGGCAGTCCGGCGCGGAACACAGCTGCGGAATGAGACCGGCCTGCACTAGCGAGGACTTGCCGACGCCGGAGGCACCGGTCACCACGACCGGGCCCTGCCCGTGGGAGGCCGTCACCACGTCGGCGAGGGTCCGCACGCTCTGGGCGCGCCCGAAGAACAACCGGGCGTCGTTCTGCCGATAGGAGGCGAGTCCCTTGTAAGGACGGATCCCGGGCGGCACCGATACCGATGCCGATTCCTTGGTGCGCGGAGCGTTCGCCTGGCCGCGCGCGGCCTTCCACCAGTTCTCCCACTGCTTCAGGGAGTACAGACCGGGGGCCGGCGGTTCGGCGTTGAGCTCCCGCGCCGCGCGGATGAGGACCACGAGCACCGGATGCACCGACTCGAAGTTGGCCGGCATCCGGTTGCCGCTGCGCCAGTCGCTGACCCGCTGGACGGAGACGGTCCGGTCGCTGCCCACCGCCCGGGCGACGGTCGCGGCATCCGAGACGACCTTCTTGAGGGCGGGGCGACCGGCTGCGGCGAACAGCATCCGCAGTTGGTCGGCGAAGAACTGACGCTGCGCCGAACCAGGCTTTCCGCCGGTCTCTGACATCCGTTCCGCGCCCTTCGTGCTCCCGTTCCCCGCCTGCAAACATCCGCTGCGGAAAAATTCCTCACCACGTCTGAGCAGGGATGATACCGGTTCCGCGCCGGTCGGTATTTTTCGTCCCCATCAAAGGCGGGGAAGAGTGGTGACCACGCAAGGTTCGGCCTTGCAGTGTGGGGCGGGGGCCTCCACGCCGATAGGGACTGACGAGGGGTAGTTCCGGGTCGGCGTGGAGGCACGCTCCGCAGACGTTCGAGGGCCCCGCATTGCGGGGCCCTTTCCCGTTTCTTCCGGTTACTTGACGGTGTCGGGATCGTCCGTCGCGACGACGGGGCCGTTCAGCAAGTACGGGTCGCGATCGAGGTAGGCCTTCGTCTCCCGCGCGATCAGCCCCGACAGCACCAGAAGACCGATCAGGTTCGGCAGGGCCATGAGGCCGTTCATCACGTCGGAGAAGTTCCAGACCACCTCGAGCTGGGTGGTGGCACCGATGAACACCACGATCACGAAGACCGCGCGGTAGGGCACCACGCCGCGGCGACCGACGAGACGCTCGACGCACCGCTCGCCGTAGTACGACCAGCCGAGGATCGTCGAGAAGGCGAAGAAGACGACCGAGATGGCAACGATCCAGTGACCCCAGTCCCCACCGAGGCCGTCGGCGAAGCCGGCCGATGTCATCGCGGCGCCCTGCTCGCCGGACTCCCAGGCTCCGGTCGTGACGATGACCAGACCGGTGAAGGTGACGACGATGATCGTGTCGATGAACGTCTGGGTCATCGACACCAGGCCCTGACGCACCGGGTGGGTGGTCTGGGCGGCCGCGGCGGCGATCGCCGCGCTGCCCATGCCCGACTCGTTCGAGAAGATGCCGCGGGCCACGCCGTAGCGCAGAGCGATCATGAAGACCGATCCGATGAAGCCGCCGGTGGCCGCCGTGCCGGTGAAGGCGTCGGTGAAGATGAGCGCGAAGGCGTCGGGGATCTGCGTGAAGTTGACGGCGAGGACGATGATGCCGGCGCCGACGTAGAGGAGGATCATCGCGGGCACGAAGCCGGCGGTGACCCTGCCGATGGACTTGATGCCGCCGAGCAGGACTGCCGCGGCGAGCACGGTCATCACGATGCCACTGAGCCAGGTGGGCACACCGAAGGTGCCGTCGAGCTGGGTGGCGACGGTGTTGGCCTGGGTCATGTTGCCGATGCCGAAGCTGGCGAGCACGGCGAACACCGCGAACAGCAGGCTCAGGACGAGACCGGCCTTGTTGGGGATGGCGCGGGCGAGGTAGTACTGCGGACCACCGCTCTGCTCACCCTTGGCGTCGGTCGTGCGGTACTTCACGCCGAGGAACGCCTCGGAGTACTTGCTGGCCATGCCGACCAGGCCGGTGACCCACATCCAGAACAGCGCGCCGGGCCCGCCGAAGTAGATCGCGGTGCCGACACCGGCGATGTTGCCCACGCCCACCGTCGCGGCGAGCGCGGTGGTCAGCGCCTGGTACTGGGAGATGTCGCCTTCGGTGGCTCCGGGATCGTGGCGGGTGATCAGACCCAGCCGCAGCGCGGGCCACAGCTTGCGGAACTGGATGCCCTTCAGCCGAACCGTGAGCACAAGGCCCGTACCCAACAGCAGCGGGATGAGCAGGTACGGCCCCCACACCACCCCGCCCACCTCGACGAGGAAATCGTTCACCGAATCCATCCGCGTCCTCCTGATCGTCCGAAGCCCCCGACAGCGTCCGACCGGCCGGTGCCGGTGACGTCTGCGCTCGGGACCCGGCAGAGTCTAGGCTTCCGTGGCACGCAGTGTCCCCGGACCCCGCGGCGCGTCCGATATGCGTTCTTCTCGATCGGTGGGCGGCAGGCCTCGTCAGTCGCGACGCGCTTCCAGCACCGCGTCGTACAGTTCGCGCTTCGAGACCGTCGCACCGGACGACTTCGACGCCGCTTCGGCGACGACGGCGCAGGCGTCCTTCAGCCGCATCCCGTCCTCGACCTTCCGTTCCACCTCGTCGACGAGGTCGACGGGGTCGGTGGCCACGGCAACCGCTCCTTCGAGCACCACGGTGATCTCACCGCGCGCGCCCTCGACGGCCCACTCGGCGAGTTCGGCGAGCGTGCCGCGGCGCACTTCCTCGTAGGTCTTGGTGAGTTCGCGGCAGACGGCGGCGCGACGGTCACCGCCGAGCACGTCGACGGCGTCGGCCAGACACGCCGCGAGCCGGTGCGGTGCCTCGAAGAACACCACGGCGCGAGGCTCGTGGACGAGCGTTCCGAAATACGCGCGTCGCTGGCCCGGCTTGCGGGGTGGGAACCCGTCGAAGCAGAACCGCTCGACGGGCAGGCCCGACAGGGCGAGGGCAGTGGTGACGGCCGACGGACCGGGCAGGCAGGTCACCGGCAGACCGGCCTCGACGCACGCCGCGACGAGCCGGTAGCCGGGATCGCTCACCGACGGCATGCCCGCGTCGGTGACGAGCAGGACGGTGCGGCCCTCCTCGATGTCGGTGACCAGGCCCGGCAGCCGCGACACCTCGACCTGGTCGTAGAAACTCACGACCCGCCCGGTGATGGTGACGCCGAGCGCCGCGGCGAGTGCCTTGGTGCGCCGGGTGTCCTCGGCGGCGATGACGTCGGCGGTGCCGAGGGCGTCGCGGAGACGCGCCGAGGCGTCACCGATATCTCCCATCGGAGTGGCGGCCAGCACGAGCCGGCCCTCTCCCGGATTCGCGCCCTGGACCGGTTTGGCTGCCTGCATACGGCTCAGCCTACGATCGGAACGTGACCGTGACGGACCGCAGCCCTTCACAGGCCCCCGGCCGTGGTCCGTCGGCAGCGCAGGATCGTCGCCTCATCGGTCCCGGCCCGTTGGTGCCCGGACCCGAGCCCCTCCCCGGAGATCGGGCGCGTGGCTGGATCGTCACCGCCTTCGTCACGGCGCTCGCTGCGATCACGCGGTTCACGATGCTCAACTACCCCACCGATGCGAAGACACCGGTGTTCGACGAGAAGCACTACGCACCGCAGGGCTGGCAGGTGCTCACCGGCGGCTGGATCGAGGACAACCCCGGCTACGGGCTCGTCGTGCATCCGCCCGTCGGCAAACAGATGATCGCGCTCGGCGAGGCACTGTTCGGCTACACCGCGTGGGGTTGGCGTTTCTCGGCCGCGGCGGCCGGCGTCGTGCTCGTCCTGCTGGTCGTGCGGATCGTGCGGCGGCTGACCCGCTCGACGATGCTCGGCGCGATCGCCGGTCTGCTGCTCGTCGTCGACGGGGTGACCTTCGTGTCGTCCCGCCTCGGCATGCTCGACATCTTCCAGGCGGTCTTCGTCGTCGCCGCCTTCGGTTGCCTGATCGTCGATCGCGACGACGTACGTGCCCGCATGGCGAAGGTGCACGCCGAGGGCCGTGTCCTCGACAGCGTGTGGGGTCCGCGTTTCGGTGTGCGCTGGTGGCGCTTCGGCGCGGGCATCCTGCTGGGTCTCGCGGTGGGCACCAAGTGGTCGGGTCTGTACTTCATCGCGTTCTTCGGGCTGATGTCCGTGGCCTTCGATCTTGCGACGCGTCGCGCGTACCGGGTGCAGCGACCGTGGGTCGGGACGGCCCTGCGCGACATCGGCCCGGCGTTGTACGCCCTCGTGCTCGTCCCGCTCGGGGTGTACCTGTCGACCTACTGGGCGTGGTTCGCAAGCGAGACCGGCGTCTACCGTCACGCGGTCGGCTCGCGGATCGGCCACGACGGGATGTTCTCGTTCGTGCCCGACGCGCTGCGATCGCTCTGGTACTACAGCGCGAGCGTCCTCGAGTTCCACTCCGGCCTGACGAATTCGGCCGGCAACCAGCATCCCTGGGAATCGAAGCCGTGGACGTGGCCGATGGGCCTGCGTCCGATGCTGTACTACTTCGCCGACGGCGAGCGGATCAGCGGATGCGACGCCGAGCAGTGCGTCAAGGCCGTGATGCTGATCGGAACGCCGGCGCTGTGGTGGGTGTCGGTGCCGGTGCTCGGATGGGGACTGTGGCAGCTGCTCGTCCGCCGCGACTGGCGGTGGGCCGCGGTGCTCACCGCATACGGCGCGGGGATCCTCCCGTGGTTCGCGAGCCTCGACCGGCAGATGTACTACTTCTACGCGGTGCCGATGGCGCCGTTCCTGGTGATGGGTGTCGCGCTGGTGCTCGGCGACATCCTCGGGTCGCCGCACGCCTCGACGGAACGACGGACGACCGGGCTGCTCGTGGTGTGCCTGTACGTAGGGCTCGTCATCGCGAACTTCGTGTGGTTGTGGCCGATCCTCACGGCGCTGCCGATCACCCCGGAGCACTGGAACGACCAGCTGTGGCTCCCCAGCTGGCGCTGAGCGGAGCGCAGTCGCTGGTCCCGAGGAGAGCTCAGTTGGGCTCGTCGAGCACGCTGCCCTCGGGCAGTTCGACGTCGCGGTCCCTGTCGGAGCCGTAGCGGACGCCGTCGAAGCGGCGCGCGAATCGCTCGTCGACGACCGTGAGAAAGCCCTTGAGTCGTTGGAGCAGCTCGGACAGGTGGCGGGGCACGAACGGATCGCCGAGCAGATCGACGGTGGCGACGAGCCGGTCCTCGACGAGCACCACCTTGATGTGCGGCCACGTCCGGTTCAGTTCGGTGAGCTCGGCCAGCGCGTGGCTGCGACCGCCGGCGGGTGCGGCTCCCGGGGTGTCGTCCTCGGGGATCGCGTGCAGCAGCGGGGCCCACAGCCTGATGCTGCCGTCGTCGTCGATCACGACGAAGACCACCTGGGAGTCGAGGACCACGACGAAATCGCCGTCGGCGTCGACCGGCACGGGACGCCCGAGGGCGTGCGCGAGCGCATCGCTCACGCGTTCGCGGAGGTCGCCGAGGGCGGAGGGCGGGTGTGCCTGCAGGAAGGCCGGATGCGGCACCTTCCCGCGACCGCGCAGCACCGACACGATGTGCCGGGCGAGCATGTCGGCCTCGGACACGGGCCTGGTGACCGGCTCGGATCCGGTGACCTCGATCGTGGCGTGTCCGCCGGCGCTCGCGAGCACCCGCACGCAGGCCGCGGGCCCCGAGGCGGTCTCGGCGTGCAGTTCGAAGGCGTCGGATCCGGCGAGTTCGGAGATGCGCCGGGCCAGCTGCGAGGCGTAACGGGACCAATCGCGGTCGAGGGCCTCGTCGAATCGGTCGGTGTCGGTCACGCGCACTCCTCTCGAAGAGCAACTGCCGGGCAGGCGACACCGTACTCGGGGTGGGCGACAACTCACCGCAGGCACGCGGCGTCGTGTGTCACCCGTGATGCCGTCGTCCGGCCGCCGCCCACACCGCGACCCGCGACCCACGTTCGAGGATGTCGACGATCGCGAATCCTGCCCGTGCGAGAACGGTGCTCACCGTCATCGAGACGGTTCCGGTGTCCTCCCCCGGCCCCGCCTCGTCGATCACCCACAGTTGTCCGTCGTCGGTCAGCAGCGGCGCGAGGGCGGCCGCGGCGGCGGTGTCCTCGCGGAGGTCGGGGATGTCGAGTGCGTAGATGCGGTCGAACTTCTCCCGCTGCGCGAACTCGTGGGCGCGGGTCACCGAGGGTGCCACGCGCACGCGGCCGTGGGGGCCGACGTGCTCGGCGACCACGGCGGAGGCAGACCCGGCGTCGATCGCGAGGACGGACGTGCCCGGACACGGATCGAGGACGTCGAGCAGGAACTCGACGCCCTCGATGCGGGACCGTTCGGTCATTCGACCTTGCGCAGTGTCCGTTTCCTGCGCCCACCCGTGATCAGCGGGTCGTGCTGCAGATCCCGGTACAGCGACACGCACAGACCGATCATCACGAGGAGGAAGGGAGCTGCGGCGATGATCGTCATCGTCTGCAGGGCGTTGAGCGCTTCCTCGCCGCCGCTCCACAGCAGCAGGGCCGCGACGCCGCCCGTGAGTCCGCCCCAGAAGATCACCACGCCGCGATTCGGTGCGAGGGTGCCGCGCTGGCTGAGGCTGCCCATCACCATCGACGCGGAGTCGGCTCCGGAGATGAAGAAGATGGCGATGAGGAGCATCGCGACGACCGTGGCGATACCGGTGAGCGGAAGGTTTCCGAGCACCCCGAACAGCTGTCCTTCGACGCTGTCGGCGCCCGCGATGTCGTACCCGTCCAGTTGCTGTCCGATGCCGGCGCCACCGAAGATCGAGAACCAGATGAGGCTCACGAGGCTCGGGACGAGGATGACGCCGATGATGAACTCGCGAATGGTGCGTCCACGGCTGATGCGGGCGAGGAACATACCGACGAAGGGCGCCCACGAGACCCACCACGCCCAGTAGAAGATCGTCCAGCTCGACAGCCACTCGCCTGCGGCTTCGTTGGAGGCGGCCGTGCGGGCCGACATGCGGGCGAACTCCGCAGCGTACGCGCCGAGGGTGGTGGGCACGAGGTTGAGGATGAAGACGGTGGGCCCGAGCACGAACACGAAGACCGCCAGGACCGCGGCGAGCACCATGTTGATGTTCGACAGGTACTGGATACCCTTGGCGACACCCGTGACCGCGGACGCGATGAACGCGAGCGTGAGCAGCGCGACGATCGCGACGAGCAGCATCACGCCGGCCGTATCGAGCCAGCCGGTGACCTCGAAGCCCGATCCGATCTGCAGCGCACCCAGGCCGAGCGACGCCGCCGTGCCGAACAGGGTCGCGAACAGGGCGAGGATGTCGATGACCTTGCCGAGCGGACCTTCGGCCCGGCGTCCCAGCAGCGGGATGAACGCCGAGCTGATGAGCTGCTTGCGACCCTTGCGGAAGGTGCCGTACGCGATGGCCAGACCCACCACGGCGTAGATCGCCCAGGGATGCAGGCTCCAGTGGAACATCGAGGTCGCCATCGCGACGCCGGTGCCGCCGTTGCTTCCGGGTGGCGGATCGACGAAGTGCGAGAGCGGCTCGGCGACACCGAAGAACATCAGGCCGATGCCCATACCGGCGGCGAACATCATCGAGATCCAGCTGACGGTGCGGAACTCCGGCTTCTCGTCGTCCTTGCCGAGCGGGATCCGGCCGTATCGGCTCACCGCCAGCCAGAGCGCGAAGAACACGAACCCGCTCGCCGTGAGGACGAACAACCAGCCGAACTCGACGACGATCCAGTCGAGGATGCTCCCGGTGACGGTTCCGAAATTGTCGGTGGCGGCCAGACCCCACACCACGATCGCCGCGACCAGCGCGGCAGCGACTCCGAAGACAACCTTGTCGGTCTGCGGCGGATGCGCCGCAGACTCGGTTACTGCAGGAGCACCGGCGCCCGAGACCTCGTCGATCTCCTCGGACCCGGGCCGATCACCAGGGACGTTCATGCGAACAAACCTTGCAAGTTTCGGCCGCCTGCGGAGCGGAATCGCCGAACCCGAGAAAATCGTCACATTCCGGACGCGACATGCATACTCTGCGCGAACCGGAGGATCGGCAGGTCAGCCCGCGCGCAGGGCGGCCGAGACGAACTCGAGGATCTCCTCGTCGGACATCCCGAGTGCCCTCACCTCGGTGACGTACTCGTTGGTGGAGCGCTGGGCCCGCGTGCGGGTGGGATCGCCCGTGTCGGCGACGAACGTCCCCGCCCGCCCGCGGGCCTCGAGCACACCCAGCTTCTCGAGTTCCCGGTAGGTCTTGGCGACCGTGTTCGGTGCGATGCCGAGGGTGTCGGCGAGGCCCCGGACCGTGGGCAGCTTGGTACCAGCGATCAGCTCACCATCGTGGACCAGGTCGACGATGCGTCGCCGCAGTTGCTCGAACGGCGGGACGGGCGAGTCGGGATCGATGGTGAGGTCGAGCATTCTCGCAGGTTATCAGCGCTCGGTGACCTTGACGGGCGCTTCGGCCGAGGGCACCTCGGCAGGGGCGTGGTTGTAACTTCCGGTCTCGAGCAGGTCGCGGATCTGGATGAGCAGATCGGTCTCGCTCAGCGGCTCGTCCTCGGGCTCCTTCTCCGGCGCGAAGCGGGCCTTGGCGGCATTGACCGGCACGATGAGCACGAAGTAGACGACGGCGGCGATGATGAAGAAGTTGATCGCCGCGGAGATGACGGCACCGAGGTTGACGAAGGTCGCGTCGTTCGACGAGAGCAGGCGGAAGCCGAAGCCCATCTCGTTGTCGCCACCCACAGCGGCGACCAGCGGGTTCACGATGTGATCGGTGAACGCCGTGACGATGGACGTGAACGCCGCGCCGACGACCACTGCGACGGCGAGTTCGACGACGTTTCCGCGCAGCAGGAAATCCTTGAAACCTTTGAGCATCGTGCTCCGTGCCTTTTCTGGAGAGAATTCGAAAAACTTCAGGGCGCGGAAATCGTAGTAACGCTGCCCAACGGGTTCAACAGGGACGAATCGGGCAACACGGCGGCGGGTGGCAGCGGATTACGGACTGCGCCGGGCAGAATCGGGCCATGGCAACCACGGCGACGATCTATCACAACCCGCGCTGCAGCACGTCACGCAACACTTTGGCGCTGCTGAAGGAGAACGGACTCGAACCCACGGTCATCAAATATCTCGAGACTCCGCCGTCTCGCGACGAGCTGCGGTCGCTGCTCGATGCGGCAGGTCTCACACCGAGCCAGGCGATCCGGAAGAAGGAATCGCTCTACAAGGAGCTGAACCTCGCCGAGGCGTCCGAGGACGAACTGCTCGACGCGATGGTCGCGAACCCGATCCTCATCGAACGTCCGCTGGTCGTCACCGACAAGGGCACCGTGCTCGCGCGTCCGGTCGACAAGGTGCGCGAGATCCTCTGACGGCAGCTACAGGGCCGCCCGCGAGAGCGGGCACGACATGCATCGCGGACCGCCGCGGCCGGAACCGAGTTCCGACCCGGCGATCCGCAGCACTTCGACCCCCGAGTCCTCGAGGCGGGTGTTCGTCTCGACATTGCGTTCGTACGCGACGACGACGCCGGGCGCGACGGCGAGCGTGTTGTTCCCGTCGTCCCACTGCTCACGCTCGGCGACAACGGAATCCAGACCCGTGTCGATGACGCGCAGTTTCTCGATTCCCATCGCGTCTGCGGCGGCCTCGAGGAACGGGCGCGGACCCGAGATCTGCACCGCACCGTTCTCGCGGTGGATGGCGAACGCCTGCAGGCTGTCCCGGATCGCCGGGTACATCACCACCGCGTCGACGTCGACCATCGTGCACACGGTGTCGAGGTGCATCGACGCCCGTCGCTGCTCGATCGGCACCGCCAGCACGGTGTGCGCGAGCCCGTCGTCGAAGGCGCTGCGCGCCAACGCTTCCGCACCGGCCGGACTGGTCCTCTCCCCCACCCCTACGGCGACGACGCCGGGCGCGAGGAGCAACACGTCGCCGCCCTCGACGGGCGCGGTGTGCGATTCGTACGCGCGGCGCACGTGGAGGAACTGCGGATGGAAGGCGTAGATGAGGTCGGTGAGGCTGGTCTCGCGCCGGCGTGCAGGCAGGGCCAGATTGGGGATCGCGACGCGTGACCCGATCCAGAACGACGAATCGCGC
>Ga0180215_1004679_pt1 | contig 12023 bp, 8 predicted proteins | sample eDN3rd37CBELigBY_FD_128871 | JGI IMG/M metagenome (GOLD analysis project Ga0180215, IMG submission 128871) | Enriched backyard soil microbial communities from Emeryville, California, USA - eDNA 3rd pass 37_C BE-Lig BY (version 2) (version 2) | ecosystem: Environmental > Terrestrial > Soil >...
GTGCCGGGTACAGGACTCGAACCTGCACAGCCTTGCGGCCACCAGCTCCTAAGGCTGGCGTGTCTGCCAATTCCACCAACCCGGCAAGGGTGCGCCGGTCTCGTTCCGGCAACGTGCAGTGTACCGCACCACTCCCCTCACCTCACTGCTCCGGAAATGCAGCATCCCTCCCCTCCCGGGCCTTCCCGCTCCGCCTGGTGTGGAGCAACCGGCGGCAACAGCACCATTCGCCTGTTCATGGCAAGATATCCCCAGCAATGCGTCATCTCGCGCCGCGACAGGCAATCACCCGGGAGCAGCCAGCATGACCTACGATCCGCACGATACCGCCTCCATCCCCGTCGGGACCACCGTCATCGCCGCGGATGGTTCTGTCCTCGGCAAGATCCGCGAAGTGCATCCCCATTACCTCCTCGCCGGGATTGAGGGCCAGCACAACGATCTCGAAATCCCCGTGCACGCCATTCGCGAATTCGCCAATGGCAAACTCCGGGTGTCCATCAATCGCGAGGCGGCGACCAGTGTCGATGATGTCGAAACGGCACACCGCACCACCGAATCTCCCGGGGATGCCACCTGATTCCCCTCCGGATCAGGATGCTGGTTGGGGAAATCCATTCCTTGGGGTGCCGGGCCTCTGCTACACTTTGCCGTGAACTACCCGCCAGATTCGGTCCGGATTCTCGCCGCCACTGCGGTACGACACAATGATTCGATGCCAGCATCGCATTCGCCGCCAGGCGATTCACCATCACCACGACCCCTGACACCTGCCGGGTCGCCGGTGGGGACTGGTCGTGCCTCCCCGGGTGCCGTTTCGCCGCTCATTGGCCGGCTGCCGGAACTGGAACTGATCCGCAACTGCCTGATTGCCGCCAGCCGGGGAGATGGCAGCACCATTATCATCAGTGGGGAATCCGGTATCGGCAAAACCCGCCTCATCCGGGAAGCAAGCACCCTCGCCCGCAAGCACCAGTTCACCATCAGTTCGTCTTCCCTGATCGAGGATCACTGGCAACCACCCTGGCAAAGCTGGATCGAGATCGTTGGCCAGGCCCTGGGGGCCATGCCGCCCGGTTCCGCCCTTGCATCGCGCGAAGGACCTGCCTGGGCACCGCCCCTGGCCGAACTCTGCCCGACCGTGCGCGACCGGTTTCCGCATGCACCGCGGTTCGCCCCGGCCAGCGAGCAGGAACGCCGGTTCCTCATCCGGAAGGCATTCGTTTCCTGCCTGCAGGATCTGGGTTTCATCCGTCCCCACATGATGGTGATCGACGATCTGCAATGGATGGAACCTGAATCGCTCCACCTGCTGCCCTATCTCGTCGACGGGATCCCGGGCCACCGCCTGCTGCTTGTGTTGCTGGTGCGCGAACATCCCTCCCAGATCCAGACCGATCTGGAATCCCTGCTCGGGCAACTGCGGCGCGATGACCATGTCCAGTCAATCCGGCTCACCGGGTTCGATTCGTTCCTGATCGGGCAATTCGTGGCCAGTCTCGCACGGCGACCGATTTCCGATTCGATGATCCGGCTCATCGCCGATGCCTCGCACGGGAATCCCCTGTTCATCCAGGAACTCACCCGCTCGCTGATCGAGGAAAACCTGATCGATGCCACCACCTCCCCGGTCGATCACCAGCAATGGCTGGCCACATTGCGCCTGCCGGACAGTTTGCGCCAGGTCATCGAATTCCGGCTCAGTCGCCTCAGACCGGAAAGTTCCGAAATGCTGCATCTGGCCGCGATTTGTGAAGACACCGGATTCGACGATGCGATGCTGGCCGCCCTCACCGGATTCGAGGAATCCGGGTTGCTGGATGCCATCGATGAGGTCCTTGCCGCCAATCTTGTGATGCCGCACCCGGAATGGCCGGATCGCTACCGGTTCCAGGAACCACTGATCCGGCAGGTCCTGTATGCCAGCTGGGGACCATCCCGCCGGATTCGCCTGCACCGGAAACTGGCCGAAACCCTGGCCGCCCAATCACCACATCACCATGCAGCCGAAATCGCCCGGCATTATCATGCCTCGGCCAGCCTGCCGGGACGCGAGGCAGGTATCCCCTTCGCGATAGCCGCCGCCAACCGGGCGACCCGGCCCACTGATGTGGTGCAGCTCTATCGCATCGCGCGGGATCTCGCCGAAGCCGAACCACCGGACCGGCGAGCGAGCATCCTCACATCGCTCGCGGTGGCGGAAGCGGAGGCGTTCGAACTGGATGCAGCACTGTTCACGATTGAAGATGCACTCGATGCCCAGCGCGAAGCCGGTGCACCGGCCGGTGCCCAGGCCGCGATGATCGCCACCACGGTCACGGCCCTGCACGATGCCGGAATGCCGGACGATGCCTGGATGCCGACCCTGCGCTACGGACTGGAACTGACCCCACCGGAAGACCGGATGACCTGGGCGCGACTGACCTTGCTGATCGACCGGTTCGAGGTGATCGTCGATGGCATCATCCACGGATCGCGCTGGTTGGGATCGGATGCGGAAGCGGTGGAGATCGCCCGTTCATGTGGTGATGAGGAGCTGTACGCCCGGTCCCTCCAGCCGTGGGATCTCTGGGAACGCAGCTGGACCGAGGAGTTGTCGCGCCGTATCCGCACCTGGAGCAGACCGGCGGCCATCATCCGGGGATTGACGGTGAGCGGGGCGGATTGGCTCTACCACCACGGTGATGTGCGGCGGGCGCAATCCGATTTCGAGGATTTGCTCGATATCGCCACGCGCACTGGGCACATTCCGGGGCAGGCCGAAGCACACGTTCGGCTGGCGCTGATTCACATGGCCTGCGGTCGCTTCGATCTCGCGGCCGGAATGGAATCGGAAGCCCGGAATTTGGTGGCCCAGCTTGGTCGCGGTCATCGGCTGCATGCCAGCCTGTGGTGGCTCACCGCGTTGCGTACCGAGTACCAGCAGGGGGACTGGGAGCCCATTGCCACCTGGTTGCTCGATCATGTGGCCAATCCGGATATCGCGCGGGGTACCGTCGCACTGGATGATGCCGCCCTGGCCGCCCTGGCACTGGTGCGCAGTGGCCGACCGGACAAGGCGCGGCAATTGCTGGCACTGCTGGTGGAGGTGCTGAACCGGATCGCCCCGGATTTGTGGTTGCTGAACGGTCTGGCAGGATTTGGGGCTGCGGCAATCTGGGAATTGCAGGATGCGGTCCTGGCTCCGGATTTCCGGGATCTTGCGCTCGATCTGCTTGCGCAGGGATTTGGTGACTTTCCCTGTTCATCCCTGCACCTGACCGTCGCCCGGATGACTGCCCTGCTGCAGGATGCGGAAGGCGCGAACCGCGCGTTCGACCAGGCCCGCGCGCACCTCGATCTTTCGGGGCAGGAACCGCAACGGGCCATGGTGGAGTTCGACCAGGCCCTGACCCTGGCAACCAGTGCCCCGCAGCGAGCGCAGGCGATGCTGGATGAGGCGATTGCCCGCTTCCGGAAGCTTCACATGGATCACTGGGTCCACCGGGCGCTCGAACTGCGTGACCAGTGGAAAGACCAGCCGCCCGCCCTGCCCTTCGATCCCGGTGCCCTGAGCCACCGGGAAATCGAGGTGTTGCAACTGATCGCCAGGGGACAGTCGGATCGCCAGATTGGGGAACGGCTCTTTGTCAGCCCGCGGACCGTGAATGCCCATATCCGCAACATGCTGGCAAAAACCCGGACGAATAACCGGACGGAACTGACTGTCTGGGCACTGGAACACGGTATTGTCAGTCCACCCCACTAGCGACGGGTCATTAGGTAACCTCCCGGCACGGAATGACACCGCTCGGCAGGATTGCCTAATTCTTTCACGCGGTCTTGTGCTTTGCCTTGTGCATCATTAAAGTCATATGTGGGCCCGTTACCCCGGAGCGGACAACATTCCGGGGATTCCAGATCTACCAGTTCTCTCTTCTGTCACATGTCACTCGCACCTGCCGGAACGTCCGGAAGGTTGGGCTGACCTGGGTTGTTGCACCTCATTTTCGGGAAAGGATTTCACATCATGGCTACGTATTCACCCACCACACATCGTCACGACCGCGCATTTCGCCGTTCCTGGTTTCCGGTGATCCGGCGCAGCAGTATCGCCGCGGCAACTGTTGGTCTCGTCATGGCGGTCTCCAGTTTCGGTGCACTGGCCGGTGGTGGTGATTTCAGCGGTGGCGGCAAACTGGATCCGCAGGACAACGGGTACGGTGGCAGTGATGTCACCTTCGAATACAGTTCCTACACGGCCGAATACGATGATGCGGTGTACCAGTACGCATCGGGAGATGACGGCACCGCGTATTACACCACCTACGATGGCGACGAATGGTCCGGCTGGACCGGCTGGGATTCCCAACCGGCCAAGTTCGCCTATGACCCGGCACCGGTGAGTTACGAGGACAATTCCTACGTCTATTACACCGGGGACGATGGCGCGATTTACCAGTACGACTGGAATGCCGGTGAATGGTCGGAAGTTGCCGGGGATTACACCTTCAAGTCGGCCCCGGCTGCTGCGGCCAATGGCGCCGTCAGCGTGACGGCCTATGCCGATGACGGCAATGTCTACTACAACAGTTACGATGGCGATGCCTGGAGTGGCTGGGCCGCGGTGAGTGATACCGCCAGTTATGGCAAGGCCGAGTGCGATCCGTACACCGTTGCCTGGGGTGGATACGAAAACGTGTTCTGGACCGGGGACGATGGCAATGTCTACTGGAACCGGTACGATGGTTCCGCCTGGAACGGACCAAAGGCCTTGCCGGGTGACTACACCTTTGATTACGGGGTGTACGCTGTCGGGTATGAAGAGGAAGAAAGTCTCTACGCCTATGGTGTCACCAGTGATGGCGCACCGGCCTACAACGTCTTCGATGGAGAAGCATGGTCCGGCTGGACGAACTACGATGTCGAATGGACGGCGAAGGGCCAGCCAACTGCCTACGTCTACGATGATGTGCAGCATGTGGTGTACACCGGAACCGATGGTCACGGGTATCACACCACGTACGATGGCAAGGGTTGGGCTGCATGGGACGATCTCGGCAGCAACTACGCCTACGATTCGTCACTGTACGAATACGATGATGACCTGTACCTGACCTACACCGGTGAGGATGGCTCGGTGTACTACAAGAGCTGGGAACCGGAAAAGAAGAGCGGGTACTGATCGGGCATGACCTGGCCGGGGGAATTCCCTCCCGTGTCCCTCCTGACCGGGTCGATATCCAGCGAGACCAGGACCGGATGCAAATCGCATCCGGTCCCTGTCATGCCTGCCCGGTGGGAGCGGGATACAATGCGCGGTGACCGCAGCACGAACCCGTGATGCTGCACCTGCCATCTTCACGCCTGATTGGAAACGCTTTTCGTGGATACCCCTCGTTCGTCCCGGCTGCCCGGATTTGCTGGTTTGGCTCCGGCCACGCTGGTCCTGATTGTTTCGTTCCTTGCCTTCATCAGTATCGGGTTTCCGGATGCCGTACTTGGGGTGGCCTGGCCTTCGGTGCGCCGCACGTTTGACCTGCCGCAGACCGGGCTTGGTTCGATCCTCTTCTTTTCCGCGCTCGGGTATTGCACCTCGGGTCTGGTCGCCGGGGTGCTGATCGAACGGCTGGGTGTCGGCAAGTTGCTGGTCATCAGTACCGGGCTGGTTGCCTGCGGACTGCTGGGATATGCGATGACACCGCTGTTTGCAGTGTTCCTGGGACTGGCGGTCCTGGTCGGGTTGGGTTCCGGGGCGATCGATTCCGCGCTGAATGTCTATGCCGCCGAGCATTTTTCCGAAGCGGTGATGAACCGATTGCACGCCTTCTTCGGTCTGGGGGCGCTGGTTGGTCCATTGATCATGGGGGCGGTGCTGTCGAACGACCAGAGCTGGCGCTGGGGGTATGTCGTTGTCGGGTTCGTGCTGCTCCTGATGATGGTGGTGTTCGTCATCACGCGCGATTTATGGGGCAATGGCGCACATCACCAGGGGGAATCCACGGTGGCCGCCCCGGTGCGTGAAGTGTTGCGCCACCCGATGGTCTGGCTGAGTGTGGTCATTTTCTTCTTCTGCACCGGGGTGGAATTCACCGGTGGGCAGTGGGCCTACACCGTCATGCGCGAACGATTCGGGCAATCGGCCGGGGTGGCAAGTCTCTGGGCCGGATTGTACTGGGGGGCGCTGGCGGTTGGCCGCCTGACGCTGGGGATGGTGTCGGCGCGGGTGGGGACCGCGCGCATGGTGCAGATCAGCATTGCCGGAAACATTTTCGGCAGTGTGCTGTATGCCGTGGGATCGTATGAAGTGGCGGCGGCGGGGCTGTTATTGATGGGATTCTGGATGGCGCCGCTGTTCCCCTTGCTGATGTCGCTTACCCCGCGCCGGTTGGGATCGGCGATTGCGGTACATTCGGTGGGGTTCCAGGTGAGTGCGGCAGTGTTCAGCGGGTCGGTGTTTCCCTGGATTGCCGGGTATCTTTCGGAACGCACGAGTTTCGAAGCGGTGGGCTGGGTGGCCTTTACGGGCGGGGTGATCCTGTTCGGCCTGCACGGGTTGATGATGTATTTCGACCGGCGACGCGCCAAAGTGGAGGTGGTGTCATCCTGAGCTTGCGAAGGATCGGCGCATGACCAGTTTTCGCCGGTGCCAGCGCAAAGCACGCGTTCCACGATCCTTCTCTGCGTTCAGGATGACAAGGCGGCGTGCCGATGACGGGGCGGGCGGACAGATGGCGCTGGCGCGCCTCATCCGCGACCCTACACGACATTTTGGCTGGATTTCAAATGAGATTGGTGCACAAATAGGCGGGGAGATGCCCATGGCCGGGGTGCGGGCGGCGATTTTCAACGAGCAGGGCGAATTGTTGCTGGTGCGGCATGCCTACGGCCGGCGCGACTGGAACGTGCCGGGTGGAGGGATCGAACAATCGGAATCGCCCATTGCCGCGGCGGTGCGGGAGGTGTGGGAGGAAACCGGACTGAGGGTGCGGGCGTCGCACCTGATTGGGCTCTATTCCATTCCGGTCATGGGCAATCTTACGCCGTTTTTCCACATGGAAACGGTCGAAGGTGGCGCGGTGGGAAACGCCGATCCGGCGGAAGTGACCGACATTGGCTGGTTTCCCCTCGATCGCTTGCCAGAACTGATGCACCCTGCCGTACGCGCCGTGCTGGACGATGCCTTTGCCGGGCGACGCGGCGGTGTGACGGTACTTGAGCCAGATGGCACGATCATTGATTCCCTGCCCGGAATGCGTGACGGTGGGATCAACGACAACTGACCCGGGAGCAGAAAACCTTCCCCGGAAAACCACGGATTCCCGGGGGGACACGGGGGAGGTCCCGATCCTATTCTGATGATGGTGGTGCAACCCGCTGGACCGGACGATCACCGCAATGCAGGGGTCGTCCGGTCTGGTGTTATCAAGGGGTAAATCCGATCAGGCTGGAGTGCCTTCTGCCTCGCCTGGCTGGGGAAGATCACCGCCGTCCGGTGGCAGTTCCCCACTGTCATCGCCCACTGGGGCTGTTGTCGCCGTCGCCGTTGGTTCGAACACCTCTTCCGGTTCACGCGTCGCCGTTGGTTCGATGCCTTCTTCAACGACCTCCGTGGCGGTTGGTTCCGGTTCGGTTGTCGCGGTCGGTTCCACGAGGGCCGGTTCCGGGGTGGTCGGGTTGCCAAGCGCGGTCAGGTACTGCGTGGCATTGATGTCTCCCGGCCAGATATTCACCTGCCGGATGCCCCCGACTTCACCCAACCCACTTTCATCGGCATTCGGGATCACGATGCGGACATAGCGGGCATCGAACCCGAGATCGATCGCTACATCGACATCCCGCTCCAGGTTCCAGCCATTGATGCCGCCAGGCGTCGCATTGAACCACGTGCCGGCATCCTCGCTCAGCCAGATTTCAAAGTTCGGCAACTGGTCCCACGTCGCCAGGTTGATGGTGAGGTGATCGATCGGCACCACCGATCCAAGATCGAAGTAGAGGCGCACCTGTTCCGGATTAACCGACGGCACTGCGGTCCACCACGTTCCCGGATCGTTGTCGGATGCCAGCCACGCGGCACCACTCTGTTCGGTATCGCCGGTGTCAACGACCGGATAGGGCACATCCTCAGCCTCAACCGGTTCCGTTGCGGTCGCCGTTGGTTCTTCCGCATCCGGTGAGGCTGCACCATCATCGCCAGCCACCGGTTCGGTGGCGGTCGGGGTTGGGTCCGGACCGCTCTCCGGGGTGCCCAGGGTCACGAAGTCCGCTGAAACATACCCGGTTTGCCCGGCACAGCTCACCTGGTACCAGCCACCTTCAGCCGGTCCCGTGACCTCGATGATGGTGCCTTCCTCCAGGCCAGCGATCACCTCGCCATCGACCGGACTGACCCGGCAGTTGACCACAGCCCCATCCGTGCCACTGATGAATCCCTGGGAAACAGCTGCCGTCGGTTCCACCGTGACGGTCGGTTCGACGCTTTCGGTTGCCGTGGGTTCCAGGGTTGGAATCTGTTCGGTGCCTGGCTCGACGACTTCCGGACTGGCACCGCCCTGCTCCTCTGTGGGTGGTGCGGATTCGACCACTTCCGGACTGGCTGCCATGTCATCGCCCGGATCGGTGGTGACTGGTTCAACCGCTTCCGGACTCGCGTCAGCGGCCTGTTCATCATCCGGGACCGTGACTGGTGTAGCGGCGGTGTCCAGTTCCGGATTCACCACCGGACTGGCGTTCACTTCCGGTGAGGCAACCGGTGATGCGACCGGACTGGCCATCGCTTCCGGGGTGGCACTTTGTGCTGTCAGGCTTGCGCCACTCCCGCCGTAGCCGAAAACGGAGATGTCCCCGATCGAGCCAACGACGTAATCATTGTTCGGATTCTCGATATAGATCTTCACCCAGCGACCGCGAACGGGCGAGTTCACGGATACACCGTGATAGACACCGGACGCCGTGGGATTGCCAAAGGTCCCCAGGGTTGTGGACTGGTAGCTGGTGTTCATCACATTGATGGTGAACTTGTCCATGTACCCGAGGTAGGCGGTCATCCACTTGACCCCGGTGATATCGCGATCCGCTCCCAGGTCAACGGTGACCGTTACCGTGCCAGACGGGCGGGATCCGCTGGTCCAGTTCGATGTCAGGCTGGAATCGACCATCAGGGGCGCCGCCCAGGAATTCATCGTGGCCGAAATACCGGTCACCCTCAGTTCGTTACCGGCGAATCCGGGGCGCGGGTAGCCTGGAGGTGGCGGATTGTTGGCCGTGTCGGAGGCGAAGACCTGGATTTCGCTGATGGAGCCCACCACATAGTCATTGTTCGGGTTATCGAAATAGAGTTTCACCCAGCGGGCGGTTTTCGGTGCTGTCGCCACCCCGTACCAGGTGCGGGTGCTGCCCGGATTGGTAAAGGTGCCGAGGGTGGCCGAACCGTAGTTTTCATTCATGAGGCGGACGGTGAACTGGTCGGCAAAGCCATTATAGGCCGTCATCCACTTCACACCGGTCACGCTGCGTTCCCGGCCGAGATCGAGGGTGATCACCACTTGTCCGGTGGGACGGGAACCGCTGGTCCAGTTCGATGCGGTATCGCCGTCGCGCGTCTTGATGGTTGCCGCCGAATTCATGGTCGCAGTGCTGGTGAGAACGGTTGCTTGCGAGCCGGAGAAGACCGGGTTCACTGTACCGGTTGGCGGGGTGGTGGGACCGCCCCCGCAATTCACGGCCGTGGCATCGACGCGACCGCCGAAGGTATTGGTCCAGTGGGTTTTGCCGTAGGTGTCACTGTGGTACCAGCCGATGCCGATTGCCCGAAAATTGGGATTCAGCATGTTGGCATTGTGACCCGGGCTGTTGCGCCACCAGTTGAACGCCGATTGGGGTGTGCCAAGGCTGCCGGAGCCCCAGTAGATGTTCTCGCCCCAGGACCCGGCCTGGCTCGTCGGGTATCCGGCCCGGTTCATGCGATCGGCCGGGCTGGAACCGTCCAGACCGGTATGACTGGAATAGTCATTGACGGCCATGTCCTGGCTGTGGAGCTGGGCAGCCGTGCCGAGGGTTGGCGAGGGGGTGAGCGGGGACAACTGGTTGGCGATCCGATAGTCGTTGATGAGTTTCAGGAAGGCCTGGTCGTTGGCATCGAGGCAATAGGGATCGGCCGCGAGGGCGATCTGGGATATGCCTCGGGTCATGGGTGTGGGCATGAGCGGCATCAGGACAAGGGCGAGTGTGGCAAGACAACGGAGCAATCGTTTCATGCTCATTCCTTCCTTTTCCTGATCCTGCGTGCCGAGGTCAGGGAGTGCAGCGAACCTGTGAACCATTCTGGTGCATTCGGGTGGGTATCCCGGTGGAGCCGCGGGCCATTGCCATGGGCTACGCCGCTAACAGCAACATGAGGGCCATCGCCGGAATGGGGATCACATTGCGGTGATGGACATCCCCGGTTCCGGCGGGGGAACGATTACTGAGCGCGCAGGATTTTGGTCATGGCTTTCCCCCTGGCCAGTTCATCGATCATCTTGTCGAGGTAGCGAAGATCCTGCATCAGCGGATCCTCGATGTTTTCCACGCGGACACCGCAGATCACTCCCGTGATCATTGATCGTGCCGGGTTCATTTGCGGAGCCCGGGTCAGGAAGGTTTCGATATCGGTGTCGTTTGCCAGGTGCGTTGCCAGCGTCTGCCGGTCGTACCCGGTCAGCCAGCAGATGATGGTATCGACTTCCTCTTGAGTGCGCCCCTTCCTTTCCGCCTTGGTGACATAGTGGGGGTAGACACTGGCGAAGGTGGTGGAGAAAATCCGGTGCTTGGTCATGGTTGTGTCCTGTTTGGATGTCGCTTGCCTCTCCAGGGCATTCTATACTGTCGCCGAATGTACAGGAGGGGCCAGGTGGGTCAGCGAGACATTGATGAGTAGTGGAAAGAGTGGACCGGCACGCGGCAGGATGCAATCGGCCGGGGTGTTTGTGGTGTGTTACGGGGCGTGGTTCGCGTTGTCCGGGCTTGGGTTGTGGGTTGCGCTCCAGCTGCTGGAGGCGAATCCGACCGTCACCCTGCGTCTGGGTCTGAGCCCCTACGCGGCCAGTATGTGGAACAAAACCTCGACGGTGGTGGTGTTGCTGGTCTGGCTGGTTGGGGTAATGGCGCTGGAGCCGTACCTGCGGATTGGCATGGAGCGGAACATGCTGGTGGCGCGGATCATCCGGGTGGTCATCATCGGCGCGGTGCTGCTGGGTCTGGCAGAAAGCATCCAGCTTTTCGGGTGATGGTGAATGCTCGGCTGGGTGTAATGATCCAACCGGTGCAAGCTGCTACTATTAATTTGGATTGTTGTTGACACGTTGAGATGCAGGTGGTGTCCCGGCAAATTCAGGGGTTTGCGTTGGGGTACTGGTGCCCCGGTGGTACCTGGTTTGTCGTGGATTACACGGAGAACAGCACACGATGAATGCCAATGCGCAGCGCGCAGAGCTTCACAAGACGATCTGGCGCATTGCGAATGACTTGCGGGGCAGTGTCGATGGGTGGGATTTCAAGAGCTACGTGCTCGGAACACTCTTTTATCGCTATATCTCGGAGAATCTGACTGCCTACCTGAATACCCAGGAACGCAGCGCGGGCAATGCAGATTTCAACTACGCGAAACTGGACGACAGATCTGCAGAACTGGGGCGTAGCGAAACGGTTGCGGAAAAGGGCTTTTTCATCCTTCCCAGTGAATTGTTTGAAAATGTCCGGGCGCGTGCCAATACCGACCAGATGTACCGGGAAAACCTGAATGAGGTGCTCGCGGCAGTCTTCAAGGACATCGAAGGGTCGGCAGTCGGGACCGAGAGCGAAGACGACCTGAAGGGCCTGTTTGACGATCTCGATGTGAATTCCTCCAAGCTTGGCAATACGGTGACCCGCCGCAATGACAAGCTGGTGAAACTGCTCAATGCCATTGGCGACCTCCAACTGGGCGAGTTTGCGGACAATACCATCGATGCTTTTGGCGATGCCTACGAGTATCTGATGCAGATGTACGCATCGTCGGCCGGCAA
>Ga0180215_1004680_pt1 | contig 12016 bp, 13 predicted proteins | sample eDN3rd37CBELigBY_FD_128871 | JGI IMG/M metagenome (GOLD analysis project Ga0180215, IMG submission 128871) | Enriched backyard soil microbial communities from Emeryville, California, USA - eDNA 3rd pass 37_C BE-Lig BY (version 2) (version 2) | ecosystem: Environmental > Terrestrial > Soil >...
CAGGCCCATGAGATCGGCGGCGATCACATCATGGTCTGGTGAATGCTTACCGTCATAACGTGGCGTTGGGGCTCGAAGTACAGCTCCGAGCATGTGTCTAAGCTAAAGGCGGGAGTAGCCCGCAATCTGACGATCCCGCATCGTTTCATCTGCATCACCGACCAGCCAGATACACCGGGCGATACGCTGCCGATCGAGGATGAGGGACTGCTGAGCGTTCGGGACGGCTGCTATGCGCGGCTGCGAATGTTCGACCCCGCGTGGCAGTTAAAGCATAGCATCGATCGGCTTGTGTGCCTCGATCTGGACATGGTGATTACGGGGCCTCTTGGTCCTCTGTTCGACCGACCCGAGCCGTTCATGATTCGGCATGGCGGGCATTGGAACCCATGCAAATTCAACGGCAGCGTCATGATGATCGCGCGGTGCGCGCGGCCGGAGATTTGGAAAGAGTTCACCGTCGAGAAGGCCGACAAGGTTGCTCATGAAGGCGGGGTCTGGCGTGGATCAGACCAGACCTGGATTGCACACATGGCCCCGGACGCTCCGGGGTGGACACACGCGGATGGAATTTACGGATACAAGAAACGAGGGTGGCCGGGATACCTGCCAGCCGATGCACGGATCGTCACCTTCAACGGTCATCGCGACCCGTCCCGACAGACAGAGCGCTGGGTTGCCCATCATTGGGCGGCATAACACGGTCCTCTACGTTCAGCCTGATCTTCGGGACGACAAGAAGGGGCTGATTAACTCGATCGCTCGTGGCTTCGACCTTGTATCAAACAGTGTCAAGGAACTGGCCGATCTACCGCCCGACATGGTCCCGGTGGTCGGGTGCCAGATGGAGCTTCGCGAAATTGAGGAAGAATGGCGCAGGGCAGGGCGCACGTTCGTCTATTGGGACAGGGGCTACCTCAACCGGGGCGGCAAGACGTGGCTCAAGCGGTCACGGGGGCCTGAATACTTTCGCTGGCACGTCAGCACATACCAGATGGATGGGCTCCATCCTTTGGCACGTGCGGATAGGTTCAAGCGCCTCGCTCTGGAGGTCAAGCCGTGGTGTCGGAACGGCAAGCGCATCATCATCGCGGCCCCGTCTGAGCACTACGAGAAGTTTCACCGCATCGAGGGGTGGGTTGAGAAGACCCTGCTCGCTGCGCAGAAGACCAAGCGCCCGGTGTCTGTTCGGAACAAGCGGTCGAGTGTGCCGCTGTGGCGTGAACTGCATGACGCATACTGCCTGATAACGCACGGTAGCGTGGCGGCTTTAGAGGCTCTTGTCTGGGGCATCCCGGTCATCGTCGATCCATCGTCTGCTGCTGCACCGGTCGGGCGCACAAGCATCGAGGACATCGATAACTTGGCCTATCCAGACCGGATGCCATGGCTGCATTCGATCGCCTACTCGCAATACACCGCTGACGAAATAGCGGACGGAACGATCTGGAGTTTGATTAGATGATCAGGGCTGGGAAGCTCGACCGGCGCATCTCCATTCTGGAACGCAACGTCTCTCAGAACGCAACCGGCGAAGAGATCATCGTCTGGAATCCGATTGCGACGGTGTGGGCTGAGAAGGTCGAGGCCAAGGGCGCCGAGCGGTTCGCTGCAACGCAGTTCATCGGCCATGCCGTGAAGACGTTCCGGTTTCGGTGGTCGAGCCAGGTTGAGGACGTAAGCACCTTGCACCGCATCTCGTTTGACGGCCGCGAGTTCGACGTCACGGACGTTCGGGAGGTCGGGCGACGGCAGGGCATAGAAGTTGACTGCTACGCCAGAAGCGAAGATCCGATGGATGCCTGATGAAGCAGTATTTCAAGTTCAACGTTTCAGGCGAGAAGGAACTGGCGCGGGTCTTCGAGGAACTGCCGAAATCGGTCGGGCACCAGGTTCTGCGGAACACGATCCGCAAGGCCGTGGTGCCCGTGCGGGAAACGGCCAAGGCCATCGTTCGGAAGGATGATAGGGAGCTTGATAGCTCGATCATCGTCTCCACAAAACTCAGCAGGCGTCAGCGACGGATATACGGCAAGCAGGGTGACGTTGTTGTCCATGTTGGACCTAGCCATCCGAAAGGCGCGCATGGTCATCTGGTCGAGTTCGGAACAGCCCCGCGCTATCACAAAAAGACCAAGAAGTTTGTGGGCGTCATGCCTGCCCTTCCGTTCATGCGCCCGGCATGGGACGCGACGAAAGATCGGGTACTTACCACGATGCGCGAAACGATATGGGCTGAAATTCTGAAGGCCGCACGTCGACTTCGGAAGCAGGCCATGGCGGGTAAGTTGAGCAAGAGCGCAACCCGTCATTTCGGGGGCTGACATGACCATTGGTGCCAGCCTGCGGAGCTTCCTTCTCGACGACAACGCGATCAGCGTTCTTGTCGGTGGCAATCGCATCTATCCGGTCAACCTGCCGCAGAACACCAAGGCATTGAGCTTACGCTACAGCCACATCAGCGGCGAGCGGATTGTTTCCAGCCGGCGTGATCTGGGGCTGGCATCGCCTCGCATCCAAATCGACGCATGGGGGCCGACCTACGAAGGCGTGGCTAACCTTGCGGACAAGGTGCTCGCACGGCTGAGCGCCTATCAAGGATACCTGAACCAAGACAGCCCTCCGTCCACCTTCTGCCAGGGCGCGTTCTTCGAAAGCGAGCGCTCCGGCTTCGAGGCGGAATCGAAGCTCTATTTCTTCAGCCGAGACTACTTCATCTGGTTCGAAGACGCGTTGGCGTAACCCAGCCCCACGGCCACCCGCCGGACTCTCCACATCACTGAAAGGATACGACTATGACCGTCGCACGGATCGGCCATGGCGTGCGCTTTATGCGCTCGGATGGCGCTAGCCCGCCCACGTTTGAAGACCTCGGAGAACTGCTTGAGCCCGCCGGCCCGAGCTTGAGCCGGGATGCCGTCGAGGCAACCCACGCAAGCAGCCCCGACAGGTATCGCGAGTTCATCTCCGGCCTGCGGGATGCCGGCGAGGCGACGGCTACCATTGCTCTCGACCCGAACGCTGGTGCGAGCACTTCGCACAAGAAGCTGATGGACGATTACGAGGACGACGACGCGGTGCCTTACCGTATCCTGTTCCCGAACGCCGAGGGTACGGCATTCGACTTCACCGGCTTCATCACGAACCTGGAACACGCCATGCCGATCGATGATCGGATGACACTGTCTCTGACCATCAAGATCAGTGGCAAGCCGACGCTCTCCAATACGGTGACGCCGTGACGGTGAACCCGTATCGTGGTGAAGCGGCGCTCGTCATCGGCGGCGAGGCGCATACGGTCTTTTTCGGCTGGGGCGGCATCGCTGCGCTTCGTTCGGAGTTCGGCGAGAACTTCGACGTGGCGATAACGCAGGCGATCGCAGCGCAAGACCTTGAGACCATCGCAAAGGTGCTCGCCGTTGGCCTTCGCCAGTCATGGCCCGGTGTCACTTCCGAAGCCATCATGGATGCGTCCCCGCCTATCGCCAAGAGCATCGAGGCGGTGATGCTGGCTTGGAAGCGCACCTTCCAAGGTGACGAGGAGGTGCGGGACGAGCCGGCCGAAAACCCTCGTCGAAAGCGGCGTCAGGCGACCCGATAGTCGAGGCCTACAAGGCGGCTACTTCCTTCGGGATGTCGGATAGCGAGTTCTGGCAGAGCACGCCGTACCTGACAAAGCTGTTCGTCGAAGGGGCGGTCGAGCGTGAGCGGCGCGGCTACCAGACCGCGATGTTCACCGCGTGGCACTCCGGCCTGTACTTCCGCATCAAGCGGATGCCGCCGTTGTCAAAAGCGATGCAGGCATTGGAAGGCCCGCAGAAAACGCGGCGGATGTCTCAAGAAGAAATGCTGAGCGTCATTGAACAGTGGACCGTCGCCTTTGGCGGCGAAGACAGACGCCGAGCGAACTGAGTGAAAACGCATGGCTGAACCAGTTGGCGCATTGAGGGTCGATGTTGCCGGTAACTCGGCAATGTTTGCGGCTGACATGGCGAAGGTCAGGGCGACCGTCAACTCGACCGCCATTCAGATGCAGCGCGCATTCCTTGACGTTGCACAAAAGGCGAATATTGCTGCCGCATCGATCATGCGCATGGGGTCCGTGGCCGGCATTGCCGCGTCGGTCGGAATCGCGGCCGTTGTCAAGCAGTCTGCGCAGGCCGGCGACGAGATAGCTAAGTCATCGAAACGTATCGGCGTTAGCGCTGAGAGATTCCAGGAACTGGCCTATGCAGCCAGTCTAGCGGGGGTGAAGCAGGAAGAATTCGCCACCAGCATGCAGAAGATGATGCAGCGGCTGGGCGCGGTTGGCAAGGAATCGGAGGGTATTCGAAACACCCTCGCAAAACTCGGTCTTAAACTCGAAGACCTTCGGCGAATGAAGCCGGACCAGGCGTTCACTTTGCTTCTGGACCGGATCGGCAAAATTAAAGATCCAACGATGCAGGCCGCGGCTGCCGTTGCGCTGTTCGAAGAAGCCGGCCTGAAACTAATTCCCCTGGCAAAGGCTGGAACGTCTGGTCTGCGTGCGATGGCCGAAGAGGCGCGCCGGTATGGGCTCGTCTTGTCGAACGAGACGATCAAGAAGACCGAAGAAGCTAACCAGGAATTAGACAAAATTGGCAAGGCTCTGCGGGCGGCTGGCATTAACATCGCTGCGGGGTTTCTACCGGCCATTCAGTCCATCCGCGAGATTATGACCTCGCAGGGGTTCCAAGACGGGATCAAGACTGTTGCCGCAGAGATGGGGAAGTTCGTCGAGTTCCTAGCCCGGAACAAAGACGCCATTATCGCGATCACGGCCGCGTGGGTGACGTTCAAGACCACAATGGCTGTTTCCAAAAACCCGCTGATGAGTGCGGGCGCTGGCGCTGCGGTGGGGTCGCTCGTGTTCCTATCGATGCGGGACGACATCCAGGCGGCTGAGCATGCCCTGGATAAGCTACTTGCGAAGCGGGAACGGATTGGCGGTGGAAAAGCAGATGTTGGGATTATCCCAGCCGAGTTGATCAAAGAGCGGGCGAACGCAGTCCTCCGACTGGAGGAATCATTTATTGGTCTGCAAAAGGTGGCGGAGCGTGGCGAGCCGTCTGTCACCAAGTTCTGGCAGGCCATGGCGGACCAGAGGGCTGCTGACCTGGAGCGGATTGACCGTCGTATCGACGGCATCAAGGCGCTCGATAAAGAGGTGGTTGCAGCACAGCAGAATTTGAAGGCCCTTCGGGAACAGGCTGGGTTGGCGGCTGAGCCGGTCCGACTTACGGTCAATAAACCTGCGGCGACTGGCGATCCGGACCTTCTTGCTGACCAAGAAGCAGCACGAAAGATGCTGGACGAACTGACCTTCAAGACCCGACTTGCACGCGGAGAGTTCTCGCAGTTCGCCGAAGGGTTCCCCGAGGCTGCGCGTGCAGCAGGGCTGTTCGGAACTAACTTAAAGCCCGCAGTAACAACCATCGCAGAATTGCCGCAGCATCTCAAAGATGTGAATGCGGAGATGGACAAGCTCAACCAAGCCAAGAAAATCGGCGAGATGATGAAGGGCGTCGCCGACGCAATCGGGAAAGCGTTCGAGGACGCGATCGTTGAAGGCAAGTCATTGAGCGAAGTGCTTCAGGCGCTCTACAAAGACCTGCTCCGGCTGCTCATTCGGAAGATGTTCACCGAACCGTTCGGCAACTTCCTGACGGCAGCCATTCCGAAGATGGCGAACGGCGGCCCTGTTCGTGCTGGAACGATGTACGAGGTTGGTGAGCGCGGTCGGGAAATGTTCGTCCCGCGCGTGGACGGACGGATCGTCAGCAATCAGGAACTGAAGTCCCTGCCGTCTGGTGGCGGTGGCATCACCTATGCCCCCGTCATCGACGCGCGCGGCGCGGATGTTGCTGCGGTTGCCCGCCTTGAACGTGTGCAGCGCGCCCAATTCGAAGAACTGAAGAAGATGCAGAAGGGCATGGCGTCCGCACAGCATCATCAGGCGTCTGGGGTATACCGGTGAGCGAACTCATCTACGTCCCGGCTTCGCTCCTCCGGTACCGATCGGTTGAGCCTGAGCTATCGGCGCGGGTCATCGCACCGGGTCTCTCGGGGGCAGGTGTCATCCCGAAGATGTCGGTTGACGGCGGTGGGCTTTGGACCATCGCGTTCGGGGAAATACAGCTTTCGACACCAGCACACCGGCAGGCGTGGCGTGCAATCAACGCGATGTGCGATGGCGGGGTGAACAAGCTCATCATCCCGTTCGTCGATCTCCCGCACCAGCCGTGGCCTATCGTTTCTGGTAAGCCGCTCACGTCCTACGACACCATCCCGCACGATGACGGTTCGTTGTTCTCCGATGGCTCTGGATATGTGCAGTCGGTGATCGACGCTGAGATCGTTACCTCTGCGGCTTTGCGTTCCACCTCGCTCCGTATCCGTATGAACTACAGCGGCGGCCTGATGGGCGGGGAGCACTTCTCGATTGAGCACCCGGTCATGTCGCACCGTATGTACCGGATTGGCAGGGTCGTCGAGCGGGACGATGGGGATTTCGACGTGGTGATACGGCCGCCGCTTCGGGAAGCCGTATCGGGTGGGGAGATACTGGACTTCGACGCGCCGAAGTCGATCTTCGAACCTGAAACGCCCGGCGGCCTGAATATCGGGACGGACATCATCGGCATGGCCCGGCCTTCGCCAATGCTGATCGAAGGCTTCACTTCCGAGATGCTGGCCTAGCATGTTGAACGATGCTGAGTATGCCGCCCTCGACGGCGGTTCGTACCGCATTGCCTATTTCTTCCGGCTGGCAACGACCCCGATTGTTCGCCTCTGGTGCGGCATCGGCAAGATCGAGCCGGGCGTAAACGCGATTGATGAGACGGGCGCTGTCTACGTTGGGTTCGGTGAGATCACCGACATCCCTGCCTTTCGACAATTGATCAATGGCCAAGCCGAACGTGTGGACTTCACGTTGTCCGGCGTGACGCCAGAAATCCTACAGGTCGCATCCGAAGCTGACGCCCCTGCGGTGAAGGGCAAGGACTGTGCAGTCGGCTTTGCTCTGATGGGCGACGACTGGCAACTGCTTGGCGCGGTCAAATGGATCAGGCGCTACACGGCCGATTTTCTCGGCATCTCGCAGACAGTTACCGAGAACGTGCAAGACCCGATCATGCGGACGGTCACGCTGTCAGTAGGCAGCCTCATGACCGGACGTCGCAGGCCGGGCCTCTCGTACTTCACGGATCAAGACCAGAAGCGCCGCTCGCCAACTGACAGGTTCTGCGAGCGCACGACGCTCTACACTCAAGAGAGACGGAAGAAGTGGCCGAAGGTCGGGGACTAGCCGAGTTCCTCGCCACGCTTGCCGGTCGCAAGTGGGAGTGGGGAAGGACTGACTGCCTGATGGTCCTCGCCGATTGGTTCGTCGTTCAACGGGGATGGGACCCGGTTGCTGAATGGCGCGGGACTTATTCGACAGAGGCTGAGTGCCTGCGAATCCTTGAACGCGAAGGCGGGATCGTCTCGCTGGTTGAGAAGATCGTTCACGGCATCTGCCCCCGCACCAACTCGCCGCAGGCCGGTGACATCGCAATCGTTCGAACACCGAAGATGACCGGCGCGATCTGCGTGTCGGAAAGCATGCGCGCAATCCTCACTACTGACATTGGGCTACTGATTGCGAATGAAAAAGAACTGCCGCTCGTGGCTGCGTGGAGGGTCTGAGTGATTATCGGCGACCCCAATATGCCGCAGCCCATGAAGATGCAGCGGCACCATCAGCCCGAGACAATCGGCCTAGCGATCCTGTCTGCGGTTGGCGTGACCAACGTGACGCTGTTCACGGTTGGCACAGCGACAGTCACGCTTGCTGCGGTCGTCGGCTACGTGGCTCTGACCGGCGTTCTCATCGGCCTGCAGATGCTTCTGCCCCGGCCGGGGATGCCGAAACAGGATGGATCGCAGGCTCTACGCCAGCCAATCCCGCCAAGGAACGGCGCCTATGGTCGCGTGCGCCTTGGTGGCTACTTCATGCTCTATGAGGCGACGAGCGACGGCATTTCCTACGACGTGATGGCGCTGGTGAGCGGTAGGATCGGCGGCATCGTCGGATACTATCTGCACGAGGATTTCGTCACTGTTAACGAGGACGGGATTGTTCAGCCATTCGAGGATGGCAGATACGGCGACAACCGGGTTCGCATCGAGACGCGCATTGGCCTCCCGACAGAGACGCATTATTCGCTCATCACTGATGTTCTGGAATCCGACATCTGGAGCGAGAACCATCGGGGCGATGGCATCGCAAGCGCGATGGTCCGGTGTTCAACACCGAAGACCGAGAAGATCCAGGAGATATTCCCGAGCGGCCTGCCAGAGCCGTCATTCGTCGTCGACGCCTATCCGGTGTGGGACCCGAGGGACAATGGAGGCTCTCCCGCTCAACTGAGGGAAGACCCGAACACATGGCAGGTATCGACTAACCCGGTCATCCAACTGATCGATTACCTCACGCATCCTGACCATGGGATGGCGCTTGATTACGACACGCTCATCGCGCCGGTCATTGATGAGTGGATGGAGGAAGCGGACCTCTGCGACGAGATCATCGCCCGCAAGGAAGGAACGCAGAAGCGCTATGAGTCCAACGGCTGGTGGACGTTCGACACGAAGCCGGAAAGCGTCATCGGCTCTCTTCTCGCCACCTGCGACGGGTGGCTAACCGAGAGAGGCGACGGGGCGCTTGCCCTCAAGATCGGGGTTTATCGAGCCCCTACTGACCCACGGAAGATCATCAAGGCGAAGCACATTCTCGCGTTCGCGGTGAACTATGGCGTCGCCGATGAGGAGCGCGTCAATGAAATCCCGATCACGTTCATCTCTCCGGAGCACCGCTACAAAGAAACTCAGGTAGACCCTTGGCGGGATGAGGCGGACATCTCCGAGTCCGGGGTCGTTAGATCGCAGGCGATCGATTTCAGTTGGGTGCAGTCGCACCCGCAAGCTCGCAGGCTTGCCAAGCGAACGATGGCACGGCTCAAGCCGACCATGCAGGGATCGTTCGTTACGACACTGTACGGTCTGGCAGTGTTGGGCGAGCGGTGGGTGAGGGTGCAATACCCGTTCGTGGCCGGTCTTGAGGACGCGATCGTCGAAATACAGAAGGCTGATGTAGACCTCATGTCTGGCCGCATCACCTTCGAGTGGGTGAAGATCGACCCTGACACGATTGACGCATGGGACCCGGCTACGGAGGAAGGCGACCCGCCGCCGGTCCCGGAGATTCTGGGTAACGTTGGCGTTCTTCCGCCCGAGAACATCGACGCGCAGTTCGCCGATGATGTGCTTGTCGTTGACTTTGACACGATGGCAAGCCCTGGCGGTCTGGTGTTCCGGTTCCGAGTTCGATACCGGCCCGTTGGTCAGGATGCGTGGACGACCACCAATATACTCGATGCCGAGGACATCGGCGGCGGACGGATGCGTATCAATGCCGGGACCGTGCCAGACACTCAAATTGAGGTGCAGGTCCAGACAGTAGCGCCTAGCGGGGCTAGCAGCGCATGGGCTCCTGAGCCTCCCGAGGAATTGTCAACTGGTGGAGCCATCCCCGGCTCACCGCTCGTTCCTACGGCAGAGGATCAAACCGGCGGCGTAGCGCGCATTAGCTGGATCAATCCGAACTCTCCGACGATGTACGCCGCACGGGTTTATCTCGGAACCAACCCGCCGCCCGATGGCGGGACCACGCTGGTCGCCGGGCCGCTCTACGGCGCTCCGAACCAGAACATGCTCATCGAGCACACGCCCGGTGCGGGATCGCACACCTATTGGGTGACGGCCGCGAATACGGCTGACCAAGAGTCGACCCCGGCCGGTCCTGCGAACGTCACCGTTACCTGAACTCACTGAAAATTTCGAGAAGGACAGCGCGCAATGGCGAAGCCTGCGAGCGAAGTATTTCGGCTGTACAAAACTGATGGGGTGCCGAGTTCCGGCGCGCACCCGATCAGCAAGCAGGACCAGCTCGACTGGGCGGCCGAGAAGGACCAGCAGGTAGACGACCTGCTGTCCGGTCAACAGTCGCTGCTGTCAGACGCGGTGCGCAAGACCGGCGCGAACGAACTCGCCGGCACCTACACCTTCACCAACCCGCCCGTTCTCCCCGCGCCGACAGCGGCGAACCATGCTGCGCGCAAGCAGGATATCGAAGTAGCCTCGACCGGCTACCAGACCAAGGATGCGGTCGATGCGGTGATCGCGTCCGCGCTGTCGGCATACACCTATGCCAATGGCACGGCGGGCGTCGGGGCGACCATCACGCTCAATGCGAACGGCGCGTTTCCGACGCAGGATGGCGTCACTGCGGGACTCAACAAGCGCTATCTGCTGACTGTTGGGTCGTCGGCAGCGCACAACGGCATCTACGTGCTGACGACGGTCGGGAGCGGTGCTGCACCTTACGTGCTCACGCGCGCAACCGATGCGGATACGGCTGCTGAACTGGCGCGCATGCGCGTTCGATCGCTTGGTGGCACAAGCTATGCCGGCAGGAGCTATGTGCTTAACCTACTCCAGAGTGACATCACCGTTGGCACGACGGAACTGAATTATGTGGTCGAGGGCGATTTCGCAGGGCTCGCGCCGCTGAGTTCGCCGGCATTCACAGACACGCCAACCGCGCCGACGCCAACGGCCGAGGACGACTCGACGAAGATCGCGACCACGGCCTTCGTTCGCAATCCCGCGAACATCCGGCTCGAAACGCAGCAGCACACTCCGGACCCGTTCCCAACGATCAAGATCAAGCCGCGGAAATACTGGTCGGCCGCCACGCGCAAGCTCGATGCGTGGCTGACGTATGCGGGGGCGAGCGATGGCAGTTATTACGACGCAGACGGCCAGATCGCTGTGGCGGGGTCAGGCGTCCCGCGCTTCTCCTGCGACCCGGACAACTATGGCCTGACCGGGCTCAAGATAGAGCCGGCGCGCACGAACCTCGTGACCTACTCGGAGGAAATGCACCGATCCGGGTACACCAAATCCAACGTGACCGTAACGACGGACGATGGCGTCGCGCCGGACGGCACAACGTCGGCAGAACTGTGTGTCGTGGACGCAGCATCTGGGGCACATACGGTCTATCGCAATGCGACAGGTCTGGTGTCAGGAGAAGCGTATTGTTCGTCGTGGCATATCAAACCGACGGGTATTTACACCAAGTATCGATTGCAGTGCGGCGATACCGGCGGGTCGAACTACGCCCGCGTTGAGTTCGACACGGATACGGGGCTGTTCGGTGATGTCACGCTCGCAGGAGCGGCGACGGGCGCCCGGGTCTACAAGGAGTACGTCAGGTCACATGGTTACTGGCGCCTTGGCCTGTCGGTGGAGGGTGTCGCGGAGACCACGCTACGATCCACGCTAAGCGTCCTCGATGAGGATGGAACCGCGTCGTTCACTGGCGATGGGACTAGTGGCTTCCACCTGTGGGGATTTCAGATCGAGGACGGTCACTCGATGACCTCCTATATCAAGACGGTAGCGTCGACCGTCACCCGCGCGGTCGGGACAACCACGTTCACCCCTGATTTTCTCAGCGCGGCGGCAGGCGTTATCTACTGGCGCGGGCGTGTGCGGCCGTCGTCATCGATTCAGACGTTGTGGTCAATCGATGACAACAGCGGCAACAACTCGCTCCTGATGCGGCTGGCGGCCAACAATCGGTTCGCCGTCATCGGATCGGTCGGCGGAGTAAGCCAGACGACAGTTACAGGGCCGCAGGCAGTCAACGACCCGGTAGACATAGCGGTTGCATTTGCCTACGGGCCTGACGGTTACCGGCTCGCGGTGACGGGCCAGGCGATCGGGCGCGCGGCCGGGTCTGCGGCGCCGACAGGACTCACGCATGGGCGGATCGGGACCGCTCGCGTCGTCGCAAACAACCCATCGGTCGCGGACCACTACGAGTTCGCTGTGTTCCCCGGTTACATGAGCGATTCAGATTTGCAGGTTCTCGTCGGTAGTACGC
>Ga0180215_1004681_pt1 | contig 12016 bp, 9 predicted proteins | sample eDN3rd37CBELigBY_FD_128871 | JGI IMG/M metagenome (GOLD analysis project Ga0180215, IMG submission 128871) | Enriched backyard soil microbial communities from Emeryville, California, USA - eDNA 3rd pass 37_C BE-Lig BY (version 2) (version 2) | ecosystem: Environmental > Terrestrial > Soil >...
ATGGGCCGGAATGACCAAGCCTTCATGCAATGCCTTCAGCAGTTCAGGCGACAATGTTGTAGCAGCCATTAAAATTTCCCCTTTCTCTCTTGGAAGCCTGTAGGCTTATTCCATGTCGCTCCGCCTTCTTGTACCCATTCGGCTGTCCAATCGAGCAATTGCTGCATGGACACTTCCGGATAGCCGAAGCGCTTGTGCGATTTCGATGCGTTATTCAGGAGCGCTTTTTCGGATTCAGCGCCTTCGAACAACGCTTCCTTGCCGAAGCGCTGCGCGAACTGCTCGGCAACCCAGCGCACGGACAATGTTTCAGGTCCTGTAATATTCATAATCGCCGGCGGGTTCGAGCATTCCGTCAAACAGCGAAGCGCCATCGAATTCGCGTCGCCCTGCCAAATAACGTTAGCATGCCCCATCGCAAGATTAATCGCACGCTGCTCATTAACCGCTTTCGCGATCTCAAGCAATACGCCGTAGCGCATATCGATCGCATAGTTCAGACGGTAGAACAGCATCGGCGTACCGTTTTTGTGCGAATGGTATTCAAAAATGCGCTCGCGTCCCAGTGTCGATTGCGCATACTCGCCGATTGGCTCAGGCGCTACTGATTCGTTGGCGCCGCCGCTGCCGTACGGCATGAATGGATAAATATTGCCGGATGAGAATACAACGATGCGTGAATCTTTGTACTTCTCCGATACGCGTCCAGGCAAGTAAGTGTTCATCGCCCAAGTGAAATGCTCCTTGCCTGTCGTGCCGAATTTATTGCCGGCCATGTAAATGACATTGGCCGTTTCCGGGAGTTGAAACAGCTCGTCGTCGTTCAGCAAATTGCAGGAGATCGTCTCAACGCCGGCCTCCTCGAGTTCGCGTCTTGCATCCTCGCTAGAAAAACGGGATACGCCGATGACACGTTTGTTCAAGCCGCCTTCATTGATCGCGTTTTTAGCCAAGCGAGCCAGGCTTGGGCCCATTTTGCCGCCTACGCCCAGTATAATAATGTCGCCTTCAACACGGGATAAATCCTGGATCAAAGCTTCGGAAGGCTGCGCTAATCGCGCTTCCAATTCTGCGATTGTCTTCATCTTGTTAGCTCCTCTCGATATATGAATCTACCTCCATGATAACGAGGGGGGAGATATAAAGACAAATCTTTTAATCGTCTTTAAATTTGCAAAAAAATGCTCTAAATCGCCGGAGTGTCCATAAGAAACGTGAACCGGTATATTTGCCTCGGCCTTCCCTTAGGCACTTTCTCAAGCCCGGCAATGTCAACCAAGCCGTTGTCAATCCACAGCAGCAGCAAGCGATGCGCGCTGCGCACCGTAATATCAAGCAGGGAGGCAATCTCATGCACCTTGTAGTCGTATTTGCTGTGCCGTGCCGTATTGGCAAGCAGCTTGCTCAAATAAGCGCTCGTCATGCCGGCGTCCTCCGCCCGTTTAATGAGTTCGGCATGCGTCGGCGACAGCACCGTCTGTACAGGATCTGACATTTCCAGCGGCCCGATCAGCGTTAAGTCCTCTCGCACGATAAAGCATGTGTTGCCCCCAGCCTCCTTCGACTTTCGAAGCGCCGATCTGGCGTTCATGCCCGCTTCATTCGCGGAAGTGCCGAAGCCTACGCCCAGGCTTAACGATACGCCGAAGCTAAGATTCGCGTCCTTGGCGAGCGGAATCGTTTTGTAGCCTCCCGTTTCGCGCTCGAAGATGCCCCTCGTCGTAAAAAACAAATATTCATTGCCGCCAACCGTCGTCAAATAACCGTCCAGCGACTCGACATAGCCAAGCACCATGCGATGAATATCAAGCTTCAGTTTTTGCACCTCATGCTCGCTCGTCCGGTTCATGACAAGCTTGCCGAAGTCGTCCACATTAATCATTCCAACTACGATCTGCGATTCTTTGCTTCTTCTGGATTCCGTCGAAAGTAGAGCGCGCTCCAGCGTCACGATCATATCCTGATCCGACGGCACCAGCCATTCGTTGGCGATTCCTACGCCCGATAACCGCTCGGCAACCTTCTGCACCCCGGTAATCGCGACCGAGCATGTTCCCGACGCCGCTTGGTTCTGGTGGAAGGCGAACAGCTTGTCCGGCTGCGCATGCGCCGGACCGCTGTAAACGACGACCTTCGTGCTTTCGATTTCCAAATCCTTCAGAGCCCGCATAACCATTGACTTGGTCAGCGTATCGACCGAAATGCCGCCGCTCAGCTTGCCGCTCTGCAGCGCGCGGAACAGCGTCTTATACAAGCCCGCGCCTGTCAATGGAACAAAGTGAACGGGAACGGCGGATTGCACGCTCTCCTTCACTTTGCGGTGCGCCTGAGCGCCGAACAGCAGCAGCACCTCAGCGGTGTCCATCAGCTCTTCGGCGGCGGCAGGCATCTCTTCCTCATCGCTAACATATCGCACAATCGGCTTAAACGTTGGAAATGCCGTAATAACCTTCAACAGCCTCTCAACGACAAAGGGAGCTCCTATAATGCCGATTTTGATTTGCATATTAGGAGAGCATTCCTTTGTAAACGCCAGGAACGGAACCTTCGATCACTGTCGCATTTGCTGATTTGGCATAAAACTCGGTTGGGCCGGCGCCGCCGATAACCGCATAGCCGTAGCCGTCCAGGCGCATCAATTCCAGCGTTTGCAGAAACAGCATTTTGCCGATGCCTCTTCCTCTTTCGTTCTCGTCTACGCCCGTAGGCCCAAAGAAGCCTTTGACGGTCGCATCATAGCACGCAAAGCCGAGCAGCTTTTTGTTCTCTACGGCGACTATACAGCTGATTGGCGAATTTGAGAAAGCAACTTCTACCTCGCTGCTCCAGCCTTTGGAGAAATGCTTCGCCGCCCATTCCGCTACAACGTGCTTCTCAGGGCCGATCGCGCGGCGGATCGTTACTCCCGTGCGCTGTTCGAATTGTCTTGTTGTTTCCGTCTCTGGCAGGTCATAAAGCTTAACTAGCATATCCGGCATTTTACATTCTCCTCTTATTTTGTATTATGATAGCCTTTCAGCTCATCACGCATAATTCCCATCAGCAGGCCTGAAGCGATTTCCGCAACGGTCCAGCCCGACTCGATAGCCCAAGGGCCCCAGCCGAAGTCGGCCGGCGAGCCGTATACCTCATTTTTGTCCACATCGAAAGCGCGCGCCCATGCGCCGTGAATAGTCGTATCGGCGCTGTGCAATTGGGCGTTCGCCATAAATAGCGCGTTTTCTCTCCATAGCCCCAGGAAATACTCGTCGCCCGTAACGAAATAAGCTTGAATGAACGAAAGCGGCAGCCAGTTGTTCGAATAGAGTAAATCAACGATAGGATCGCCGTTGCTCGCCAGCAGCGAGCTTTCGCCTTCGCCCACCTCGTTCCGCATCGAAGCTTTGTAGCCGCTGTCCCACTCGATATAAGAGCCGGACTCGTGTTTGAACGCTTGCAGCTCCTTCGTCACCCGGTACAGCCAATCCTTATATTTGGCATCGCCGGTCGCTTCATAGATCCAGCTGAGCGGCAGAATGAGGCGGCAGTATTCCTGCGTCTCGCTCTGCTCCCTCGTCGTGTCCGGGTAAACGGCAAGTATAGCGTCCATCCCTTTGCGCGCCGCTTCAATAAAGCTTTCCTCGCCGCCAAGCTTATATGCAAGGCAAAGCGCAGCGTAATAAAAGGCGTTGTAATGCGCGCTCGGCAAATTGCCTGGCTTCTCTTGCAGCTCTTTGACCGACGCCTCCGATGTTAGATTGATATTGTCTGTCCGGAATAAGCGGGTGCCGTCAGAGCCCGTCGTCTCGACTAAAAACCGGAGCGCATCGAACGTTTTCTCCAGCTTATCCTTGCTTTCAGTATACAGATTAATAAGAAGCTGCGGAATGACAGCGCGCGCGACATCGTCCTGGTAGCAAACGCCCCAGGCCTCGTCCGTCCAGCGCATCATGCCATGCAGATGGCTTCCGTCCATACAAATATAATTGTCGTACAAATAGTCAAGCAAATTGCCCGCCACCTGCAAGTCGCGCTCATCGCCGTCCAGCCTGTAATACAAATAAAAAGGAAGTGCGGCTTCGCCGATGCAATCGGCGCGTCTAATGACATTCATCCGCTGCTTGCCGTCAGCATCGATATCGGTGCTGTAGCCTTCAAGGATGCCTGTCTTTCCTTCCTCGCTCAGTACGCCGCCATTGTTCAGCCAGCCCATCGCCAGCTCTGCGCTTGCAGCAATCTGCCCGTCGGCGCTCTTTAAGCTGTCAACAACGCCTGTCTCATAGGAGAATGCGATATTGTCCAGCGGTTGTTGCGTATCAAACAGCCAGTTCAAAATAAATTGGACTACGCTAGATATGCGCGCCTTAGGTGCGTAACGCGCCTTGATGAAGTTGCTCAAACGGAACGAGCTGATAAGCAGATTGCTTGGCGTATCAAACCAGAGCGCTCTGTCGCTTATGTTGTCGCAGAAATCATCCGCAAGCTCAATACGGTCATGCGCATGAATTTTTGTAAATTGCAAAATAGGCTTGCCGTGCGAGCACGCAATGTCATGCGGCTTAATGCGGGTGCCGCATTGATCGTCGATCAGCATGCCCGTTTCAAGCCCTTCGATCGGCGTATCCTCCGAGCAGTACACCAAGCGCCAAAATCTTGTCGTCTCCGGCTGGGCGGCGTACACATGGCCGATGCTGCCGACGAATTCGGCAAATACCCGCTTACCCTTCGCAATCTGCTCTTCTACCTTCATGCGTTCCTTCGCCTTGAACATAAGCGGCAAATTCGATGTTCCGCCTAAAATGGCAATCGCATCGTACTCGTTCAAATCAGTCTCGGGAACATCCTCCGGTGCAATGACTTCCACAAGCCCGTTCCAATCCTTTAGCAGTTGAAGCAAATCGCTGCTGTCACGCGTAATTATGATTACTTTTTGATGCTGCGACATGTTGCAGGTCCTCCTAATCAGATACGCCTAGAATTATGGATCAAGATGATGTTAGAAAACGCTGTCTTACCCAAATACTAACCGTTATCGATGAAGCCGTCAATCAAAAATCGCCCGCATAAAAGATCGTTATGAGCAAATAAATGATCAAAAAAATCAAATTATGACGAATGATGATAGTTTAAGGATTGTATATGAAATTTTCGCATACAATTGGCTGGTTGGCGGGATCAGCGGCAAAATGTATATGTAATTTCGCATACGATTGGCTGGTTAGCGGGGCCAGCGGCAAAATGTATATGAAAATTCGCATACAATTGGCTAGTTGGTAGGGCCAGCGTCCAAATGTATATGAAATCTCGCATACAATTGGCTGGTTAGCGGGGCCAGCGTCCAAATGTATTTGAAATTTCGCATACAATTGGTTGGCTAGCGGGGCTGTTCGCACGCATTCTGAGTCCGCTTTTGTCTCCAAACCGCGACTTTCGCATAAATAACGGGACCGCGAGCCGCATGCACTCAAGTTGTTAGCGGCTAGTTCTGGGGAATGAGCTAAATAAGTGGAGCCGGAGCGCGCAGAACGATGCCTGCCTCCATTAGCGCCGCTCTAATATGCCGGGCATGCCGCGCCGCATAAGGCCCATCGCCATGCAGGCAGATCGTCTCCGCCTTCACCGGGATCGCCTCGCCGGCCGGGGTGAGCGCCTTTCCTTCCGCGGCCATGATAACGGCCTGCCGGGCTGCGAGCTCCGGGCTTTCGATCGTTGCGCCGGGCTCGCTGCGCGGCGTCAATCGTCCGTTCGCGGCATAGGCGCGGTCGGCGAACACCTCCGATACCGCTCTCAGCCCATTTCGCTGCGCAGCCTCCAGCAGTATGCCGCCCGCCCCGCCGTATATATGCAGGCGCGGATCGACGGCATGAGCGGCACGGACGATCGCCTCCGCAATTTCGGCATCGTTGTCCGCCATATGATAGAGCGCGCCATGCGGCTTAACATGGCTCAGACTTCCTCCCGCCGCGAGCACGAATGCGCGCAGCGCGCCTATCTGATAGAGCGCAAGCTCATACACTTCCTGCGGCGTAACTGCCAGCTCGCGCCGGCCGAAGCCCAGCCTGTCGGGCAGCCCGGGATGAGCGCCGATTGCCGCACCCGCCGCGAGCGACTTTTCAACGGCCGCCCGCATCGTATGCGGATCGCCGGCATGAAAGCCGCACGCAATGTTGACGCTCGTCACAACCTGAAGCAGCTCGTCGTCCTGCCCGAATGAATAGATGCCATAGCCTTCGCCAAAATCACAGTTCAAATCGATCGTCTTCTCGCCCGCCATTCCTATTCAGCCTCCTTCATAATTACGGCTTGCGGCAGCGGATAGCCGCCGCAAGCCCGCGCATTTCCCGCTCGCGCTGCAGCAGCAGACGCTGCGCGCGAGCGACTTCGACAGGCTGAAACCGGATAGCGTCGCCCGGTTTCGCCTGCGCCAGCAGCGGCATGTCGACCGCAGCGACATGCGCGATTTTGGGATAGCCGCCGGTCGTCTGGCAGTCGGCGGCCAGCACGATCGGCCCGGCGCCATGCGGCACCTGTACGGCGCCGGGCATTAGCCCGTGCGAGCGCAGCTCCGCGCGGGCCTCGCGTACAAGCGGGGTGCCTGCCAAGCGGCACCCCATCCGGTCGCTGCCCTGAGCGACGATATACCGCTCCCGATACAGCGCTGTACGGGCAGCTTCGCTGAACTGCCCGTACTCGCTCCCCGGCATCGCGCGCAGCACGATGCCGTCATCGCCGGCGCCGCCCGCGTAAGCGACCGGCGGCGCGAACCAGGGCGCGGCCGCCCACAGCGCGGGGCGGTCGGCCCTCTCTGCGGCGGCGCATTGCTGCGCCAGCGCCGCTGTCCAAGCGGCTGCCCATGGCGATGGGGCAGCCGCACCTCCCGCGACGCCGCATGGGATGGCGTCGCCGGCCGCGATGCGCCGCCCGGCGATGCCGCCGATCGCGGCGCGCGCGTCCGTGCTGCGGCTGCCCATGACGATGGGCACGCCGATGCCGCCTGCGACCGCGACATAGGCGCGGCAGCCGCTTCGCGCCATGCCGAAGCGAAGCCGCGCGCCGCGGCGCAGAAGGACCGGCCGCCACAGAGGCAGCGGCTCGCCGTCAATATGCGCGCCCATGTCGGCGCCGCATACCGCGACTAGCAGCTCTTCCCTCGCCTCCAGCTCGGGACCTGCCAGCGTCAGCTCCAGGCAGGCTGCCCCCGCTTCATTGCCGACGAGCATATTGGCAACGTGCAACGCATAGCTGTCCATCGCGCCGCCCGTTGTCACCCCGTCACGCCTATAGCCGGGGCGTCCTGCATCCTGCACGGTCGTCGCCAGTCCGGGCTTATGGACGAGCAGCGCTCCTTCCGCCGCCGTGCTTGTATGTACTTGCGCTTGATCCCGCCTGTTGGCAATCGCTGCGATTGACGATTTGTCCTCGTCAAGAGCATCTAGTTCATCGCTCCGACCGCCGGCAAGACGCTCGTATTCCGCCTCGCTAATCGCCGCAAACCGGATGCGGTCTCCCGCGCGCAGCAGTGAAGGGCTGCTTCGCAGCGGATCGAACAGCTTCAGCGGCGTGCGGCCGATCAATTGCCAGCCGCCCGGCGACACAATCGGATAGACGCCGGTCTGCGCGCCTCCGATCGCAACCGAGCCAGCCGGCACTCGCAAGGCAGGCACAGCCTTGCGCGGCTGCGCAATACGATCCGCCATGCCTGACAAATACGGAAAGCCGGGCATGAAGCCGATCATTGCCGTCTCGTATTCCGCCGAAGCATGACTTTCGATCAGTTGCTGGACGGACATCGACGCATGCGCTGCAGCTTCCGCCAAATCCGGGCCGTGCTTTCCGCCGTAGCATACCGGAATTTCAACGACTCTCGGGAGCGGAAGCTCGTACCGGTTTGTGCCGATGCGATCCACCGCTGCTCTTAAGAGCCGTTCCGCCGCATGATACGGCGCTTCGTCATCGCGGGCAGCGATGCCCGCGGCAAACGACAAATCATAAATGACGGTAACTGTCGTATAAGCAGGCACCAGCTCCTCAATCCAATCGAAGCGCATGCTCTCCAGCCCGCTTGCGATCATCGCCATTTCCCGCCAAGCATCCTCCTCATCCGCGTCCCGCTTAGATATGACAAGCGCCCGTTCGCCTAACGGCACGAATTCATAGCCCTTCACTCGAACCAGCCTCCCCTTGGTATTTATTCCAAGCCATTCTTTCGGCCTCTATGTAGATCGATTTTGACATAGCGGCGAGCCCCATTGCAACAATCATTCGCTGGCATTTTTCGCAGGCATAGGCTTCATTCATTGAACTGCCATAACGAATCCGCGTTGCCGCTTTATATCCACGCTCCGTTTTGGTTTTGTTGGAACAGTATGGTACACTTGAGCTGAACTGGCATTTTTAACAATCGAGGAGGTCGTATTCATTTGGCAAAACAGACTAGCGCCATCGTTCAGCAATCGTTGCAGGCTTTAATGAGTGAACCGACTTTTTTACCCAATATACCCGAGGAGTCGCGCAGCCAGGCTTTTCAATCGCTGGCCGCCATTTTGTCGACGCCGAACAAGGTTCACAAGGCTTTCCTTCGCATTACGCTTGAGGACGGCAGCGTCGTAAGAATTCCCGCCTTCCGGATTCAGCATAACGACACGCTCGGCCCTTACAAAGGCGGCATACGGTTCCATGAATCCGTCAACGAGGAGGAGGTCACGAATCTCGCCGCCCTCATGACGCTTAAAAACGCTCTGCATGAAGTGCCTTTCGGCGGCGGCAAAGGCGGCGTCGGCATCAATCCGCGCCAATATTCGGCAAGAGAGCTGTACCGCATTTGCAAAAAATACGTTCAATATTTTTCCGATATAATTGGTCCCGACAAAGATATTCCCGCTCCCGATATGGGAACGAGCGAGCGGGAAATGGACTGGATGATGGCAGAGTATAAGAGCACGCATCCCGGCCAGCCTTATTTGGGCAGCTTTACCGGCAAAAGCGTCATCAACGGCGGCTCGCTCGGCAGAAGAGAGGCGACAGGCAAAGGCGTTTATTTCGTCTTCCGCTACATGCTTTACAATTATGCGAAGCAAAATGCCAGCCTGCTTGCAAGCAGCGGCAACGCTAACGCAAGCACCGTGCTGGCGCTCGCCGACAAGCAGCTTACGATAGCCGTTCAAGGATTCGGCAATGTCGGCTCCGTTTCTGCGCTGGAGGCGGACAGATGCCCTTATTTGAACAACAAAATCGTAGCGGTCAGCGACCGGAACGTTACGCTTTACGACAGCAACGGCCTGTCCATTCCTACTTTAATCGAATACGCGGCCAACAACCGCGGCGATCTCCCTTCGACGGAGGAGGAGCTGCGCGAGTTGGGCTTGTCCGCTGCCATCATGGATCGCGAGGCCATCCTTTATTTGGATACCGACGTGCTTATGCTTGCCGCTTTAGAGGATCAAGTGCGCAAGGATAACGCCGACAAAATAAAAGCTAAACTGATCGTCGAAGGAGCGAACGCTCCTGTCACCGGCGAGGCGGACGAGATGCTGACGGAGCGAGGCATTGTCATCATTCCCGATATTTTGGCCAATGCGGGCGGCGTAATCGTTTCCTATTTCGAATGGCTGCAGGGCCGCGAGACGCAATTTTATTCGGAGGCGCAAGTGTACGAGCTGCTGCACGGCAAAATGGAAAAAACGATGCAAAGCTTGCTGCCCGACTATTTCTCGCAAACCTTTACACTGCGCCAAGAATGCTATAATCATGCCATTATGAAGCTTTCCACCGTGCTGTATAAGCAGGGCAAGCTGTTCTAACCTAAGACCGAGCAAGCAAAAACAAGGCTATTCCGAGGTTCGTCCGCATGGACGAAAGGGAATAGCCTTGTTTGTTTAATCGACATACCGATTTATGACCTCAACAAGCAAATCGTTGAGCAGCTTCACTTCATACTCGCCGACAGCCGGCTCCAGATGCGAATTGCCGATGCCGCTGTCATCGGTCAGGAACAAATATGTTCCGCCTGTGGCAGCCGCCATAAACCGCAGCAAATATTCCGTATCGACATTTACGCCGCTTGAAGCGACCGGGATGATTCGAATCCCTTCGGAAGCGGCGTCGCCTATGAGGCGATGCATCTCGTCGATGATCTGCGGATCGGAGTGCGGCGGCGCGTCCAGCACGAGAAACAGAAGCCGAGCGCGCGCATCGCTGCTCCATTTATGCTCATGAATCGCATTGCGCAGCGCTTGATCGACAGCTTCCGGGTAATCCCCGCCGCCCCGCGCCTCCTGCGCCGTAATTTGGCCGATAACGTCATCCACCTTTGTCGTAAACGGAAATGGCCGGACGACATATTCGTCATGTTTATCGCGATAAAAATTTGCGCTAAGCCGGATGTTCAGCCCGTTCGCATGCTCTTTGGCTACCCGGGCCACGACATCCTTCAGCTCCGCGCCTAAATAATTGAGTTCATCCTCCATCGACCCGGTCGTGTCGACGACAAACATAATATCGACATTGTCCGACCGCTCTTTTCCGTTCTTCAGATCGATCTTCAGCGCGCCCTGCCCTTTCATATCGATCTGGCTTATCGTTTTGCTCTCATTGTTATAATGAACCTTAACCTCGTAAGCGGTCTCCTGCGCCCTCGCGCCGTTATCAAACAATGCCGCGAACAGATACGCCTTCCCATCCCCGTTCGTCCGCGCTGTCCATACGGTCTGGCCGTTGTCGACCAGTTGCACCTCAGCATCCTCTACAGCCCGCCCATTCGAGGATACGATCACCTCCAAACGATGGAACGGATGAATCGACCACGCCTTCATGCTGCTGTCGCCTTCATGCGTATTAAGCAAATTGCCGAACCGCTCCCAAGCAGCCAAATCATCCCATTCGCCCGCGGTCAATTGCCCTGCCTGAACTTCCACGCCAGTAGTATTGTAAGACCTTTTCCCCTCGTTGCTCGAAGTCCGCGACGGCTCTCTCTCTGCTAAAGCCCGATCGCCGCTCTCTCCAAGCGAAGGTGCGGAGGAGCCGGCTTCTCCGTTTCCTGCAGCCTTATCCGAGCTGGAGTGATTCGCGCCAGAGCAAGCGCTGACGGCAAGCATCGCTGCCAGCAGCAGCGGCAATACAGTCGTCCGCCATCTGGCACTCCATTTCGGAACCGAAATAATCCGCCCCTTTTTCATTCCAACAGCCCCTTTATTTTCTATTTTCCCTTATGACGCAGCCGGCTCCGTAATTGTTGCATTATTAAAGCACACCGCTTAAAATCGATAGCATGCAGCTTGCGCTCTGCCTGCAACAGCCGACAGAGCGAGAGAGGAGAACGAAACAACGTTATGGAAACATTCGAACTGGATGCGATCGAGCTTGACTACCATGGACAAGCGATTAAGCTCAATTTTGATGATGCTGTTCTAGTCATTGTAACGGAATACGGCGACCGGCTCTGGTATGTCGATATTAACGGAGTGCGTAACGATGGATTGCTGACCGATTTCAACCGTCAGGAGGATATCCGCATCAGCATGAATGCAGCGTCTTCCAAAGGGGCGCTAAGCTTCAGCGGCATCGGCTACCTTCATCCCAATGAGCCCAATCAAGCAGCCGCTATACGCGGCGACGGCGAACTGCTCATGCAGCCGCATTCCCGGTAACCGCTCTAAGCCACACAAAAAAGCAAGCCTCGGAAACGTCCGCTAGCGGATCATTTCTTGAAGCTTGCTTTTTTAATCTATCTTTTATTTATTTATTTTGAAACGAGATTTCCGGCGTTGTCAAACGGTCATAGAAATCAACGCATTTATCCTTGTCAGCGGACGAACGGAGTGCCATCGCCGAACGCGGATGCTCATCCAATACGCCTGTGATCATGTATGGAATGATATAACCCCATTCTTCCTTCTCGCGGAGAGGAATCATGTAGTTCTCGATCATATCAAGCACCGGGCGAAGATTATATTTCGTGTTAGGCAAGTGAGCGACCAGCAGCTCCGTGTTGCAGTTGCCTGCAGCGCGTCCCATGCCGTATACGGATGCATCTAGCAAT
>Ga0180215_1004682_pt1 | contig 12014 bp, 10 predicted proteins | sample eDN3rd37CBELigBY_FD_128871 | JGI IMG/M metagenome (GOLD analysis project Ga0180215, IMG submission 128871) | Enriched backyard soil microbial communities from Emeryville, California, USA - eDNA 3rd pass 37_C BE-Lig BY (version 2) (version 2) | ecosystem: Environmental > Terrestrial > Soil >...
GATCTGGACGCTGGAAGACTCGATGAAACGGTGCATCCATTCGCCCAGACGGTAAACACAGGGGATGTTCGTATTACAACTCGATATCTAGAAAACAATGTACTTTCTGCCTTGTTCGGTACGATCCACGAGGCGGGTCATGGTATCTACGAACAGCAAATTAACCCAAAGTTAGAGGGAACCGTCTTATGCGCGGGTACTTCATTTGGGATTCATGAATCACAGTCTCGCTTTTTAGAAAATATGGTGGGACGAAGTGAAGCCTTTTGGCAGTATTTTTTGCCAAAGTTAAAGGAATTTTTCCCAACTCAGCTTCATAACGTTGAATTACAAGAATTTTACGAGGCAATTAATACGGTTCATCCCTCTTTTATACGTGTGGAAGCAGATGAACTTACGTATAATCTTCACATTATGCTTCGGTATGAAATTGAGAAGGAATTGTTTGAAGGCAAACTAGAGGTAAGTGAACTCCCAGCTGTTTGGAATAAGAAAATGGAAGAGTTTTTAGGAATTGTCCCTCCAACAGATACATTAGGTGTTCTTCAGGATGTTCATTGGTCATTCGGTGGCTTTGGTTACTTCCCGTCGTATTCGTTAGGAAATCTGTATGCGGCACAACTATTAAAAACGATGAAAAAAGAACTTCCGGAATTTGACCAATACTTAGAAACTGGTAATTTACAGCCACTCATGAGTTGGTTAAAGGAAAAGATTCATCAGCATGGAAGCTTGTATACTCCTAATGAGTTAATTGTTTCTGTGACAGGCGAGCAACTAAATGCCGCTCATTTAGTCGAATATCTTGAAGAAAAATATAGTCGAGTGTATCAGCTGTAGATGATAGAAGGGTGTGCCAAATCAAGAGTGTTTACCACTTTCAGGCACACCCTCTTTTAAGGAGAGATACCAATGCTTAAGATCAAAAGATTTAAAGATTGTGAGATTTCAGAAGCAGTAGAGGCATGGAATATTGGCTTTGAGGGATATTATTTTGATTTAACGATGACTACCGAAAAATTTATGGCTAGAATGGCTTCTGAGGGACTATCTGATGAGTTGTCCGTTGTTGCCTTTTGGAATGATAAACCAGTCGGATTAATTGTAAATGGAATCAGAGAGTTTCAAGAAGAATTAATTGGCTGGAATGGAGGAACCGCAGTCAACAAGGACTACCGAAGCAAAGGAATCGGCAGAAGAATGCTCGAAGCCACTTTAGATATTCTTGAAGAAAATAACGTGAAAGTGTCGACGCTAGAGGCTATAAGCGAAAATAAAGGCGCCATTGCTCTCTATCAATCTCTTGGGTACGACATTATTGACCACCTCGAATGCTTAGAAAAAAAGGAAGGTCAAATACCAGCTGTCTCGTCAAACGTTTTTCAAATTAAGAGAGTTTCACCTGAAGAAGTCGGCAATCTATCGTTCTATCAAGGAAAAAATCCTTGGCAAACCCACTGGCAAAGCGTCATGGATGGGGAAGCGTTGATTGCTGAAGATACCTTTGGAAATGCCATCGGATATGCTTACTTCCGTAAAATTTTTTCAGAGGAAGGAATTCATACGGGTACTACCCTGTATCAATGTGAAGCAGATCGAAGCAGAAGGGATCAAAAAGAAGTCATTCAGTTTCTATTAGCAGAAGCTTTTCATACTCCCACTGACCACATTCGTCTCTATGTACCTAACCTGCCAACATTAAGTAGTTCCATTACTCATAGACTATTAAAAGATATGGGATTTGAACCCATTGTTCATCTTGTTTACATGAAACAAATCTTAAATTAACAATCCGCGACCTTACTCTGCAAGATGAGTAAGGTTTTTTTATGATCATTAATGAATTGTTCCTCTCTTTTCCTACATTTCGTAAAGGATCGTTAATAGTTTTGACATATCTCCTCGATATGATAATAACAAGCCCAGGATATAGCAGCCTCAGCCGAAAGAGAATCCTTGGAATTCCCCCCTCCATTGAATAACTCATAAAAAGAGGCTGCGAATCCGGTTAATAGGGAGAGGAGGTGTAGTTGATTGAAAAAGTTAAAGTGGCTGCTTTTCTTCCTTTTACTTGCAGTTGCTTTTAGTTTAGGAGTCTATACAGCTCCCTATCTAAACGGAACAACACAATGGGTTCAATCCTTGCCAAATGTAAGTAACTGGAATGTAAATTATAATCCACTACCGTTTTTAATGGCACTTAGTATGTCAACGATACTTACAATCATTAAAATTGTTACTGCGTTCATCGGATGGCTCCTTTGGAGTAAAACGAAAAAGCTGAATTTAGTTAAGATCTCAGGTTTACTATTGTTCGCTTTTTCTGTCATTTCCTTATTACCCATGTTATTTGCAGTAGGGATTATTGGATTAGCTTTATTTTTCGTAACAAAAAGTAGAAAAAGAACCATAATGGAATGAATTTGAGGAGGAACTACGAAATGGGATTATTTAAACGATTAAAAACGATCGCAACTGCAGACTTACATGATGTACTAGACCGAATGGAAGATCCAATTGTGATGCTCAAGCAGCATCTTCGTGAAATGGAACAGGATATTGCCAAAGGTGAAGAAGCTTTAGCTAAACAATTGTTTTTCGAGAAGAAACAAGAAGCTCAATTAAATGAAACTAAAGCATTAATTGAAAAAAGAGTGGGACAAGCTGAAATAGCGGTTAAAAAAGGGGACGACGAAACAGCAAAACAATTAATCTTAGATAAAATTGAACTAGAAAAGAAGGAACAGGTTTATGCTTCACAGCTTGAAGCTCTCTCTCAACAAACAAAGAAACTAGTTCAGCAAATTGAAGATTATAAGCATAAATATAAGGAATTAAAAAATAAGCAGCAGCTTCTTATTTCAAGAGCTCATGTGGCAAAAGTGACTGAATCCATTGAACAATCATTTGCGACTTTTACTCCTGGCAGTGCCGTGAAGGGATTTGAACGTGCTGAGGAGAAGATTCTTGCTCTTGAAGCAAAATCAAAGGCAAGAGAACTGTTTCATCCGTCCGTTGACTTAAATAAAGTATATGACTACGAGCTCGAAGAACAGGTCCAAAAAGAATTAGAAAAGATTAAGAACAACTAATACGAACACTTTGATCACTCCTTAACAAAAAGTATTCCGAAAAAATAATTTATTTAATTATTGAATTTTCAGAAAACAAATGTTATTATAGAAAAAAGGTTAAGGAGTGATTTCCAATGGAAAAGTATTTGCTAAATTCACCACAACAACCAACTGAAGAACAATTATCGTCAGCCGCAGATATGGTCATCCGACAAGCACTACTTGATTATCGAAAAGATAAGTTAAGAAAGGAAATTGATGATTCCTTAGCCACGAGAAATAAAGATGAGTTTTTCCGATTAACAGACGAATTAAAAAACTTAATGTAAGTAAAAATTAATCGACCACACATTTGTGTGGTTTTTGTTTTTTATACGATATTCGATTTGCATTGGCGTATAATGGATATAAATAGAAAATATTACATACATAAGGAGTTGTCTTTTCCTATGACTACCTATACGTCTCGAGAGCAAGTCCCCACTCAAGAAAAGTGGAATTTAGACGATATTTATCCCGATTTAGCATCATGGGAGAACGATTTTAAGCAAGTCGAAGAAATGACGAGTGAATTAAAAACTTTTGATGGCAAGATTCAGAATGGTGCTAGCCTCTTTCAATTTTTACAGAAAAAAGAAGAGCTTTCCTACAAATTCAATCATTTATACGCTTACAGCATGCTGAAGGTGGATGAAGACACTCGTGTGACAGAGTCTCAAAGCTACCTCGAACGAATGAAGAGCTTAGGTATTAAAGTAAGTTCCTCTACGTCATTTTTTATGCCTTATCTCTTGAGTTTAGAAGAGAAGGACTTAAAGGCCTTTATTGAGGAAGAAAAGGGCTTAAGTTACTTTGAAGAGGATTTACTAGAATCATTTCGTTACAAGCCGCATGTTTTATCTAAGGAAAAAGAAGAGCTTGTTTCACAGCTTGGAGAGGCTTTTTCCGCACCAAGTACCATCTTTGGAATGATCAACAATGCGGATATAAAGTTTGGAGAAGTGACACAGGAGGACGGGACAAAGGTCGAGCTTACACGTGGCTTATACTCAAAATTGATTGAAGATGAGAACCGTCAGACGAGAAAAGAAGCGTATAAAGCTTACTACGAACCTTACATTCAGCTAAAAAATACAATAGCTTCTACACTATCCAATTCTATAAAAAACAATGTGACGATGTCGAAGCTTCGTAATTATCCATCTGCACTTGATAAATCATTGTTTGGAGATAATGTTCCGAAAGAAGTATACGATAATTTAATTATGTCAACAAAACAACATATTGCACCAATGCATCGTTACAATTCCATTCGGAGGGAAAAGTTAAATCTCGATGAACTTCGAGCCTATGACTTAAGCGTTCCGATCGTAAGTGGTGTGAAAATGGACATTTCGTACGAAGAGGCATATGAAACGATGCTAAAAGCACTAGCTCCACTTGGAAGTGATTATATTGAAACATTAAAAACATTTAAGGATTCTCGCTACATTGACGTTCGTGAGACAAAAGGGAAGCGGTCTGGTGCATATAATCTAGGAATTTATGGAGTTCACCCATATATATTATTAAACCATCAAGATGATTTGGATAGCATGTTCACGCTCGTCCATGAATGCGGGCATGGTGTTCATAGTAAATTGAGTGCGGAGCATCAACCGCAAATTTCAGCAAGATACAGTATTTTCGTAGCCGAAGTAGCTTCTACCGTAAACGAAGTACTTTTAATCAATTATTTACTACAACACGAAACGAATCCTGATATTCGAAAGCATCTTTTAAATCATTTTATTGATCAATTTAAAGGAACCTTTTTTACTCAGGTCATGTTTGCGGAATTTGAGAAAAAGACACATGAAATGGCGGAACAGGGGATTCCTTTAACCGTTGATGTTTTTAACTCAACTTATGAACAGCTATTCCGGGAATATAATGGAGAAGAGCTTATTTTTGACGAGGAAGTAAAGTACGGTTGGTCCCGAATTCCTCATTTTTATCGACCGTTTTACGTGTATAAATATGCGACTGGCTACGCATCTGCCATCCATATTGCCTCGAATCTATTGTCTGGTGATGAAAAGATCCTTGAGTCTTATTTGAAGTTTTTACAAAGCGGTAGTTCTGATTATCCACTAGAGCTTTTAAAGAAAACCGGTGTGGATCTGACGAATAGTGAACCAATCGAATCAGCAATGAAAAAGTTTTCAGAGCTTGTGGACGAATTTGCTAGCTTATAGATCTCGTTTTAGACTACCTTTTTAATATTGGACATCAAAAGGACGAACCAAGTCGGTTCGTCCTCGATTTTTATTCAATAGTATCAATTGATAGCTTTTTCACTGGTAGAAAGTCCTCACCAGAATCCAAATACGTGATAGATACTTTGTCTCCACGCTCTAAGTAGATCGCTAGAGGGTTATTTTCTGACGATACAGTATAATTCTGTTGATTGTTAAGCAGGAAGGATACAACCGTATAATCTCCAATTCGCTCCTTATAAACTCGAAGCACTTCACCACTCGTTTCCATTTCTTCTGCCTTTGAGGTTCCATTCAATGTGCTACCTTCTCGTTGTAGAGCTACCTTGTATTTTTTTAGCGCATCATTAGGAGTTTCTGCATACGATGATATTTCAGGATTTGCTGCTGAAACGATAAAATAATTTTGAAGAAAACCATTGGAATCAAGAACAGGAGTGAGCCAGCTTGCTTCTCCATAGAAATTGTAGAGAACAGGCATTTCTCCATCCCATTTTTTCTCGATAAATTTCTTATCGATAATTTCAAGAGCTCCTCGAGAATCCATATACGATTCCTCTAAATTTCCAGTGTAAAAGGTGGCTTTTCCGGTCCGAGCATTAGTTAACGAGTACCCCAGCATGGAATCTACTCCTTCTTTCGGACTCGTAAAATCAGTAAAGTAGTACATCACACCATTCTCATCAAAAATTGGGCTTACATTGGCCTCCGTACCTTCATCGGAAGGCAACTTCACATCTGATTTTCCAAATAAGCTATTCCAAAAACCATGTACAAAATTGCCATAATAACTATTTTGTAAACTCACAGCTTCAGGTGAGACAGACCCATCAAGAAACGCTGGTGCTGACTCTAGATCAAACGCTTCTGTTTTTCCAGTGGAGGGATCGACAAGAACGATTCCTTCCGCTTTAAAACCGTTTCGCGCCGTGACAAAACTTCCATACGTTCGAATAAAATAAGGTTTTCCATCATCATCTATTTCAAGCTGCACATCACCATAGAATATGTTCTTTGGATAGTTAAGACGAATATGACGTTCTAGGTTCTTTTGAAAATACGAAGATGGAGTGTACTTCATACTTGATTGAACAAATTTAGGATTCGCTGAGGAATCTGTTGCACTTAAGGTAAAATAACCCGGTGTTTCCTCGCCCTTAAACCACTTGAAAAAGCCTGAGAACTCAACAGGAGCAATATAGACAAATTGTCCATTTACTTTCTGTATTTGTAAATTTCCGAGTTCATAGTAACTCGTATTGGGAACCTGTCCAAAAGCCTTTCTCATTTTATTTCTAGCAAATTGGGGAGGAACACTCGCTGGAGTCACACTTTCATCAAAGGCCGGGATCTCCACCTTTTCGTCCATTTTGGAAAGCTCATACTTCTCATCGGCATTGAACACAAAGGCAGATAAAAAATAAATTCCAATGCCAAGTGCTATGAGGGAGATGATTCCTTTCAACTTTCGCTCCATTCCTTTTGAAACGATTGTTCCTCCAACTGACACCAATAGTATTAAAGCCCAAAGAGTGCTGATGTTTTGATCAATTTTTGTGAGATAAAAGAAGCCGAACACAATCAAAACAAGAATCGTTGTAAACGCCACTGTAATACCCGTTACCTTCGTTTCTTTTGTCATTTTAGAAAAAGGGATAAGTAGAATGCTCGAAATAATCCCTGCAAGAAGTGAAAATATAAAAATGTTTCCCATTAGTAAGCTCCTTTCGACGATTTTGTATGTTTTACGGGTGTGGTAGGGCATTTGTTTCATGTTTTTAAATATTGTAATAGGCTTGTAATATTTTTACCAAAATCTGAAACTTTTTATCTTCGAATTCGTCTAATAGGTATGGAGTTATTTTTAGGGGGGAGTCATTTGAAAAAGAGAGTTTTTACCGTTTTATCACTGCTCTTCGTTATTATTGTTGTTAGTTTTTCACGTTTTTTAGATGTTGGTGCAAATGTTACAGCCAATCAGGAATCATCACCAAGTGTAAGCCATGATGTTCCAAAAAGAGCAGATGTCTCCCTAGGAAAAACAATTGATCATGAGTCGGCTTTTTTAGTAGCTTCCGAAGAGGTAGAGGTAATGGAAGTGGTAGCGGTTGTTTCAGAACCATCTGAAGAAACCACAGAGGTCGTGAGCAAAGGGGAAGAAGCTCTTGTTCCGGATTCAATCGAGTTGTTTGGATCAACATATGAGAAAGTTACAGATGAAAAATTTTCTGTTTATATAAATGTAGCGAGTGAATTAGGGGCAGGTTTTTATGCCATTCCAAATAGCGATGTTTTTGCGATGGTAAAGAATGGGGAAGTTCTATTTCAGATGTCTACCGGAATTAAAGCTGTTCCAATGACAAATGTAGAATTATTGGTTCGCATTTTTGAAAAAACCGGAGAGTTTAACTTAGTAGGTCCTATCGTCGACGATATACGAAAAGTTGCATCGACAGGGGAAACGATTAGTGTAGAAGGTGAGAACTACACCGGATATAGCGTATTTATTCAGGACGAATGGATTCTCGTATCGTTCTAATCAAATAAAAGGGCCGCCTAAATGGGTGGCTTTTTTCATTGAAAAAGGATTTTTGCCTCCGCATGTCAAGCAGCCTATCCATATCTCATCCAGGGGGGAGTGGATGGGAATAAAATCTTGTTATTCCATTCCTTATATACCCTAACAAATTTAAATAAAACCCATAATGAAAAAATCCATCACGCAACTGTCCACCTCAGACGGACAAAAACGGCATTTCTGTCCACGAGCGGTGTCAGACACCCTAAAAAAACACTTCCCCCACATTTGTCCACGAAGGGTGTCTGTCACCCTTTTTTGATCGTTTGTTTGACCATTTGGTGGCCCAGTACGGCTATTCCCGCTGCGATGATCGCGTTAATTACCCCTGTGTAGGAAAAACCCCAAGCAATTACTCCGAATACAAGGGAAAATCCTAACAAGACCCAAATAATTGACCAGTTCGGTACGCTAGGTGTACGTTTAAGTGCAAATCCAAGTACCCAGAGAGCTGGGACCAGCATATAGTAATTTTCATTTAAAAAGGATGCTAAATCCATTTTCTCACCTCCTAATTATGCTACTAACATGATATGAAGGCTTGTCGGTGTTGGTTTGCATTCATGTCCTCTAAATAAAAAATTATTATTTCAAAACCTGTCCAAATCAGTAGATCGATAATATATAAAAGGTAGAAGGTTACAAGGGATAAAGAACACCTCCACCTTCATATTCAAAAAGAAAGGAGCTGAGGCTAGTGGAACAGCTTATCGCGTTCATTAGTGATGTTGGATTTCCGATTGTAGTGACTTTATATTTGCTTCATCGAGTAGAAGCAAAGTTAGATGCAGTGGTTCAATCCATCCAAAGTCTACCTGACCGAATTCGTGAATTCACTTAGCGTTAATTTTCTTAACTTTCTAAATTTTATAGACAATACAGGTCAGATTTTATTGACAGAAATAGGCGATGATGCTAAATTTAGGGTAACCGTTCTGCACCGTGTTAGAGTTTTTGTACTTCTTTGTTCCACGTTTGGATGCGTAATGTTTGCAAATGCTATACGTTGTAAATGGTAAATTTAAGGCATGGCTTTTAACAGCCATTAGGAGGATTTTGAGATGAAAAACGGAAAAGTAAAATGGTTCAATGCTGAAAAAGGTTTCGGTTTTATCGAAGCTGAAGACGGTAACGACGTATTCGTTCATTACTCTGCCATCCAAGCTGAAGGCTTCAAAACACTAGAAGAAGGTCAAGAAGTAACTTTTGAAGTAGTAGAAGGTGCACGTGGACCTCAAGCTGCTAACGTAACAAAAAAATAAATCCTATAACCTTTCAAGCAGTTTAACCACTTGCGGTTAAGCTGCTTTTTTATTTTACTGAAAAGATGAACTTACAAAAATATGTAAAGAAAAACGAATGCACGTTCTGTTATAATAGGGAAATATACTAAACAAACGAGGTGGAAGGTTTGAAATTTATTCATACAGCGGACTGGCATTTAGGAAAGCTTGTCCACGGTATATATATGACGGACGACCAGAAAGAAGTATTAAATCAATTTATTCAAGTGGTTGCTGAGGAACAGCCGGATGCGGTTGTGATTGCAGGAGACCTTTACGATCGCTCTGTTCCACCAACAGAAGCGGTTGAGCTACTCGACCAAGTATTGTTCGAAATCAATGTAGGACTAAACATACCTGTCGTAGCCATAGCTGGGAATCATGATAGTGCCGAACGTTTATCCTTTGGAACCTCCTGGTATCGAAATAGCCAATTGTACTTAACAGGTAAACCAGAAGCGAACTTTCAACCTGTTCAAATTAATGGGGTGAACTTTTACTGTGTCCCCTATGCAGAGCCTGGCATTATTCGACAATTATTAAATGAGGACAGCATTCATAGCCATCAGGAAGCAATGAAGAGAATCATTGGAAAAATAGAGGAGCAGTTAGACCCGAACACACCAAATGTATTCGTCGGACATGCCTTCGTATTAGGGGGAGAGTCAACGGATTCAGAACGGTCCTTATCTGTTGGAGGATCCGGGTGTGTCACTCAGGATTTATTTTCTCCATTTCAGTATACAGCCTTAGGTCATTTGCACAGTCCTGATGCAATTAAGCATGATAGAATCTTCTATTCTGGTTCTCTATTAAAATATTCCTTCTCAGAAGCAAAGCAAAAGAAATCCATTCAGATCGTAGAAATGGATGAAAAAGGTGATTTTACAATTCGTTACCGTTCGTTAACACCAAAACAGGACATGCGTGAACTCGTTGGATACTTAGATGAACTATTGGATACGAGCTTTTACGAAAAACAAAAGGTCGATGATTATTTAAGTATTACGTTACTAGACGAAGGGGCATTACTTGATCCAATCGGAAAGCTTCGCCATGTCTATCCAAATGTTCTTCACTTAGAAAGACAGACCGTGCTAAAGGATATGAAAGAAAAGAAATTACTCACTTCAATCGGACAGGAAAGAAAATCGGAACTGGACCTGTTTGAACAGTTTTATAAAGAAATGACTTCAGAAGAATTCTCGCCTGAAAAGAAAAGGATTATGGCAGGGGTCATCGAGAGTGTCTTAAAGGAGGAACAATAACATGAGACCTTTGAAGCTTACGATGCAGGCATTTGGACCTTACTCTCGCACAGAGGTGATTGACTTTTCCGAGCTTGGAAACCGAACAATGTTTGTTATCTCCGGAAAAACCGGATCAGGGAAAACAACCATTTTTGACGGAATTAGCTATGCGATCTATGGAAAAGCGAGTGGTGAAGATCGGAATGGACCAGAGCTTCGAAGCCAATTTGCCGATAACGATACACTAACAGAGGTATCATTAGAATTTCGTCTTCGTGGCAAAACGTATGAGATTAGTCGTTCTCCTCAACAGGAAAAGAAAAAGTCGCGTGGTGATGGGGTTACCTCTATCGGCGCAAAAGCAGAGTTATATGTATACGATGAGGATGGAACGAAGCAAATCATTGCATCGAATGTTCGTGATGTGGATGAAAAAATCAAACAAATCATGTTGATTGACAGCAATCAGTTCCGCCAAATCATTATGATTCCTCAAGGCGAATTTAGAAAGCTATTAACCTCTGACAGCAAGGAAAAAGAAGCTATCCTACAACGCTTATTCCATACGCAGCTGTATAAGAGAATTGAGGAAAAGTTAAAAGAAGAAGCAGCTTCTTTAAAAGCAGCAGTAGAACAACAGCTTGCCGACCGTAACCTTGCGATTCGAAAAATTCACGCCTTGTTTACAGAGAATTTGAAAGAGTACATGGAAGCGGGCAGCACAAATGATCTTGTCATTGTTCCGGCATTAATAGATGAAATTCAAGCAATGGCAGAGCAAATCACTTTATTTGAAAAGGAAATTACGGAAAGAGATCAGCTGCGTCAAGTAGAACAAAAAAAGCTTTATGATGCAGAAGCAATTATTAAACAGTTCGAAGCAAAGGAGACAGCACTTCAGAAAAAGCTCCACCTTGAAAACCAAAAGGAATTGTTTGAGAAAAAAAGGGATGACGTAGAATTAGGAAAAAAAGCGATATTGTTGCTACAGCAAGAGCAATTATGTGCTAGGTTAAAAAAAGAACTGACCACTTATGAAGCTCAAGCGAACGACCTGCAATTAAAGCAAAAGATGTTGTTGGATCAAGTGCAAAAACTAGAAGAAGCATGGCAAGCAGAAAAAGAGAAAGAACAGGAAAGAAAAGCATTAGAGGAAGGTATTCACAAGCTAAGGTTATTAAAAGAAGATATACACTCTTATGCAAAGCTTGAAGCTGAAATTTGCGACCTTCAACTAAAATGGAAAAATCTTGAAGAGGAAAAGGTAGCAGCGGAAAAAAAGGGAACAGATATTGACCATCGTCTTCGATTATTCACAGAGAAAAAAGAAGAAATAGATGCAAGCAAACTTGTTTTTCTAGAAAACAAAAGCCTACTTGACGAGTTAAAGCGTGAAGCAGATTTAATTTCTACTCTAGAAAAACAGAGGGAAAGCTTGTTGATTCTAGAAGAGAAATTCAATCGAAAAAAAGCGGAGTTTGAGCGGACAACTGCTCGCTACTTGGATTCCAAATCTCTCGTTGAAGAACTAGAAAACAGATGGATGCATGGACAAGCTTCCATACTAGCCA
>Ga0180215_1004684_pt1 | contig 12008 bp, 10 predicted proteins | sample eDN3rd37CBELigBY_FD_128871 | JGI IMG/M metagenome (GOLD analysis project Ga0180215, IMG submission 128871) | Enriched backyard soil microbial communities from Emeryville, California, USA - eDNA 3rd pass 37_C BE-Lig BY (version 2) (version 2) | ecosystem: Environmental > Terrestrial > Soil >...
CAGGAAATACCGTATCTGCTGAAGTTACGATGAGACGGGTATGCATTTTTACCACCGTCCACTCTTTGGAAACAAAAGCCCAATCGCATAATCCAGCAGGTAATTTAATATGGGTGGCATCAATAATCCGTAATTTTCCGATCCCTCCGTCCAAACCTGTGGAATCGTTCGTGAGAGTGTAAACTTTGGCGATGAGGCGACTGAAGATTTCTTGAACCCATTCGGTAGGAAGATCATTTAGTCTACGACTTAATTGAGATCCGCTAATACTAGTTAATTCAAGGAATTCTCGTAATTTCTTATGGGCACGAAGTTTTTCTTCCATGTCCGCATAAGAATTCCACTCATCTAACTGGGCAGCCACAACAATTTTAGTAACGATTCAGTGATCGCTGACGATGAATCGCTTTCGCGCCTCACCTTTGAAAAGCATTCCTGTAGTGCGTTAATTTCTGGTTTGAAATAAAAGGAGCACCTCCGTATGATGGGTAATATAGATGTTCACCACAAACATTTATACCCAAACAAGGAGGCGCTCTTATTTATGAAGTTTAAACTTTCTCAAATAACAAATCAACGTATTTTAAATATTACCACTACCCACCTTGTCGTAGGAATTGACATTGCCAAGGAAACCCATGTTGCTAGGGCTGTGAATTTTAGAGGGATTGAGTTAGGAAGGCATCTCTCCTTCTCAAATGATGCGAAGGGGTTTGAGCAGTTATTAGCCTGGATCAGAAAACTACAGAACCAACACTCACTAGACAAGGTGATCATTGGGATGGAACCGACAGGTCATTATTGATTTAATCTTGCTTATTGGCTGGTGGATAAAGTAGTAGAAACAGCTGTGGTTGACCCTTTCAAAGTTAAAAAGAATAAAGAGAACAGGGATAATTCTCAAACGAAAAACGACATCAAGGATGCTCTTGTCATTGCCGACATGATAAAAAACGGTTACTATTCCTCCGTCCGTCTTGCAACAGGTACTCATAAGTCATTACGGGTACTCATGACTTCTCGATCATTTATCCAGAAAAATTTGTTGAGTGTTCAAAACCAGATTATCCGCTGGATCGATATCTACTTTCCTGAATACCGAAATGTATTTAAAGATTTATGCTGTCGCACATCCCTTGTAACACTACGACTTTTTCCCACACCAGATGACGTGTTGAAGTATACTCCTGAAGAAATTCAGAGCGGTTGGAAAAAACATATGAAACGCGCAGAGGGATTAGCTCGCGCCCAAACACTGCTCAATCAGGCACAACATTCGGTGGGAGAAAGAGAGGCCTTGGAGGAAGCGAAGCTCTTTCTGATGCAGCTTTTAGACCAGTATAAACAGATGTCTAAACAACTGGAAGAAATAGAAACAAAGGCACTCTCATTCCTGGAATTGATTCCTTACGCTAAGCGCATGCTCGCCATTAAAGGGATTAAATCCAACGCGGTGGCAGGGATTTTAGCAGAAGCGGGAGATCTGAGTCAATATCAACACGGGAATCAGCTTCTACGCCATGCGGGATTGCATTTATGCGAGGACAGTTCGGGAAAGCATAAGGGGCAGATTGTCCTCTCTAAACGTGGACGTCCGCGTCTTCGTAAGCTACTTTATATGGCGGTCCTAAGTTTGGTTTCCAATAACCCAGAGTTTAAACAATTACACGAGCATAACGTGAAAGTAAAGAAAATGAAGGGAACAAACTCTATACTAAAATTATGTGGAAAGTTAGCACGAATTCTTGTAGCGATGGCTAAACGAGGAGAGGCTTATCAACCAGAAAAAATACCAACCTTAGCTCCAGCAGCCTAAAAGAAGAGACGTTCCCCATAGATTAGCGTTTGCAAAATAGAAGCTACGCGCTTCACTTGTTCCCCCCTTGGAAACACTCGGAACCTTTGGTTTCTCGGATTCCTTTGGGGCTATGAGTATTGCGGACAGATTGAGCCGGCTATGCGGAGTTTTGAGCCACTGTTTGCGGACAATAAAGCCAGTGAATGCGGAGAAGAGAGCCGTTGGCTATTAAAAATGGGGTGAGCAGCAATTGAAATGGTTTTATCCTAATTTCAATGGCTGCCGATTCTATCTAAATCGTTTATCTTCTAATTGTTCGTCTATAATCTCAATTGCCCAACGGACAAGTTCATCAAAATCTAAATCCTCTTCCTCATCCCATACACAAGTAGTCAGTAACCTTTCTACTATTTTCATCATCACTTCTTCCGGTAAATATCTGTGAAAGAAATACTTAGCTATACGGTTTTCAACTTCTGTCGGGATCATCTTCCCACCACCAATCCATGACGTTCTCTCATTGATACTTCACCATCGACTAGAATCTTATAGGAATCATGCACTATGCGGTCAAGAATCGCATCTGCTATCTGTGCTTGTCCCAACTTAGAGTGCCACCCTTCTGGTGAGAATTGGGAACAGAATATAGTTGAAGTCCTCTTTATTCTTGATTCAATAATTTCTAAAACGTGAAGGGCATGCTCCTCCGAGAGCTCGGTTAATAACCATTCATCAAGTATTAATAGATCGATTTTCTTATATTTTTGGATGATTTTACGGAAGCTACCATCGGCTTCATACTTAGCGACAGCTAGTTCATCAAGCAATTCTGGCAATCTGATATACTTTACATTGTAAAATTGGCGACAGGCATGAATGCCAAAGGCATTGGATATCCACGTTTTTCCGTTCCCTGATGCACCCATTAAAATAATGTTATGGTGGTTTTGTATATAATTCCCTGTCGCTAGCTCCAATATTAATTTTTTATCCAAGTTGCGATCGGGATGATACTCTATGTCTTCAATAGCTGCCATAGGATCTTCAAAGTTTGCCTGTTTAATCAACCTTTCCAATCTATTTGATTTTCGACGGTCAAACTCATAGTCTACTAAAAGATTAAATCGATCATCGAAATCCATATCTTGATAGTCTTTGTTCTGGCTTTGTTGCTGATATAATTCTGCCATTGCACCCATTTTCATTTCGGTTAATTTACGTAATGTTTCTTGATTCATTATTTGTTGTCCCCTCCAAAGTATTTAGCGCCACGGGTAAAGCCATGGTCATTATTATTGATTCGATGATTATCAACATTCGATTTTTGCTCACGCTTTTTTCGCCTATCCAATATCCCTTTTAAAACGGGAAGGGTCGGATTTGTTGATATTTCAAGCAATGTATGTGTTGCGGTCTCGAGTTCATCCCTTGTGTGCTTGGTTGATAAGTTCCTTAAAGCACTAAGGATGTTTAATGCCTTCTTTTCCGCATTCGTTTCTAGGATATAAGAGACAAACCGCGCCATGGAGGGCCCCATTGTTTCTGCCCATTTACGATTGTTTTCAGGGTTATGCTCAAGGTATAGTCTATGAGTATCTGGCATGTGATCCCTATTCGTAGAAAACTGTCCGACTTCTCCAATTAACCGTTTATGGGATGCAATTCGCGCTTCCTTAAAGTAAACTTCAATTAGGTCAGTGGTCAGCCGAACATCGACTTGTTCACGGACATAATCATATGGGACGGAATAATACATTCGTTCAACTTGGATGTGGTAGTTCAGTTGAACTTTTGCTGTTTTCCATTCCGCAAGTTTGTAACGTGTTTGGGGAAGCTGTTGAAGGTGGGATTTCTCCTCTTCCTCAAACACCTTTTTACGTGAACCGGGACGTTTCTGAAAATCAATCGTATTGATTTCTTCCAGCTTTTCATGGATTCTTTGATTTAAATCCTCTATGTGAAAACATTGATAGTTTCTTAACGAGGCGATGATCTGTCGTGAAATGTACCCAACAGCTCCTTCGACACTAGGCTTATCCTTTGGTTTTCGAACCCGGCTCGGCACGACAACTATACGGTAGTAATCTGCCATTTCTCGATAGGCTTCATTAAGGAGCGGTTCGACCCGGAATGGCTTAATAACCCCCGTTTTTAGATTGTCTGGAACCAAAGTTTCAGGAACACCACCAAAATATTCGAATGCATGGATATGGGCCAGAAGCCAGTTTGGTGACTTCATATCTAAAAACGCCTCAACGTAACTTAACTGGCTGTATGGCAAAGCCGCAATGAAAACATATGCCGGAATCTTTTCCCCGGTGGAACGATCAAAAATATGCAGTGTGGATCCAGCCCAATCCACTTCCATGATTTCACCCGGTTTTCTGTGAATTGGCATCGTTAATTTATATTTTTTCGCGTACTTCCCATAATTTTCACAAAAAGTCCTGTAGGCATAGGGGACTTTTCCACCTTCACGAGCTTCTACCGCATACTCATGATGCAATAAAGCCAAGGTGACATTCTTTTTTTGCAGCTCCTTATGCACCTTCTCCCAATCAACTGAGAAGTACCCCTTTTCGCTAGCCTGTTTCTCCGGAAAAAGAAATTCCTCCAACCATCGATTGGTCATGGTATCGTTCAAACTTTCTATGCCAAGCTTCTTGGCACGTCGAATGACCTCAGCGACTGTATTCCTAGAGTGACCGGCACTAGAACTGATTGTTCTTTGACTGATCCCATCAAAATACAGTTCAAGGATTTTACGACAATTAACCACAAAAAAACCTCCTGTATAATATTGTCATGCATTTTTGCATGCATTTTTTATTATACAAGAGGTTTTTTAATTTATAGTGCCGGCTCTCTTCTCCGCATTCACTGGCTTTATTGTCCGCAAATAGTGGTTTAAAACTCCGCACATGTGGCTCATTTCATATGCAATAATCAGGCTACGGCCACTACCACCATAAAAGAAACGAAACATCTTAAAAAGTATTGCACATTTAACGTTAGTTGGCTTGTTCGCAGGATTTCAGACAAAGAAAGCACGAGAGGACCGAGGTGTCAGACCCCAAGGGCTATTGACCCGTTAGCAAAAGCAAAATCGGCCTCCACCCTTGGATAGATGTAACGAAGGAATGAAAGGGCTATGACCCGTTGAGACATGGGAGGGAAAATTACCAAGGGCAAAACGGAGCAGAGTGCAGCATAATTGGTAGTAATTGGGAATCTGATCAGTTCCCCTATACCTACTAGCCCTTTTTTTGCCCGAAAGGCCCTTAAACAATCTTCGTTCTTTATTCAAGGATTAGAGATCCTGCGAACAAGCGAGAAAACGTGAGAAAAATCAATCATACGGAGGGAGGGTCAGACCCCATCTCTGAAACAGGAGTTTCATGAGATGAAAAAAGTATTATTATTCCTTGCCGTTTTTCTCATTCTATTTCAATCTTTATCGTTGTCCGGGTATAAACAATATGTCCCAACCACCACGCTTACTGGATGGTTGGGATGTTTTTATTTTTGTTTCTTTAATGGAACGAATTTACCACTGAAGACGTGTCTTTATAGATAAAGCGCTTATTTCCTTCGTAGAGTTTTTAAATTCCTGCTGTTGAATTCTCCATAAAGTCGATTAAGGTGATATTAATTACTTTTTTGTGGTGAAAAAATTCTTAAAAAAAATTAAGGAATTTCGAAAAAAAAAGAGGGAATTTTCAAAGAAGTGTAGAAATAATATTCTAAAAATAAGTAATAATTTTAATATACAGTCTATAATTAAGGAGAACGGAGGGAGCAGCTATGAAAGTAACATTAAAAGATATTGCTGAAATCGTGAACGTTTCGATCTCCACAGTATCGAGAGTTTTAAATGAAGAGCCTAGTTTCATTCAAGATGAAACTCATCTGCGAATTATCCAAGTAGCCGAGGATTTGGGTTACCGTCGGCTGAAAAAAATAGAGCAAAAAAACAGGAAAATTTCAGAGAAACAAATTGGAATTGTCCTAAACAAAATGAAGGATAAGTATCAAGATCCTTATTTCTCTGAAGTGATTTATGGAATTGAACGTGAGCTGTTAGATCAAGGATACGTTTTAAAGTTCACCTATGATTCACAGGATTTGGAAAATGTGAACTTTAAGGAAGAACGGCAGGAAGGTGAGTTTGGAGTTCTATGCATCGGACCGATGGACAATCAATTAATTGAACGGATTTCTAAAGATGTCCCCTATGTCCTGTCGGTGGGGGGGGCACCAGAATTAGATATTGATTATGTTACCGTAAACTTTCAGAAGTCTGCTAAACTCGGAGTCCAACATTTGTTAAATCTAGAACATCGCGAAATTGCCTTTATTGGAGGAGGTTCTGTTGGGTCGGGAATAGCGATGGAGTATGAACCGCGGTATATCGGATATATGGAAGCACTATCCTCTGCAGGACTTTCACTCTTCCCAGAGTTTATTGGTAATGGTTTCTTTACAATTCGTGGAGGTTACCAAGCAATGATAAGTATCCTATCCCAAGGAAAGAAGCCAACAGCTCTGTTTACAGCAAGTGATCAAATGGCCTTTGGAGCATATAAAGCAATTCAAGAACATGGGCTATCCATTCCTGATGATATCGCGGTGGTATCCTTTGATGATATAGAAATGTCGCAATTTGTTCATCCGCCACTTACCACTGTTCGAGTTCACAAGGAGGAACTCGGGAGGATAGGTGTCAAGATGCTAATCCAAAGAATGGAAGAACAGCTTCATCTCCCATTAACCAGTTACCTGTCAACAAAGCTTATCATTCGGGAAAGCTGTGGTTCCAAACTGGACCAGATTGAAAGGGGGGATGGCAAGCAAGTATATGGTAATGAAAGAACAACAGGATTTAGATGAAGTTTCTTTTGATATTTTCTAAAAAGGTAGGGGAAAAACGTGAAAAAATCCATTCGAAAAATGATGTATGGAGGAATTACCGCGATTCTCGCGATGTTCATGGTTGTTGGATGTGCGGCAACACCAGAAAGTAATAGCTCCTCAGCCCCAGTTAAAGAAGGAGAGCAAAAGCCTGCGGCAACAGGTGGCGAGAGCCAAGCAAAAGAAACCATTGAGTTTGTTTATTGGGCTGCAGCGGGTGGTGAAGAAGAAGGGTTTAAGAGTGTGGTTGCGGACTTCGAAGCGAAATATCCCGATATTAAAGTAAATGCTCAACAAGTGCCACCTCCAAGTAAAGGTGATTATTATACCAAAATTCAAACTAGAATTGCAGGGGATGACGCTCCAGATGTATTCCGTGTTCAATATCAAAAGATTGGTGAATTCGCTAGCCAAGAGGCGCTTTTAGATGTGACTGATGTGTTTGCACCAGAAAAAGATCAATACAACAGCAGCCTTATAACCGCCGTTACCTATAACGACAAGATTTTTGGACTGCCTCATCATACAGATACACTAGCAGTTTTCTACAATAAGACATATCTAGACAAGCTGGGAATAAAGCCACCGGAAAAGATGGAGGAAGCTTGGACATGGGAAGAATTTTTAGATGTTGCTAAGAAATTGCAGGATGAGAAGCTCGCTACATACGGTGTTGCTTTTAACTGGAAAGATACCTCTGCCTATCGCTCCCTTCCGTTCTTCTTCCAAAACGGAGCATCACTTATTTCAGATGATTTACAGCAGGGGAATGTACAAACACCAGAAGCAATTGAAACCTTTACCTTCCTCCAAGACATGTTCAATAACTATATGTCTCAAGGAAATAGTATGAAGGGAAGCGATGATGTAAATTTGTTGTTTACAACAGGAAAAGCTGGCCTCTTGATCAGCGGGAATTGGATGATTCCGAAATGGGAAGAGGAAATGAAGGATTATGAGTGGGGAGTTACCTATATGCCCATGAAAAAATCCTCAGCTTCTGACCTAGGTGGAAATGCTTTAGCTGCTCCAGTCAATACGAAGCATCCTGAAGCAGCCAAGAAATTCCTCGCTTTTATGGGGGAGAAGGAAACCATGAAAAAGTTTATTGAGATGGGACTTTTCCTTCCAGGACGTACAGATATCGAAGGGCCGTTTAATTATATGGTAAAAGAACCTGCTCTTCTTGATAAATTTATTGAACAGTCTACAACGGTGCCAGAAGCTATGGCAAAAACGGTTACCTTAACGCAATTTGCTAAGATTAACCAGTCATTGGCAGATGGATTAGAAGGTCTGTTTATGCAAGGAATTTCACCTGAGGATACTGCGAAAACATTGAATGAACAAATTAATCAAATTTTAAGCGGAAAATAAACGCGGATACGAGGGGGATAACAGTGTCAAGTTTAGCTAGCTGGTATCAAAAAAGAGCGATAAAAATCGCACCATACCTCTTTATTGCGCCCAATATTATCCTTTTTCTCGTCTTTATGATAATCCCAATTTTGTTCACTTTTTATATAAGTTTTCACAAGTGGACCATCTTGGGAAAGCCGGAGTTTACGGGTCTTGAAAACTATGTCGATATGTTTACAGATAAGGTGTTTTGGATTTCGCTCTGGAATACCGTCTACTATACGGTTGGTACTGTCCCTTTAAGTATGGCTTTAGGATTAGCTGGGGCAATCTTGCTGAATCGCAAGATCCCCTTGCGTGCATTGTTTCGCGGCATATTTTTTGCACCCGTGGTTGTATCCTTAGTGGCAACAGGTCTTATTTGGGCGTGGATGTTCAATCCTAATTATGGGCTCTTCAATCATATGTTAAGCTCTTTTGGGATTGAAGGGGTCAATTGGTTATCTTCATCGACTTGGGCGATGCCTGCAGTGATTATAACCACTCTCTGGGTAAGAATTGGGTATTGTTTAGTCATTTACCTGGCGGGATTGCAGGCAATCCCTGAATCTTTGTATGAAGCGGCGGAAATCGATGGGGCTAATGGCTGGCAAAAGTTCTGTTATGTGACTCTGCCGATGTTAAAGCACACGACGGTATTTGTCTTGGTTATCTCTGTTATTTACGGCTTCATGGTATTTGACCTTGTTTATACCATGACCAACGGTGGTCCAGGGTTTTCCACTACAGTGATCGTTCAATATATCTACCAAAAGGCATTCGTTGAAGGGGATATGGGTTATGGATCGGCTCTTGGGACCATTTTATTCTTGATTATGATGGGATTTACGGCACTTCAATTAAGGTTAGGGAGGGAGAAAGCTTGAAGATTCAAGAAACGCAAACTCAAATCAAAGAAGTTGGAGTTGCACCTTTTTCCCTGCCACTTCGGAAATTTAGACAATGGAAGACGGGGTTGATCTTTGTAGTTCTCTGTATCTCTGCTGGAATCTTCTTAATCCCCTTTATTTGGATGTTATCTACAGCACTTAAGAGTCCTGCAGAAGCTGTAAGCAATGACATTCATATTATCCCAGAAACCTTTGTCTGGAGTAATTTTAGTAATGCCTTAAAAGCTGCCCCCTTTTTGGGGTATGTGGGCAATAGCTTAATTGTAGCTTTTTTTGCTGTGATACTGACTGTTTTTATCAATTGCCTAGCAGGCTTTGCGTTTGCAAAGTATGAGTTTAAAGGCCGAAACGTACTTTTTATGATGGTTTTGAGTACTTTAATGATCCCTGTACAAATCATTATGGTACCTAACTTTTATATTCTTAAGGAATTGGAATGGCTAAACACCTATTCAGGGTTGATTATTCCTAGAGCCGCAGAGGCCTTTGGTTTGTTTCTTGCTAGACAATATATGATGAATATTCCAAACGAGCTTATTGAGGCGGCGCGAATTGATGGTGCAAGTGAATTTAAGATCTTTACTAAGGTTGTATTGCCCAATGTAAAGCCGTTGATAGCAGTACTTATTATTTTCACTTTCATGTGGCGCTGGAATGACTTAATTTGGCCGCTCATTGTAGTGTCTGATAAGGCGATGTACACGGTTCAACTCGGCTTGGCGATCGTTAAAGGGGAGCATTATATTAATTGGACAATATTAATGTGTTTGACCTTACTATCCATTATTCCAATTCTCATTGTTTTCCTGCTATTCCAGCGTTACTTTGTGCAGGGGATGGCAAATTCAGGTATGAAAGAATAAATAAAGACTGGTTGGAGGGATGTTGAATGCCTAAAATTACGATTATTGGGGCTGGAAGTGTAGTTTTTGCAAAACGGTTAATCTCTGATATCTTATCTTATCCTGAGCTTTCCGACAGTTCTTTTTCTTTAACGGATATTGATCCTACTCGCTTAAAAACTGCGGAAATAATGGCTCAAAAATTAATAGAAACTTCTGGGGCTAAAGCCACAGTAGAGGCAACTCTGAATCGAAGAAAAGCGCTGTCTGGGGCGGATTATGTATTGAACCTGATCCAGGTAGGAATGCATGCTGCAACCCTGCTAGACTTTACGATTCCTAAAAAGTATGGATTACAGCAGACCATTGCTGATACGCTAGGTGTTGGAGGTGTTTTCCGAACTCTCCGAACAGCACCAGTAATGATTGATTTTTGCCGGGAAATGGAAGAACTTTGTCCAAATGCCTTACTTCTAAATTATACCAATCCAATGGCGATGCTTATTATGGCTGTAAACAAAGCAACTTCAATAAAATCGGTTGGACTCTGCCATAGCGTACAAAATACAGCTGATGATCTAGCAGAATATTTAAATATACCTGTGGAGGAAATCGATTATAAAGTGGCTGGAATTAATCATATGGCCTGGTTCTTGGAATTGAAGCGAAAAGGGGAGGATTTATATCCTAAACTTTTTGCTGCTATGGAAGATGATGAGATCTTCAGTAAGGATAAAGTGCGATTTGAGATGATGCGTCGCTTAAATTATTTTGTTACGGAATCTAGTGAGCATATGTCAGAGTATACTCCATACTTTATTAAGCGAGAGGACCTCATTAAACGTTTCGATATCCCAATCGATGAATATATTCGAAGAAGTGAGCGCAATTTGAAGAGATTTGAGGAAACAAAGCAGAAGGTTGAAAGTGGTGAGAACTTTGAGTCTAAGAAAAGTCATGAGTATGGGGCCCCGATTATCCATTCTATTGAAACAGGAACGAATCGCGTGGTGTGGGGAAATGTGATGAATACCCAGTTAATAACCAATTTGCCTCAGGACTGTTGTGTTGAAGTTCCGTGCCTTGTCAATAAGGCGGGGATTCAGCCTTGTCACGTAGGGGAGATCCCCCCTCAGTTAGCTGCCCTGAACCAAACTAATATTAATGTACAACAGCTTACCGTAGAGGCTATTTTAACAGGAAATGTCGATTACGTATATCAAGCGGTAATGATGGATCCACACACTGCTTCAGTGCTTTCTTTAGATGAAATTTGGGCGATGACCTCAGAGTTGATCGAAGCTCATGGAAGTCTTCTACCGAGGTTTACTAAAGGCTCAAATCTATCCAAAAGTATGACTGTCTAGGAACCTAAAAGTGGAGAGGGTGTCGCAAAACTACTTCTTGAAGTAGTTAGCGACGCCCCTTTTCTTTACAGAATAAAAAATATAAACTTCTCTTGAATCATTATCCATATTCTGCATCTATTCGGGATTCAACGGGTGACTGATACAATCACCCTTCTCACACAAATTCTGGTCCATTTTTTCTTTAAGGGAATCTTGTAAAACCTTTTTAAAATCCAATGTGTCTTTTTTCGGTCGCGACTCCAAATAAATCAAGAATGGCTTTTTTCTTAACCACTTCACACTTCATACATAAAACCAATTTTCATCGCCATTAGTCATTCTATGGAAGCAAAGCACTTAGCCTTAATCCGGCCTCAACCGAAACAAATGATCATCACCCGGTCGAACACGCCGGCGTCCGTCCCATTGCTAGTCAACACAAAAAGCGATCCATCCGGTCCCTCTACGATATCTCGAATCCGCCCGCTGGAACGAAAAAAGAAGACAATAAGCGGATCGAGCGAGGGCGCCCCTCCTCAATCGATAAACGTAGAATTTGGCTACCTCTCAGATTGGCCACTAACAATTGGTTCCTCCACGGTCCTCTTGTCACAAAGGTCATGCCGGAAGGGGCCCAGGTTCGATTGCCACTATGAATCAATGGGCGCACCAACGACTCCCGCCGTTCATCGCCTTCAATGATTGGCCAGCCGTAATTGCCGCCGGCCTGGATCAGATTGATCTCATCATGACCAGAATCCCCGTGTTCAGAACTATACAAAATCCTTGTACGAGGATC
>Ga0180215_1004685_pt1 | contig 12001 bp, 12 predicted proteins | sample eDN3rd37CBELigBY_FD_128871 | JGI IMG/M metagenome (GOLD analysis project Ga0180215, IMG submission 128871) | Enriched backyard soil microbial communities from Emeryville, California, USA - eDNA 3rd pass 37_C BE-Lig BY (version 2) (version 2) | ecosystem: Environmental > Terrestrial > Soil >...
ATGTCTTTAGATTGGCTTTTTCATAAGCTAAGGCCAAGTCTGTTCGCTTGGATCCGGCTAGGCCTGTTCCGTAATATCCTTGAGCCGTTTGAGCCAGAAAACCCATATGGTATAACATTGGTGCTTACCGTCGAGTTTGATACGGCACCACCATTACGCAACCCTTACGTTGCTTGTATTGACAAGTAACCACAAGGTTGCTTATAATCGAAATATGAATTGGGACAAAGATGCTATATTCAAAGCACTTAGTGATTCGACTCGGCGGCTTATATTGGACGAACTGTCCGAACGTAAAGAGATGACGCTGTATGAATTAACGGCTCGTCTCATTATGAAGCACGATCTTTCCATTTCGCGGCAGGCAATAGCTAAACATCTTTCTGTATTGGAAGATGCAGAGCTTATAAAATCCGAACGAAAGGGAAAATATCGCGTAATTATTTTCAATAACCAGCCACTTAAAAATTTGCTGAAAGGATGGCTAGAGTAATTTACTAAAGGCGGAATAGGTATTCTAACTAATGTGCGGGCTTGTTTTGCTGGGGCTCAGATTGTTAGTACAGAATCATCCGTCACAAATATCAAAGGAGGCATAAACATGATGAAAGTAATTGTTACCAGTATTTTCGTCCAGGATCAGGATAAGGCATTAAAATTTTATACAGAAACGCTGGGGTTTGTAAAAAAGCATGACATTCCAGTCGGGGAACACAGGTGGATCGCCCTTGTTTCTCCAGAAGATCAAGAAGGTACGGAACTATTGCTGGAACCGAATGCACATCCGGCCGCCAAAGAATACCAAAAGAAGATATTTGCAGAAGGAATTCCGGCAACAATGTTTGGCGTTGCTGATGTTCACGAAGAATATAACCGATTAATAAAACTGGGAGTGAAGTTTACGATTGAGCCGACAGTAATGGGCGATGTCACATTGGCTGTCTTCGATGATACATGCGGCAACCTTATTCAAATAGCGCAGAATTAGCTTGAAAAAAAGGCACTTTTTGTGATCTTTTTTCTCATTATGTCGCGTAATATTTACTCAGACAAAATAGAACACATTATTTCAAATTAATGGATTATACAGGGCCGAACGTTGTGATTCTGCTTTCTATACACGAATAATGTCATTTCCTCCCGAATTCTTTTATGTAAAAAGAAATTGGGGAGGATTTTTTATGTTAAAGAGATGTAGAAACATGCTAATGGTTCTTGCGGCTGGAGTTCTCATGCTTGCCGCTCCTTCATTTACAGAAGCGGCGCTTGGAGATCGGACACTTGCCAATGGATCATCAGGGTCAGATGTTGCCGAATTGCAGGATTACCTGATGACAAAAGGGGTTTTCCCGTACCATACATCGACAGGATACTATGGATCTATCACAGTGGAAGCCGTCAAGGATTTTCAGCGTAAGCGCCATCTGAAGGTTGATGGAATTGCAGGATCGCAAACAAGCCATGCGTTAAAAGTGCTGAGATATGGAGACATTGGGAAGCAGGTCATCCAAATTCAATATCAATTGAAACAAACAGGTCACTATGAATCTAATTTAGATGGAATTTATGGAAATGGCACAGTGAGCGCCGTCAAGAGCTTTCAAAAACAGCGAGGTCTAACTGCAGACGGAATTGCCGGCCCGAGAACAAGAGCAGAGCTGGACCGAAAGGCCAAGCGCGGTTCAGCAGCCGGTAAAACATTGACTGTGGAAAGCACAGCGTACACGGCAGATTGTGAGGGCTGTTCAGGTGTGACACGGATGGGTCTGGATTTAAATAAGTACCCTGATGCGAAAGTGATTGCTGTCGATCCCAGTGTCATTCCGCTAGGATCTATCGTAAAAGTTGAAGGCTATGGAGTTGCGATAGCAGCGGACATAGGCGGCGGCATAAATGGAAGTTCAATAGATGTGTTTATTCCTAATCGCAGCGATGCCCTCCAATGGGGGCGAAAAAGCGTGCGTGTGGAAGTAATCGAATAGGTATGGGCTGTCCCGCACAATCATGCGGGGCAGCTTTTTTGTTTTGGAAAGTCCTTAAGAGGTCAATACGTTTAAAGCAGTAGAAAATATCATCCATATTGTGGACGAAATATGGATCCGTTACTGGTATATTAATGCTAAGAAAATGAAGGACAGGAGTGAAAAAATGATTAAAGGACTGTACGAAGCACATTTACCGGTAAGTAATATCAGCAAGTCAATTGAGTTTTACAGGGGCTTGGGAATGGAATTAGCCATAAAATATGAGAAAACTGCATTTTTTTGGATCGTTAAGAATGAAAGCTGGCTTGGGTTATGGGAATGTGAACAAGCACAATTTTCTTATCATCCATCCATCAGACATATTGCATTTAGAGTAGATTTAGAAGATCTAAAGAATGCCAAAACGTGGCTGGAAAAGCGCGGCATTGAAATGCGTGAAGAATTCGGCTTTAAACCTCTTGAACCCATTGTAATGCCAGACCAGACACATGCAATGGTTTATTTTCATGACCCAGATGGAAACTCATTGGAGTTTATCTGTAAATTACCATCTAAGCCTGAAGATAAATCTATGATGTATCTAAGCGATTGGGAAAGGTATTTGAAGAATAAAAACTAAAATTTTTCTTTTTTAAATGAAATGGGCAGTGGAGTGGAACAAGGGTTATAATTGGAGAAACAGCTCATTGAAAACTTGTACAAAAAAGGGTGCGTACCATGCCGACTAATTCTTTTGAAAACTATCCTATGACGTGGAAGCCATTCATTGATAAAACAGAAAAGCCCATTTATCAAGCGCTGGCAGGGCAATTGGAACAGGATATTTTAAACGGAGTGCTATTGCCCGGAACCAAGCTCCCTCCACAGCGGGAATTGGCTGATTATTTAGATTTAAATTTGAGCACTATTTCAAAAGCATTTAAAGTTTGTGAGTTAAAGGGCTTATTAAGTGCAACGGTCGGAAGCGGCACTTTTGTATCCTATGGTGCGTTATCGAATGCGTATTTACTAGAAGATACAAAGCCGAAGCACTTAATTGAAATGGGGGCAACACTTCCGGATAATGCTTCTTTCGAGCCGCTGATGCTCCAGCTGAAAAGTATGCTGCAGGAGACAGATTATGAAAAATGGTTTGGTTATGGCAGGGGAGGAGAAAGCCATTGGCAAAAGGATGCAGCGGTAAAGCTAATCCGCAGAGGCGGGTTAGAAACTACCGCTGATCACATTTTATTTGCGAATGGGGGTCAAAATGCCATTGCTGCTGCACTGGCAAGTCTATGTATGCCCGGAGACCGCATTGGAGTAGACCAGCATACATACCCTGGCTTAAAAACGGCTGCAGCAATGCTTAGTGTGCAGCTGGTGCCAATAAAAACAGAGAACTATGAAATGTGTCCAGCGTCTTTTGAATATGCGTGTAAAACTGAAAATATTAAAGGCATTTACTTGATTCCGGATTATCATAATCCAACAGCTTCCTTTATGTCGGTTGAGACTCGAAAAATGATCGCAGCCATTGCCAAAAAGTATAATCAGTTCATTATCGAAGATGCTTCATACCATCTTCTCAGCAAAGAACCACTGCCGGCAGTCGCATCATTTGCACCAGAACAGGTCATCTATATTGCAAGTTTATCCAAATCGTTTGCACCGGGTCTGCGGCTGGCCTATGCTGCAGTGCCGAGTCAATTCAAGGAGCCAATTTCAAGGGCACTTTATAATTTGAATGTTTCCGTTTCGCCATTATTGGCAGAACTGGCAGCACGTACAATTGTATCAAATCAATTTGAAGCCTTGATTGAGGGCCATCAGGAGCAGACGATTCGCAGAAATCAACTTGTAAACAGGTACCTGGCAGACTTTACGTGCTTAGGTGCTGAAACAGGCATCTTTCGCTGGCTGCTATTGCCAGGCAAGATTACAGGGGCTGAATTTGAAGCGTTAGCTAAACAGCAAGGAATTCAGGTATTTGCAGCAGAACGGTTTGTAGTAGGAAACAGTTGTCCGGAGAGGGCAGTAAGAGTTTCTGTTTGTGCCCCGGAAACGCTTGAAGAGCTTGAGAGAGGATTGATTATCCTTAAACGACTGTTAGACAGTCTTATCTAATATTGTTTGCCATACAATTATAATATTGTATGGCTTTTTTGCACGTGTTAAGATGATTGAAATCTAGTTGGAATATTATGAAAATAAGGGAGGTTAGATTTTGCCGGTTAAAAATAGTGAAAAAGTTTTAGCCCCCCAATCTGCTTGGCTGCAGAGCTGCATAAATTCTTCAGAAAAACAGCAGCAACTATACAAAAGAACATTAATTGTCATTGTCATATCCCAGATTTTTGGTGGAGCAGGACTTGCAGCCGGGATAACAGTAGGGGCACTTCTGGCGCAAAACATGATGGGGACAGATAGTGTAACGGGAATTCCAACAGCGTTATTTACTTTAGGGTCAGCAGGGGCTGCGCTGCTGGTAGGACGGCTTTCTCAGCGGTTTGGCCGCCGGCTCGGACTTGCCGCCGGATTTTTGGCTGGAGGCATCGGTGCCATTGGGGTAGTGGTTTCATCATTAACAAATAGCATTCTGCTATTATTTATTTCACTGCTCATCTACGGGGCTGGAACGGCTACAAACTTACAAGCACGCTACGCTGGAACTGACATGGCAAACCCGGCACAAAGGGCAAAGGCTATTAGCCTGGCCATGGTCTCCACCACATTCGGAGCTGTTGCCGGGCCAAACCTGGTGGATGTAATGGGGGATTTTGCTATATCCATAGGAGTTCCTGCTTTAGCAGGTCCCTTTATATTAGCGGCTGCAGCGTATATACTTGCTGGTTTCGTTCTATTTATGTTCCTCCGTCCTGATCCCTTTATTGTGGCAAAAGCAATATCAGATGCACGAAATAAAACGAATCATTTAGAGAAAAGTTCTAATTTGGCATCGATAAAAAGGCGAGGCATTTTTGCAGGAGCTGCCGTAATGGTTTTAACTCAATTTGTGATGATGGCCATTATGACGATGACACCCATTCATATGGGACACCATGGCCATGCTTTGAATGAAGTTGGGCTTGTCATTGGATTTCATATAGGTGCGATGTTTTTGCCTTCGTTACTTACTGGTTTCCTTGTTGATAAAATTGGCCGTGCTCCTATGGCTATTGCTTCTGCTATTACGCTGCTTGCTTCTGGCATTCTGGCTGCAGCGGGACCTGCTGATTCAATGGCCGCACTCAATTTAGCCCTTGTTTTACTCGGACTTGGCTGGAATTTTGGCTTAATTAGCGGAACGGCCATTCTTGTAGATTCAACTCACGCTTCTACTCGGGCTAAGACGCAGGGTTCTATCGATGTATGGATTGCTTTATCAGGAGCATTAGGAGGAGGTGTGTCGGGAATAGTTGTAGCATATTCCAGCTTTGCAGCCCTTTCAATTTCTGGTGCTATTCTTTCATTACTGTTGATTCCCATTGTTTTTTGGGCAGGTATCCATCAAAAAGAGAAAAGTATAAGTATAAGTGACTGAATTTTCAGTATGATCATTAACTCCAAAAAATATAAAAGGAATGTTTATAAATGGAACATAAATTTGCTGAGAGAGCTCGATTTGTAACATCTTCTGAGACACGTGAAATATTAAAAGTAACAGAAAGACCAGAAGTAATCTCTTTTGCGGGAGGACTGCCAGCTCCAGAGCTGTTTCCTGTAGACCCTTTAAAGGATGCTTGCAGTGCTGTATTGAACGAAGAAGGTGCGGCTGCCCTTCAATATGGTACGACTGAAGGATATATTCCTTTGAGAGATGCTATTTGTCAGAGAATGAAAATGGCTGGGATTGACTCTAGCCTTGAAAATGTTCTTATTACATCAGGATCCCAGCAGGCAATCGACCTTACTGGAAGATTATTTATCAATGAGGGAGATACTATTATTTGCGAAAGTCCGACTTATCTAGCTGCCATTAATGTATTCAAGTCATATAAGGCCCAATTTATTGAAGTGGCAATGGATGATGATGGAATGCTGATGGAAGAGCTGGAGAAAAGGCTGCAGGAGCATCCCAATGCAAAATTTATTTATACGATTCCTGATTTCCAAAACCCTACTGGCCGGACCTTAAAACTCGAAAGGCGAAAAAGAATGATTGAGCTTGCTAATCAATATGATGTGCTGATTGTTGAGGATAATCCCTACGGTGCTGTAAGATTTGCTGGAAAGGAACTCCCTCCAGTAAAACATTTTGACACAGAAGGCAGAGTCATTTATTTAAGCACTTTCTCGAAGATTTTCACTCCCGGTCTTCGGCTTGGATGGATTTGTGCACACACATTTTTCATTGATAAGTATGTTGCTTTCAAGCAAACAGCTGACTTGCACACTGATAGTTTTGCTCAAAGAATTACGGCAAAGTATATGGAGCTTTACGATATCGAAGAGCACATTCATAAAATAAAAGCTGTTTATAAAGAAAGATGCACAGCTATGTTATCTTGCATTGAAGAATTTTTCCCCAATAATATATCTTACAGTAAGCCGGAAGGCGGATTATTTATTTGGGTTGAGCTTCCAGAGGGCATTGATTCAGCACATATATTTACAGAGTGCCTGAAAAACAATGTTGCTTGTGTACCTGGTGCTCCCTTTTTCCCAAATGGCACACAAACAAATACATTGCGTTTAAATTACTCTAATATGCCTAAAGAGAAAATCATTGAAGGGATGAAGCGCATGGGAGATGTATTGCATCGGGAATTAGCAAATGATTCAATGCTGACAGTCTGACGGAAACAAGATGCTGTGTCACAATCCTGTATAGTTTATTGTATGTAAGCCTCAATAACTACTCCATTCCTGCATTCAATCTGAACCTCAACAATATCGACAAAATCGGGGGTACATTCATGGAGTTTGAAATTTGGATGAGCGGGAATACTCAATCAGAAAGAGGCCCATCTTTCACACGTGCATTCATACAGCATAGACACTGCAAGAAAGAGGAATGTAAAAAAATCCTGGAAGACCCATAAGTTTCCTCACCCAATAACTGGCCATCATTAAAGGTAAGGTGCCGTGTATATTGTTAAATAATGATAAGAAAAGAAGAGCCCAATTTTTTCATAAAAGCGGGCTTTTCTTAATTAAGTTAAAAAGCGGCAGTTGGAAATGATAGTGAAATTCCGATATCCATTATTTCCTTATCTGCAAAAAATACTTCAAACATTATTTATAGTGCTCCCAATAAAATCACTTTTGAAAGTATTGAAGGAGACAGGAGGGTTTTAAGCCGTGTGAAATCAGGATTTTAAACCGTTGAAAACTGTTCTCTCTTGAAATATGGACTCTATTAGAGGATTCGGGAGTTATATTAAGATTATGTCCTATAGAATCTTTCTGAGCAGGGAATGAAAGTCTAGAATCCCAAATAAGCCTCTTTTTTGTATGTGATTGGTTTAGCGCATTTTGTTAAAATTTAAATATTCCCCAACAAGCCTGTAAAATAATTCACAACCAAAATACCTCTGCCGTATTTATCTATCTATCTATTTTTCCAATACCCAAAAGATGGACAATGGTGATTTTATGTTAGTAAGAATAATAAATGAATTTTCGCAAATTTTTTAAGGGTGCGTTTCGTAATACTTCACAAAAAATATTTTTGTTTGTTTTGCATTTTTATTTGTTCACCATTCGAAGTAACCCACTGCGAATATATCAAAGATGGGAGTTAAAACTTTATATGAAAAATGCTTCAACTGTTTTTTATGTATCATTAGCAATAATGGCTGGTCTTGTTCTTATGGGAATTACAATGCCAGCGTCGTTAGAAAAGGTCACGAGCAGTACACAGGGCGTGATTACGGATTCGTTTGGGTGGTATTACCTAGTGATTGTTTCGCTATTTGTGTTCGTCTGCTTCTATTTATTAGTAAGTCCAGTTGGCCGGATAAAGCTCGGGAAGCAGGAGGATAAGCCTGAGTTTTCCCGTCCAACTTGGCTTGCGATGCTTTTTAGTGCAGGTATCGGGATTGGGTTAATTTTCTATGGAACATTTGAACCCATTAGCCATTACATGATAAGTTCTCCTACAGGCCAAGAGGGTACTGATCAGGGAATTAAGGATGCAATGAGATTTACCTTCTTTCATTATGGGGTCCATGCATGGGCTATCTATGGTTCGATTGCGATGGCTCTGGCTTATTTTACTTTCAGAAAAGGGGAGCTGAGTTTAATAAGCCGAACCTTACGACCGCTGATTGGAAAACATGCGGAGGGGGCAGTCGGGAAGGCAATTGATGTCATTGCGGTTATTGCTACGGTTTTAGGGGTATCTACCTCTTTGGGATTCGGTGCCATGCAAATCAACGGGGGACTGTCCTACCTTTTTGATGTACCTAGTACGATAACAAACCAAACCATTATTATCCTCATTGTGACAGTCTTATTTATGATTTCGGCTTTAACAGGTCTAAGTAAGGGAATTAAAGTGCTAAGCAATTTGAATATGGGGCTTGCGGCTGTCCTTTTCTTGATTGTCTTTAGCTTTGGACCGACACTTTTTATCCTTAATTTATTCACCGATACGATCGGGACTTATATGCAAAACTTCATTGACATGAGTTTTAGGATAGCACCCCTGAATGAAGAGGGACGCAGCTGGATTAATGGATGGACGATTTTTTATTGGGCATGGTGGATTGCCTGGTCTCCATTTGTTGGTGTGTTTATTGCCAGAGTCTCAAAGGGCCGAACAATTCGTGAGTTTGTTGTAGGTGTCCTTCTCGTTCCGTCACTAATAGGATTCCTTTGGTTTACAACTTTTGGGGGGACAGCCATTTTCACTGAATCTACAGGGCTGCTTTCGATTTCGTCATTATCTCCCGAGGAATCTCTTTTTGGCGTGTTAGAAGGGTTTCCGCTCAGCATGGCAATATCTCTGTTAGCCATTTTGATCATTGTTACGTTCTTTGTGACATCAGCTGACTCTGGTACATTTGTTCTAGGGATGATGACAACGAATGGATCGCAAAATCCAAGTACACCCATAAAAGTAACTTGGGGAGTTCTTCTCTCGATTATTGCGATTGCTCTCCTTTATTCTGGGGGCCTGCAGGCTCTTCAAAACACCATGATCATCGCAGCTCTTCCATTCTCAGTCATTTTAGTGTTAATGACAGTCAGCTTGCTAAAATCTTTAAAACAGGAAGCAAAACAGCTCGGACTAGGTCAGATTAGAATGAATCGGAAGGAAAAGCAAAGCAAAGAGGATGTTCAGGAAGCTGGATAAACAATATTTATTAAACTGGCAACATGTCAACTTCGGTTGGGATGTTGCTTATTTTTTTAGTAAATCAATAATTTGATCGTATATCGTATAAGTCCTCAATCTGTTTCCAAATGGCCTTCTCTTTTGTACAACCGGGACAGGTTGGTTAATATAATATGTGAGTCTATTAATTTCCAATATTAACAAATTATGAAAAACAGAACGAGAGGTGTATTATTGAATGATTTTAGATTTAAAAGGCGAGCTAACAATGGAACCTATTGTAGGGCTGCTCTATTCTATGGTGGATGGGAATTATCGACGGCTGAAATCTATCGTGGGAGGTATGTCCCAAAGGGAGTTGGATTATAAAGGCCCTAAACAGAATTATAACAGCATAGCCCAATTGCTTAGACATCTAGCTTTGGTCGACCTGAACTGGGTGTTTAGAATAAAGGGTGAGATAATGCCGTTAAATCTGGAGAATAAATATGGACCAATATTGGATGAAGACAACCGATTACCGCAGTTTGATGGAATCCCCCTGGATGTGCTGCTTAAAGAATACGATGATGTTATGGATATGATTAAGACGTTATGTCAGCAGTTAACAGATTTGCAATTAACTCGAATAATTGAATATGAAAATGGAAACCAAGCAACAATCCAATGGGGTATATGGCATATAGCAGACCATAGCAGGTATCATCAGGCTCATATAAATCAATTACGCAAATGGTTTAATGAAAGTTGAAATTTTCACTTTGATCAACATAAGGGGTGAGTCTTCTATAATGGAGGAATCACCTGTATTATTATCCTAATGGGCTGCATTCCTTTAATAAATGAAGTATGGAAAATAATTAGAACATTCTCTTGTAATCATTAATCAGAAATCGGAACTATACAGTAAATGAACAATCAGGGAAAGGGGATAATTTACATGATTTTAGAAGCAGTAATGCTACAAGTAAAAGAAGGGATGGAGGAAGAATATGAACAAGCATTCCGTGAGGCATCAAAAATTATTGCTTCCATGAAAGGGTACATATCTCACGAGCTGCAGAGATGTATGGAAATTAAGGGGAAATATCTATTACTTGTGAAGTGGGAATCATTAGAGGCCCATACAGTTGGGTTTAGACAATCGAAAGAGTATCAGGAATGGAAAAGACAGCTGCATCATTTTTATGATCCGTTTCCTGCAGTTGAACATTTTGAAAACGTTCCTCTTTAATTGGTTTTTAATTAAACAGCCTCCATACAGACATAAGGAGGCTATCATTTTAATATTTAGCTAACCCCATTGGCGGATCATCCAGTTTCTCTCGTATGAAGGAAACCTCATCATTGTCTGAGATCATATAGGAGGTCCTGCTATTCTGGTTTATTATTTTGGGTCAGGTGTAAAACTTGGGTAAAATTCATCGTCTCCATGATTGGAGATTTCTCTACTGGTTTTCCAGTCTTGCTTACGACCCGAAGAAGTGGCCGTAAAGGTACAAAGGTTATCCTTCATTTTCTTGGCCAGATTTGTTGAAAAGTGCCATTCATAGTTTTTGTCGAGTTTATATATCTAATATACAATTAATAATATATGATACTGGATCAGAAACTGTTTGGAGGAATTATTTTGACAGCAGATAAAAGTTTAAGGGTTTGTGAAAAGGGACATAAGTTTTACAAAAGCAGTGAGTGTAAAAGCTGTCCTATCTGTGATAAAGAGAATAAGCCTAAAAGTGGCTTCCTTTCGAAGCTCAGCGCTCCTGCAAGGAATGCATTGGTTCACGAAGGAATAGACACTTTGAAAAAACTGTCAAAGTTCACTGAAAAAGAAATATTAAAAATTCATGGTATTGGACCAGCTTCCTTACCTATTATGAGAACTTCCTTAAAAGAGGAAGGGCTTTCATTTAAAGAATAAAAGCTTCACTGGCAGGTTTTTCAAGAACTGCTGCTGATCAGGCAGTTTTGTTCTTTTTATACTAAAGGGCAAGATTGTTGAACACTTTATGATTATTGTTTTTTTAGTTAAAAAAATGTTTTGTAAAAGAAACAATTCTGAATATAGTGATGTTTTTTCTGAACCTATACAAATTTTTAATTTTATTTGTTTTAGCAAAACCTCAAGGATTAGAAGAAGGAGGATGAAGGGATGAATGAAATTGGTGCATTACATGAGTCAAATGGCAGTTATGCTTTAAGATTTGAGCGATTTTTTTCCCATAATCCAGAAGATGTTTTCCTTGTCATTACAAATCCCAATTCCTTCTCTCAATGGTACCCTTTTGCAAAAGGGGAGATGGATCTCAGACTGGATGGAAAAATTGCCTTCGATGATGGGGAAGGAACAACATATGAGGGTACCATTACAGAGTTAGAAAAGCCATATTTGTTTGGTTTCCGTGAAGTTGATGATCTGATTAACATTTCATTGCAGGAAGAGGGGAAAGGATGTCGAATGATCTTTACCCATACTTTTAAAGATGATTCATGGGCAGTTAATACAGCGGCAGGATGGCATAGGTGTCTGGATGTATTGGTCCAAATCGTCAATGGTGAACCAATTAAGTGGGACGATAACTCAATTAAGCTGCGTAAAATCTATAGTGAAGCATTTAATATGGGAAATTAATATAGTGCGCCTTTCTTATAAAGAAGGCGTATTTCGATGTCCCCTATACATTAAGAGTTTATTTATTATTACGGGAGAGCAATATAGTGAATATCTCACTTATTCAAACATTGGCGTTTC
>Ga0180215_1004687_pt1 | contig 11999 bp, 9 predicted proteins | sample eDN3rd37CBELigBY_FD_128871 | JGI IMG/M metagenome (GOLD analysis project Ga0180215, IMG submission 128871) | Enriched backyard soil microbial communities from Emeryville, California, USA - eDNA 3rd pass 37_C BE-Lig BY (version 2) (version 2) | ecosystem: Environmental > Terrestrial > Soil >...
CCGATGCCGAACAGCGACGGCGAGGGCAATCTCTGATCGGCAGGGAAGCCATCCTGGTAGGCTTTCACGTAAGCCTTCCACTCTGGTGCGGGATTGTCGGCGGCGAATGGCCCCGACGTCGGGGTGCCGACGAGAGCTTCTTTTGCCTTCCCCTTGGAGGTCAGCACCGTCTGGTCGGCCATGATGGTGCCGCCGATCAGATTGGCCTTGCCGCCAGCCTGCTGGTACTGGTTGAGGAAGTTGATGGCATCGGTGCCGCCGACGCCGAGATAGATGGCGTCGACATCATCCGGCAGCTTGGCGATCACGCCGCCAAAGTCGCCTGAGCCGAGTGGAACCCACAGACGCTCCACGATCTCGCCGCCGGCCTTGCAGAAATCGACCGCGAAGCCGAGGAAGTTCGTGTAGCCGAATGAATAGTCCGCCGACACGGTCGCGACGCGCTTCCACCCTTTCTTCTCCACGACATACTTGCCGAGGCCTGAGCCCCACTGCGCGCCGTCCAGATTGAAGCGGAAAAAGTTCGGGGATGGATCGACCCAGGTGGTTTCCAGCGCGCCGGAAATGCCGTTGATCACGGTCTTATCGGGTACGGTTTTCGAGTAGTCGCGCATGGCGATACCCTCCGAACCCGAAAGCGGACCCAGGATGATATCGACCTTGTCCTGCTCGATGAGCTTGCGCGCCATACGCGTCGTTGTGGCGGGCGTCGTATCGGTCGGTGCGACGACCGTTTCGATCTTCTTGCCGCCAGCCTTCCCGCCCGCGAGCTTGAGTGCGAGTTCGACATTGCGTATGCCGTCGGCGCCGCCGGCTGCGAAGGCACCCTCGGTGGCAACCAGGATACCGACTTTGATGGTGTCTTGCGCGACCGCCACGCCGGGCAGCATCAACGCCAGGGCGGCAGCCGCCCCGATAAGTCGTTTCATGCCGAATCCTCCCAAGGATTACTCATTTTCGGTGGCTCGAGCGGCCACACCAATCCGCCCGTCAGTTGTCCTGCCGCGACGGTTCAATCACCATGGCCGAAAGCTCGCGCCACTCGAGAACTACATCATAGAGTTGTAAAGCTGCCAACCGGGCGGATATCCGTGCGTCTGCTTTTTTCCCGGCAGGCTGAACATGCGGCCATCGCCACATGTATCCGAGTGCTGCGCAGCGCAGCCCATAATCCTCGCGGCGACATTTACGGCAGCACGCGTCGAAAACGCTAAGCCATCAACGCCTGCCGGGAGAATTTTGGCGGAGGAGGCAGGAGTCGAACCCACCGAAAGCCGTCTCGCGACCCTCTCCGGATTTGAAGTCCGGCCGCCCCACCGGGGACGTTTCTCCTCCGTCGCGCGACGCTGCCAGAGAGCCCCCGGCAGGCACGCGTGAAAACAGGTCCCGCTTATGCGGGTTGATGCGGCGAATGTCGCCGCGACGCATGGTCAGCCCCTGGCGATCGAAGAACTCCAGGATCTGAATCGCAACCTTGCGCCCATTCTGGACACGATCCCGGAACGCGATGACGGTGAATTCGCCGTCCGCATCGGCTGCCGCCAGCGCGCGCGCGATGTCCGCCATCTCGATCACGGTCGACCCGAGAAAATAGTGATCCTGTGCGATTTCGTCCACGTCTCCGCGACGCGCCGCGAGCTTGAAGAGGCGCCGGATGAAATTTTCGTCGATCCGCTGTGCCTTGGCGATATCGCGTACACGAGGCGGCCGGAAGCGCGCCTCGCCGCCGAGCACCGGCGCGATCCGCGACCAGAGCTGCTCCTCCTCGTCCGAGAGGCGGACCTCGTGTCCCGGCCGGCGCACCCAGGAGCGATCGAGCGTCACCTTTCCTTCTGCGACGAGTTGCTGGAGCGCGCGCGAGAACGTGGGCGCGGGCAGACGCGGGCTGAGCGCAAGCCGCAGGCGCTCCTGTCCGAGACCTGGAAGGTCAGGCTTCTCGGCGTGAAAGCGGTCGAGCGTATCGACCACATCCGACGCGTAGGCTTGCCACGTGCCTCGCGTGAGCGCGACAACGCGCTCGCCGTCGGCAAACGTCACGAGGTCGAGTGACTGCACGGCGGCCTCGACAAGTCCCGCCGCCGCAGCACGGTCGCGGAAGAAAGCGGTGAGGTCGACAAAGCTGCGGCTCGCCTCGAGAAGCCGGCGCAGCACGACCATGGGATCATGACCAGAGAGAATATCGAGCTCCGCACGGCGTGCCGGCGTGGCGCGATGGCGCTCGGGTGGACGCAGATCGAGGATCGTGCCGCCACCGATCGTGCGCGTCGCAGCGGAGTCGCGCAGCACGAAGCGGTCACCAGCCGCCATGGCCGCCGGGGGATCGAGCATGATCTGCGCGTAGTCGCCATCGCCGGGTGCGATACCGCCCGAGCGGAGCGCCAGCACGCGCGCATTGCGCTCAGCCGAGCCGTGATGAAACTTGACCGGCAGCCATTGCGAGAGCGCCTTGCGCTCGCTCGGCAAGAGCTTGAGCGTTACGTCGATGCGGTTTGCCGGGCTGTGCAGTGTCGGATCGAGCAGCACATCGCCGCGCCCCACGCTTTCAGGATCGATCTTCGGGCCGACGAGACCGATGGCACAGCGCTGGCCGGCGAGACCCAGAGTCGCGGCCGTATTCTGCGCGTGCACCGAGCGCACGCGCGCCTCGAGGCCGCCCGGCGAGCTCATGACCCGGTCCCCGACCGTCACACGCCCGGAAAGCACAGTGCCGGTGATGACCGTGCCGGCGCCGCGCAGCGAGAAGCTGCGGTCAATAGCAAGACGAAAGCGCCCATCTGCCGAGCGAAGTCTCGTAGCCGCGGCCGCCTCATCGAGCAGCGACAGCAACTCGGCAATGCCTTCATCCGTGACGGTCGAGACCGGCACGATATCGGCTTCTGCAAGCCCGGTTCCGGAAAGCGCGCCGCGGATCTCGGCACTCACCTCGGCGCGGCGCTCCGGCGATACGAGATCGCACTTGCTCATTGCGACGATGCCCCGGCGAATCCCGAGCAGATCGATGATCGCGAGATGCTCGCGCGTCTGGGGCATGACGCCATCGTCGGCAGCGACGACGAGCAGCGCGAAGTCGATGCCGCTCGCCCCCGCCAACATGGTGTGCACGAGGCGCTCGTGGCCCGGCACATCGACAAAGCCGATGATGTCGCCGGTCGGTCGCGGCAGGTAGGCAAAGCCGAGCTCGATGGTGATGCCGCGGCGCTGCTCCTCCTTGAGGCGGTCGGTATCCACACCCGTCAGCGCGCGCACGAGGCTCGTCTTGCCGTGATCGATATGGCCTGCCGTGCCGATGATCATGGCGCGGCCTCCGCTTCGGGGAGGCGTCGCGCCAGATCCTTGCCGGCTTCGATTTCGGCAGGCGAGAGCGAGGCAAAGACCGGGCTCAGGAAGCGCTCGGCGAGCTTGCTGCCGCCCCAGCGCGCGCGCATGAGCCAAGCATAGGCCTTGACGCGATCCTGCGGCACACCCTGGCCAATGTGATGTGCTGCGCCGAGCATGGCCTGACCGTCGGCATCGCCCAGCGCGGCGGCCTTGCGCCACCACGCGATCGCGGCATCGGCATCGCGCGCCACGCCGAGCGCATTGTGATGGAAAAGGCCGATGCGCGTCATCGAGGCGGCGATGCCCTGATCGGCGGCGGCGCGCGCCCATTTCAGGGACTCGGTGTAGTCGGGCGTGCGCGCATCCTCATTGGCGAGCAGCCACGACAGCATGTCCTGCGCCGCCGCATCGCCCTTCTCGGCGGCGCGTCGATACCAGATCTCGGCATCGACATCGCTCTGCGGCACGCCTTCGCCCTTGAGATAGGCATCGGCAATCTCGCGCTCAGCCGGCGCGTGGCCTTGGGTGGCCGCGGCTAGGAGCCACTTGGCGGCAACAGTCTGATCGGGAGGTGCACCGAGCCCCTGCATGAGGCAGGTCGCGACGCCGTGCTGAGCCTCGGCATGGCCCGCCTGCGCGAGCGGCAACCACACGGCGATGGCGGCTTCGTGCTGCCCAGCGGCGAAGAGCGCTCGCGCCTCGCGAAGCTGATCCGCGATCGATGGCGCAGGCGCCCGCCGGTCGCGACCTAGCGTGAGACCGAGGAGCTTCATGGCTCGGCCTCGGCGTCATGAAGGACGAGCGCCAGCTTCTCGAGCTGCTCGACGAAAGCTGTCTCGTCGTCCAAACATCGGAAATCGAGAATGAGCGCCCCCTTCTCGATATGGCCGATCACGGGGATCGGAAGCCGCCGGAAAGCAGAGCTCAGCATGTCGAGCTGGCGCCCGGACTGCTTCTTCGCGCGCGGTGTGATCGCGAGGCCAGCGCTCGGAATTGTCTCCAGCGGGAGCGCGCCGGAACCGATCTGGCTCGTGCACGCACAGCACGCGACCTCGAAGCCGTCGTCGAGCGCGCGCGCAGCAGGTGGCGCGACGCGCTCGGCCTGGGCGCGGATATCGTCCATGGGGCGCGTGAGGAAACCGAGTGTCGGCAAGCGCTCGGGCAGCCGATCGGGATCGCGGTACAGCTTGAGCGTTGCTTCGAGCGCCGCGAGACGGATCTTGTCGAGACGCACGGCCCGCTTGATCGGGTTCTTCGCGCAGGCGCGCACGAGATCGCGGCGACCGACGATGAACCCGGCCTGCGGGCCGCCGAGCAGCTTGTCGCCCGAGAAGGTGACAAGGTCGGCGCCGTCAGCCAACGCATCCTGCACCGTGCGCTCGCGGCGCAGGGCATACTTGCCGAGATCGATCAGCGTGCCCGAGCCCAGATCGTCGACGAGCGGCAAACCCTTGTCGCGCGCGAGCGCGGCGAGCTCACGCGTTCCGACCTCCTTGGTGAAACCCTGGATGAGGTAGTTGGACGTGTGGACCTTGAGAAGGAGCGCTGTCTCCGGCTCGATCGCGTCGACGTAGTCGCGCAAATGCGTGCGGTTGGTGGTGCCGATCTCCCTGAGACGCGTGCCCGCGCGCGCCATGATGTCCGGCATCCGGAAGCTGCCGCCGATCTCGATCAGCTCGCCGCGCGAGACGATGCTCTCGCGGCCGAGCGCGAGCGTGTTGAGGACGAGCAGAATGGCGGACGCGTTGTTGTTGACGAGGATCGCGTCCTCAGCGCCCGTCAGCTCGCAGATGAGCCCGCGCACGATGTCATCGCGCTCGCCTCGGCCGCCCACTTCGAGATCGAATTCCAGCGCTGCCGGCGCGCGCATGGCGGCGGAAGCCGCCGCAACTGCCTCCTCGGCGAGAATGGCGCGCCCGAGGTTCGTGTGCAGAACGGTGCCGGTCAGGTTGAGAACGCGGCGCAGACGCGGCTCGTCCTCAGCTTCCAGTACCTCGGCGGCGCGTGCGGCGATCGCGGCCGCCGTATCGGCGCGGCTGACGGCATGGCGGGGACCGGCGGGGCCGTTGGCGGCACGCAGCTCATCAAGGGCGCCCCGCACGGCGCTGAGCGTTGCGGCGTGGCCAAAGCGCGCGACGACGATGCGGCCGGCCTCGCCACGCAGCACCTCATCCACCGACGGTATCGGCACGCTTCCCTTGCTCACCACGCACTCCAGGTCAGCAATCAGTAGCCCATAAGGAACGGGTTCACCGAGGCCCGTGTCCACCCCTCCTTTGTGAGGGTAAGATCGAGCGCGAGGGACGCCACGTCATCGGCAAAGGGCTCGAGAGCCGCATCCTTGTGCTGGTGGAGCATCTTCACGTAGGAGTCGCAAGCTTCGCAAGTCTCGCCCATGACGGTCTCGCTGCCGCCCTCGATCGAGTGGTATGCGATACCCTTCTCGCTGCTGCACACGAGGCACTTAATGCGCACGACGTTCCATTGCGTGGCGCAGATCGAGCAGGTGCAGAAGCGCGTGCCGTGAGCACCCTGCCAGCCGACGATGGCGCTCGCGACAGGCGCCCCGCCGCACGAGGGACAGGCGCCGTCGGCGACCCGCTCGAGCGTTTCGACGTCGAGCTTCGCCGCAAGGCGCGTGAAGAGCACCTGCACGGCGGCGGCGGCGATCACGTGCTCGGCAATGGCGTCACCTGGGATCTGGTCGAGGATGACGGCCTGCATCATGAGGCGGCGTGCCTCGGGCCCTGCCTTCTCGACGGCCGCGACGGCAGCGCGGGACGTATCGGCCAGCTCGGCGGCGGCAAGCGCCTTCACGAGCGCTCCGAAAATCTTGTTCGCGCTATCCTCGAGCACGATCTGGCCGGTCGAGATCGGCGGCATGGTGTTCTCGCGCGCGAGCTGAAGTCGCTCGGGCGAGGGCAGAACCGGCTCGGGCAGGTCCGTCAGGATATCGTGCTGGGCGCGTGCGATCTGCGAAAGCAGACGCAGATAGGGCTCGAGGTCATGGCCCGGCGCGAGCGCAGCAAAGCGCTCGCTGCGTGTGAGGAAAACGCGGCCAGGGTCGGGGAGCACGGCGAAGGGCGGATTCGCGACTTCGCCGATGTCCATGGGTGCCAACGGGACGGCATTACCGCCCGGGCGTCTGGAACCGTCACGCGGCATCCAAGCCTCTGATTCCGTTCACTGTCTACTCAGCCTACTCAGCCGGTTGGGGGCCGCTAGGCTCCTTTCCGATCTCCTTGCGCAGCCACTTACGGTGGTGGCGCCAGGCCCAGCCACCGGTCACGCTACCGCGCGTCATCGCGCTGATCGTACCACGAACCCAGATCGCCGCGTAAACATGTATGATCCAGATCGCGATCGTGAGCACGGCGGCGCTCGCATGGAGGACGGCCGCCATACGCCGCTGGTCGATCGTGGCCTTGAAGCCCAGAAGCTCCTCGACGTAGGCAAGCCCCGCCGGCCAGAGGCCGATGCCGGTCACAAACATGACCGCCACCAGGATGGCCTGCGACCAGAATACGAATTTCTGGCCAGCGTTGTATTTGCCGACCTCGGGCAGGTACTCCTCGCGCCCCGCCAGGACGTGGCGGAGACGGGCCAGCCAGACCCAGTCGGTCGTCTCGGGCAGGTTGGCCGTGAAGAAACGCAGGAACAGGCCGAGGAAGCCGACTACCAGTACCACCCCGAGCCAGGGGTGCAGCCAGCGCGCCGTCGCACCCCCACCGAAGAGTCCCGTCAGCCAGTAGAGGCTCGGATGGAACAGCGCGAGACCGCTGATCATCAACAGCACGAAGCTGATCGCGACGATCCAGTGGTTGACACGCGCGCTGCCCGAGTAGCGAGGCACCTGCATGTGCGGCTCGCCACTATTGTGCTCACTCATGCGCCACCTCCCCTCAGCTTCTCGGCGTTCTCCTCATCCTCCTCCGTGACGCGGTTCGCGCCAGCGAGGAGGTGGTGAACGACGCCGAAGGCTGCCGTGATGCCGAGCAGGGCAAGACCGGCGTACTTGCCGGCGCCTTTCCAGATCTCGACGAGCGGGCTGATCCGCGGGCTCTCGGGCAGGCCTGCGTAGAGCGCGGGCTTGTCGAGGTGGTGGAGGACGTACATGACGTGCGTCCCCTGCACACCGGGAGGATCGTAGAGACCCGCCTTCGACCAGCCGCGGTCCTTGAGATCGGCGACGCGCTCGGCGGCGAGCTTCTTCATGTCGTCCTTGGTGCCGAAGGTGATGGCCTTCGTGGGGCACGCCTTGGCGCACGCGGGGCCCTGGCCGACGGCAACGCGGTCCGAGCAGAGCGTGCACTTGTAGGCTTTGTTGTCGGCCGACGAGATGCGGGGAATGTTGAAGGGGCAGCCCTTCACGCAATACCCGCAGCCGATGCAGTTCGCCGAGATGAAGTCGACGATGCCATTGGAATACTGCACGATCGCGCCGGGTGCCGGGCAGGCCTTGAGGCAGCCCGGATCCTGGCAGTGCATGCAGCCGTCCTTACGGATCAGCCACTCGAACTGACCACGCTCGGAGTTCTCGTATTCGGCGAACCGCATCAGCGTCCAGGTGTTCGGTGAGAGATCGTGGGGATTGTCGTAGACACCCACGTTCTCCTCGATGTCCTGGCGCAGATCGTTCCACTCCATGCAGGCGACCTGGCAGGCCTTGCAGCCGATGCACTTCGAGACATCGATCAGCTTGGCGACCGGCGTTTCCGCTTTTGCCGACGGCAGCGCGCCGGTGGTCGCGGAACGCTTGGTGAGGCCGAATGCCGGTTGAAGTTGAGACATGTCAGCCCTCCCTCAGCTTACGGCCGGGCCGCTGAGCGGCTCGATGTTGACGAGGAACGCCTTGTATTCCGGCGTGTTCGTGTTCGCGTCGCCGACGAACGGCGTCAGCGCGTTGACGCCGATCGCCTTCTTCGTCTCGCCGATGAACCCGTAGTGGATCGGCATGCCAACGTGATGGACCTTCTTTCCATCGACCATCAGCGACGAGATCCGCTTCGAGATTACCGCCTTGCCTTTGACCGAGCCGCGGTTCGACGAGACCTTCACCCACTGTCCGTTCGAGATATTCTTTTCCTTCGCAAGCTCCGGAGAAATCTCGACGAAGAACTCGGGTTGTACGATCGCGTTGAGCTTGTTGGTCTTGGTCCACCAGTGGAAGTGCTCGGTGAGGCGATACGTCGTCGCCACATACGGGAACTTCTTGGCGTCACCAAACTCCTCACGGTCCTTCTGGAAGACGCGAGCAACAGGATTGTTCGACGTCTTCGGATGAAGCGCGTTGACGACCGGGCTCTCGAACGGCTCGTAGTGCTCGGGGAACGGTCCTTCCGCCATGAGCTTGCGGGCGAAGAGACGTGCGACGCCCTCAGCATTCATGATGAAGGGGCCGGCGGCCTTCTCCGGCGCGAGGGTCGGGCCGTAATCCGGCACGTCCGCGCCGCCCCAACGCTTGCCATCCCACGTGATGTAGGATTTCCGCTCGCTCCACGCCTTGCCCGACGGATCGGCCGAGGCGCGGTTGTAGAGGACGCGGCGATTGGCAGGCCACGCGAAGCCCCAGTTCGGGAACACGTTCTTGCCCGACGGATCTGCGTTGTCACGCCGGGCCGTCTGGTTGCCGCGCTCGGTGTAGGCGCCGGTGTAGATCCAGCACGCCGCCATCGTCGAGCCGTCGTCCCGAAGCTGGGCGAACGACGCGATCTGCTGACCCGCCTTGTAGAGGGTCTTGGTCGCATCGGCCGGATCCGGGATGTCCGCAACGGCCTTGCCGTTGAGCTCGCGCAGGAGCTCGTCGGGCGTCGGCATCTTGGAATTGGCGTAGCTCCAGTCGACCTTCAGAACCGGATCTGCCGCCTTGCCACCGTCCTTGGCATAGAGATCGCGAATGCGGAGGAAGAGCTCCGCCATGATCGCGATGTCCGTGCGCGCCTCGCCCGGCCCATCCGCCGCCTTCCAGCGCCAATTGAGCGTGCGCGAGGAGTTGGTGAACGAGCCTTCGTCCTCCGCAAAGCAGGTGGAGGGGAGCACGAACACTTCGGTCTGGATCTTCGACGGGTCGACCGGATTGGCCTCGCCGTGATTCTCCCAGAACTTCGCCGTGTCCGTCATCAACGGGTCGATCGCGACGAGGAACTTGAGCTTCGAAAGGCCCGCCGTCATCTTGGCCTTGTTCGGGACCGAGAGCAGCGGATTGAAGCCCTGGCAGACGAAGCCGTTGACCTTGCCCTGGTAGACGAGATCGAAGATCTGCAGCGTGTCGTAGACCTTGTCGATCTTCGGCAGCCAGTCGTACCCGAAGTCGTTCTCCGCGGTCGCACTCGTGCCGTACATCGCCTTCAGCAGGCTGACGTAGAACTTCTTGTAGTTCTGCCAGAAGCTGACGGAGTTCGGCTGGAGCGGCCGGAAGTTGCGCGCCGCGAGATGGGCGGCGAACGTCGGCTCGCTTTCGCGCGGGATGCCGAGATAGCCCGGCGTCAGGTGCGCGAGCACGCCAATATCCGTCAGGCCTTGCACGTTCGAGTGGCCGCGCAGCGCGTTGACGCCACCACCCGGCACACCCTGGTTGCCGAGCAGGAGCTGGATCATCGCCGCCGTGCGGATGTTCTGCGAACCGTGGCTGTGCTGCGTCCAGCCCAGCGCGTACATGATCGTCATCGACTTCTCGCCATTGGCGGTCGATGAAATCATCTCGCAGACCTTGAGGAACTTGTCCTTCGGCGATCCGCAGATGCGCTCCACCATCTCCGGCGTGTAGCGGGAGACATGCTTCTTCAGAAGCTGGTAGACCGAGCGCGGATGCTGGAGGGTCGTATCGCGCACGACAAATCCGTCAGGCCCGATCTCGTAGTCCCAGGTATCGCGGTTGTAAGACCGGCCATTGGCGTTGAAGCCGGAATACACGCCCTCCTGCTCGTCGAACGAGAAGCCATCTTTCACGATGAACGAGACGTCCGTGTAGTTCGCCACGTAGTCGCGATGAATCTTGTCGTTCGTGATCAGGTAGTTGATCACACCGAGCAGATAAGCGGTATCGGTGCCGGCACGGATCGGACAGTAGAAGTCCGAGACCGAGGCCGAGCGCGTGAACCGCGGGTCGACGACGATCAGTCGCGCCTTGTTATGGTGCTTGGCTTCCGTGACCCATTTGAAGCCGCACGGATGCGCTTCGGCCGCGTTGCCGCCCATGATGAGCACGACATCGGCGTTCTTGATGTCGGTCCAGGAATTCGTCATCGCACCACGCCCGAATGTCGGGGCCAGACTGGCCACCGTTGGGGCGTGTCAGATACGTGCCTGGTTATCGACCTGAACGATGCCGAGGCCGCGGATCGTCTTCCAGGTGAGCCAGCCCGCCTCGTTCGAGGTGGCGCAGCCGGCAAGGAAGCCCATGGTCGGCCAGCGGTTCACCGTGACGCCGTCGCGCGTCTTCTCGATGACGTTCGCGTCGCGGTCTTCCTTCATGAGCTTCGCGATGCGCTCCATCGCAAAGTCCCAGGTGACCGGCTCGAACTTATCGCTGCCCGGCTTCCTGTGCATGGGCCGGGTGACGCGCTGCTTCGAATGGATGAAATCGAGGACGCCGGCGCCCTTCGGGCACAGCGTGCCGCGGTTCACCGGATTGTCGACGTCGCCTTCGATGTGGAAGATGTCGGCCTTCTCGCCTTTCTTCACATCACCGCGGCTGTAAAGGATCATGCCACAGCTCACCGAGCAGTAAGGGCATGTGTTACGGGTCTCGGTCGCCTTAGAAAGCTTAAAAGAATGCGCCGCTTGCGCCAGCGCAACCTCAGCTCCCCCGAAGCCAAAGGCTCCAATCGCCGAACCCGCAACCCCCGCGCCCGCCCCTTTCAGGAACTGGCGTCGTGAGAATTGCACGTTCATGAGATACCTCTCCGCCTTGTCCATCGCGCCGACGTACGGAGATTGCCAGTCCCGCCATCAGCGCGCGTCGTACAAAGAAGACTAGTGTCTTCGAAGTCGACCACCACACGGGCGAGACTCCTCGAATTTTAGAACTGTTACACATTAGAATCCCATTGTAAACGCTGGCATATTTTGCGCCGCAGCAATCGTTTCCGCGCACGGAGCGCCATGCGCGATAACCCATTAATTGAACTGCATAATCATATGATCGGCTAACTCTATCAAAGACTGTTTTGCATCACGATTGACGCGCAGATCCGGCCTGCTAACGTCCGCTCATGACCGACCAGCCAGAATTCAAAGACGTCATTCCGACCTTCCGAATCTTCTCGATCGAGAAGGCCAAGGAGTTCTACGTCGAGTTCCTCGGCTTCACCGTCGATTGGGAGCATCGCTATGTCGACAACTTCCCGCTTTATATGCAGGTCTCGCGCGCGGGCCTCCGCCTGCATCTGACCGAGCACTACGGCGATGCGACCCCGGGGTCGGCAGTGTTCATATGGATGCGCGGCATCGTGGCCTTCCAGGCGGAGCTGGCGGGCAAGGATTACCGCTATGCCAAGCCGGGGCTCAACGATGCGCCCTGGGACGCGAAGACCTTCATGCTCACCGATCCGTTCGGTAACAAGCTGACCTTCAACGAGCCGCTCAAGGCTGACGATCCGCGCGCTTGAGCATCCGCCACCAAGCGGAGACTGGACGCATGCAAGAACCTGCTTTCCTTGCCCCGAACGTCGCGGTCTGCG
>Ga0180215_1004692_pt1 | contig 11992 bp, 9 predicted proteins | sample eDN3rd37CBELigBY_FD_128871 | JGI IMG/M metagenome (GOLD analysis project Ga0180215, IMG submission 128871) | Enriched backyard soil microbial communities from Emeryville, California, USA - eDNA 3rd pass 37_C BE-Lig BY (version 2) (version 2) | ecosystem: Environmental > Terrestrial > Soil >...
GGGGTCCGCGGCTTGAGCCCGTGAAAGGGGCTCCTCATCTCAATGATGGGTCGGCGGGTGCCCTTCCTCGGGATACCCCCCTTGACCCCCGGCGGCGATCTCGATCTCCGACGGCTCCACCACCCGCCCGCGGTCCGGCGCGCCGGGCTGGAGGCGTCTGCCCGTGATCAGCCGGGCGCCGCGCTGGTAGGTCACATAGGCGATGGCCCAATCGGTGAGGACGGCGACCCGATTCCGAAAGCCGATCAGATAGTAGATGTGGACGAAGACCCAGAGGAGCCACGCGGCGCGGCCGTCCAGCTTTACCTTCCCCCGCTCGGCCACCGCCCGCGAGCGACCGATGGTGGCGAGGATCCCCTTGTCTGCGTACTCGAAGGGGCGCCGAGGGAGGCCGGCGAGGGAGCGCCGGATGTTTCTGGCGACGGACCGCCCCTGCTGCATCGCCACGGGGGCGAGCCCTGGAAGGGGCTTTCCGTCCTGCCCATGAAAGCAGGCCATGTCTCCGATTACGAAGACCTCCGGGTGGCCGGGCACCGAGCAGTCCTTCTCCACGATCACCCGCTTCGCTCGATCGAGCTCGGCGCCGAGCTGCGAGGTCAAGGGACGCGGCTCGACGCCTGCAGCCCAGACCACGGCCCCTGCCTGGATCATGTGACCGTCGAGGTGGACCCCCGCCTCGTCGATCGACCTCACCATCTCGCCGGTCATCACCCGCACCCCCAGATCCTCGAGGTGCTTGCGGGCCACCGCCGAGAGCTTCTCGTCGAAGGCGGAGAGGATCCGGGCCTGGGCCTCCACCAGGGTGACGCTGGCCTCCTCCAGCTTCGCGTTCCGGAAATCGCGCGACAGCGAAAATCGAGACAACTCCGCGAGGGCCCCCGCCATCTCCACGCCGGTGGGTCCACCACCGATCACCACGAAGCTGAGGAACTTGCGGCGCACCTCCGGATCCGACTCACGCTCCGCCGCCTCGTAGGCGAGGAGCACCCGCCGACGGATCTCGATGGCGTCGTCCAGATCCTTGAGCCCATGGGCAAACCTCGACCACTCCAGATGGCCGAAGTAGTTGGTCCGCGCCCCTGCTGCGACGACGAGGTAGTCGTACTCGAGGGGGCGCTCGTCTCGTAGGATCACGCGGTGGTTGTCGAGGTCGAAGTCCCAGACCTCGTCCAGGAGCACCGTGGCATTCGTCTGCTTGCCGAGGATCCCGCGGATCGGCGTGGCCACCTCGGTGGTCGAGAGTCCGGAGGTGGCGACCTGGTAGAGGAGCGGCTGGAAGAGGTGGTAGTTCGCCCTGTCGACCAGCGTGAGGTCGACCTTTGCATATTTGAGCGCACGGGCAGCGGCGAGCCCCCCGAAGCCGCCACCCACGATCACGACGCGTGCCATGGGAGAACGTTAAGGCGTCCCGGGCGGGCCCGCAGAGCGGGAGCGGCACATCGCGCCGCCGGGCGGGCCACCAGCCGAGCGCCCGCGCGCTACGCTCCCGCCGCGTGCCGCACCGGCCCCCCCATCCCGCTGCCGAGGCCTGGCGCTTCGAGGATGGCGCGCTGGATGTACCGCTTGGCAGCAGCCACGGCGTCCCGCAAGGGCTCCCCGTTCGCCAGGCCCGCGACGATCGCGGCAGAGGCGGTGCAGCCAGTGCCGTGGGTGTTCCGGGTCTGCAGCATGTCGTCCGCGAAGCGGTGGAGCTCGCCGCCGGCGAAGAGGACGTCCACCGCGAGGCCGCCGGCGAGGGCGCCGCCCTTCAGCCAGACTGCCTGGGGGCCGAGCCCGGCGAGCTCGCGGGCTGCGTCGAGCATCTCCGCCTCGTCCCGGATCTCCCTTCCCAGGAGCTCGCCGGCCTCGTGCAGGTTCGGCGTCAGGAGGGTCGCCTTGGGCAGGAGATGCCGTCGGAGCGCTTCGATCGCCTCGGGACCCAGGAGCCGGTCGCCATGCTTGGAGATCATCACCGGATCGACGACGAGCTGCGCGAGCCCGTGGTGATCCACCGCCCAGGCGACCGCCTCGATCACCTCCGCCGAGCCGAGGGCGCCGGTCTTGGTGGCCTGGGGGTGGAGGTCGCTCGCCACCGCCTCGATCTGCTCCAGGATCACCTTCACCGGGAGCATGTGAACGGAACTAACACCGACTGTATTCTGGGCCGTGATCAGGGTGACCGCGCTGGTCCCGAAGACCCCGAAGCGTTGGAAGGTCTTGAGGTCCGCCTGGATCCCGGCGCCGCCCCCCGAGTCGGAGCCGGCGATGGTCAGCGCTTTTTTCATCGGAGGATCTCCATTTGGCCTTCGCTGGCCGGACTGAAGCTCTCCTATCTCATAACCGCGCCACGGGCGCCCGTCCCAGGGACGATTTTCGTGGCCTCCGGCGGCGCGCAGCGGTAGCAACGAGCATCGTCTGAACCGGTGGGCCCTGCCCGCCTCTTTGCGAGGAAATCAGCATGAAGCTCGAAGACCTGAAGATCATCGTCACCGGCGGCGCCCAGGGGATGGGCCTCCACTTCGCAACCCAGCTCCACGCCGCAGGCGCCAAGGTTGCCGTAGGCGACGTGAATGAAGCGGGCCTCGCCGCCCTCCCCGACGGGATCTTCAAGCGCAAGCTCGACATCTCCCAGGAGGCCGAGTGCGAGTCCTTCGTGGCGGAGGCCTTCGACGCGATGGGCGGGCTCAACGGCCTGATCAACAACGCCGGGATCATCCGCGACGGCCTGCTGGTGCGGAAGGATCGGACCACCGGTGAGATCACCAAGCTCAGCACCGCCGCCTGGAACGCCGTGATCGACATCAACCTCAGCGGCGCCGTCTTCATGACCCGGGAGACCGTGGCGAAGATGGTCGAGACCGGAAGCAAGCCCGGGGTGATCGTGAACCTCTCCTCCATCGCCCGCCACGGCAACCGCGGCCAGTCCAACTACACCGCCGCCAAGGCTGGCCTCGCCGCCAACACCGTGACCTGGGCCCGGGAGTTCGCGTCCTTCGGCATCCGGGTCGGCGCCGTGGCGCCGGGGATGGTCGAGACTCCCATGACCGCGGGCATGAACCAGAAGGCCCACGACGCCATGGTCGCCATGATCCCGGTGGGCCGCGCCGGCGTCCCCGAGGACATCTGGCTCGCGGTGAAGTTCATCCTCGAGTGCGACTACTTCAACGGCAGGGTGATCGACGTCGACGGCGGCCTGGCGGTTTAGGCGCAGTACGTGGTCGTCGCGTAGTACGTGGTCGTCCCCGCGGACGCGAAGACCTCGCGTGCTCACGCAGGCCTGTGCGTACTGGGTTCCCGCTCTCGCGGGAACGACAGCGCGACTCTGCAAGGGAAGAAGCCGAAAGCCTGGCGCGGCTTGATCCTGGACCGTACCGGGCGCAAGCTTTGAGCATGGACAGGTTCGAACGGATGCGCCTGGGCGGCTGCGACTTCCTCGACGTCCTCGAGGAGACGGTCTTGATGCACGTCGAGGCGACGATCGAGCTGAACGACGGCTCCTTCTTCGCCGACAAGGTCGTGGACGTCCAGACCGAGGGCGGCAACGACTACGCCGTCTTCGAGCGGCATCCCCGGATCAAGGTCAAGGACATCGCGGTGATCACCCGACAGGAGCTGCCGCACACCTACCCCGCCTGAACGATCGCGGCTACCCAGCCTGCAGGAATCGGCGGGCCGCCTCGAGCTGCCCCTCGGTGTCCGCCCCATCCCACGCCGCGTCCCGCGCCGCGTCCAAGGCGCGACCGAGCGAGGGGCCGGGCCGAAACCCCATCGCCATCAGCTGCGATCCGTCGACGGCGGGGGCGAGGCGCCGCCCCTCCTTCAGCCACCAGCTCAGCCAGGGCTCCGCCTTCCGCGCCGCCGCGCCGCCTGCAGTGAGGCCCAGGGCGTAAACGAGCTCCTGCAGCTCGAGGCCCTTCAGGAGCCGCGCCGCGTCCGATCCCTTTCGCACCTTGGCGAGGGCCGTCACCACCCCTTGCGCTCGCTCGTGCCCTTCCCGAAAGCGCCGGCGTGCCTTGGCGCCGCCGGGCACCATGGGCTCCGCAGCGGGACGGTCGGGACGGGGGATCGCCGAGCCCACCGCGATCCAGAGGACCTCCTCCTGGCGCGGCGTCTCCGCCCCGAGGAGGCCCTCGAGGCGCAGGGTGGCGGACCGCGCCTCGCCCAGCCGCCCGAGGAAGCCTGCGCCCATGGCGAAGCGCGGGTGGATCGCCCGGATCAGCTTCCACTCCCGCAGCAGGCGGAAGGCCTGCACCACGGAGACCTCGCCCAGGAGGCGATCGAGCTCCGCCCCCAGCCGCTCCTGCCCGAGCGCCTCGAACGCGCCGGCTTTTCGCGCCGCGTGGAGGAGACCCAGGGTCTCCGGCGCGAGGCGAAAATCGAAGCGTGCCGCGAACCGTGCCGCTCGAAAGGCGCGGGTGGGATCGTCGTGAAAACTCAGCCCATGGAGCACCCGCACCAGCCCCGCGCGCAGATCCTCCATGCCGCCGTAGGGATCGTGGATCACCCCCGCGTCCCGCTCGTCGACCGAGAGCGCGATGGCGTTGAAGGTGAAGTCGCGTCGAAAGAGGTCCTGGCGCAGGCCCGCCTCCAGCGCCACCCGGGGCAGGGCGGCGAGCTTCTCGTAGTGCTCGTACCGCGCGGAGGCGATGTCGACGGCGGCGCCGTCCGGCCCTCGCCAGGTGGCGGTGCCGAAGGCCTCGTGGATCTTCACCTTGCCGCCGTGCAGCTTCGCTGCCTCATGGGCCAGGCCGGGGGCGTCGCGCTCCGCCACCAGGTCCACGTCGCGAATCGGCCGCCCGAGGAAGAGATCCCGGACCGTGCCGCCGACCAGGTGGAGGGAGACGCCGCGGGCGGCGGCGATCCGTCCCAGCGCCTCCACCTGGGCCCAGCGGCTGCCCAACGCCTCCCTCGCCATCCGCAGGACCGCCTCCGGCCCAGGTTGCCGGGTGCTCTTCTGCAGCGCCGGCTCCTCGAACGCGCGAAACACCACCCCGCGGGTCAGGATCCCCAGCGCGCCCCCTGGGGGCTCACCGACCAGGAGGAGGCGCCTCGGCCCCGCGATCAGCGCCTCTCGGGCAGCGGCGATCGGCGCGCTCGCCGGGATCCACTGGGGCGAGAGCGCGCTGATCTCCGCCACCGGCCTCTCGCCCAATCCCAGCTCGAGGGCTGCGTCGACCTCACGTCTGGTGACCAGGCCGACATACTTCTTCGCAGCGCCCCTCCCGCTCACCAACGGCAGGGTGTCGATCCGCCGCCGATGGATCAGCCGGGCCGCGTCGCGGATCGTCGCCCGCGAGGAGAGCTCGACGAAGGGATGGACCGCCACCTCCCCCGCGCTCCGCCGCCTGCCCAGCTCCTCCTCCACGGTGCCGAGCAGGAGCGCCTTCGCTTCCCGCAAGGTCATGCCCCGGAGCGCTGCGCTCGCCGCCTGGGGATGGCCGCCGCCGCCGAGGGCGCCGAGGATGGTGGCGACGTCCACCCCGCCGTCGCTGCGACCGATCAGGGAGATCCGATCGCCGTTGCCGGCGAGGAGGAAGGCGGCGGGCCACTCCTCCGCTGCCCGAAGCTGCTCCAGGAGCACCGAGAGCTCGGGCTCGTAGGCGTCCAGCTCCAGCGTGGCGATGGCCACCGCGATCCCCGCCACCTCCACGATCGATGCGGACCCCGACATCCGCTCCAGGAGCGAGAGCTGGTTCGATGTGAAACCCTTGGGCACATATCGTGCGATCCACTCGAGGGGAGCGCCCCACTCCAGGCAGATCGCCGCCGCCCGGTGGTCGTCCGGGCGGGTCCCGGCGAAGGTGAAGTGGCCGGTGTCCTGGTGGATGCCCAGGAGAAAGAGCCCCGCCTCTTCGGGACTTGGCCGGATCCCATCTTCGGAAAGCCGGAGCACCAGCGCGGAGATGCAGGCGGCCACCTGGGGCATCGGCACCCGGGGCAGGTCGCCTGCCGTCGGTGCGTGGGTGTCGTACGAGACCACCCGACGGAAGCGCGGCGCGAGGGTGCCCAGCTCGCCGAGGCGCTCCGGATCCGCTGTGTCCACGACGAAGAGGGTTTCGAAGTTCCCCTCGCGCAGCCGATCGCGCACCTGGGAGAGCGATCGGATCGGGGGAAGGTGATGGCCCTGCTCCCCTACGAACCGGCGGGTGGTCTCATCCATGGATCCTGGGAGCACCAGCTCGAGCCCCGGCTCCAGGAGGTGGAGCGCGACCAGGGAGGCGATGCCGTCGAGATCGGACGAGAGATGGGTGGTCGCGAGCTTCACCGCGCCATCCTATCGTCCGCGCGCGGTTCCAGGTCTGTGAAGATGCGCCGTTCTCTCGTTCAGCCGACGGGCTCCCCTTTGAGATTGCGCGACAGGAACTCGGCGTCTGCTGGGGAGAGGTCGAAGCGCCGCCCCGCCTCGTCGATCAGCCGGAAGAACGGGAGCTCGGGCTCCTCCCGCCGGCGATCGGCGATCCATCGGACCGCCCTCCGGAGCCCCTCCCCCTCTGGCAGCACCTCGCTCGCACGTCCCTTCTCTGCCATGCTCCATCTCCTCGGGTTCGCCGAAACGAACGCGTGACGGCTGTCTGAGAATATAGGTCGGATGTCTCACCGCTCCCTGGCGCCGCTCTCCCCGCCGGAGTAGAAACGTTCCCCATGCATCTGTTCAACACGGCTGCGCCGACGGCGCTCATCGTCCTCTCCGCTTGCAGCTCTGGCGCCCTCGGGCAGGAAGCGCCATCCGAGCCCACCTCCGCCGCCCAGGTACCCAACGAGATGATGGAGACAGCATTCCTCGAACAATTCGCAGAGACCTATCGCTTTCGCCTGGGCAGGCCCGGCCAGATCCGGATCACCCCGAAGGGTGACGCGATCCTCTTCCTGCGCTCGCAGCCGCGGAGCTTCGTCAACGATCTCTGGACCTACGATCCCGCGACCGGCGAGGAGAAGATCCTCCTCACCGCCGAGTCGATCCTGCGCGGGCAGGAGGAGGAGCTCAGCGCCGAGGAGCTCGCGCGCCGAGAGCGGATGCGGATGACGTCGAGGGGGATCGCCACCTTCCAGCTCTCCCGCGACGGCGAGCGGATCCTGGTCCCCCTCGCGGACCGCCTCTTCGTGATCGAGCGCTCCAGCGGCAAGGCCCTGGAGCTGCCCCACGAGGGCGGCTTCCCCACCGATCCCCGCTTCTCCCCGAGCGGCAAGCAGGTGTCCGTGGTCCGGGACGGCGATCTCTGGCTGATCGATCTCGAGGCGAAGCAGGCGAACGGACGAAGGGCGGCCCAGCGCAGGCTCACCACCCGCTCCGGCCCCCACGTCACGAACGGCGTCGCCGAGTTCGTCGCCCAGGAGGAGATGGGCCGCTTCGCCGGCTATTGGTGGTCGCCGGACGGCAGCCTGATCGTCTACCAGGAGGTCGACACCTCGGGTGTCGAGACGGCCTACATCGCGGACTCCATGCGCCCCCAGGCGCAGCCGCAGCCCTGGCCCTACCCCAGGCCCGGTCAGCCGAACGTCCAGATCCGCCTCGGCCTGATCCCCGTGGAAGGTGGCGAGACCACGTGGATCGGCTGGGACCAGACCACCTATCCCTATCTCGCGACCGTCCGCTGGCAGGCGGGGGCGCCCCTCACTCTCCTGGTCCAGAACCGCCTCCAGACCGAGGAGGTCCTCCTGGCCGTGGATCCGGCGAAGGGCGAGACGCGGACCCTCCTGGTCGAGCGCGACCCTGCCTGGATCAACCTCGACCAATCCATGCCCCATTGGCTCCCGGAGGGTCGCGGCTTCCTCTGGACCAGCGAGCGGAGCGGACGGTGGCAGCTCGAGCTGCGCTCCCCCAAGGGGAAGCTCGAGCGGGTGCTCACCGCACCCGACCTCGGCTACCGCGGCCTGCTCCACGTGAACCGGGAGGGGAGCGAGGCGATCGTCAGCGCTTCCGCCAACCCCACCGAGACCCACCTCTATCGAGTTCCGCTCCAGGCTGCCGCCAAGGACGGAGAGCTCCCCGAGGCCGTCGCGCTCACCTCCGATCCTGGCGAGCACGCTGCGATCTTCGCGGGCGACCACTCGCTCCACGTCCACATCCTCTCTTCCCTCGCAGGCGAGAATCGCTTCACCGTGCGGGATCGGGAAGGCGCCCCCATCGGCCAGCTCCGCTCCGTGGCCGAGACCCCGCCCTTCCTGCCCAACATCGAGCTGGTGGAGCTGGCCAACGAGCACGCCATGCGGGCGGCGCTGATCCGCCCTCGCTCCTTCGATCCCCGCCTCCGCTATCCGGTGATCGCCTACGTCTACGCCGGGCCCAAGGCCCAGGTCGTCACCGCCTCCCGCGAGAGGTGGCTCCTCCAGCAGTGGATCGCAGACCAGGGCTTCGTCGTCGTCTCCATCGACGGCAGGGGGACGCCGTCCCGGGGCAGGGAGTGGGAGCGCGCCATCCACCGCAACCTCATCGACGTCCCGCTGGAGGATCAGGTGGCGGGGATCCGCGCCCTCGGCGCCCGCTTCCCCGAGCTGGACATGGATCGGATCGGCGTCTACGGCTGGTCGTTCGGCGGCTACTTCGCCTCCATGGCGGTGATGAGGAGGCCAGAGCTCTTCAAGGCAGGGGTCGCCGGCGCGCCGGTCGCCGACTGGCTCGACTACGACACCCACTACACCGAGCGCTACCTCGACCTCCCTCGCACCAACCCCGAGGGCTACGAGGCCAGCTCCGTCCTCACCTACGCCTCGGAGCTCAGCAGGCCGCTCCTGGTGATCCACGGGACCGCCGACGACAACGTCTACTTCACCCACGCGCTCAAGATCTCGAACGCGCTCTTTCGCGCTGGCAAGAAGCACGAGTTCCTCCCCCTCGCAGGCTTCACGCACATGGTCCCCGACCCGTTGGTGACCACCCGGCTCTACACGCGGATCGCCTCCTTCTTCCGAGAGGAGCTCGGCGCGCCGCAGGCTGCGCAGGTCCCCTGATCGAGGGCGGCGCGAGCTGCCGGATCGCGGGAGCGGCGCCGGGGGGACGCCGATGTCCGGGTCGGCTGCGATAGTGATCGGAGCGGACCCGTCGCGCTCGTGCCCGAGCGTCTCCGAGGTCCCTGGAGAGGAGGCGCGACGATGAGCGACGCAGCAGCCCGGCGGGAGGTCCTGGTCCTCGACCTAGAGACGCAGCGGGCGTTCGACGAGGTCGAGGGTCGGCGTCCCGACCTCCTCGGGCTCTCCCTCGGCGTGGTCTGGTCCTACCAGCGGGAAGAGTTCTCCACCTACCTGGAGGCCGACGCTGCCGCCCTCGTCGAACGCCTCCTCGCAGCGGAGCGGGTGATCGGCTTCAACCACCGGCACTTCGATCTCGAGGTGCTGCGCCCCTACGCCGGCGCGAGGGGCGTCGACGGGGTCGCGACCTTCGACCTCCTCCTCGATCTCGAAGCGCGGCTGGGGCATCGGGTCAGCCTGGAGAGCTGCTGCCGCGCCACCCTCGGCACCCGCAAGGCTGGCGACGGGCTCCTCGCGATCGAGTGGTTCCGCCAGGGCAGGTTCGCCGAGCTCGAGCACTACTGCCGCGAGGACGTGAGACTCACCCGCGATCTCTTCGATCATGGGCGGGCCCACGGGCAGATCAAGGTGAGAAAGCGGAGCCCGGAGGGGACGTGGTACGACGCGGCTGTCCCCGTCGACTGGCGACTCCCCGGCGAGGAGGAGGTCGCCGCCATCGCCAGATGAGCGTCCGCCTGCGGAGCGCGATGGCGAGGGGCGCTACCGGCGCTTCGCCGTGGTCCGCGACTTCGATGCGTCCTTTGCGCCTGCTTTGGTCTTCGCCCCGGCCTTCTTCGAGGGGGCGGGGGCCTTCTTCGCGGCGGGGGTCTTCGCCTTGCCGCTCCCCTTCCGGGGGGCAGCCGCTCGGCGGGGCTCTTCGTCGAGGGGCGCCACCACCGGCGCCGCTGGCGGATGGCTCGAGTACTTCTCGAGGAGCTCGGGCTGCAGCTCGTTGTAGAGCTCGATCGCGCGGCGCAGCACCTCGATCGCCTCTCGTCGTCCCAGGGGATCCGAGACCAGGACCTCCTTGCGCTCCAGCGCCTTGTAGTCTTCGAAGAAGCGCTTCAGCTCCCGGAGGCGGTGCGGGGGGAGCTGCCAGAGATCGCTGAAGTTCTCGTACTCGGGATCGTCCGCGTGCACGGCGATCAGCTTGTCGTCCTCGCCCTTCTCGTCGCGCATCTTCATCACGCCGATCACCCGGGCTCGCATCAACGCCAGGCTCGCGATCGGCTCGCGGCAGAGGACCAGGATGTCCAAGGGGTCCCCGTCCTCGCAGAAGGTGCGCGGGACGAAGCCGTAGTTCGCCGGGTAGTAGACCGCCGAGAAGAGGATGCGATCCACCATCAGCAGGCCGGAGACCTTGTCCAGCTCATACTTCACCTTGGATCCCATCGGGATCTCGATCACGGCGGGGATGGGTTCGTCGAGGTCCTGGGGAAGCTCCACGTCATGCCACGGGTGATACGCCATCTTCGAAAGACTCCTCGGGGGGCCACGTCCGGGCCGTGAAATCCAGGGGATCACCCCTGCTTGGTTCAGCGCCGCTTGTCGCAGATTGCGCAGCGGACTTCCACGATCTTCCCTCCGACTCTCCATCGGCCTCTGCCGGCCCGCCGGGATGGCGGGTGCGTCGACCGGCGCGGTCCTTGCTCGGGAATCCGAAAGGAGGTCTGCCCAACATGAGCGTCGATCGATCGCGGATGCAGCTTCTTCCCCCCGTCGGGGCCTTCGAACGAAGGTCCCGTGGTGCGCCCCCCGTTCCCACCTCTCCCCTCGCCCTCGCGCTTGGGATCGTCTTGGGGGGCATGCTCGCGCTGCTCCTCGGGACCGGCTGCGACTCGAACACCCGGACGATCTCGAGCAAGGAGACGGGCAAGCCGCCTCCCACGGTGGTCATGCGCACGCCACCGGTCCTCGGGGATCCGACGGCGCCCGAGACGCCAGAGCCAGAAGAACCCGAGGAGCCGGACTTTGGCCCGGAGGGACCGTGGCCCCTCGACGACGTCCGGGTCTACGGAGCGTCCGAGGGGCTTCCAGGCGTCGTGACCGGCGTGGGCGTCGACGACGCGCAGAACGTCTACGTCATCGACGGCGGCGCCGCCTACGCGATGCCCGTCGGCTCCACCGGTTTCACCCGCACCGCCAGCGGCGGACAATTCGATCTGGGCTATCCGGTGGCCAGCATCGTCGGCGGCTACGGCGGCGAGGTCTACCTGGGCTTCCTCGCCTGGGAGGCGGAGCCGCAGGATCTGGCCGAAGAGGACAAGCTCTTCGGCGACGTCGACCGCATGGTGCTCCTGCCCGACGGCAGCCTGCAGCTCGACTTCCACTACAAGATCCAGAACTCCAACGCGCGGTGGATGGACCACACCCGCTCGATCTTCAGCCTCGCCCGCGTCAACGACGGCGGCCCCAACCACGGCGACGTCTACCTCGGCAGCAACCACGCGGTCACCCTGATCCGAGGGGACGAGTACGCCGATCACCGCCACGCGATCTTCCTCGATGAGAGCGGCTCCGAAGCGATCGGCTACGTCTGGGACGTGAACATCGACCCCGCGGGCAACGTCCTCTTCGCCGGACATTGGAAGGTCGCCGCCCTCCCGCCATCGCCGATGGACACGGTCATGAGCTTCGTCGACTACGGCAGGGTCACCTGGATCATCGACACCTGGCCGCAGAACCTGGGCCCGATCCAGGAGCCCAAGAACCTCCACGCCGTCGCGGGCGATCTGGAGCAGGGCCGGCTCTACGTCGGCTCCTGGGGCATGGGCCTCTCCGCGATGCAGGTCCACCCGCGGGAGTGGTGGTCGGTGGACGGGACCCCCGACTCGGTGATCAACGGCCTCGAGCTCGATCCAACCGACGGGAAGCTCTGGGTGGCGACGGCGTCGCGGGGGCTCTGGCGCTGGGATCCGGCGACGGAGGAGTGGGAGCAGAGCCCCTTCGTCCCAGGCGGGCTGATGGTGAACCAGATCTACCTGGACACCACCGTGACCCCGAGGAC
>Ga0180215_1004695_pt1 | contig 11989 bp, 13 predicted proteins | sample eDN3rd37CBELigBY_FD_128871 | JGI IMG/M metagenome (GOLD analysis project Ga0180215, IMG submission 128871) | Enriched backyard soil microbial communities from Emeryville, California, USA - eDNA 3rd pass 37_C BE-Lig BY (version 2) (version 2) | ecosystem: Environmental > Terrestrial > Soil >...
GAAAAAGGTTGCCTTCATTCCTCGGGCGTTCAATGCTTCGAGAATAGAGGAAGTATAGGCTGAAGGTCCATCATCAAAGGTTAAGTAAACCTTTTTCAAATTTATCTGCTGGTTGACAGGCTCCTGAGCTTTCTCTTCCTTTGGCTTTTCCGCTGAAGAACTCGAATGATTCGATTTCTCGTTATCTTCATTGACTTCTTTATTTGCTGCTGGATCGTAATTTACATCTTTGCCCTCGAAAGTTTCATTATTTTTTGCTGCGTAAAATTTGCCATTTTTTAGTGTGCGATAATATCGCAATGCTAAGCCGTTCATTTCTTCAAATTCACTGACGTTTCCATCCATCAGCATGGAATACATAATATTTATTGGCTGCTTCTTAACTGAAATTGCCAATACCTCCGTCTTGCTTCCTGGTTCAAAGGTATATAATACCAATACCATCAATACAAAAAAAGAAATCACCATTTTTTCTTTCTTATTTCTTGATTCCCTATTTCTCCTCACGAGGGTTCACCTTTCTCTAATTTGTGCAAACATAGAAGTCTAATAATCTAGAAAAACTAATCCATCAGCTCCTTTATATATTATATTGCCGATCTAATAAAATAGACGGCTAAGCCACCAGAGAAGTTGTCTGCATTCTACATTTTTCTGCAAATTTTTTGTTTTTTCGCTATTACTTCTTTAATGTATCGAAAAACCTATGTGTTTTCAATGAAAATCTGGCTATGATTCTCTTTTTAAAGTACTGATGAATGATCGGGCTGATTCACTTCACGCAGGTGCCTGATAAAGGTTTTCTTTTTTAAATGATAGACTATGAGAGCAATGATGCTTAAGCCGCAAATAAGAAATATGATCCAAACCGGAACTTTTTCCAGCAAGAATCCAAACAAGATAAAACCAAGCGGTGTCATAGCCAATGCACCCGTTTCCAGCAATGACAGCACACGTCCCCGATATTCATCCGGCGTGCTTTTTTGAAGAATCAACTGTATGGGCATATTAATAATCATAATGAAGGATGCCAGGATAAAAACCATGACAATCAGATATAAAAAGAAAAAATGGTTTGACACATCAATCATGGCCGGAAGTCCTGGAATGCCAAGCAGCATCAAAACAACAGACATTGCCAGAATCCCCCCAATGATACTGAGTTCCTTTCTTTTAATCTCTGGCCTTGCAGATAGGAAAATTGACATAGCAAGCATGCCAACTGAAAAAGATCCCTCAACAATTCCAAGCTGATAGGACTGCATACCTCTTACTGTTAGAATTAAATACGGCATAGCGACCGGAAAAACAGCGAACCAGAAATTCAGAAAAATACTGATCAAAATTAAACTTTTCAAAAAGCTTTGTTTATTCGCATAGGCAAGACCAGACTTTAGATCCTCTATAACAGATCCTGGTGCATTGCCCTTTTTCTTATCCGAAAACAATTCATATTGAATAAAAGTACTTGCCAGCCCTGAAACGGCAAATGCGGCAATGTTGATAATCATAAAAGTGGTGATGTCAAATAGTCCAAAGAAAACTCCCCCAAGAACAGGGCCTAGTATGGAAGACAATGAAGCGGCAGCCTGATTCATGGACATAGCTTTTTGCAGATAATCGGGGCCTGCCATGTTATAAATGGCGGAGGTAACAGCTGTTGCATAGAAGGTGTTAAGAATACTGAGGACGGCTGTTGCAGTGTACAAAACCCAAATATCTGAATAGAAAAATGAAAAGACTATAAAGATAATCGTTAGCCATATGGCACATGAAAAATCTGAAACAATTATAATGCGCTTCCTATTCCAGCGGTCACTTAAAGCACCAGCAATAGGTGAAAGCACGACTCTTGGAAGAACGCTTAATAGAAGGGTAATGGCAAAATTAAGGCTGGAACCAGTTATCGATAAAATGTAGAGACCGATTGCAAATCCATAAATCGACGAACCAAGAACAGCCGTAACCTTGCCTAATGTAAACAAAACAAGATTCATTTTTATTTGCCCTGCCATTATTATTCCTCCTCTTCGGAAAGCTTTTCGAACTGGCATGAGATATGGTACGGTGTTCTCGAAGCATCCTCCTTCACTGTTTTCTTAAAATATTTTAATAATAAATTATCAAAATCTTTCTCAAACTCCTTCAGCTCTTCGTCTGTTAAGGATAGACTTGTTTCCCGTTTGCGGATTTTTTGACTCGCATCCGCCCCAACACTCCTTTTCAACTTAAAATGGGTCGCTTTTGCCCGGTAATACTTTTCAATAATTCCGCGATTTTCCTTCGTTTCTTCAATTTCAATAATTCCGCCTTGAAGCAGCTGCTGAATATGGTAATGAACACTTCCAGCAGATTTGCCTAATTCATCTGCCACTTGTTTAGCCGTCATCGGACGTTCATCAAGTAAATAAATAATCTTTACCCGCAGCGGGCTTGATACCAGCTTTTGCTGTTCAAGGTTAATTTCCATTACTTTTTCTCCAAAATCCATATCCAGTCACCTTTCAAAAACATTCTAACATTCTAAATAAATTATACGTTCTAATTTTTTAGAACGCAATAGGCAATAACATAAAAGTGATCCATGCATATAATGCTTTAGAAATCTAAAAAGAAGAGGGGATATGCATGCAAAGAATTTTAGGAGGAACCACAGGTATGGGAGGATTACTGCCAAATCTTCTTGGATTAGGTTCATCACCATATCATCAGGGATATGGCGAGTATCCATACCACCATGGCTATGGCGGCTACCCGTATCATCAAGGCTACGGAGGCTATCCGTTCCAGCATGGCTATGGCGGCTATCCATATCACCATGGTTACAGCGGCGGCGGTTATCCATATCACCATGACCATGGCGGTCATTGGAACCATCATGATCACGGAGGTCATCAGTATCACTACGGTCATAGCGGGCATCGGCCAGATACAGTAAATCCCTATTTTTGGGGTTGAAATAACTAAGGGACAGATCTAGAACCTTATTCCAAAAAGTTCTAGATCTGTCCCTTTGCTTGTTACTGCTCATCTTCTCCGATGATAATAACTTCCGTTTCTAACTCCACATCAAAATTTTTCTTGACCGTTTTTCTTACATGATCTATTAATTCGATATAATCATTTGAGGTTGCCTGGTCAACGTTTACGATAAACCCGGCATGTTTGGTGGAAACTTCAGCCCCGCCGATTCTCGTGCCTTGAAGCCCGCTATCCTGAATGAGCTTTCCCGCAAAGTAACCTGGCGGGCGTTTGAAAACACTTCCACAAGATGGGTACTCTAAAGGCTGTTTCGTTTCTCTAGCCACTGTCAGTTCATCCATTTTCTCTTTAACCGTCTTTGGGTCTGCGTTCTTTAGTTGAAATTCTGCTTCGAGGATAACATAGTCAGTCTCCATGAACAAACTTCTTCGATAACTTAGAGCTAGTTCCTTAGCAGTCAAGCTTACAATTTCGCCATCTCTTGTCATGACTATCGCTTTAGTAAGCACATCCGAAATTTGGCCCCCATAAGCGCCAGCATTCATATACAATGCTCCGCCGACACTGCCCGGTATACCACAGGCAAACTCGAGACCTGATAATTCACTTTTCAAAGCAGTCCTTGAAACCTCGATAATCGCTGCCCCACTTTGTGCGTTAATGATGTTATCGTTTACTGATATCTGATTAAACTTCGATAAGCATAATGTAATACCGCGGATACCGCCATCTTTGACAATTACGTTCGATCCGCTTCCAAGAATCGTCAAAGGAATGTGAAAATGTCTTGCTAGTTTTAAAGCAGACTGAATTTCTTTAATTGTTGTTGGTGTAATGAATATATCAGCTTTGCCGCCGAGCTTTGTGAAGGTATAATTCTTAATCGGCTCAGCTAATTTGATATGGTCTGCCTTCACCGTCTTTAGGATTTCCTGATAAAACTGTTCGTAATTGTTCATTGCTGTACTCCCCGTATCATTTACTTCCTAAACAGTATATGATGCCTTTCCCCTAAATGGGAAAGACATCATGGTTTTCCTAATTATTATAAAATTCGTCCGGGATTTTTCCAAACTTTCTTTTATGATATAGAAGCGGTTCCTTCTGTTCACCTTTAATATCAATGATTTCTCCGATTAAAATAGTATGGTCTCCAGCGTCAACTGTTTTAAAGGTGCGGCATTGCAGAATTCCAGCCACGTCTTTAAGAATTGGCAGCTTGTGTTCTGACAGTTCCCATTCACAATTTTTAAAACGGTCGATTCCCTTTGATGCAAATAAAGAGCATAATTCGCCCTGGTCGGCTGCAAGCACATGCACAGCAAATTTATCTATTTTTGCAAAGATATCATGGGTGGAAACTCTTTTATCAATTGACCATAAAATCAGCAAAGGATCAATTGACACAGACGCAAAAGAATTTACTGTTAGACCTAGCGGTACCCCGCTTTCGTCTGTCGTTGTCACAACCGTTACACCAGTTGGATAATTGCCCAGGACTTGTTTAAAAATATCCACTTGATTGCTATTCTCCATTTTACCCAGCCTTTCTATTTTAAAAGTTATCATTTTGACTGTTTACATACACAGTTTAAACATAGCATAAACATTTACCGTTTTCATCAAAAAAGAGAAGCCCTTTATCTGTGTTAGAAGAGATGATTGCAGAAACACTTCCCAATTGACATCAGGCAAGTGCGTTATCTATTGATGATCGAGTTTGCTTTCTTCTATCAAATACAATTTTCCCTGCAACAACGGTTTGTACTGCTTTAGCTTCAAGCATATCTTCAGATGTTCCTGCAAACAAATCTCTGTCAAAAATGGAAAAGTCGGCATCAAATCCAGGTTTAATCAGTCCGCGCACATATTCCTTGCCAATCGCCTGAGCGCTTCCTACCGTGTACATTCTAATCGCCTGAAAGCGGGTCAGCTTCTCTTCTGGAAGATATCCATCATGATCAGTACCGGGCTTTTTCCGCTCAACAGCTCCATAAATAGAGGCAATCGGACTAATATCTTCAACAGGTGCATCAGTCCCTGCCGCGCACATGATTCCACGGTCAACTAGCTTTCTCCATGCATAAGCCCATTCGAGCCGCTCCTTGCCTAGTCGATTGATGACCCACGGAAAATCAGATGGGACAAAGGCTGGCTGCAGATCGAGTACAACAGGTAATTTCTCTATTCTTGCAGCTAATTCCTCGCTGAGGATACAACAATGAATTAGACGATCTCTTTTTCCATTAGTTAGCGGATATTTTTCCAAAATGGTAAGGACCTGTTCAGCTCCTGCATCACCAATCATATGAACCGCAACGGGCTCACCGTATTTTCGTGCCAGCTTAACTAGTTCCACAAGCCTGTCATCCGTATGAATAAAAAGCCCATAATTATTTGGCTGATCGGCATAGGGTTTAGTTAAAGCAGCGGTTGAGCCGCCCAAGGCACCATCAGCAAAAATTTTCATTGCTCCAGGTTCAATAAATGGCTCTGTATATTCAGCCTTATCATTCTGCATTTCTTCAAAAACTTCATGGTGTCTAAGGAGGTTAACTCGAAAATGCTTCTTTTTCCCAATTACTCGCTTGAAAGCAGTTAGCGGATTGGTGTATTTTCCGAAATAATGCATATCCTCCGTATGGCCGCCAGTTAAACCATGCGCAAGCATATCATCGATTGCAAGGTTAAGAGCTTCTGTTAATGATTCTATGTACGATTCTCCCACTTTAGGTATCGCATTGGTTACAGCGTTAGTGGCTTGGTCATATAGAAGTCCATTTAATTGTCCATTTTCATCCCGGCCGATTTCACCGCCTGCAGGGGAGTTGCTTTCCTCAGAAATCCCGCCCGCTGTAAGTGCCGCTGTATTTCCAAGGACTACATGGTGGCAGACCCTTGTTAATATGATCGGTTCTTTGCGGATCGCATCAAGCTCTTCCTTTGAAGGGATCCGCTTATCAGGGAAGTTATTTTCATTCCAGCCTTCACCAAATAACCACTGATCACTTGGTGTGTTCTCGGCTGCTTCCTTTATGAGATTCAGCATTTCCTCAGCAGTGGAAGCTTTGGATAAATCAAGACGGATTAATTTTTCACCTTGAAAAATCATATGCAGATGGCTGTCAACAAAACCCGGATACATGGCTGCACCCTTCAAATCGATTACCTCATCAGCTTGGTGCCAAAGCTCCGCTTTGTTGCCGACAGCAATAATTTTATCGTTTTCTACAAGTACAGCCTCTGCTGTCTCGTTTTCTTTTTCCATTGTGTAGATGGTTCCACCGTACCAAAGTCGCTTCATGCCAATATTCCTTTCTTAAAAAAGTCCTAAATTTATAGAAGTTTCCACACCTTATTCATGTTTTAGGAATGTTCCCTCGCGAAACTCCTTATAAGCCTGCATGATTTCTTCTTCTGTGTTCATGACAAACGGACCTCTTGCCACAACCGGTTCATTGACCGGCGCACCTGCGTATAAAATTACTTTTAACGGCACAATCGCTGTCATTTCAATTTCACTTTTTCTAGATCCGCCAGCTGAACCAAGCAATAGAACTTGTCCTTTTGAAGCCTGTCTGCTGCTTGTTCCAAACGTCCCGCTTCCTTCAATTATATAAATAAATCCATTATAGCTTCCAGGTAAATCTTGTGAAATAGAAGCACCCGCTTCTAGCACAATTTCCACCATTGTAACGGGCACATGGTTTTTCGTTGATGAGGTAACATCTTTTGAATTCCCTGAAAAGACTTTTACCGTTGCACCAGCCTCTTTTCTGACAGGCATAGCTTTTCCAAGCAAATTTTGATAGCGCGGCGCAGTCATTTTTTTCTCGCGGGGAAGATTCACCCATAGCTGAAGGGAATGGGCCGTCACTCCTTCTGATGGAACCTCATTATGAATGACTCCGCTTCCCGCTGTCATCCATTGAACATCGCCAGGTCCAAGCTTGCCCCCTTCTCCTGAGGCACTGTCGTAATGCTCGATGGCTCCATCAATCACATAGGTTACCGTCTCTATTCCTCTATGCGGGTGAACATCGAATGCCCCCTTTTGAAACTTATCCTCCATCATCAAAAGAAATGGATCATGCTTTGCCCAATTGCCTGGGGCAATCACAGGCCCAGCGGAATGAATCGAGCTATATGCAGTTAATTTTACATCTCTGATTTCTGTGATATCTCTTTTATAAACATTTTCCATGCTTTCGTCCTCCTTGGCTGGGTTTGCCTCATATCCTCCATTTTAAAAGAAGTATGAATGCTTGTAAAAAGAACTGTCTCGTGTACACCACGCTGAAACCATTACGCCCCATTCCCGTCAAATAATAAAAAGGGGGCGATTTTATGAAAAAGCTCGGTTTACTTCTACTTTCGATTGCCATGTTAACTGGGTGCCGTTCCACACCCTTTGACGCACATTCTGTCATTGATTGGGTTGATTTTATTAAGTGGGACGGCATTCAGTATCAAGGAATCCATTCTGGTGTCCTTGCGGATGAAGCAGATCTTGGCGATAAGCTCGGCGAGGTGAAATTTAAGGTTGCTGACAATGTAACAAATCCCAAATACAAGCTAAGAAACGGTGACGCGGCCTTCCATGAAAAAGGAACTGAAATCTATGCAGTGGATGGGTATCCAAATCTAATAGCCGTAAAAAGTGACCGGGCAATTAATGGCTATAAGGTTTATTTTAATCCAGATATAGACTACCAATGGCATTTTCAAAATGTCCCTTTAGACAAAGTAAGCCAAATTGAGGTGTACCAATCACAGTGGCCAGAAAATGATAAATTAATCCAAAAGATATCTGACGCGAAAAACATCGAAGATTTTCTTAATCTTTTAAAAAATAGTACTCCTAACTCCAGTTTCCAGCCTGCTGCAAATCAAGGCGATCCCGATTATTTTGATATCATCCTATACACAGATGAGCCAGTCGCCTATAAATACGGCATGCAGTATGATGGAAAAACCTTTTTTTGGCATCCATCAGATACAGCGATATTGTCGGGCGAAATGAAAAACTTTGTTCCTGTCGATTGAACCTTTCATTTGACATATAGCAGATTTTAAATTAGTATTACACGAGTGATTTGGTATGTATAGCAACTAAAAATGAGGGATCCCATTTGAGGTTAACTTTCCAAGAATATATAAGCATAAAAATCCATAAAACGGATTTAAATCTTACAAGCTTTATTAAATCCAGATTAGAAACGTTTAATCTTGCCCCTGAACAGAACTTAATCATGATGCTTCTTTGGGAAAAAGATGGGTTAACACAAAATCAGCTGGTGGAAAAATTAAGCAAAGACAAAACAAACATTGCACGAATGGCTTCAAACCTTGAGAAAAAAGGATTTGTCAAAAGAATCTGCCCTTCATGTGACCGGCGTTCGTTAGAATTGCACCTTACATCAGCAGGTAAAGAACTTGGCCAAAAGGTGATCCCGATTATAGAAGAATTTAATGATATTGTCTGTAAAGGGATTTCTGAAGAGGATTTACTCTCTTTTGAAAGGATTCTTTCTAAAATAAATAATAACGTCCTAAATCATTGTGATTAGGACTTTCGCCTCAAATAGTTGCTACAACAACATTCGCAAAGAAAAAGGTTGCTATAACAACCTTTTTACTTAAAATTACATCTTTGGAGGAACTATCATGTCTAAAGTATTATTTATCAAAGCAAATGACCGTCCAGCTGATCAAGCAATCAGCTCTAAAATGTACGAAGTATTCTTAAACACATATAAAGAAGCTAATCCAGCAGATGAAATTACTGAATTAGATCTATTTCAAGCAGACCTTCCTGATTACGGAAATACTGCCATTATGGGCGTATATAAACGCAATAATGGTTTAGAATTAACAGCTGAAGAAACCAAAGCAGCAGATTTAGTTGACCAATATTTAAACCAATTCTTTGCAGTTGACAAAATTGTGCTTGCCTTCCCATTATGGAATAGCATTGTTCCAGCACCTTTAGTTAACTACATTTCTTATTTAGCTCAAGCAGGCAAAACATTCAAATACACTGCTGAAGGCCCAATTGGCCTAGTTGGGGATAAAAAGGTTGCCTTACTTAACGCTCGTGGCGGAGATTATTCTTCCGAAGCGATGGCAGCATCTGAAATGGCCGTGAGATATGTACAAACAAACCTAGGTCTATGGGGAATTACTAACCCAGAAACCATTATCATCGAAGGACACAATCAATACCCTGACCGTGCACAAGAAATCATTGCAGACGGTTTAGAAAATGTTGCAAAAGCTGCAGCAACATTTTAATAGAAATATAGTAATCGGTCCCTGTATACACAGGGGCCGATATTTTTTGCAGACCGTATTATATATGAGGCTGGCTGCCAATATTCATAATGATATATTCAAATTCCCCAGTGTTTTCTATTAAAAAGTACATTTCATTTAGTCCATTTTTGAGTGGCCCTTTATAGGTTTTCTCAAGTTCTACATAGAAGACTGCTTTATAATCGACTTGGTCGTTGAGTCTACCCTGCTCTTTTAATGACCGCACTTCTACCTTTTTTATACCCTTTTTGAAAGCCTCTGTATCAAAAATATCCTTCGTGATGAGCTGTTCTTCTGATGTTCTTGAATCTATAAGCAAATATTTAAAATAAATAAAAGCCGGATGGATATTGAACGGTATATCCAAGTTTACCTGGTGGCTATATTGAGAAGTATTGATTTTCCATCCTTGTTGTTTGACATACTTCAACTGAACTTTAAAAACATCCAGGCCCTTTGTTTCACCCACAGGTACCAATACTTTATATTCTTTATTTGCACCAAAGGTTCTTTCATGCAGCACAATGGCTTTATCCCACTGCAGGATAGAACCGCCATCTGCCTCTGGCTGTGCTAATCTTCCTTTATGTTCAATAAGCCCAAGATCCTTTATATATATCTCTGCATAGGACGGAGTGATTGTCTTTGTCAAATAATTAATAAGCTCTTTTTTCGTATCGATATTCTTTGATAAATACCGATAAAAGCTGCCCTTATACTGGAAGGATTGGTATTCACCCTCCTTATAGTCTCCGCCTCTTTGCACGTAGGATTGCTTTTGCGCCCAATCTTTTACTAAACGCTGAACCTGTTCATCCGTCAGTTCAGTATATTTAACGATTTGCTGGGCCTGGGCAGGCTTTTCCTTTCCAAGTGCCTCAATGGGCTGATAACTCAATCCTCCGAGCATTGTCACAGCAAGGCCTGTAATTAATAATTGTTTTATTTTCATCCTTAACTCCCCCAATGTTTCATTCTACAATCTGATTGTAGTGGTTATTGAAGGATTATTAGTTACAAAAAGGTTAATAAAGGTTTGAAATGTGGTTACTTTTAAAAATTACTTTTCAACGAAGCTATGAAAGACATAATCTATAGTTTTTTATAGGTAAATGGCCTTCATCAGCGTTATGATGAGGTTAGTCTTAAAAGTGGACACGTCAAAATGGGATTTATTATATAATACAATCATCATAAACAAGGACGTGTTCATTATGGGGAAACGCTTTGATCAAGAGTACAAAGAATATGTTTCAAAATTAGTTGTTGAGGAGGGCAGAAAGGCAGCCGATGTTGCACGTGAACTAGAAATCTCACCTAAGACTATTAGCCGTTGGGTTTCTGCATACAAGTTAAAAAGAAACGGCGGTAAAACGAACGAGAATTATATCACCCCTTCTGAACTTGAAAAACTTAAAATACAACATGATAAAGAATTAGAACTATTAAGAGAGGAAAATGAAATCCTAAAAAAGGCCATGCACATCTTCACCAAAAACCAAGCGTAGTTTATCGCTTTATTCAAGCCCACTCAGATGAACACGCTATATCGAGGATGTGCCAAGTATTAAAGGTATCTAAGAGTGGTTATTATAAATGGCTTTCACAATCTAATATTCTATCTGAAAAAGAAGAATATCGTTTAGAAATCCAGCAAAAAATTAGTAAGTCATTCCATGAAAGCTTTGGAACCTATGGAAGCCCAAGGGTGCACTCTGACTTAATCGACTGGGGCTATACTATCTCACAAAAGACTGTGGCTAGGATCATGAAAGAAATGGATTTAAAAGCAACCCTAAAAGAAAAGTTTGTAGTCACTACGGATTCAAATCATAATTTGAACATTTATCCTAACCTGCTTAAACGCCAATTCAATGTAGAAGAACCTAACAAAGTATGGGTTTCTGATATTACTTATATTTGGACAGTAGAAGGCTGGGTTTATTTATCATCCATTATGGATTTATTCGGTAGGAAAATCGTGGGATGGAGTTTAGCTTCACATATGAAAACAGAATTAGTTATACAATCATTAAAAATGGCACTCGTATCAAGGCAGCCTGGCGAAGATTTAATTCATCATTCAGACCGTGGTTCACAGTACTGTGCTCAGAATTATATTGATCTTCTGGAGGAGAACGAAATGCAGATCAGTATGAGTAAAAAAGGTGATCCCTATGATAATGCTTGTATTGAGTCTTTTCACGCCACAATCAAAAAAGATTTAATTTACAGAAGACGGTTTAAGACAAGAGAAGAAGCGATTAAAGCTGTTAATTATTATATAAACAGTTTCTATAACGAAAAAAGAAAGCACTCAACCTTGGGGAACTTTTCACCAAACCAATATGAGAGAAACCACCAACAAGGTTGTACCGAATTTATCTCGTAAATTAGACATTAGTATTAGAAATGGGCAGTCATGGTTTTCGACTGACCATTTCTAATACTGGACCAAACGAAGTGCGGTAGTGGTTTTAGTTTTAAAAATCTCAAATTTTATTGTCCACTTTCTTGACAGAAGACCATGAGGGAGGTTCTCATGGACAAGATCCTAGTAGAAAAGGAGAGTATTGTCCATGAGCGGGCACCTAATGGACATCATCAGCCTAAAAAAAGAGAAAAATGTCCATGAAAAAGGTTCTCATGGACAAAACCTTAATATAAAAAGACCTAACTGTCCGTTATGAAA
>Ga0180215_1004698_pt1 | contig 11984 bp, 10 predicted proteins | sample eDN3rd37CBELigBY_FD_128871 | JGI IMG/M metagenome (GOLD analysis project Ga0180215, IMG submission 128871) | Enriched backyard soil microbial communities from Emeryville, California, USA - eDNA 3rd pass 37_C BE-Lig BY (version 2) (version 2) | ecosystem: Environmental > Terrestrial > Soil >...
GGCGCCTGTTCGGGCCGTATCCGTTCGCGCACTACACCGTCGTGGTGACCGACGACGACCTCGAGATTCCGATCGAGGCGCAGGGTCTGTCGATCTTCGGCGCCAACCACTGCGACGGCCGCCGCCGCGAAGAACGGCTTGTCGCACACGAATTGGCGCACCAGTGGTTCGGCAACAGCCTGACCCTCACGCGCTGGCGCGACATCTGGCTGCACGAGGGTTTCGCGTGCTACGCCGAATGGCTGTGGGCGGAGAATTCGACCGGCCCGTCCGCGCATACCCTTGCGGCGGAAGCACATCGCGGGCTGGCGCGCAAACCCCAGGACATCCTGCTCGGCGATCCCGGCCCGAAGGACATGTTCGACGACCGGATCTACAAGCGCGGCGCCCTCACCCTGCACGCGCTGCGCCGGCAGCTGGGCGACGACCGCTTCTTCCCCCTGCTGCGCACCTGGACCGCGGAGCATCGGCACTCGAACGTGACCACCGAGCAGTTCGTCGGTCTTGCAGCGCATTTCACCGATGAACCGCTACGTCCGCTGTGGGATTCCTGGCTCCACGAGCGGGCGCTTCCTCCGTTTCCCGACGCCTGAACGTCCGCGCGCCCGAGTTCAGGGCAGCACCACGTCGGAGGCGAGCCAGCGGCCGTCGACGAGTTCCATCGTCATCACGACGCGGCTGCGGTCGAGTCGCGGTTCGGGTGTCACGGCATTGGTGACGGTCTGGTCGACGAACAGCAGCACCTCGACCTTCGTGGTCGTCGCGGACTTGATGCCTGCCTCGATCACGACGCCCTCGGCGGTGGCCTGGTTGTCGACGAGCAGCTGCCGAAGCTGTTCGCTCGACTGGGCATACATGTCCTTGAAGTTGCCGGTGGCGCCGTCCAGCACAGCCTGGAAATTCGCGTCGAGGTCGTCCGAGCTGACGCTGGTCAGCACGACCGCGTACTGCCGTGCCGCGTCGAGCGCTGCGGCAGAGGCGTCGTCGACGGCGTCGGCCTGATTCCACTTCCAGCCGAGCACGCCGGCGGCGACGACCGCCAGGACCGCCACCAGCACGGCGGCGAGGAGCGCGAGGCGTCCCCGATCCTTGCCCCGCACCGCTGTGCCGGTCGCAGCGTCTTCGGTTGCGGCGTCGCCGGTTTCAGCATCCTCGTTCACGACATCGTTCTCGGCCTTCTCGTCGGCATCCTCGCGCTCGACGACGGCCGCTGCCGTCCGGCTGTTCTTGCTCACGTCGGTTCTCCTTCTCGTTGTCGGGCCGGGTCGCTGCGTCGGCAGCCGTGATCGGATCAGCGCACCCCCGGGTCGCCGGGATCGGGGCCGCCGGGTTCGAGCAGTAGAGACAACGGCCCCACCGGTGTCGGATCCGCCTGCTGCAGCGGATCGACGCCCGGCGGCGGCGCATAACCGCCTTCCTCACCCGCCGGTCGCGGCGCGTTGCGTGCTCCGCGGACCAGGGTCGACGGATCGGGATTCGGACAGTAGGTGTGCAGGTACGGTTCCGGGAAGTTCGACAGCGCAGGCGACTGCCGGGGCAGGTCGTAGTCGCACGAGTACCGCGGATAGATGTTGACGAACGCCCAGATACCGCCGTCGCGGAACGCGGTCCCCAGCGCGTCGAGTGTCGACCCGCCGCGGGTGGCCGGGAAGAAGAACTCGTGGAGGGCCGGTACCCGGAGGTACGCCATCTGTGCGGTCGTGGCCAGGTTGCCCAACAACTGCACCATCGTCGGCGAGTTGTCCGCGAAGAGCGTGTCGACGGACTGCAGGGTCGCCGGCGCACCGTCGACGAACTGCCGGAATCCCGCGTCCTTCGACTCGATCCCTTCGAGCGTCGCCGACAGATTCCGGGAGGTCGCGGCCAGACCGGCGGCACTGTCCGAAAGCGTCCCGAGCACGATCTTGCTGGTGTTGAGCACGCTGACGGTCTGCGGCAGCACCGAATCGAGTGTGGAGATCAGAAACGTTCCGCCGTCGACGATATCGGCCAGCTTGTCCGGTCCCTCCGCGCTCATACCGAGTTCGTCGACGATGGTCCGGACCGTGTCGGGGTCGATCTGCGCGAGCATCCCGTCGAGATTGCCCATGAGCGTGGCCAACGGCACCGGGGTCGACGTCTCGCCGACGGAGATCTCCGCGCCGTCGACGAGGAACGGCCCGCTGTCGGAAGTCGGCCGGAAGTCGAGGTACTGCTCCCCCGCGAGCGACAGTCCCGCGACCCGCACCTCTCCGCCGACGGGAATCTGTGCCGACGAGTCGATCGCCGCGACCGCGACCACACCCTCGTCGGTCAGTTCCACCGACGACACCCGCCCGATCGGGACACCGCGCAACGTGACGTTGCGGTCGGGCAGCAGTCCTCCCGAATCCCCGAGGTTCACGCGGACGTGGATCTTCCGGTCGGCCGGATCCAGATGGAAGACACCGAAGATCAGGTACGTGACGCCGAGAACCATCGTGAGGGCGAGCGCCGCCACGGACAGTCCGAGGCGGTGCGCCGACGCGTAACGCACACTCGAAACCAGTGCGCGGGCGGGGACTTCGAGGACCGCGTTCCGTCCGTCGGCGGCCGTCATTCCGGCACCACCCCGAACTTGCTCTGCAGTCGCATGATCGTGTACGTCAACGTGCCGACGAACGCCGTCCAGTCCGTGCCGTCGGGCAACCTGCTCCCGGGGTCACCGGTGTGCCCGGGGACCGGGACGGCACCGAGCGCCAGCTGCTCCAGCTGCTCCAGATCGGCGTCGGTATGCGCGGACGTACCGCTCGTGATGTTGATGACCGGCGCCAGGATCCGGTTGACGGTATCGAGGGACACCCCCGGCTGGGTCGCTGCTCTGTCTAGTTCGGCTGCAACCCGGTTGATGTCGGCGATCATGCTGCGGGTGTCGGTTCCCTGGACGGACGGGAACTCACCGATCCGGTCGGTGATCGCGGCGACCTGGGAGACCAGATCGACCACCGCCGTGGTGTTCTCGGACAACACGTCGAGTGCGGGACCGGCAGCGACGACCGCATCGTTGATCGTCGAACGCTGATCCGAGAGCGTCGCGACGAGACCGTTCGTCTGCTCGAGGGATCGTCGGATCTCCTCGGACCGGGAATTGAGATCGCCGACGAGCCTGGTGGACTCGTGGATCAGTTCGGCGATGCGGTCCCCCTTGCCGTCCACCGCCGAACCGAGGCCGTTGACCAGTTTCGTGAGGTTCCGGACGACACCGCCGTTGACGAGCAGTGACGACGTTGCGAGAAGTTCCTCCACGGTTGCCGCGGCGGAGGTGGCGTCGATCGGGATGGTGTCGCCCTCGCCGAGGACGGCGGCGTCCGCCGACGGATCGTCCGGCGACTGCAGCGAGACGAAGACGTCACCGAGCGGAGTCGCCGACCGCAGTTCGGCGGTCGTGCCCTCGCGCAGCACCACACCGTTCATGATGCGCAGGGAGACGACCGCCGTGTAGTTCTCCACACGCATCGACTCGACCTCTCCGACGTCCACACCGGCGAGCTTGACCTTCGCCTTCGTCGGCAGATTCAGCGCGTTCTCGAACGTCGCCGCAATCACGTACGAGTCGCCGCCGACACCGGGGGCGGGAAGGGGCAGATTCTCGAGCCCCGTCGAGCAGGCCGCCGTCGACATCGCCACGGCGACCGAGATGCCGGCGAACGCGAACCGCAACCGTGGGCCCCTCATCTCGGCAGTCCCGCCAGTCCCTCGAGCATGCCCGCGACACCGAAATCGGGCCCGAAGTCACGCAGGGTTCCGGTTGCACAGCCGAGATGGGTGAGTCCCAGGCGGTTGCAGACCTCCTTGACCAGCTGCCCGTCGAAGAAGACCTTCTCGAGCTGTGCGTGCACGCGGGCTCCCCCGTTCTCCTGGTCGATCGTGTTGTACGCGTTCTCCATCAGCAGCGGCGTCACGTCGAGGAATTCGGCGAGCTGGTCACGATAGTCCGCGAGCGACCGGGTGACCGTCTCCGCGTTCGTGAGCGTGGATCTCAACGCGTCCCGATTGTCGGTCAGCAGCGAGTTCGCCTGAACAAGAATGTCGTTGATCTTCGAACCGGTGTCGCCGGTGCCGAGGTTCGCGTCGGCGAGGATCTCGCTCATCATTCGGATGGCCTCGCCGAACTCGCGGATGTCGCGGTCGTTGGCGGCGGCCGCACTCGTCAGGACCGCGAGATCGTCGACGATCCTGGTGATCTCGTTCGCGGTGCCCGTACCCTCGTCGTCGCTCAGGCGCAGCGCGTCCGAAAGGGTGGACAGTGCCGACCTCATCGCATCACCGTTGCCGTGGGTGGCGCCGGCTCCGGCCGCCAGGATGTCCGCGACGGGGCCCCCGCCGGTTCCGTCGCCCTGAAGCTCGACGGCCAGGTTGTCCGCCATGGCCAGTAGCCGGTCGAACTCGATCGGAGTCTTCGTGCGGTCGAGTCCGAGAATCGCATCCCGTGGAAGCGTGTCGCCGCCGCGGTACACCGGTGTCAGTTCCACGTGGCGGTCCGTCAGCACGGACGTCGACACCGCCACCGCCTGCACGTCGGCCGGAAGGTCGATGCCGCCGTCGACCTCCATCCTCACCTCGACGTACGCACCCTTCGGTTCGATCCGCGTGACCTTTCCGATCGGAATTCCCAGGACCGCGACGGTATTGCCCTCGTACAGCCCGGCACCGTTGTCGAATCGAGCGGTGATCGTGTGCGGTTCCTCGCCGGCGAATACCGCGCGGAGTCCGAAGAATCCCGCGGCGAGCACGAGAAGTGCCACGACAGCGGCGCCGACGATCCGAAGCGGGCTCATTCGCACTCCTGGAAGTAGGCCGGCATGTCCAGTTCCACGGCACGGCCGCTGAGCGCGCACATCCACGAGTCGATCATCGGGCCGGCGGGCGCGGAGAAGTCCACCTCGTTCGCGGTTCCGCTGGCATTCGTGAAGTTGCGCAAGGGGACCGGAAGGATCTGCAGGGTGTTGCGCAGCAGATCGTCGTGGTTGCCGAGGCTCTGCAGCAGTTCGTTCAGGCTCGCGATCAGCTGTTCCACTTCCGGCCGGTCCTCGACCACGAGGGTGTGCAGCTCCGACACGAGGTTCGTGGTCGCGGCGAGCAGCCGATCGATCATCTCCCGGCGAGTCGTGATCTCCTGCAGCATGTCCCGGCCGTTGGTGACCAGCGCGCCGAGGCTGTGTTGCTGATCTCGCACGATCCCGGTCATCGTCCCGGTCGCCTCCAGCAGCGACCCCACCTGGTCGCGGCGCTCCGCCAGCACCGCCGACAGACTCTCGATGTTCGCGAGCGCCTGGGGCATCAGCGGGGGCAGACCGTTCAGCTCACCGGCGAGCGCGGTGAGGGTGTCGCCGAGTTCTCGGGCGTCGACCTCTTCGAAGGTCGTGGTCGCGTCCGCCAGCACCTCCATGAGGTCGTACGGAACCTCGGTGTGGGACAGCGGGATCCGCTCGTCCGGAATGTCGCCCTCGCCGGCGGGCCGCAGTTCGATGTAGCGGGCGCCGAGCAGCGTGGTCAGCTTGATGGATGCCCGGGTGTCGGCGCCGAGCGGGACACCGTTGTCGATCTCCATGGTCACCACGACGTGGTCGTCCTCGAGCCGCGCCCCGTCCACCGTTCCGACCTGGACGCCGGCGATCGTGACCCCGTCACCGGGCGCGATCTGCGCCGCCTGAGCGAATTCGGCCTCGTACGTGCGTTTTCCGAGCCCGGCCGAGCTGATCAGGAGTGTCGCCGCAAGTGCAACGACGATTGCGGCGACGGTGATCGCGCCGAGGGTCACCGGTCGGTACTCCTCGATGGGCCGGAGCCGGAACCTGCCGCCGCGGGCGGTGCGCTGGGTCGTCACGGCCGGTCACCTGCACACCGGGGAGTGCGTGACCCGGCCCTCGGGCGTGGCCTGCGCGACGATGGACGGAATGACGTTGCTCAGCGCCGGGACGAGCGTGACATTGAAGTTGCACAGGTAGGTGGACAAGTAGCTACCCTCCTGGCTCACCCGGGCGAGCCCTTTCAGCAATGCGGGAAGGTTGAAGGCGAAGTACTCGAAGGAGTCCTTGTGATCGTTGAAATGCTGTGCGAAACCCGGTTCCCGCGCCAGGAATTCCTGTAGGTCCGGTTGGACCTCCCCGACGATCGTGGACACGCTGTCCGCGACGGCACCGATCCGTTCCACCGACCCGACGAGTTCGTCCCGTCGCGCCGTCAGTTGATCGAAGATGGCCCGCGACTGCGAGATGACCGTGTCGAAGTTGCCGCTCTGCACCGCGAGGTCGTGGACGACCCCGTCGAGGTTGCCGATGATCTCGCCGAGGACCTGGTCGGGACCCGCGATCGATTCGGCGAGTTGCGTCGTCTCCGCCACGAGCGTGGTGACCGCGCCCGAGTCGCCCTGGAGCGCGGTGATGATCGCGGTCGTGATGTTGTCCACCTGCTCGGGGTCGAGGACGCTGAACAGTGGTTCGAATCCGTTGAGGAGCACCGAGATGTCGAACGAGGGCTCGGTGTGTTCGACGGGAATCTCACTGCCGGCGGGCAGCACCCGGGGATCGCCGAATTCGCCGAGAGACAAGCCGAGGTACCGCTGCCCGATGATGTTCTGGTAGGTGATCGACGCTTTCGTGTTGCCGTACACGGCCTGGCCGGAGTCGATGCGGAACTTCACCTTCGCGGTGGTGCCGTCGAGCGCGATCGAATCGACGCGGCCCACCCGGACGCCCGCCATGCGCACGTCGTCTCCGGTCCGTAGCCCGGAGACATCGGTGAATACCGCGCTGTACGAGGTCGTCGGTCCCTGCACCCCGCGCTGCAGTGTCACCAGCACGGTCCATCCCAGAGCGCAACACACCACCAGAAACAGGGACAGTCCGATCAGCGGCCTGCGATAGCTCATCGCGGCACCTCCGATTCGGGCACGACGTTGATGACCGCACCCCGGGCGAGGGGGCCGAGGAGCATCTCCGCGGCCGCGTTGAGGTCGCCGCCGAGGATCGCGTCGAGCAGTTCCTTCTCCTCCGCTCCTCCGACCGGCCCGACGTTGCCGCCGACCGGCTTGTTGCTCACCATCGTCGACCCGTCGGGGGTGTAGCCGGGCACCGGCGGGGCTCCGGTGGGGGCGGTTGCGCAGCTCGCGCCGGCGAGGTCGCCGTATCGCGGGCAGTCGGCCCTGGTGTACATGCGGTGCGGAGTGAACTGGAAGACGAACTTGCCGACGCCGTTGAGCTGGCCATCCGGCTGGAAGTTCTCGAACCACTTCCTGGAGATGGTGTTCATGCTGACCACGATCTGCGAGAACGACGGCGAACCGTCGGCGAGAACCCCGAGCACCGGCGTGAGTTGCGTGGTGAGGGTGATCATCCGATCGGTGTTGTTGTCGAAGGCGGTTCCCGTCGTCCCGAGGGTGTTCGCCCCGGAGAACAGGAACGTCGCGAGTGCCGCGTCCTTCTCGGCGAGTGTCCGCATCGGGGCGATCGAATGGTGCAGGGCGTCGAGCAGTTCCGGTGCCGACTCGTGCAGACCTTCCACTGCGCCGGTCAGCGCGTCGAGTGTCGACGGTCCGGCGCCGGGCTCGACGACCGCACCGACCTCCCGGATGATCCGCGCCAGTTGCGCGCCCGCCTCGGCGATGTCGTCGCCCCGGCGGTCGGTGGCGTGGGCCACCGCCGCAAGGACACCCAGGGTCTGTTCGGTGCCGACACGTGCTGTCGCAGCCGCGATCTCCCGCAATTTCGTCAGCGCGGTCTGGAGTTGGACCGTCGCCAGACTCTCATCCTGGGGAATCCGTGCATTCGGTGCGAGCGGGGGCGCTGCCCCGTTGTCGACGAGTTGCACCGACGACACCGCGAAGACATTGCTCGGGACGACGCGTGCGGTGACGGTGCTCGGAATCGAGCGTGCGTGAGCTGGGTCCAGCGCCATGCGAACGACATTCGGTCCGTCGCCGGTCGCGGCATCGACACTCTGCATCGTTCCCACCAGAACACCGCGGAACTTCACATCGGACCGAGCGGGCAGTCCGTCCCCCACCTCGGTCAGTGCGGCGGTGACGTCGACGGTGCGCTCGAATGCGCCACCGGTCTTCGCCACGAGCCCTGCGACCAGCAGGGCAGCCACGACGAGCGCCCCGAAGCCTTGCAGGTACAACCGGACCGGACCCGGACCGCGTCCGTCGCTCTCGAACAGGATCGGCATCGTTCACCCACCCAGCCTCGCTCCGGAGCTGATCCCCCAGAATGCAACGGTCAGTAGGAGATTGACGACGATCATCGCGGAGATGCTCGAGCGCATCGCCCGGCCGGCGGCCGTGCCGACGCCCTGCGGGCCACCCGACGCGTAGAAGCCGTAGTAGCACTGGATGGTCGTGGTGATGACCACGAAGACAACGGCTTTCGAGAGCGAGTACACGATGTCGGGACCACTGAGAACGAGACGGAAATAGTGGTCGTAGGTGCCGGACGAGACGCCGCCGGACATCCCGATGACGATCTGCACGGTCAGGTAGTTCGCCGCCAGACACACCAGGTAGAGCGGGATGATGGCGACGATCGACGCGAGCAACCGCGTCGTCACCAGGTACGGAATCGACGGGATCGCAAGCGTTTCCATCGCGTCGATCTCCTCCGAGATCCGCATGGCACCGAGTTGCGCGGTGAATCGGCAGCCGGCCTGCGCGGCGAACGCGAGCGACGCCATGATCGGCGCCAGTTCACGCGTCGTCGCCGTCGACGAGATCATGCCGGTCGCCGATTCCAGCCCGAGCAGGTGCAGTGCGTTGTATCCCTCGATCGCGACGAGCGCTCCGGCGGCGGCACCGAGGATGATGATCACTCCGGCGGTGCCACCGCCGACCACGATCGAGCCGTTGCCCCACGTCACGTCGGCCAGAATCCGCAGGAATTCCTTCCGATAGTGACGCAGCGTCGTGGGGATCGCCGCCAGCGCCCGGACCAGGAATCCGATCATGTGGCCGAGGCGCTGGATCACCGCTGCGTGCGACGCAACGACATTCACGATCGGCCGTGTCCCGGGAGGGAAGTATCGCGATGCCACTCAGAACCCCGTACGTGGGAACAGCAGCACATACAGCTGCGTGAAGGCGACGTTGACGATCATCAGGAGCAGGATCGAGGCGACCACGGTGGCGTTCACCGAGTTCGCGACACCGGCGGGCCCACCGCGGGTGTCGAGCCCCTTATGACAGGCCACAATCGCGACGATCGCCCCGAAGACGATCGCCTTGATGATCGTCAGGACGAAATCACCCACGGTCGCGAAGGATGCGAACGTCGTCACGAAGCTGCCCGGAGTTCCGTTCATGACGAACGTGTTGAACAGATATCCCGAGAGGAAGCCGACGAAGCACACCAATCCGGTCAGGGCGACCCCGACCACGATCGCCGCTGCGAGACGCGGGACCACGAGCCTGCGCACCACCGACACGCCCATGACCTCGAGGGCGTCGATCTCGTCCCGGATCTTGCGTGATCCCAGGTCCGCGCAGACCGCAGACCCCGCAGCCGACGCCATGAGCAGGGCCGCGACCATCGGTGCTCCTTGTTTGATGACCGCGAGACCGCTGGCCGCGCCGGCGAGCGAGGTCGCACCGACCTTCCCTGCCAGCAGACCGAACTGGATGGACAGGGTGACACCGATCGGGATCGCCACGAACATCGTGGGGAGCGCGGACGCCGAAGCCATGAACGCCGCCTGCCGCACGAACTCCGCGAACGGAAACCGCAGGGCCGCAATGTCGGTCACCAGATACTGGATCGCGCGGATACCCAGTACACACTGCCCACCGACGGTTTCCAGCGCCGCGACGGGATGGCGACGGATATAGCCGCGCATCCACCGGTCGATCTCGGCGGTCGCCGAGATTTCCCGCTCGGACTCGACGACGGCCGGCGACTCGACAACGTCGACGGGGCGCTGCCGGTCCCCGCCCCCTCGCCCCAGGATCCCCATGGTGTGGCCTTTCGTGGTCGGTCGGCCGTGTGATCAGTGGGCGGGAGTGAAATCGACGTGCAGTTCTGCGATTCCGCGCAGGATGTAGGTCGGTTCGTACCGGTAGGTGCGATGTCCTGCCGGTCCGTGGTGAGAGTCGTCGACGGTCAGGGTCGTGGTGCGGTCGAGGAATCGCTCGATCGCGACACGGCCTTCGATACGGGCGAGCGGTCCGCCCGGACAGGTGTGCACACCCCGACCGAACGCGACGTGTTCACGGGCGTTGGCCCGGTCGACGTGGAAGGTGTGCGGGTCGTCGAATCGGGCCGGGTCGCGATTGGCGGCACCGGGCAGCACCATCACCACGGTGCCGGCCGGAATGCGCACCCCGGCCAGTTCGGTGGTGGTGCGGGTGAGCCGGAAATCGCCCTTGACGGGCCCGTCCATGCGCAGCAGTTCCTCGACGAAATCCGCGATCAGGGTGCGATCGGCGCGCAGCGCGGCCTGGAGGGACGGGGTGTCGGCCAGGTGCCGGATCCCCGCGGTGATCAGCCGGGCGGTGGTGTCCTGACCTGCGCCGAAGAGGAATGTGGCCAGACGGACGAGTTCGACCACCTCGGGGAGTTCGCCGTCGGGATAGGTCGCCGCGGCCAGGGCGCCGAGGACGTCGTCCTGCGGGTTGGTGCGGCGGTCGGTGAGGTAGCCGGTGAACTTGGCGTCGAGGTAGTCCAGCGGGTTGGTGGCCAGAGTATCGGCCTCGCTCATCGCCCCGACCTGCTGGGCGAGCAGGTGGCGGCGGAAGTCGTCGTGGTCCTCTTCCGGGACACCGAGCAGGTTGGCGATGGTCAGCAACGCGAAAGGCTGGGCGAAACCGTGCAGGACCTCGACGGTGCCGTCGGCGAGGAATTCGTCGATCTGCCGGTCCGCCAAGCGCCAGAGGAACTCTTCGGATTCCTCCATGCGGCGAGGGGTGAACAGGCCGGCGAGCAGGCGGCGGATCTTGGTGTGCCGGGGCGGATCCATGGTGACCAGGTGCTCGTTGAGCGGAAATTGGTCGCGATACTCGTCGATCTGGTGGTTGATGTCGTCCCCGTCAGGGGTGAACGGCAGCGGCGGGAACGGGCCGATGGGCGCGGTGATGTTGGAGAACACGGTGGTGTTGCGCAGCACTTCGAGGGCTTCGTCGTAGCCGGTGACTGCGAGGACACCGTGGCTGACCGGGTGCACCGGGCAACGCGACCGCAGATGGTCGTAGAACGGGTGCGGATCGTCGGTGAAATACGGGTCGGTGAAGTAATCCCGGGCGAAATCGCCCTCGAGTTCATCGACCGGGCAGGTCGGGGAGTTCTCGGGTGCAGCGGTCACGGGCAAACTCCTGTCTGGGCGCACTGGACGGGACCGGCTGTAGCCCCATTCCCATGCTGAGCAGTTGCATAGCGATGCTGAGCACATGGATAGCACGCCCGCCGGAACGTGGTCAAGGTCACACATCGCAGTCGCCTCGGATGTAAACGGACTTATGCCGCCGCGAGACGAAGAGATCCGGTTCCTAATCCGCACAACGGATTCGAAGCACCATGCGTCTCCCGACTCGAATCGGACAATCGACCATCGGTCGTGTCCGTCGACATCTACCGCCGCGCCGATCGTCGCGAGTCCGGAATCACGACAGGTGGTGACCCCTCACAACCTGCCGCGCCGTTCGCATCTCGAAGAAGCGAGGCATACTCGCCATATTTCCGACTCCGGCGCCTACGATGCGAGCACACCCGACCCGATGTGCGAATCCTGGAGGTGGACGACGCGCATGGCATCGCCGCGCAGAATCGGGGCTCCCGACGCGAAGAACCGGACGGTACTGCTCGACGCCGCCGAAACGGTCATGATCGAACACGGCTACGCCGCCGTCTCGTCCCGCCGCATCGCCGAACAAGCCGGTCTCAAGCCACAATTGGTGCACTACTACTTCCGTAGCATGGACGAGTTGCTGTTCGAGGTGTTCCGGCGCCGAGCCGAGGAAGGCCTCGAATACCAAGCGAGCGCAC
>Ga0180215_1004701_pt1 | contig 11977 bp, 12 predicted proteins | sample eDN3rd37CBELigBY_FD_128871 | JGI IMG/M metagenome (GOLD analysis project Ga0180215, IMG submission 128871) | Enriched backyard soil microbial communities from Emeryville, California, USA - eDNA 3rd pass 37_C BE-Lig BY (version 2) (version 2) | ecosystem: Environmental > Terrestrial > Soil >...
AGCCGCAGCGCGGATCAGCCCTCGGCGACGACCGCGACCTTGATGGTCGCTTCGACGTCGTGCGCGAGCTTCGCGCGGACCTCGAAGTTGCCGAGCGCCTTGAGGGGCTCGTCGAGCTCGATCTTCTTGCGATCGACGACGATGCCCTGCGCTTCGAGCGCCGCCGCGATGTCCTTCGCCGTGACGGAGCCGAAGAGGCGATCGCCCTCGCCGACCTTGCGGCCGACCTGGACGCTGACGTTGCCAATCTTCTCCGCCAAAACGAGGGCTTCGGCCTTCAGCTTCGCGGCACGCGCGGCCGCGATGGCCTTGTCGTGCTCGAGCTTGGCGACGTTCCGCGCGGTGGCCGGCAAGGCCAGGTGGCGCGGGATGAGGTAGTTGCGGGCATAGCCCGGGCGGACTTTGACGACCTCGCCGCTCTTGCCGAGGGCGGGGATGTCTTGCTGGAGAACGACCTGGATATGGGCTGCCATGGCGCTCACCGAGTGACCGTGAAGGGAAGCAGCGCGATGTTTCGCGCACGCTTGATCGCGAGCGTCACCTTGCGCTGGTGAAGCGCGCAGTTTCCGGAGATGCGACGCGGTACGACCTTGCCGCGCTCCGTGACGAAGTACTTCAAGGCTTGCGGGTCCTTGTAGTCGATGACGACGGTCTTGTCCGTGCAGAACCGGCAGACGCGGCGACGCGCGCCCCGGCGGCGACCGGTCAGCTCCGCGTTGAGGTCCGGCGTGCGGCCGAGATCCTTGTCATCGCCGAGATCGATCTGGCGCTGGCTCATGGTCACTTCTCCTCCTCTGCGTCCTCGCCCAGGTCGGCCAAGCCGGCCTCTTCGAGCTCGTCACCGAGCTCACCTTCCGAGCTCGGCGGCGCCTCGGACTCGACCAGGCCGAGCGCCCTCTCCGGCGACTCGTCCTTGTCGTCGTCGTCCGCGGGCAGCTCGAGGCGGGCGAACTTGATCTCCTCCGGGTCGACCTCGATGCTGTCGACGACGACCTCGTCGCGAAGGAGCACCGTCTGGAACTTCATGACGGTGTCGATCATGCGCAGGTTGCGCTCGAGCTCGGCGACGAGCCCGCCCTGACCGAGGTACTTGAGGTAGTAGTAGACGCCACGCGTCTGCTTCGCGACCGGGTACGCGAGCCGGCGGCGGCCCCAGGTCTCGACCTTGACGAGCTTGCCCTTCTCGCGGCCGATGACGTCGGCGATGCGGTTCGCGACGCGATCGGCGCCATCCGGATCGACGTCCGGCCGGAGCACGTAGATCGTCTCGTACTCGCGGGCGCGGTGGGTACCCACTGCTGCTTGTGTCATCTGATTCTCCTTGTGGCCTACGGCCCCGAAGCAATGCCTCGGAGCAAGGAGCTGCACGGCACCATGCCGGCGAGCTCACGATGACGCGCCTTTCGGCACGTCCCGACGGGACCGCGAACGGACCCGCTCAGTTTCGACGACGCCCTCCGCACGCAGCGGCTAGGCCCCGTCCCCACCCGAACCACGGGGGGTGGCCGAGGGGGCGCGGACCTTATCACCTTTTGGGCGCGTGTTGACTTCGTTCATCGCGCGGTGGAGGCCCAGCGCGGCGATTTTCTGCACCGCGGTCGCCGCCTTCTTCACGAGATCCGGAAGCTCGGCGCGCTCCGAGGTATCGAAGCTGGACAAGACGTAGTCCGCCACCTCGCCTCGGAACCCCGCGGGAGGCCGCCCAATCCCGATACGAACACGAACGAAGTCGGGCGTACCCAGGTGGCGAATGATCGAGCGCAGGCCGTTGTGGCCCGCATGACCGCCGCCGACCTTGACCCGAACCTCGCCGAACGGGAGGTCCAGCTCGTCGTGGAGGGCGATGACGTTCGACGGCTCGACATCGAAAAAGGCCGCAGCCGGCTGAACACTGCGCCCCGATTCGTTCATGTACGTCTCGGGGCGAAGCAGATACGCGGTGCGGCCTTCGACGATCGCTTTCGCGTACTCGCCGGAGAACTTCTTCCGAAAGGATTCCGCCGAGTAGGCGGACGCCAGCTCGTCGAGCACCATCCAACCGACGTTGTGACGCGTGCTTGCGTATTGGCGGCCCGGATTCCCGAGGCCGACGACGAGCAGGGGTGACGAAGTCGACATCCGGCGAGAACGACGGCGGGATTACTTCTTCTTGCCCGCTTCCTTCTTGCCTTCCTTGCCCTCGGCGCCCTCGGGGGTCTCGACACGCTCCGGAGCGCTGACGCTGACGATCGTCTGCTCGGCGGGCAAGCGCACGGAAACGCCCTCGGGGAGGACGAGGTCGCCGACCTTCATCAGCGAGCTCAGCCCGAGCGAGGTCACGTCGGCCTGGATCTTCGTCGGGATCTGCTGCGGAAGGCAGCGCACCGGCAGCTTGCGGTAGACCTGCTGAAGCGTGCCACCGAGCACGACGCCGGCCGCGCGGCCCACGGTCTCGAAGGGAACCTCGACGTCGACCGGCTCGTCCAGCTGGATCTGGATGAAGTCGGCATGGAGGAGCGCGCGCGTGACCGGGTGGTACGCGTAGTCGCGCAGCATGACCGTAATCGAGCTGCCGCCATCCACATCGAGCTGCATGACCGAGTTACGACCATGCTCACTCGTGAGCGCCTTCAGCAGCACCTTGGGGGAAACCGCAAGCGCGGTCGCGGGCAAATTCTTCCCATAAGCGATTGCCGGGATTTGCCCCTCGCGGCGCAGGCGCTTCGCCGGCCCCTTGCCAGATTCCGGGCGGGGCTTCGCTTCGAGCTTCACGATCTCCATGACGCGTATCTCCGAGCGTGTTCCGAGTCAGACGAACAGCGAGCTAACCGAGTCGCTGTTGTGAATGCGCCGTATCGCTTCGGCGAGGAGCGGCGCGATCGAGATGGGACGAATCTTCCGGAGCTTCTGGGCTTCCGGGGAAGGCGGGATGGTGTTGGTGACCACCATCTCGTCGAGGGGTGACTCTTCGATGCGCCGCAGAGCAGGGCCCGACAGGACGGCGTGCGTGGCACAGGCCACGACGCGCTTGGCTCCGTGCTCCTTCAACGCGTGCGCCGCGTTGCAGAGGGTACCGGCCGTGTCGACCAGGTCGTCGACGATGATGCACTCCTTGCCGGCGATATCGCCGATGATGTGCATCACCTCGCTCTCGTTCGCGCGCTCGCGCCGCTTGTCGATGATCGCGAGCGAGGCGTTCAAGCGCTTGGAGTAAGCCCTGGCGCGCTCGACGCCGCCGGCGTCGGGCGAGACGAAGACGGCGTCGGGGCCGAAGTTCTTCGTCAGGTAGGCGTCGAGGAAGACGGGCAGCGCATAGAGGTGATCGAAGGGGATGTTGAAGAACCCCTGGATCTGCCCCGCGTGCAGGTCGACGCAGACGACGCGCTGGATGCCCGCCGACACCATGAGGTCGGCGACGAGCTTCGAGGTAATCGGCGTCCGCGGGGCGACCTTCCGGTCCTGTCGCGCGTAGCCGTAGTAAGGAATGACCGCCGTAATCGAGCCGGCCGACGCACGCCGCAGAGCATCCGACATGATGAGGAGCTCCATCAGGTTGTCGTTAACCGGCGAGCAGGTCGGCTGGATGACGTAGGTGTCGATCCCGCGTACGTTCTCGCGGATTTCGCAGAAGGTCTCGCCGTCGCTGAAGCGCGAGACCCGAGCCTGGCCGAGGGGCACCTTCAGGCCATCGGCAATCTCCTGAGCGAGCGCGGGATTCGCGTTGCCCGAGAAGACGCAGATTTTCTTCAACACCAGGTGCCTCCGAGGATGAGCGAAGTTACGGGTCTCACGCGCCCAAAAAGCGGGCGCGATCATCCGAGTCCACCGGCAATGGGGGGCGCTCGGAAGGGGCCGAGGGATAGCAGCGGCCACGAACCATGTCAAAGGGTGCTCGCCGGCCGCTTCGTTTTCGTTCCGGGGGGAACCGCCTCACCGGTACGGGTTGGCGATGAAATCGTCGTCGTCCCCGCCCGTGGCGCGGGTCGGTGCCGGCTTCCGCGGGGGAGCGTTCTTTCGCTCACGCGCCCTGGCCGTCGAGGTCGGAGGTGTCGGCGCGTCCGGGGCCGGCTCGACCTCGTCGGAAGCGGGCGGCGTCGGATCGGCCGGGGCAACGGGTTCGGGCGCCTCGGCCTGGGGCTGTTCGACTTGCGGTTCGGCGACCGTGGGAGGGCTCGGCTCGTTCGGGCTCGGGGTCGTCGTTCCAGTCGCCGCCGCCGCTGCTACCACCGGCTCGCCAGCCGAGGCGCTCGCTCGGTCGGAGGCCGGCACTTCCGCAGCCGCCGGCGTCGCACCGGGTCCGCGCGCCCAGAAGGCAGCCGTCAGGACGAGGGCCACCGCCGCCCCACCTCCAGCGAAAGCCCACACGCGTCGCGATCGCGGAGCAGGCTCAGGCGCTCCCGCTGCGGGCTGCGGCAAACCGTGACGAATCGTGATGGCCGTCGAGGAAAGGCTCGAGGTCGCGGGCGGGACACCCAACGGCGGCGTCGCTACGGGCGGCGGTGCCAACAGCGCCGACAGGCTCGTCCGGCTCGGCTCGCTCGAGGCCAGCCACGACCGGACGGCTTCCCGCTGCTGCTCCACCTCCTGCCCCATCACGGTCCGCACGTACTCCGCCACGTCCCGCGCACCCGCCATGAGTCGCGTCGCACGCGCCGCTCGCTCCAGGGCATCGGCCAACTCGGCACAGCTCGCGTAGCGCTGGTCCGGATCGCGCTCGAGCGCCTTCGCGGTGACGAGATCGAGCGCCGCCGGGATCGAGGGCTCAGCCTCACGGACGCGCGGAATCGGCTCGAAGAGCACGCGGTTCAGCGTTTCGGCATCGCCGTCTGCCTTGAAGAGGCGCCGCCCTGCCAGCACCTCCCACAGCACCGTGCCCACGGCGAAGACGTCGGCTCGGCGGTCGATCCTCTGTCCGCGCGCCTGCTCCGGGGCCATGTAGGCGAGCTTGCCCTTGAGCTGACCGCCTCGCGTAGTGCTCAGACGTGATGAGGCATGCGCCACGCCGAAGTCCGTGATCCGCGCGGTGCCATCCATGCCGACGAGGATGTTCTGCGGGGAGACGTCGCGATGCACGAGCCCGAGGAGCTCGTTCTGCTCGTCGCGCAGCTCGTGCGCCGCGTGGAGGCCGGCGAGCGTATCGAGGAGGATGCGCAACGCGATCGGCAGGGGCAGACGCTCGCCTTGCGCGGCCGCACGGGCCAGGAGGCGCGCCAGCGTGTCGCCCTCGATGTACTCCATCACGAGGAAGTAGCCGTCCGCGCTCGCGCCGATGTCGAGGATGGGGACGACGTTGGGGTGATGGATGCCCGCGGCGAGGCGCGCCTCGTCCACGAACATGTCGATGAACTCCTGCTCGCGCGCCAGGTGCGGGTGCAGGCGCTTGATGGCGACGAAGCGCTGGAAGCCCCCTACCCCACCGATTCGTGCGAGGAAGACCGTGGCCATCCCCCCCGACGCGAGCTCGGCGAGGAGCTCGTACCGGTCGAGCTGCTGACGTACGTCGAGGAGCTTGACCGCGGGCAAGATCAGAACCTCCCTGCCGCGCCGACGGAGACGCCATCACCGAGCGCGACGGTGGGCGCGATGACCCGACCGACCTCGGCGTCCTTGCTCCCCGAACCCCAGTCGGTCGCGAAGAGGCCGACGACGGCGGTGGCGACGCCGGTCACGCCAGTTGCGATGAGCAAGGCGTTCGTCCGCCGCTGCCTCGAGAGACCGTCCTGGTACGCAGCGCAGCTCGTACCCCGCCCGGCGCACTCGCTGCGCACCCGGTCGGGGCCGGGATTCGACTGCGTATCGAGGCCGCTCCAAATGGAGACGCCTCCCAGCGCGACCGTCAGCCCCGCTCCAGCCCAGAAGACCGCCGGGGGCAGGCCGCCACGCGCCGGCTCGATCACGACCCGCACCGGCTCCGCGGGGGGCTCCGGCTTCTCCTCGCTCGCCTCCGCGACGACGGGCTCCGGCTCCTCCGGCGCGACCAGATCCAGAACCGTCGTCGTGCCCGCCGTCGCCACCACCTCCCGCATCTCCGTGCGGTTCGCCGACCATCCCGCCACGACCGAGTGCTGCCCCGGCGAGACGTACAGGGTGGCTTCCTCGACGCGCGAATAGGGCGTGATCCGGTTGTTCAGGGCAACCGAGCATTCCGGCGTGCAGTGCACCTCGACCTTGTGGAGCTGCTTCTCGACGCTCGAGATGAGCTTTTGCGCATAACCGCGGAGCTTCGCATCGTCGGGGTAACGGCTCAGCGCCACCGCAGCGAGGGTGGCCGCGCGATCGTTCTGCTTCGCGTCGCGACGTGCGCGGATCGCGCTTCGAAGCGTGTCGGGATTGGGCACCAAGCGGTCGGCGTTCTCGAAATGCAGCGCCGCGCTTTCGAAGTCGCGCGCCCGGAACGCACGGCGGCCGGCTTCGAACTCGTCGGCGGCCTGGTTCAGGACCTCGGGATCCACGACGTCGTTCTGCGCCTGCGCCAACTGCGGGAACATGAGCGCTCCCGCGAGCACGAGCCGAGTCGCAAGCCGAAATCGCATGGGGAGGCTAGGGTCGCTCCCCAGACCATCGCTCGTCAACAGCTATGCTCGCGGGCTCTGCGGGGCCAAGGTCCGGCGATAGCCGTGCATTTTCGCCTTCCGCGACGGTTGCGAAGGCATCGCCGACCCTTGATATGCTCGCCTCCGTGCGCACGCGATGGATCCTCCTGGGAAGCGGCCTCCTCCTCGTGGCTTGCTCGGTCTACGACGAATCCCTCCTGGAGCCCGCCAGCGGCGGAGGAGGTAGTGGCGGAGGCGGCTCCCAATCGCGATGCGAGCACGCGAGCTATCCCGATCCCCCCAGCGAAACCAACCTCGGCGGCGACATCGAATTCACCGTCGCCATGGCCTCGCTGAGCTTCGGAGATCCGCACGGGGTCAGCCTCGGGTTGAAACATCACCGCGAGATCGGTTTCGACCTCGACATGACCTGCACCGGCCAAGGCGAGGGCCCGAGCTGCGTGATTCCGGAGTGGGCCACCGCCAACGACAAGACCGACGGCGTCGGCGGCAGGGACAACTCCGTCGGCGCGCTCATCGCCCAGATCCAGGCGATGATCCCGGAGTTCGGCTCGGCCACCTACAACAGCGTCGTCGATCAGGGGCAGACCACCGTCCTCTTCAACATCCGCGGCTACAACGGCCAGCCCAACGACGATCGCATCGAGGCCAGCCTCTACGTCGCCGCCCCCTTCGATTCGTTCGAGCCGGGCACCAAGCCGCAGTGGGATGGCAGCGACGTCTGGCCCATCGCCTCCGACTCGCTCGCCGACGGCGCGACCGCGACGAATCCGAAGTACTTCGACCCCCACGGCTACGTGCGGGACGGGGTCCTCGTCGCCAGCCTTCCCGAAGCCTCGCTCCGCCTGCCGAACGCGCTCCTCGACGGCAACGCCGGCTCGATGAACCTCAAGCTCGTGGGCGCCTTCCTCGCCGGCAAGCTCGTCGAGGTGGACGCTGCCGATGGCAAGCGATGGGAGCTCCAAGACGTGCACCTCGCCGGACGCTGGCCCACCGACGACCTCGTCAAGCAGCTCTCCCAATTCCCCGAGCCCTCGAATCTCGACATGCCGCTCTGCATGGATTCGTCGAACTACGAGGTCTTCCGGAACCTGCTCTGCTCGTTCACGGACATCTACGCCGGCATCGCCAGCCCGACGAGCGTCTGCAACGCGATCTCGTTCGGGGTCCACCTCGAGACGAGGCCCGCGTACCTCGGCGACGTCGTCGAGGTCGAGCCGCCCGCCAGCGACCGCTGCCCCGCCGAGACGGATCCGGTGCAGGACGCCTGCGGCAAGCCGATCCCTTCCTTCAAGTGACGAACCTCGGGAACGGTGATGCCCTTCCCTTCGCGGCACCGTCTCGGGAAGGGTGACGAGGTTCCTCCCCCGCCGACGGCTGCGGAAGGGTGCGAGACTTCCCGAGGTGCCTTCGAAGACGGGTCCCGAAGGGTGAAAGGCTTCATCGGGCGTCTTCGAAGACGCCTCCGGAAGGGTGAAAGGGTTCCCGAGGCGCCTTCGAAGATGGATCGGGAAGGGTGAAAGGCTTCCGCGGCGCCTTCGAAGATGGGTGGCGAAGGGTGGATGCCTTCCTCGAGCGTCTCGGGCCCAGCAAGGGTGAGGGTCTTCCTCGCACCCTTCGGCTCGAGCAAGGGTGAGAGCCTTCCTCCGCGCCGAGCCGGCGGGCGACGGTGCGAGCCTTCCTCGATGCTCGGGCGGACAAAACGAAGCGGGGCCACCCGAAGGCAGCCCCGCTCGATCGAAGGCCTCGCGTCTCAGGCCATCTCGAGGAAGAGACGGTCCGGATTCTCGAGGTAGCCGATGACGTCGTACGCGAAGGCCGCGCCGACGTGCCCGTCGATGAGGCGGTGATCGAAGGAGAGCGAGAGCAGCATCACCTCGCCGATCACGATCTGCCCGTCGCGAACGACCGGCTTCTGCTTCATCTGGTGCACGCCGAGGATCGCGACCTCGGGGAAGTTGATGATCGGCGTCGCGAAGAGGCCGCCCGTCTGCCCGAGCGAGGTGATCGTGAAGGTGCTGCCCTGCAGGTCCTCGATCTTGACCTTGCCGGCCTTCGCGCTCTCGCCGAGCCGCTGAACCTCCCGTGCGATCTCGAGGATGCTGAGGCGGTCGGCGTCCTTCACGACCGGCACCATCAAGCCCGCGTCCGTCGAGGCCGCGATGCCGATGTTGAAGTACTTGCGGAGGACGATCTCCTGCGTCGCCTCGTCGAAGGCCGAGTTCAGCGTCGGGTGCTTCTTCAGCGCCGAGACGACCGCCTTCACGATGAAGGGCAGGAACGAGAGCTTGACGCCCTGCGCCTCCGCCTGCGGCTTCAGGCGCGCCCGCAGATCCTTCAACGCGGTGACGTCGCACTCCTCCACGAAGGTGAAGTGCGCGGCCGTCTGCTTCGAGCGGGCCATGTTCTCGAAGATCTTCTTGCGAACGCCCTTGAGCGGGACGCGCTCTTCGAGGGTGGCCTGGGTACCCGCCGGGGGGACGATCCGCATCGGAGCGTGCGCCGGAGGAGCCTGGACCACCGGGGCCGCCGCCGGGGCTTCGGCCGCGGGGGCAACGGGCGCCGCGGGCTCGACCGGGCGATTCGCCTTCTGCACGTCGTCCTTCGTGACGCGACCACCGGGACCGGAGGGGGTCACCGTGCGCAGGTCGACGCCGAGATCGCGCGCGAGCTTCCGGGTCGCTGGCGTCGCCAGGGGCTTCTCGTTGAAGTAGCCCTGGGTCGCCGTCCCCGCCGCCGCCGCCGCGGGGGCTGCCGGCGAAGGAGGAACGAGGCGCATGCCGGGGAGATCCTCGCGGATGTCGCCGACCGCGGTCGCCGCCGGACCGTCGTCCTTCTTGGCGGCGCCGTTCGTCGCCTGACCGTTCGGCTTCGCCGCGGGAGCCTCCGCGTCACCGGACAGGTCGTAGACGACGAGCACCGAGTGAACCTGGACGAGCTCGCCGACGTTGCCCCGGAGCTCGAGGATCTTGCCGGCCTTCGGCGAGGTGATCGTGACCGTCGCCTTGTCGGTCATCACCTCGACCATGGGCTGGTCTTCCTTGACCACGTCGCCCGGCTTCACGAGCCAGGCGACGATCTCGCCCTCCGTGACGCCTTCACCGATGTCGGGGAGCTTGAACTCGTAGCGCGCCATTTCCGTGACCTCTCAGAATCGCGCCGTCTCGACGATCGCGGGAAGGATGCGGTGGGCGAGAGGGAGGTACTCCATCTCGAGCGTGTAGGGGAACGGCGTGTCGAAGCCGGTCACGCGAACCGGCGGCGCCTCGAGGTGGAGGAAGGCCTTCTCGTTGATGAGCGAGAGGATCTCGCCGCCGAGACCGCAGGTCTTCGGGGCTTCGTGGACGATGACGACGCGGCCGGTCTTCTTGACGCTCGCGATGATGGTGTCGATGTCGAGCGGCCAGAGGGTGCGCAGGTCGATGACCTCGGCCTCGATGCCCTGCGCCGCGGCCTGGTTCGCCGCCTCGAGCGCCTCGTAGAGCATCGCGCCCCACGCCACCACGGTGACGTGCTTGCCCTCGCGAACCGTCGCGGCCTTGCCGAGCTCGACCGTGTAATCACCCTCGGGCACCTCACCCTTCGCCGCGCGGTAGATGCGCTTCGGCTCGAAGAAGAGGACCGGGTCGGGGTCGCGGATCGAGGCGAGCAGCAGGCCCTTGGCGTCGTAGGGATTCGACGGGCAGACGACCTTGAGACCCGCGACGTGGATGAACTGCGCCTCGGGCGACTGCGAGTGGTAGTGACCGCCGCGGATGCCACCACCGACCGGCGTGCGGATCACCAGCTTCGACGGGTACTCGCCACCGGAGCGGTAACGGAACTTCGCGATCTCGTTAACGATGTGGTCGTAGGCGGGGAAGATGAAGTCGCCGAACTGGATCTCGGGGATCGGCACGAGCCCATAGAGCGCCATACCGATGGCGGTCCCGATGATGCCGCCTTCGCTGAGGGGCGTATCGATGACGCGGTCGTCGCCGAACTCGTCGAAGAGCCCTTGCGTCACGCGGAAGACGCCGCCGACCTTCCCGACGTCTTCGCCGAGGATGACGACGCGCGAATCGCGCCGCATCTCCAGCCGGAGGCCGTCGTTGATCGCCTGCACCATATTCATCTGAGGCATCGCGCTATTCCTCGTTACTCGTCCGTACGAAACAACTTGGTCGTCTTCCGTGAAGGGCCCCGTCTCCGAGGCCCCCTTCGTGATCGTCGAGCGGTGATCCGATCAGTGCCCCTTGGCGCGCGGCCCGCGCAGGAGCTGCTCGCGCTGCTCGACCAGGTGCCAGGGCAGCTCGGCGTAGACGTCTTCGAACATCGACTCGAGCGCCGGGGGCGGCGTCTTCTCGGCGGTCTCGACGGCCTGACGGATCTCCGCGTCGAACTCGTTCTCGATCTCGGTCTGCTTCGCGTCGTTCCACAGACCGCGCCCCTCGAGGTGCGTGCGGAGGCGAGCGATGGGATCGCGGCGGCGCCACTCCTCGACGACGTTGTCCTGGCGGTAGGCCTTGGGGTCGTCGCTCGTCGAGTGACCCGAAAGGCGGTAGGTCAGCGCCTCGATCATCGTCGGCCCTTCGCCGCGGGCGGCGCGGGCGACGGCCTCACGCGTGGCGGCGACGACGGCGAAGATGTCGTTTCCATCGCAGCGGATGGAGGGCATGCCGTAGGCGATGGCCTTGTCCGCGAAGGTGGCGCTCGCCGTCTGCCGCTCGGTCGGCACGCTGATGGCCCAGCCGTTGTTGCGGCAGAAGAAGATGACCGGGGTCTTGAAGACGCCGGCGAAGTTCATGCCGTTGTGGAACTCGGCCGAGCTGGTCGCGCCCTCGCCGAAGTAGACGAGCGCGACGAGGTCTTCCTTCTTCATCTTCGCGGCCCAGGCGAAGCCCACGGCCTGCGGCATCTGCGTCCCGATCGGCGAGCTGATCGAGCCGAACTTGGCGGCGCGCCACGTGTAGTGGTCCGGCATCTGACGACCCTTCGCCGGGTCGTTCGCGTTGCCGAACATGTTGTCGATGTAGCGCTGGAGCGGCATGCCGCGCCAAAGGGCCGCGCCGAACTCGCGGTAGCAGGGGAAGATCCAGTCGTTCTCCCGCATCGCGAAGGCGGAGCCGAGGATCGAAGCCTCCTCGCCGAGGGAGCCGATGTGGAAGCCGATGCGACCCTGCCGCTGCAGCGTGACCAGGCGATCGTCGAGCATGCGGACGCGGACCATCGCCTTGTACAGGGCGATGATCTCGGCCTCGCCGAGCTTCGGATCGTGCGCCGGGTCGAGACTGCCGTCCTCGCGCAGGACGCGCCAGACGCCTGGGGCGAGCACGTCGTTCGGGTTACGGGCGGGCTTGAGCGGAAGGGGAGCTACGAGTGCCATGGCAGCCTGAGCGGGGGTTTGGTTCTAGGGAGAGGCCGACGAAGGCCCCGCACCACGACGACGAGGAACGCAACGCGCG
>Ga0180215_1004704_pt1 | contig 11973 bp, 8 predicted proteins | sample eDN3rd37CBELigBY_FD_128871 | JGI IMG/M metagenome (GOLD analysis project Ga0180215, IMG submission 128871) | Enriched backyard soil microbial communities from Emeryville, California, USA - eDNA 3rd pass 37_C BE-Lig BY (version 2) (version 2) | ecosystem: Environmental > Terrestrial > Soil >...
AACATGCGGACTTGGCTATAACGTGCGGCCGTTGGAAACAGCTGAAGAACAAGGCGGACCGGACGCCGCTGGACGAGGCCGCAGACCGTGGGCACAACGCCACCGCCGAGGTGATCGTTCAGTGCCCACGCTTCAAGGAGGCCATGGACGCGGAGCCGGAGCCGCCGGCCCCGTCTGGCGCTGCCAACGGTGCGGTGGTCGAGGAAGACGCCGACTCCGGGGACGCATGAAACGAAGAAGGGCCACATGGGAGCCGCACTGTACATTACACGAAGCTGTACATAGACAATCCACCTACACTTCACCTAGCCAACAGGCGCGGATCTGTACATTCTACATACTCTTTAGGAGGGGGCAGGAGCGCGTCGGTGGTGCGAAGGCGCCGGCGCCGGCGTCGGCGCCGCGGTGACCACGCGCAGCGTGGGCCGCGCAGCGACCAGGGCGGCGACATCGTCGGGCGACAGGCCCAACGATACCGCGTACAGGACCTGGAGTGTGGCGCACGCGGCGGTAAGGTCCCGTAGGCTACTCAGCGGTAACTGCTGGCAAAAGCTCAGGTCTAGCACGCGCAGGCGGCGCAGCCGCGTCAGCGCCGCGACGCCGCGGTCCGTCAGCGCCGTGCAGCCCGACAGGTAGACCTCCTCGAGCGCGGGGCAACCGCCGACGATGGCGGTGAGCGCGCTATCGGTCAGCTGGCGCGCAAAACCGCCCAGGCGGCGCGAGCTCTGCGCGAGCGGCGGCCGCGGCGGCGCCGGCTGGTGGGCCAGGCGCCGCGCCAGGCGGCCGGTCTGCGCGGCCGGGGCCGGCTTGGGCTGCTCCGGCCGCGGGTCGACGACGGACGCGTACGACTCGCTTAGGTTCAAGTACCACAGGTGCTTGCACCGCTTGAGCGCCGCGAGGCCGTCGCTGCGCAGGTTGGCCGGGAAGAGTGGCAGCGTCACTAGAAGCGTGCGCGCGCCGGGGCACGCCTTGGCTAGCGCTTTGAGCACGGGTGTTGTGAACTTGGTCGTGCCGCGCAGGTCGACCTCCTGTACGTGCGGCAGCTTGCGCGCAAAGAGCGCGCGCAGCGTCGCCGACGGCAGCTCGCGGTTGCGCAGCCGCACGGCGCGCAGCCGGCCACCGTACGCCAGCACGAACGGCACCAGGCCAGCGGCGCGGAGAGTGTCCAGCCGCGGCTCGCGCCACAACACTGGCGAGGCCGTGACAGCACTTCGCCAGTGGCGGCACACGCCGGCCGTGGCCAGAAGCACGCCCGCGTCTGGCCCGGCGGCGGCGTCGGCGCCAGCAGCGGCGCGCAACACTATGGCCTCGAGCAGCTCGACGGGCAGCCACTGCCATGGGCTTTCGTACAGGGCGTCGAAGGCGGCGGCGGCGGCCGGCCGTGCGGTCGGCCGGCGCCGCAACGCCCGCAGCAACGCCACGGTGCCCTTACCGAGGCGGCTGCCCATACTTCGACGGCGGCGCTGGGGCGGTGGGAAGCCGTCGTGCTGGTCGGCGCTGTCAAACACGTCCGCGTCGTTTTCGTCCCCGCCCTCGCCGTCCATGTCGCCGGCTACGCGCAGCTTCCCCAGGAGCACCTCGGGCGGCGGGGGCGGCGGCCGCTCGTACGGGGGCGGCGGTCCATAGCGGCGGGCGGCCGTGCGGGCGGCCGACGGCGGCACCACCGGCGGCTCCATCGAGGGTGGTCAGCTCGCTGTGGGTTGGGCCGCTAGCGGCGCGTCATGGTGCTTCGAACAGCGCGATGCCTTGATGACGGTGGTTGGTCGTCCAGTGTGGTCTACGTTTGCCACGGGTGGGTCGGGCCCACAAGTTGCCCCGCGGCCGTGTTCGGTACCGTCGCCGCGCCGCCCTTCGACTCGACGCGTCCCAACTCTTTGCGGCCTCGTCTGTTTGAGGGGCGCCTCCCGTGTCAGAGGAGCGCTGTAGATGGCGAGCGTGCACAACCCGGCGCGTAGAGCGGAAAGCCCTCGACCCCGATCGAGGCCGGACCCTTAGGGACTGTCTCCCTGACCTAGTTTACCCATGACGGCGTAACTTGAGAATCAAGGTGTCCGACACGTCTTCTCTTCCTTCTCTGCCTCCATGTCCATGTCCTTCTGTCGCGCGTCCTCTGAGATCTCCAGCTGGGCCAAAGGTCGTCGGGGACGACCTTGATCAAGGGTAGCAAATGAAAAGGGCGTCGGCACGGCAGCCGGGCAGGGCAGGGCCGCCATGGCGGCTTGTATGAGGGGGGGAGATCTCGCTGATGGCGCTGAAGATGGAGCGTGTGCTCATGATCGCCGCGGGAGCCGCCGAAGCGGACCCACAAGTCGCACGGCGCCCGCGGCGGACGGCGTCGCCGCCGGCGATGGCGCCGGAGCCTCACCAACTGCGGTCGATCTTTGCAGCCTCGTGTTTGGGCGTGCGGCTGGCCGGCGCTTCAGCGGCGCGCTCGCCGCCCGCGGGCGCCGCTGCCGCGGTCCATCGTCACGTGGCCCGCAATACACGCCGCGCAGAGCACCGCCGGCGCCTTGGGCACTTTCTCCGCTAGGCATCGCCCGCATGACGGACATGAGAATCAAGGCGCCTACATGCAACCCTAACATCCATCCTTCCTTGGGCCGAGTAACCGCAGTTCACGTCCGCGTTCTACTTGCCCCGCCGCGTCCATGTGTGGAACTAGGCCATCACTTGTGACATTGTCCGGTCGCCGTCTCCATCGACCCCAGCCGGACCATCTGGGGCACAAGTCACAGATCACGAGGGGATCCTGTTTAGGCGGCCTCCAGAGGCCTGCGTGCTCCACGCTGCCGTGCTTCCCGGCTTCTTTGGTCCGGTCGCTGTCATCGCCCTCTGCGGGTGTAGGAGCCCTAGAGCCGTCCCTTGCGTACAACGCCGCCGTCAGTTGTTCTTTTGTCTGTTGCGTGTGCCTGAGCAAGTGACGACGATGGCGACCGCACGACAGCTGCTCGCGGTCCTCGTGGCCGCGGCCGCGCTGCTCAGCGTGGCGCTGGCGCAGGTACGAACGAATGCCGATCGCCCGGCCAGCTGCCTGTGGAAGCACTGAAGCAGCCTCGTACCTAACGCTTGGCCGGACTCACCGCTACCCTCCTCCCCACCCTCGCCGTACCGCAGGACAAGCCGCGACTGCTGTTCGGCCACCGCGGCGCGTCGATGCTCGCGCCGGAGAACACGGTGCCGGCCTTCCAAAAGTGCGTGGAGCTGGGCTGCGACGTGAACGAGCTGGACGTGTACCGCACTGCCGACAACGTGATCGTGGTGATCCACGACTCGACGGTCGACCGGACCACCAACGGCACAGGCCGCGTGTCGTCCATGACGCTCGCCGAGCTCAAGGCGCTGGACGCCGGCTACCGTTTCACGCCGGACGGCGGGCAGACGTACCCGTACCGCGGCCAGGGCGTCACCATCCCGACCATTGAGGAGATCGTGCGCGAGGTGCCGACGGGCCGCTTTAACGTGGACATGAAGGACCACGCGAACGAGACGGCGCAGCTGCTGGCCGAGGAGATCCAGCGGCTGGGCGCGGAGGACCGCTTTATCGTTGGAAGTTTCAACGACGCGACGGCGCGCGCATTTCGCCAGTTCGCGCCCAACGTGTCGACGCTGGCCAGCGTCGTCGAGGCGGCGCGCTTCACCGCGCTCTTCTGGCAGGGCCGCGCCGACGAGCACGAGCCCGAGTCGGACATGTACGAGCTGCCGGTGGGCACGACGCTCGACCCGGCGGGCTACGCGGAGGCCGCCAACGCGCTCGGGCAGCTCATGATCTACTGGACCATCAACGACCTCGACCTGATGCGCCGCCTTCTCGAGAACGGCGCCGACGGCATCATCACCGACGACGTCGCTGGCGCCATGGAGCTCTACCGCGAGATGGGTTACAAGCCCTGAGGACGGCGGGGTGAGCGGGCGAGAGTGTACGGTGCATACGGGGTCCGTTCATGCGCATTTGTGCTGTGTATGTCATTGGCGTCTTGCTTTTTTGCACCATGTGGCGGATGCCGAGGTGCTTCGTGTGTATGCATCCATTGCAGACACTATCTCCTTAACGTGAATATACCTGTTATATACCCACGACGACACACGCGCCGCGGCCATCAGGTCCGAGGATCAAATCAAGCCGACGACATCATGGCCGGCGTCTCGGAGGTCTTCCTGGAGCACGGCTGGCGCGTGTATGGCGCGTGTATGGCGCGTGTATGGTGCATGTGATATGGCGCATGCGGCACGTGTGCCGCAAGCGGCAGAGCGCGGCACACGCGCCGCCGGCTTGCTTGGCCCCGGCCCTCTGCAGTAGCCGAACTTCAGATTACATCATCCTCCACTTAAGATGACATCATCCTCCACTTCAGATTACATCATCACTTCGAAGCGTCGGCGGCAAGTGTGCAGGTGCACCGGAGCACAGCGACCATGGCGCAGAAGCACCACGCCGACATCCTGCTCTGCCGGAAGCAGCCTGGCGTCGCGATCGGCCGCCTCTGCGAAAAGTGTACGTAGACGTGCACCAGTCTGTGGGGGCCGCTTTCGGCGCGCGGGCAGGCGGGCAAGATGCTAACGCTTATCGACCTCTGCTCTAGGGCCGGGTGGGCGGGACCAAACGTAGGCGACGGCAAGTGCGTTATTTGTGACTCGTACGTGCACCCGACAACGCTCGTGCGCATCTGCGACGAGTGCAACTACGGCTCGCTGCAGGGCAAGTGCATTCAGTGCGGCGGGAAGGGCATTTCCGACGCGTACTACTGCAAGGAGTGCACCATCTCAGAGAAAGATGTACGTGTGCGCCCAGCCCCCGACGCTGGCGTGGCCGATAAGCAGCGGAACGACCGGTGCTAACGTGCGCACGCGGTTATGGGCTGATATGTGGGGAACGTGCGACGTTGTCCGCAGCGGGACGGCTGCCCGCGGGTCGTGAACCTCGGGTCGGCGAAGACTGACCTGTTCTACGAACGGAAAAAGTTTGGGTTCCGGAAGACCGGCTAAAGGCCATGCAGAACGGCAGGCGCGGCCGCAGTGCGCCACGTGTACGATAGTCGCAGCCGGAGCAGCGCAGCCTTGTACAGACGGACGCTGGAATAGAGCGAAAAACGCTGAGATATGACAACGACTGCTCAGGTAAGGCTAGCACACGTTAACTTATCGCGCACGTCGTATTCAGTGTCACAAGGGCGCACACGCATAAACGAGGACATGAAGGACACGGTACAGAGACAACCAAGGGCGTCCGCGCCCAAGGAAAAAATCGCTGCTTTAGTTGTTGACAACGACAGTAGTCTCGACATCGAAGCGGCCGCCGTACCAGTCCACCGCATAGATGGACACGACGTACTCGCCGTTCGGGAAGCGCGGGGTGCCGTCCGGCAGAAGCTCGGCGGTGTTCCATGCACCGAGCGTGTCCGGCTCGCCGCGGAGTGCGTTGGTCACGGTGTAGTAGAGGCGGCGTGTCTGGTAGTCGAAGACGGAGGTGTACGAGGTGGCATCGTAGGTGAACCGCTGGCGGTAGACGTAGCGGAGCAGGAAATCAATGTCATCGGGCTCCAGGTCCGGTAGGGTGTAGCTCCACTCGTTCGGAAGCTTGTCCATGCGGATGAGCGCGAGTGGCGGGACGATGTAGTCGTTGCTGCCGGCGCGGCGGACCGTGTAACCGATCTCGTAGACGCCGTTGATGTAGGGGTGGCCGGGCAGGCTGTTGGTCGGGGTGTACTCGGACTCGACGCGGATAACCATGTCGACCTTCCCGGAGAGCACGGGCGTCGTGGGATCGCTCGAGGCGGCGAACGCCGTGTCGGAGCCGTCCGGCAAATAGTAGACGATGCCGTCAGTCACGGGTTTCTCCGCGTTGCTGTAGTTGCCGCGCTGCATGAAGAACCACGGATTGAAGTACTGCCAGCCGGCGACGTACGGCTCAGGGATGCTCGTCCAGCCGGGGAACGGTCGCACGACGTTCATGTGGGTGTGGTGGTATACGGCACCGTTGTGTGACGCGGTCCAGACGGCGACGTCGCCGAGGACGTCGCCCACGCTCACGGGGTCGCCAATGTCCACCTGGAAGGTGTCCGGCTCCAGGTGGTGGAACTGCCAGATGAAGCTGTGCGGCGAGGCCAACGGGGGCAAGCCGAGCACCGAGGCATGCTATGCATGAGCATAAAAAGCTTGTGGGAGGCAGGTCATCCATGCCGCGCTTGGCAAAGGAGGGCCGCACCCTTGCTCGTCCTCGATCATGAGGGACCAGTAGAGGTCGCTGCTGCTGTACTTGACGCGCTGCACGACTACGCCGTTCACGGGCGAGTGGCACGCCTGGAGGCGTTCCGAGCGGATGTCAAAGCCCTGGTGCCAGTACGCGCTGGCGGCGCCGGAGAAGGACTGGTAGTTCTCCATAATGTTGCCCACGAGGTTGGGCTCGGTCGGTGGCCAGCCATGCTCGTCGTTCTCAAACGGCCACGGCCGGGGGTTGATCTCGAAGGCGGTGATGTCTGCCGTCGAGTCCACAACGCGTGAACGGCCCCCACAGGGTTCGTCGGCCTATTAGCTCGGGCCACAGCCGTCGGTAGATCGCTCGCGCGCGTCCACGAACCGGCCGTATACGTTTGCGGCGCGCCGCCGGCGCGCGGCGCCAGCGAGGCCTCGAGGTGGTAGCGGCCCGAATTGGCGTTGAACACGGGCGCCGCGCAGATCTTCCACGGCACGGCGATGTACTCGACGTATGGCGTGGCGCTGCCGGTGCAGTTGGCGCTGTTCCCGAGGTTGTCGCTCACGGTGAGCTCGAAGGTGTCGGGATTGAGCGTCGCGTGGTCGTAAAAGACCTCGAGCTGGTCAGGCAGGAGCACGGTCCAGCCATTCACAGAGAAGCGGACGGTGGGCGCGGCGCCCTTGGGCTTGGCGGTAGCCTCACTGAGCGGCTTGCGGTAGCGCGCGGCCGACGCGGTACCGGCGAGGAGCGCCAACGCGGCGAGCGCGGTGGCGGCCGCCTTGCCCGCCATCTTGCTGCTCGTGCCTGTGGCGACCCCTGCTTTCTATGCACGTGAAGGGCGTCCACAAGGAGCGTGCGTTAGCCCATGTGCCGCGAACGCCGAAGGCCGCTGGCCGTGCGGCGTTGGCCGTCGCACCGAAATAACAGGCGTCGAAATCAATCAGATCATCTGACCCACGCACGTGTCCGCTGCGACATGGCGAGCGATCCCTACGCGCCCATGCACGCGCACAACAGGTAGCCTAACGGATTACATACGACAAGGCCGGGCACGACGTGCTGTACAAGCCTCTTCCATTATTCATACATGTCATGGCTATACAGGAGATTTCGACCCTATGGCTTGGTCATCCACGCACGCAGATCGCGCGTGCCGGACGCGGCGGTGGCCGTTCGCGCACGCTTGGCCGTCCCGCTGGCCGGCGTTGCGGCCGTGGATTTGGTCATGGCGGATCGCTCGGATGGGGCCGGTGACTTTGCGCCGCCCGGCACCAGGTGGCGGTAAGGGCCGGCGGTCGCCAGCTCGGCCTGCACCTCGGGCGGCAGCGCGTTCCAAACGGACAGGTCAATGCTGCTCGTCGTCGAGTCCGATTTAGGCTCTGCCGCCGCGGCGCCGGCCAGCAGCTCCGCGCGTATGTCTTCTGGCAGTTCCGCAAGCACGTTTGGATCCCAGTCCGCCGGCGGCGAAGGTCTGGGTGCATCTCTATTCGTGTCGGCGGGCGGTGGAGCTGCGGCCGGTGGGGCGGTGGGCGGCTTGGATGCAAAGAAGCCCTTGATGGTGGTGGCAGGCGGCGCGTCGTCGAAGGTCGTGGCGCACACGTTCAGCAGCGTGATGTTGAAGCCGCCGCCCGCCGCGTCCCCGATCAGCCGGCGGAGCAGCGGCAGTGCCGTGCCGGTTACGAGCGTGCGCGCGCGCGTCGGCACGTCGGCGGCGCGGCGGTCCAGCATGTCCAAGGGGAAAGGTACGGTCTTGGTCGTGCGCGCAAAGTAGTACTCGGCGGCACCGCCCTCCGACGTCGCGCGCGCCACCGACGCGGCGTCAGTTATCCGCGCGCCCAGCCGGAACTGCGTTGGATGCCGACCGAACGCGTCGGCGTCCTCGTCGACGCGAACCAGGAGGCTCTCCGCCAGGCTCTCCAGCTTGCGCCGCGCGTCGTCCAGCGAGTTGCACACCATGAACGAGTCCTCCTCCGAGATGCTCTTGGGTGCGCCCGTAGCCACGACCTCGGCTCGGTCGATGCCGCGTGCAATGTCGTAGAGGAACTCACCGATCCGTGTACCAAACTTGTCCACCAGGTACGCCTGCGGGAACCGCAGCAGGTCCGCGACCGTCTCGACGTGCAGGCCGTCTCGCAGCTGGCCGGTGAGGCGGTACCCAATGCCGGTCAGCTTCTGCACGGGCAGTGGCGGCAACAGCGCCGACACGGCCGCCGGCAGCAGAACCGACTGCTGGTTCGGCTTGCGCAGGTTGCTCGCCAACTTGGCCAGGAGCTTGTTGACGCTCACGCCGCCGGAGCATGTGTAGCCGACCCTGTCATAGATGGCCTGTCGGATCTCGGCGAGCAGCTGTGACCCGACCGCCAGCGTCTCGGCCTCCTCGCCTTCGTCCACCGCCGCGTCTGCCGGCGCGCTCGCAGGCTCGGCCGCGCGCCAGGCCGCCGCGACGGCCGCGGCCGCCTCCTGCGCCGCCGAATCTATGGGCGCTGAGGCGCCGGAACGGCCGACCGTGTAGCCCTCAAAGCGGCCGGGCGTGCAGGCGCCCCGCCGGCGGCGATCGGCCACGAGCTCGGTGGCGTCTACGTAGAGCTCGTCGAGGACGAGGCGCTCGATGCGGTCTGTGAAGGTGCGGACCACCTGGTAGATGGCCTGCGAGGCGTGCCGGTACGGCGTGAGGTCCTCGCCGTTGATGACGATGAGGTCCGGGCACACCGCGCGCGCTTCGGCGACGGGCACCATCTTGGGCACCTTGAGCGCGCGGGCCGCGTAGTTGCACGTCACCAGCAGAAACTTTTGCGAGACGCCCATGGGCCGCCCGCGGAGCGCCGGGTTGCGCACCTCCTCCACCTGCGCGTAAAAGCAGTCGAGGTCGAGGTGGAGGACCACGCGCGGCGGCCGCCGCTCCTTCATGGCCATCGCCATGATTTGCATGTACGGCGGGCCCTAGGCAGCCGGGCCGCCGTCCAGGCGTGCCGGGGCGGCCGCGGCGGCCGCCCGTACGCCCGACTAAGCGCGCGATGGCGCCGCGATCGGCCGCCGCGATGGTCCGCGAGGTGCGCAACAATGGCGCCAACAAGGTATGACGTCACAATCCTCATTCTACTCAGACCAACGGCGTGGGCCTGGCGGTTATTACGTCATAGCGCCCTGTCTACTTTGCCTTCAGCTGTTTCCCATACGGCCCTACTCAATCTGACGCCTGTGACGTCGGCGCTCGCTCGATACGTCATAGGCCCCTGTCTACTCTGGGCCCAGGCTTCCCTCGTAGCCGCCCGCACAATCCGGCGCCTGTGACGTCACGACGGCGACATGTCCACTTCGCGTGCGAGCGTCGGTCGCTCCTGTTTGGCCGCCGCCGCCGCTGCGGCTTCTGCGGCTTCTGCGGCTTCTGCGCCGGAGAACGCGCGAGAGGACACGGGCGAACGGCCGCTCGGTCGTCTGCGAGAGAAGGAAGGAGACGCGCACGGGATTTGGATGGGTATAGAAGTCGGGATTGAGGTCGCCCACACTGCGCCGCCGCCGCCGCCGCCGCCGCCGCCGAACGTACACGCCTTCGGTCGACGCGGCGCTCAAAACGGCTCGCACCGGACGCGCAGCACAAGGACAGCCCATCGCTTGCGTACGCACGTGTGAGCACGACGCACTCGTAGGCAAACGTCGGCAACGTACACACGGGCACCACGATCGCCACCTCATTGGGAACGGCGAACGACTAACGTAGCAACCACTCTGCGGCATTCGGAAAGACGCGCTGTGTACAGACACGCAACACCGCTGCGTTGGATCTCGTGCGGCGCCGCACCGTCACCGCTCACGCACGGGCACAGCGTGGTGGCTGCTCCTGGTACGCCAACAATCCAAACCAGCGGGATCGGCAGTAGACGCTGGCGGGCGATCGTCGCCCGACGAACGCGCCCGCCATGGCGGACTCGCGACCAACGAGTATAGCGACGCCCGGCAGCGGCAGCGGTAGCAGCAGCAACATCAGCATGCTGTCCAAGGTACCGAGCACACGCGGTGGCGGTTGCCGCACGCCACCGCGACTTAATGCATGTTTGCAACGGCCTCTCCTGTTATGCAGGCCACGGAGGACTTTGACGACGCCCTCGGCGATATCGAGAAGCGCCTCAAGAAGCTGCGCAAGGGACGCGACGAGGTGCGTCGGCGCGCGCCGACGCACCGCGATACGCGATCACGGCTAATCCCTGAGACCCTGCGATCCCACGATTGCTCTCTCTCGGTCACTTGCAGATGGTGCATACCCTCCGCCAAGAGTTCGAGACACAACTCGCAGCACAGCGGGCGGCGTGGGACGACGAGCGCAAGGCGCTGATTGCCCACTACGACCGCCGCATGGTCTCGACGGCCAAGATCGTGACCAAGCCCAAGGTCCGTGCGTGCGCGCCGTGACCAAGCTATCGTTTTAACGCACAGTCCTAACAACTCGCCTGGCGCAGGAGTTCCCGGCGGTTGGCGCCGCACAGGGCAAGCCCATCGACAAGGAGGTGGCAACGGTTGCCGCGCTGGTGGAGGAATGGCTCACCGCGCACCCGGAGACCGAGGCGAGCCCGGACCACAAGGCCACGCTGGCGTTCCTCGCCACCGTGCAGGACCGCCTGCAAAAGGTGCTCGCCAGCGGGACCAAGGGCAGCGCCGACGACGTGGCGGTGCCCTCTGCAGCCGCAGCACCTGCAGCCGCGACCGAGGTACGTTTCCGGCCTTCATGCCCTTTGATGAGAAGCTGTCTTTTGGTTTGCTAACGCCTGTAAGCGCTCCGCTGTGACCTCACACGTCGCACGGGCCAGGCTGCCGCACCGCCGGTGACCCCGCCGCCGCCGGAAGCAAAGAAGAAGGTGACCAAACGGCGAAAGCCTTCTGGCCACGGCGCGGATGCTACTGTGGGCGCGGCCGGCGATGCAGGCGCAGCGGTCGGCGCGGGCGCGGAGGCCGAGGACGATTCGGCGTTCCGAAGGCGGTCCTCGTCGTTCGACCTGTCTAAGAAGGTGTCGCGAACCCAGTCGATGCGCACTCTCGCCAACATGACGCGCGCGGCTCCGCCGGAGGAAGGCGACGGCGAGGTCCCCGTCGATGCTGACGATGACGGTCCGGCGGTCGCCCAGGGCACACGGCGTGGGGCTCTTGCAGCGCACTGATCAGGTTGCTCTCCCCGTAATGGTTTGGGCGTTACAACAGAGGGCAACGACGCGAGCTCCATCGACATGGACCCCGCTGTGATTGCGGCGCGGGAGACGGCCGCGCGCCTGATCCAGCGCGCGTACCGCTACTACCGGGTGCGACACCACTTCCAAAACATTGTCCAACTGGCGCGCGCGCGCAAAGGTGCAGCCTCATGCCAGCGGTTACAAGCGGCCTGTGTGGCTGCTGATTGTTAGCTTCCCTGCCCCGCGCGTGCTGGACTGATACAGCCAAGCCGGTGCTGCAGCGCGGCCGCTCGTCGATGCTGTCGCTTGGCACGAGTCGGTCCTCCGACTCGCAGACGATAGCGAGCCCGCTGGCACGCACACCAAGCATCGCGGTGGGGAGCACGGATCGCGAGATGCTCGCGTGCATCTACGAGTTCAACCACAAGCCGGAGAAAGGCATTGCCATGCTCATCGAGCACGGCCTGATCGAGGACAACGAAGAGGCCGTGGCCGACTTTCTGGCCAAGGAGAAGCGTCTCAACAAGTCCAAAGTGGGCGAGTACCTGGGTGCTGGGTACGCGTACGAAAGCTGAAAGCAAGTGGGCGGGCTGCCCCCCGATCGCTGACGCTCGTCTTGGGGCG
>Ga0180215_1004708_pt1 | contig 11970 bp, 7 predicted proteins | sample eDN3rd37CBELigBY_FD_128871 | JGI IMG/M metagenome (GOLD analysis project Ga0180215, IMG submission 128871) | Enriched backyard soil microbial communities from Emeryville, California, USA - eDNA 3rd pass 37_C BE-Lig BY (version 2) (version 2) | ecosystem: Environmental > Terrestrial > Soil >...
CTCCGGCCCGGGGCGCGGGTCCTGGACGTGGGCTGCGGCAGGGGGCGGCACGCCCTCGCCCTCGCGCGCCGCGGCTTTCGGGTGACGGGGGTCGAGCGCTCCGCCGATCAGATCGCCGCAGCGGCGGTGGCCCGGGACGCGGAGGGGCTCAAGCTCGAGCTGCGCCACGGCGACATGCGCCAGCTCGGCCAGGAGGTGGGGGAGGGGTTCGAGGCGGTCCTCTCTCTCTTCACCTCCTTCGGCTACTTCACCGACGCGGAGAACGAGGAGGTGGCCAAGGGCTTCGCTGCCAGCCTGGCCTCCGGCGGCAGGCTGCTCCTCGATCTGAACAACCGGGAGCTGGTGGAGGAGGCCAGCGGGCGGCGCACCTGGGCGACCAGGCCCGGGGGCTACCTCCTGGACGAGTACGGCTTCGATCCGGACCTGCGCCGCTTCCACGGGAAGCGAACCCTGCTGATCGAGGGGCGCGAGCGCAGCTACCTCTTCGACCACCGCGTCTACTCCGAGACCGAGATCCGAAGCCTCCTCAAGCGGGCGGGGCTGCGGGTCCTCGCGGTCTACGGGACCTTGGAGCGGACCCCCTTCAACCTGCGCGCCCCACGCCTCGTGGTCCTCGCAGAGAAACCCTGACGATGCCGCTGCGCGCCGATCCGACCGCCTCCCCTCGAGGCCGCGCGACGGATCCGCCGCCGGCCCTTCGCGGAGCGCGGACGCTGCATCCTCCGATCCTCCTCTGAGCGAGAGTCTTCGTTGAGTTCGAGCAAACTACCGAGAGTGTTGTTGATTCACACCGGCGGGACCCTGGGGATGGCGGCGGGGCCGGCGAGCGGACCGCTGAAGCCGGGGGCCTTCGTCGAGGCGCTCCGCGATCGGATCCCGGAGCTCTGGAGGATCGCCAGGCTGGATCTGGAGATCCACACGAACGTGGACTCCTCGGACATCAGCCCCGAGCTGTGGCAGGGCCTCGCCAGACGGATCTACGAGAAGCTGCCCGCCTACGAAGGGGTGGTGGTGACCCACGGCACCGACACCATGGCCTACACCGCAGCGGCGCTCTCCTTCATGCTCCGCAACCTGCCGCGGCCCGTGGTGCTCACCGGATCCCAGGTGCCGCTGGAGGAGATCCGCACCGACGCCCGCCTCAACCTGATCGACGCCCTCACCGCCGCGGCCCGGGGATCCGAGCTCCCAGAGGTGGTGATCTGCTTCGATTCGAAGCTCTTTCGCGGCAACCGCGCCCGCAAGCAGAAGATCGTCGAGTACGACGCCTTCGCCTCCCCCAACCTTCCGCCCCTCGGCGGCCTGGGCGTGGAGGTGACCATCTCGCCGGCGCGGCGGCCGAAGGGCGCCTTCCGCCTGATGGATCGGCTCGAGACCGGGATCCACGTGGTCTCGGTCTTCCCCGGGATCGACCCCGCCCCCCACCTCGCGCTCCTCGCCTCCGGCGCCGTGAAGGGCCTCCTGATCAGCGCCTTCGGCGCGGGCAACTTTCCCATGCGGGGCGATCGCTCCCTGCTGCCGCTCTTCCAGCTCGCCAAGGAGAAGGAGATCCCGGTGCTGGTCACCTCGCAGGCGGAGCGGAACTCGGTCTCGCTCCCGCTCTATGAGGCGGGTGCCGCCGCCCTCGAGCTCGGCGCCATCGGCGGCGGCGACATGACCCCGGAGGCGGCGGTGGTGAAGCTCATGCACGCCCTCGCCTACGGCAAGGGGGTCGCCGGCGTGCGGAAGCTCCTCCTCGCCAGCCTCGCGGGGGAGCGGACGGTCTGAGCGCCGCAGGGTCTTTCGCGGCGACGGCCATCGCGTCGACAGACCTCAGCCCGCCGGTGGCGGCAGCTCGATCGGCGCCTCCTCCTCGATCGCGTCTGGCGCCGGATCCGGCTGCGTCTCGTCCGGTGGCACCTCGACCGGCGGCGCCGTCGGCGGCGGGGTCCCGGCGCGGTTGGTGGCAGGTAGGGGCCGCGGCAGGGTGAGGGCGACGAAGGCCGGATCCGAGCGGAGGGGCTCGAAGTCCGCGGCGACCCTGGCCTCCATCCGGTAGAGGGTTGGCTCCGCCTCGATCGCCCGCTCCAGCGCGGCGAGGGTCGCGGTCCGGTCTGCACCCTCGCGGGCCAGGGCGCGGGCCTGCTGGAAGAAGAAGCGGGGGAGGCTGGGCGCGAAGCGCTCTGCGTGGTCGAGGGCGGTCCGCGCCGCCTCGAGCTTCCCCTGGTCGAGGAGCGACGCCGCCCGCTCGGTGAGGAGACGGGCAGCCCCAGCCCGCAGATCGAGGGGCACCCGATCGGCGGTGAGGTAGGGGCCAGCAGAAGCGCAGGTCCCGATCACGGCGAGGTCCCTCTCCAAAAGGAGGAGGGTCGCCCGGGTGGAAGGGAAGCGGGAGAGGATCAGCTCGTCGGACGATGTCTCGATCTGCGTTCCGCGATGACCGAGGACGGCGCTCCAGGCTCTGCCGTAGCGAGGGAGGGTTCGCACCTCCAAGGCGAGGGCCCAGGCCCCTGGCTGCGAGGCCTCCGTCGAAGGGATCCAGGGGCGGGCGGTCGGCCTCTCGCCGCCGCTGGGGCCCTCGACCGTGCACGCGCCGCCGTCGTCGATCTGCGTCGCACCCTCCGGGAGCCAGGCATCCAGGAGCGCGGGCTCGAGGAGCGGGCGCAGATCGGATCCGCCCGCCACCTCTCTCGCGAGGGCCTGCGCGAGCTCCACCGGCAGCTCGGCGATCCGCTCCCGCTGCCCGGAGGGTCGAAGCCAGGAGAGCCGCAGCCGCGCAGGGCCGCCGTCTGCCTGCAGAAGCTCCGCCTCCACCAGATCCTGTCGACCTTCGACCTCCGCCGCGCCGCCGCTCCCTGCCGAAGGCGGATCCGCGCGCCGCTCTCCCGCGAGGGCGCCTGCGTCGGTGACCGCCGGCGGGACCTGCCGGAGCCCCACCAGGGTCCTGACGTGGATCACGCGATCGGCGCTTCGCGCACCCGGACCGTGGGCACAGCCCGCCGCGCCCGAGGCCGCCACGAGCCACGCCAGAACGGCACGCCGCGCCCTCGCGCTCATTCCACCACCGGGAGGTGGACCCTTCGGGTGGAGGTGAGGAGGTTGGAGTCGGTGGCCAGCACCTCCAGCTCGATCGTGCTCCCGACCGCCTCGAGCGGCGCGATCAGCCGCATGCAGGCGCCGCCCGGCGCCTCCGGATCGTAACAATCGGTGGCCCGCCGCAGGTCGACCCGAGGGGTGTTCGGGGATCTCACCTGCCTCCAGCGCACCGTCAGGGGGAGGTCCGCGGGAGATCCACTTCGAGAGGCGTCGAGGAGCGCGCCTGCGCCTGCCCTGGCCTCCAGCGGCGTGGCGACGGCGACGACTGGCGGCGGCGGATCGTCCCCCTGGATCCGGACCGCCACCACGTCGGGCGAGCTCGAGAAGGGGCCTTGGTCCCGGACCACGAGCTGAAAGGAGAGATCCAGGTGGGAGATCCCGGGGCCGGGGGAGGGAGCCACGAAGCTCCTCGAGCCGAGGCCCACCACGCAGGGCTCGGGCGGATCGAGGGCCACGGGGGGGCCTGCGATCTGCTCCCAGCAGTAGTGGATCGTCGTGGGGGAGGCGCTCCCGGGTGCGCTCCCCTCCAGGGAGAGGAGCTCGCCGGCGACGGGCGGGGCGCACCACTCGATGGAGCTGGCGCTGCAGGGGGGATCGCCGGCGTCCGCGTGCAGGGGAGGGCGATCGCTGGGCGGGAGCCACGCGAGGATCGCCGGCGCGGGGGCTGCGCGCAGCCGGCGAAACTGCGACTCGAAGACCACAGCCACCATCCGGGGCCAGGCGGGATCCCGGGAGAGGACCACCTCGAAGTTGATCAGCTCGCCCGGGGGCGTCATCCCCACGAGCGGGCGGAAGCCGTAGAAGGTGTTGAGCTGCTGCGAGATGGGATCGGCGGCGGTGGCGCTCAGCCGCACCTGGGAGGGGTAGGCGGCGGCGCTGCGCTCCACCCGCATGATCGAGTCGACGCGGGGGAGGTCGTCCGGATAGTTGATCTTCCCCGTCGGCGGCAGGGTCCGCCAGGCGGAGCGGCGCACGAAGATCCGCACGTAGTCCGCGGCGGCGCAGGCGGGGCGGTCGGCGTCGAGGTCCGCGTCGGGGCCGCAGAGGAGCGCGCGGTCGGTGCCGTCGTCGCGGTGGGCGTCCAGGCGGAAGGTGAGGATGTCCTCCCGATCCGGCGCAAGGAAGGACGGGCTGTCGCCGCAGGGATCCTCCAGGAGCACCGGGCTCCCCTCCACCTGGCTCCAGCAGTGGGGGAGGCGCACCTCGGCGCACTCGGGGCTGCCGCCCTCCAGGAGGCAGGCGGGATCGAGGAAGACGGGGGTGGCCCAGGTGGGCTGCTCGCCCGCGGGGACCGCGAGGGTCACCAGGGACCCCGGGCGCACCTCCTGATCCGCGCCTCCCAGCGCCACCGGCGCAGGGAGGATCTGGGTGGGTTCGTCCACCAGCTCCACCGCGACCCGGTCGTGGGAGCGCTGGAGTCCGTCATCGAGGATCAGGCGAAAGAGGAGGCGGTCCGACGCCTGTGCCTGCCGCTGCGGCGCGATGAAGGTCGCCACCGCCGCGGTGGGATCGTCGAGGGAGACCCTGGGACCCGCCTCCTGGACCCAGAGGCGCGAGAAGGCGCGGCCATCCTCCGGCGGGACGCTGCCCCTGGCGTCCAGGACCACCCGCATCCCCGGGAGCGCCCGCTGGTCGGGGCCGGCGAGGGCCAGCGGTCCGCCCCGGTGGGGGATCGGCCTGGGGCTGGAGGGCACCACGGGCTCGGGCTCCTCCGTCACCGTCGGCTCGTCCTTGGGATCGCCGCCGCAGCCCCAGCCCCCGGCGAAGCAGAGCGCGAGGGCGAGGGCGAGGGTCAGCGGGCGCAGCCAGCCGGGCTGGGGCAGGTCCCGCGCTGGCCGCGCGCAGCTCCCGCTCGCAGACCACCCCTTCCTGTGGCGAAATGTGCGCGTCCCTGACCTCATCCTCCGAGTCTACCGGAATCCCGGGTGTCGAAGCGGGCCTTTGCCGGGCTGCGGCCGAGGCGACTGCTGGCGGCCCGCTGCGTGGATAGGTTCACTTCCGCCCGCCATCGGCGGGAGCCGCGCCGCCCCGTCCGAGAGAGGATCGAATGGACGTCCGCATCCGATGCCGCTCGCCCCTCCTGCCCTGGGCGGCCCTCGCAGCCGCGTTCTTGGGCTGCGCCGGTCCGACCACCTCGGCCCTCCCGGCGCCTCCACAGGCGGAGGCGAAGGAGCCCCCTCTGGGCAGGGTCCTGAAGCTGGAGCTCGAGGCGGCGGGGCAGCCGCTCCTGCTGGAGGCGGTGGTGGGCAGGGTCACCGTCCTCTGCGTGCTGGGGGAGGGGGGCGATCGCATCGTCGACGTCTGCAGGAACGCGAGGCTCTTCTGGGGCGATCGCATCGCGGTGGTGGGGCTCTCGACGGCGGCGGACCGCGGCTTCCGGCAGGCGCCCTTTCGCGTCTACGCGGACCCCGACGGGACCCAGCTTCGCTCCGTCCTCTCTCTCGGGCCGGACTCCGTGGTGATCGTCACCGACCGCAGGGGCAGGGTCGCGAAGGTGCTGGGGCTCGATCGGCTGGGGGAGCTCGACCGCGCCCTGCACCAGATCGTGGGATAGCGCCCCCCGGTCGATCCCCCGTAGATCCGTGGTTTGACGACTTTCGGAAGCGCGGCTATAACCGGCGGCCCGTCGTCCCGAACCCTGTGATTGCAGCGGGTTTATTCTTGTTTCACTCAACATCCACCAGGTGCCCTCGATGCCCCGTCTTGCCCTGCTCCTCCTCACCCTCGCCGCCGTGGCAGGGGGTGGCGCGAACCTCTACCTCGGAGGGATCGAAGCGACGCGGGCGGTCGAAGTCCAGCTCGCCGACCGACTGACGCACGCCAGCCAGGCCGTGCAGCTCCTCCTCGGCGAGGAGGCGGACCGGGCCGACGCTGCAGCCGGCAAGGTGCGAGAGGCCACCGCCCGCCGCAAGGCCCCGGCTCCCAAAGCGGAGGCAGGCGAGGCCGAGGCAGACGAGACGACGACAGATGGTCAGGTGGAAGAGAAGGCAGCGGCGAAGGACATCCCCGTCCTCGACGACGCCGCCGCCAAGCGTCTCGCCCGGGTCATCGGCGTGGACGTCACCCTCGTCCGGGACGGCAAGGTAGAGGCCTCGAGCCTGGCGCCCTCCGAGAGGGCCCGCCTCGCCGCAGCCTCTGGCGCCTCGAAGGACGCCGACTTCGGCCTGGGCGAGCTCCCTGCCGACGAGTTCTCCGTCGGGTCGATCCCCCTCCCGCTCTTCGCGCCCAACGTGTCGGCGGTCTCCGCGAAGCGGGTGAGCCTGCAGGGCGGTCAGAAGGTGGAGGCGATCGTCTCCCTCGAGACCGCAGACTCGCTGCGGCCCGTGGTCCAGGGGCAGAAGCAGTCGCTGCTGATCACCGGCGCCATCGGCCTCCTCGGCCTTCTCCTCCTCCTCGTCCGCGGCAAGGACGGCGCCAAGGCCGTCGGCCCGATCGCAGACGTGGTGGAGCGGGCGGCAGACGGCGACCTCAGCGTCCACGCAGCGGAGTACCTCCCCGGGGAGCTGGGGCGCCTGGCCAGGGCCGTGAACCGACTGGTGAGCCGCGCCAAGCAGAACACCGCCACCCAGGGGCTCTCTGCCCAGTACCCGCTCCCTCCCAAGCAGGCGACGGCGGACGAGCTCGCGGACTCCTTCCCCTTCGGCGCCCAGGCGCCTGGGACCAGCGCGCCCCACGGCTTCGGCTCGACCCCGGGGCCAGCCGTGGCGCGGGAGTTCGGAGACGCGACTCCGGGACCCTTCGCCGCCGAGTTCGACACCACCCGCTCCGCGGGGCCCCAGGCGCAGGGGCAGGTGGACCCCTTCGACCTCGCCAGGAACGAGAGCCCGCCTCCGCCGCCGCCCTCCAGCTCGCCCTGGGACCAGGTGCCGAGCGATCCGATCCCGCCTCCTTCCGGCCGCTCCTGGGATCAGCCCACCCGTCCCCTCCCTCCCGGGGCGCCGGGCTACTCGGGGAACATCGATCCCCAGAGCTGGGCGAGCTCCGGCGGACCCCAGGCCAGCGCGCCGCCGGTCCCCCCCGCCGACGCCTACGGCCAGGCGATCGCCGAGGCGATGGGTGCCAGCAACGACAACCCCGACGCGACCGTCGTCGCCGCGATCCCCGAGGCGCTCCTGCGGGCCACCAGCCGGGCCGGGACGCCTGGTGCCGGAACCCCCGGCCCTGCCCCTGCGCAGCCCGCCGAGGATCCGGACGAGGCGGCGTACCAGCAGGTCTACGAGGACTTCCTGCGGATCCGCACCGAGTGCGGCGAGTCGATCGCTGGGCTCTCCTACGAGAAGTTCGCCCAGAAGCTGCGCACCAACCGGGCGCAGCTCATGGAGAAGTACCAGGCGCGCACCGTCCGCTTCACCGCCTACGTGAAGGAAGGAAAGGCGGCGCTGAAGGCCTCTCCGATCCGGGACTGAGCAGCCGGGTCTTCGGCTCGCGAGGCAGGGCGCGCGCCCTGTCGACCTGCATCAATCGGTGAGGCTCTCGGCGAAGGCGCGCAGCCGCTCCGCCGCCTCCCGCAGCTTCGGCTCCGGGATCGAGAACACGGCGCGGATCCGGTCGGGATCGGAGCACCAGGCCCCGGAGTTCACCAAAACGCTCGTTCGGTCGTAGAGGAGCTGGACCAGGTTCTCGCGGTCGAGGGTCACCCCGTCCACCTTCCTCCCCAGCCAGGGACGGATCAGCGGGGCGAGGAAGAGACCCCCCGCTTCCCCCTCGTCGACGTCTCCGGGGAGCGCCGCCGCCAGGAGCGCGCGCTTGGCAGCGAGCTCCCGGCGCATCGAGTTCAGGTGGCTGCGAAGGGTTCGGTGGCGCTCCGGGTGGACCAGCCTGCCGGTCGAGTTGCGCAGGTACGCCGCGTAGAGGTGGGCCGCCGCCCGAGCGGCTGCGAGCTGGAGCTTGCCGAGGGCGATCCCGTCCACCATCGCCGCGAGCTCTCGATCCCGGGTGGCCATCCAGCCCACCCGCAGACCCCCGGCGGCGAACTCCTTGGAGAGGCCGCCAAAGATCACCGTGCGCGCGCTCGCTCCGGGGACCGCCCGATCGAGGGTGGCAGGGCTGGTCACCGTCTCCGCGGCAGGGTGGTCGAGGTTCACCAGGCCGAAGATCTCGTCGGAGAAGATCAGGCTTCGGTGGCGCACGGCGTAGGCTGCCAGGCTCACCAGCTCCTCCCGCGGCAGATAGCTCCCCTGGGGGTTGGCCGGCTGGGAGATCACCACTGCGTCCGGTGCAGCGCTCGAGCGCTCGAGGAGCGCGCCCAGCGGCGCGGCCTCCACCTCACAGCCCGCCGCCTGCAGGGTGGGAACCAGGATCCCGTAGCAGGGGGCTGCCACGAAGATCCGCGGTGCGCGGCCGAGCCGCAGCCGCAGCGCGAGGGCGGCGTCGTGAATGAGGGGCCACACTCCTTGTGAGAGGGCGATCTCGTCGGTGTCGTAGGCGATCCCCCGGGTCTCGGTGAGGAAGGCGCCCACCGCCTCCGCGAGGCCGGTCTCCCTCGACCCGTCCGGTGGGGCGAGGCAGGCAGCGATCAGGCCCTCGATCAGCGGATGCGCCACCGCCGCCTCGTTCTCGCCGTAGTCCAGGCGGATCAGCTCGGCGTCGTCCTCCCGGTGGATCTTCTGCGCGAAGGCGGGGGCGGTGGCGAGGGCCTGGATGCGGCGGGAGCGAGGGAGCGGCACCCGGGGCGGCAGCCGCTGCTGCGGCGGCTCCGGCGCGGCGAAGGAGATCCGGAAGGAGAGGAGGGCGGCGAAGATCCGCTCATAAAACCAGGCGACAGGGGTGGAGATCCGCGAGTAGGTGAGCTCCGCGGCGATCTCCAGATCCCCAGCGAGTCCCTCGGGGACCGGCAGGAGCAGGGTGAGCTCGAAGTCGGGCTGCACCGCGTTCTTCACCAGGCCGTAGAGCACCACCAGGTTGGTGCGCTCGGGCTCTCGGGCGAGGAACTCGAAGAGCGTCCGAGGCTCCACCCGGCCGGTGATGGTGAAGAAGGCGCTCTCGTCGATCACCACCAGGATCCCGCGCGCCGCCGCCTCGTCGATGATCTCGCGCAGCGCCGAGAGGTTGCTGCGCTCGCCGGGCTCCACCGCGAGCAGCAGCACCTTCACGTCGAAGGCGCCCAGGAGCCGCCGCACCTCCCGCAGGGTGTTGTTGGTGATGGTGGCCTCGACGCCGGCCTTCTCGAAGGTCTTCGCGTAGGTCTCGTGGAGGTTGCGGGTCACCAGGATCCCGTCCCCCGGATCGCAGGTGGAGAGGAGGAGCGAGTACACCGCCTGCTGCCGCTCCGGTCCCACGAAGATCTCCGACTCGTCCAGCCGAAGCTCGAAGTAGCGCTCCAGGTAGCGGGCGATCAGCCGCCGGAACGCGGGGTCGCCTGCCTCGTGGGAGTAGGGGATCGTCGGATCCTCCGCCAGCCGCTCGGCGAGGCCCGCGACGAAGTCGAGCTGCTCCTGCGACGCGTGGCCCAGGTCGAGCTCGGCGAGGAGCTTCTCGCTCCCCAGGTCGCGCAGGCTCCGCCGCAGGGCGAGTGTCTCGCGGGGGAGGCTGAGCGCCGCGCGCCAGACCGCCACCTCATGCCAGATCGGGTTCCCCTTCGAGAGCCAGCCCAGCGCGGTCCGGGCCTGGATCGGCTCGGGGCTGTGCTGCTCCATGTAGAACTCGAACTCCCGCCCCGTGCGCTGCTCCAGCGCCACGAGCGGCCGGATGTCCGTGTCCGCCGCCTGCTGCACGCGCCTCGCGACCAGGACCTGGGTCCGGAAGCCGCGGCGGGAGAACATCCGCTCGATGATGGGGCGGCCGGGCCTGCCGGCGAGGTTCAGGAGCAGCTCTCCTCCCGGATGGAGGCGCTCCGGGACCTCGTCCAGGAGCCTGCCGATCAGCCCCAGGCCGAAGTGATCTTCGTAGACGTTCTGGATCGCCGTGTAGTTGGAGAGGTCGTAGAGCGCCTGCTCCTCGTCCGTCTCCGCCTCGTCGGGACCGGGCTCTGTGCGCAGCACCTGCGGGATGCAGCCCACCACGTAGTCGAAGCGCTCGTCGGGCGGGAGCCCCCGCAGCAGGTCGCCGCTGCTGAAGCTGAGGCGCTCCGCCTCCTCGTGGGTGCAGTTGAGCCAGGTGTTGCACATCGCCACGATCGGCGCGTGCGGGTTCAGATCCACCCCGTGGATCGCCCCCAGGTCCGTGAACTTGGAGAGGGCGATCGGGATCCACCCCGACCCGGTCCCCACCTCGACCAGCCGCTTCCCCTCCAGCTCGTCGGCGGGCAGATCCAGCAGCCCCTCGAGGAAGGTGTAGGCCCAGGCCTCCGGCGCGAAGATCGTCGGCAGCAGGAGGAGATCCAGGGTGTGCCGCTCCGCCCCCACCGCGGCGTCGATCCGAAGGAGCCGCAGCGGCGATCCCTCGGGCCTGTCCCGCGCCGCCTCCGCCAGCTCTCGCAGCTCCACCAGCGCGGCGGGCCGGGTCTCATGCCACAGGAGCGCCGAGCTGAGCCGCTCCAACCTCTCGACCGCTTCTCTGGGACTCGAAGGAAAGGACGTCATCGGCGCGCATCGTTGCCGCCCGATCGGGCGAAGTCAACGCGATCGAGCGGCGCCCGGCGCAGGGGCCCGGAGGTGGATGCGCTCCGCCGGTTCCTCACCCCGGGGGAGCGAGGAAGGGGAGGGCGTTCACGCTTGGGGATTGGGAGGCGAGGCGTCCTTTCGCTTCTGGAGCCGACGCTGGCGCAGCGCCTCGATGCCCCCTGCGGCGGCTCCCAGGAGCCCGAAGACGAGACCGAAGAGGAGGGCTCGGCCCCAGGCGGTCCGGCCGATCGAGGTAGCGAAGTTCGAGGGGTTGTGGGCGAGGGCGGTGTCGACCCAGCTCCGCGAGAACGCTCGACCCCACTCCAGATCGTCTTCTCCACCGAAGGTGTAGAAGAAGACGAGCCTGCCCTGGAGCTCGGCGATCGCCATCGTCGCAGTGGCGACGTAGGCGCCTGCCCCCTCGCCCGCGAACTGCGTCGCGTAGGTCACGTACATCGACCAGGCGACGGCGCGATCCGAGATCTCGTGGGGCGGCAGCATGATGGTGTCGGAGATCGAGAGGGCGGTCTCGACGTCGAGCTGCCTGGTGAGGCCTTTGGAGATTCGGTCCATGTGACCGGGGAGCTCCGCGTCGATCGCGTCCATCATCTCCTGGTTCTGGGCGGTGATGGTGGAGTGCAGCTTCTGGAAGTCCGATCGCGAAACGTGAGCGTGGGCATGCTTCTTCGCCACCTGTGCGCTGAACCTGCGCTCCAGTTCGGGAGGGCGACCCCTCTGCAGCGCGAGGAAGTCCTTGTGGTCGATGAACGACACCAGCTCCCGGTTTGCAGGGGGAACGAGCTCATCGAGGAGACCCTGGAGCTGCTTCAAGCTCCTCGTATGAGGGGTGAACCCGCTCTCGGTGACAGGGACGAAGCCGCTCGGGGTCGGGATCTCGAGGGTGACGCCCCCGGAGCCGATCGGGAGGGCGTAGGCAGAGACAGGGAAGAGCAGGAGTAGCACAGCAAAGCGCGTGTTCATGGGACCCCCCTCGGAGCGTGCACACCACTCTCGTGTAGCCATTTGGCTGTATGTAGAACCAGAGGTTACTCTTTGTCGGTGATGCCTGCAGCTCGACCGCCCCTGGCTCTGCGGGCGGGCACCGGCAGCCGCCAGGTCCACGCGATCGGGCCAGCGCATCCGCAGCGGCCCTGGGCGGCTCGCCAAAGAATCGCTTGGTCTCCCCTGTCGTAGGTCGTAAAAATAAAAAAAGGCCGGGGCGGGGGCCCACCTTCCTGCGTCCGATCCGGGAGCCCGCTCCGGCAGTCCACTGCTGTTTCGTTCGACGACGGAGACGACGGGTCGCGTCCGGCGGTCGAGGTCTCCCCTCGTCGAGCGAAAAAAGGGAGCGGGA